>ERZ772879.1676-NODE-1676-length-14752-cov-4.240185_pt1 | contig 14752 bp, 16 predicted proteins | sample MGYA00580582_ERZ772879 | MGnify/ENA primary metagenome ERZ772879 (study PRJEB29015, sample SAMEA2737682) | human gut metagenome | biome: human gut; feature: human-associated habitat; material: faeces | place: China | collected 2012 ... | reverse complement strand
CCGCGCGAATTTATGCGATTAGCATAAATTCTGTGCATCGCGAAGCGTGTTACTGAGAACGGAGTGAGCAGTAACTTATAGCAGAGAGACTTGTTATATTTTTTTGTTTGGGGTTGACTTTGAGGTGGTTTTCGCCTAAAATATATCAAAGATACGGCGATGATGAGAATAGTACACAGGGAATTATCTCAGAGAGGGATCTGCTTTGGTGGAAGGATCCTGTGCGTGAACTGTGGAACCGGCCTCGGAGCTCTGCGTGATTGAAGCGTGGCGTGTGTTTCCGGCGTTAACGGGTGTTGAGAGAACAGCTTTTCAGGCTGTTAACTGGGGTGGTACCGCCGAAGTCATTCGGTCCCTTGTGAGGGATTTGGATGGCTTATTTTTTTGTCCGTAAAACGGGATTGTAAATACAGTGTACGGTTTATGGGACAGAAGAGTGAGCTGGAAGGATTCCGGATTGCTGTGGCTGCTTGACAGCCGGCAATATGTAACAGATCACAAGAAAAAGGAGATTTATCATGGCAAAAGAAAAGAAATTAGTACAGGCCATCACATCTATGGATGAGGATTTTGCTCAGTGGTATACAGACGTTGTTAAGAAGGCTGAGCTCTGTGGCTATACAAGTGTTAAGGGCTGTATGGCGATCAAACCTGCAGGTTATGCAATCTGGGAGAATATCCAGCATGAGCTTGACCGCAGATTTAAAGAAACCGGTGTAGAGAACGTTTACATGCCGATCTTTATCCCGGAGTCTCTTCTTGATAAAGAGAAAGATCATGTAGAAGGTTTTGCTCCGGAGGTTGCATGGGTGACTCATGGCGGCCTTGATCCGCTGCAGGAGAGACTTTGCGTGCGTCCGACTTCTGAGACTCTGTTCTGCGATTTCTACCAGAAAGAGATCCAGTCCCACAGAGATCTTCCAAAGGTATATAATCAGTGGTGTTCCGTTGTCCGTTGGGAGAAGACAACACGTCCATTCCTTCGTTCCAGAGAGTTCCTGTGGCAGGAGGGACATACTGCTCATGCAACAGCTGAGGAAGCGGAGCAGCGTACCATCCAGATGCTGAACATCTATGCAGACTTCTGCGAGGAAGTTCTTGCGATTCCGGTCATCAAAGGCCAGAAGACAGACAAGGAGAAATTTGCAGGTGCTGAGGCTACTTATACCATCGAATCTCTGATGCACGACGGTAAGGCTCTCCAGTCCGGTACAAGCCATAACTTTGGAGATGGCTTTGCCAAAGCATTCGGAATCCAGTACACAGATAAAGATAACACACTGAAATATGTTCACCAGACATCCTGGGGAATGACAACCCGTATGATCGGTGCGATCATCATGGTTCACGGTGACAACAGCGGACTTGTTCTTCCTCCGAGGATCGCTCCGGTACAGACTGTGATCATTCCGATCCAGCAGCGTAAAGAGGGTGTTATGGAGAAGGCTGACGAGCTTCTTGCAGCACTGAAGGCAGCAGGTATCCGTGCAAAGGTTGACGCGACAGACAAGAGCCCGGGATTCAAGTTTGCTGAGCAGGAGATGCGTGGTATCCCGCTTCGTGTGGAATGTGGACCGAAGGATATCGAGAACGGTCAGGCAGTTCTCTGCAGAAGAGATACCCGTGAGAAATACACAGTATCCTTCGAGGAACTTGCAGATAAGGTAAAAGAGCTTCTGGATACCATTCAGCATGATATGCTGGAGCGCGCACGTGCACACAGAGAGGCACATACTTACGTAGCAAAGAATTATGAGGAGTTCGGTGAGATCATCAACAGCAAACCGGGATTCATCAAAGCTATGTGGTGCGGTGATCGTGCATGTGAAGACAAGATCAAGGAAGATTTCCAGGCAACATCCAGATGTATGCCGTTTGAGCAGGAGCAGTTAAGCGACGTTTGCGTATGCTGCGGAAAACCGGCTAAGAAAATGGTTTACTGGGGACGTGCATACTAAAATATAATTTATATTGCAGAAACAGCGGCGGGGCAAAATATGCTCCGCTGTTTTTATCCAATGCGTCGTAAAACCCCTTGCTTCAGCTATGGGGATATAAGACGCGTCCATCGAATTTACGCAAGTAATTGAGATGGACAAAATAGTGGTTGTATTAAAAAAAATTTGAAAAAACGCGAAAAATATCCCCCAGAGGGGCTTATTTTAGCGTTTTTTTTATGTTATTATGCTTACGTCAAAAATTTTTGATCCTGTAACGTCAGAAAGTTCCGCACTTTTTGACGCGCAGGATGCGGGAACAGCTGTAAATCGCCGCCATTCCTCCGCTTCGGGGCGTTTTCCTCTGCTTCCTGCAAATCAATTCCAAAATCCTTTTGCAGCAGACCTGCAAGAGGATTTTGACTTTAATTACAGATAGAAAAGAACAGACAGACTATGAAAATGTTAAAAGAAGTAGAAGCATATTGGACACGCCGGGCAGAGAGCTATTCGGATGTTGTCTGTCATGAACTGAATCACAGCAATGAAAAGAGCTGGATGGAAGTCATATTGAAAGAAATTCCAGAGGATAAAAAGATAAAAATAGCCGATATGGGAACTGGTCCTGGATTTTTCGCCATTAGCCTGGCAAAAAGAGGGTATGATGTGACCGCGGTAGATTATACGCAGGAAATGCTGAACCATGCTATGCAGAATGCGGGAACGTATGCTTCCAGGATCACATGGATGAGAGGAGATGTGCAGAATCTAGAAAACATACAGGACGGAAGTTTTGATGTAATTGTAACAAGAAATCTCACCTGGAATCTGGAAGAACCGCAGAAGGCATATCAGGAATGGTGCCGTGTTCTGAAAAAAGGAGGCATTCTTTTAAATTTTGATGCAGGATGGTATAACTATCTTTTTGATGACAAACAGAAGAATGCATTCGAAGAGGATCACAGAAATGTAGAGGATGCAGAAGTTTTTGATTTCAATGCATATGATGAAGCGTATAAGATGGAAGAAATCGCCAGAAATCTGATTCTGAGCAGATGCGCGCGTCCGACAGAAGATCTGAGGATGATTCGTCGGGCTGGTTTTTGCGAAGCAACGGCAGACAGGGAGGTCTGGAAAAAAGTCTGGGATGATGTAGAAAAAATTAATTTTGCATCGACCCCGCTTTTTATGCTCCGCGCGGTAAAGTAGAGGAATAGCATGATAAAAAAATGGTTAACAGTGATCGGAAAAACAATACTTCTGCTGATCGGAATTACGTTCCTTTCTTTTTTACTGGTTTATCATTCGCCGGGAGATCCGGCAATGGTGGCACTGAAAAAATCCGGTATGCGTGTTTCGGAAGAGGCACTGGAATTAAAACGGGAAGAGCTTGGCCTGAATGATCCCTTTGCCGTGCAGTATGGAAGATGGCTGAATGAATTCTTCCACGGAGATCTGGGAGAATCCTATAAAACAGGAAAAGCCGTGGCCGGCGAGTTAAAGAAAACGATTCCGGCGACTCTGCTTCTGACAGTGGCAGCGCTCGCGCTTACGATTCTGATTTCCTTTCCGATCGGAGTACTGTGTGCGAAGTATAAGGACAGAGGGTTTGACAATATGATTCGTTTCGTCACTTATTTTCTGTCCTCCCTTCCATCCTTTTTCCTGGCGCTGCTGATGATGTATGTACTGTCCATGAAACTGCAGCTTCTGCCGGTCATAGGATCGGTAAGTGGAAAAGGAATTATTATGCCGGCTCTTGTCCTGGCGCTGACACTGTCTGCCTGGTATATCCGCCAGATTCGCGGCATTGTGCTTCAGGAGCTGGAACAGGAGTATGTCGATGGTTTAAAGTCAAGAGGAGCTTCGGAGAACCGGATTCTCTTTTTCCACGTGCTGAAAAATTGTATGCTTCCGATTGTTACGTTGCTTGGCATGTCATTTGGAACTCTGCTTGGCGGTTCTGCCATCGTGGAAACTATTTTTTCCTGGCCGGGAGTCGGAAGACTTGCTGTGACATCCATCAGCGCGCGGGATTATCCGGTGATTCAGGCTTATGTTGTCTGGATGGCAATGATTTACCTGCTGATAAATGCTGCAGTAGAGTTTTTGTGTCAGATTCTGGATCCAAGAGTCAGAAGGGAAAAGAGTGCACGATGAAAAAAATGGATGGAAAATTTAAAATCAGTCTGTTGTTTCTCGCAGTTATCTTAATCATCCCGGTAATCGGTCCGCATCTGATCCGCCACGATCCGTATGCGGTGAATGTAAGAAATGCATTCTTATCGCCGTGCAAAGAATATTTGTTTGGAACGGACAATCTGGGGCGGTGCGTGTTCTGCCGTATTCTGGCGGGAAGCAGGACATCGATTTATACAGCACTTCTGATTGTCGGAATCGTATTTCTGGTGGGAACACTGGTTGGAATTCTGGCCGGATTTGCAGGCGGGGTTCTGGATGAGATTCTGATGAAAATCACGCTGGTTTTCCAGGCTTTTCCTGCTTTTGTACTGTCGATTGCGATTGCGGGAATTTTAGGTGTCGGCCTGTGGAACGGCGTGCTTGCCTTAAGCGCCGTGTACTGGACAACGTATGCACGGCTTTCCCGGAGTCTTGTGGTTTCCATGAAACAGGAAAATTATATATATGCCGCAAGAATGAACGGTGTACCGCTTTATCGCATGATAACAGCCTATATTCTGCCCAATATGATGGGAAGCCTTATTGTAACAGCGGCTATGGATATTGGAAGTGTAATCCTCAGTATGGCAGGGCTTTCGTTTCTGGGACTCGGTGCTGCGCGTCCTACCGCAGAGTGGGGAGCCGTTATGAGCGAGGCGAGAGATTATCTGCAGAAAGCACCATGGATTATCGTTTTTAATGGTCTGGCCCTGTTTCTGGTTGTGACAGTTTTTCAGCTGTTCGGAGACCGACTGAGCGAGTTTGTACATAAGAAAGAAGCAAGAACAGAAAATTAAATTCAAGATGAAACCACCTGCAACGCGAAAAGGCGGACAGATGATTCCATAAAAAAGATCGTCTGAAAGACGGGAAAAACCAAAAAAGAGGAGAAAAATCAAATGAAAAAAGAGATTGTAAGTGTCATGATGGCAGCCTGCCTGTTCGCATCTCTTGCAACGGGATGCGGCACGGCAAATGAGAGTGAAACATCTTCCAAATCAGGTTCGGAAGCAGCAAGTGTGACTTCAGCATCCGAGGAAGCAGTAGGCGCAGTTTCAAAGTCCGGGGAAACGACTACAGATGGAGAAAGAGCAGATCTCGTTCTTGGAGCTACTACCGGTTTCTTTGGTGCAGAAAGTCTGGACGTTGCGTATAACTGGGATGGCTGGATCATGTCCATCTATGGAATCAGCGAAAATCTGTACCGTCTGGATGAAAATATTGAGCCGCAGCCATGGATCGCAGAATCGGTAGAGACACCGGATGAAAATACTTGGGTTTTCACCATTCGTGATGGCGTAACGTTCTCAAACGGAAAAACGGTAGATGCAAAAGCAGTAAAAGCATGCTTTGAGCGTACCTATGAGAAAAATGAGAGAGCAGATTCGACCTTAAAAATCAAATCCATGGAAGCAGACGGCATGAAATTTACAATTGTAACGCCGGAACCAAATCCAACACTGTTAAATGATCTGTGTGATCCGCTTCTCGGTATTTATGATGCAACAGAAGAACCGGATGAGGAGCTTGGTGTTTCCTGCACAGGACCTTACGTTGCAACTTCGTTTACCGCTATGACGGATGTCAAAATGCGTGCCAACGAAAATTACTGGGGCGGCGCTCCGAAGGCAGACACCGTAGAGCTGAAAATTATCGACGATCAGGATGCGCTGGATATGGCACTTGCTAACGGAGAGATTGACCTGATCGCACAGGAAACAGCAAACGGAGCATCAAAGTTCACAGATACTTCGAAATATACAACCGATACCGTGACGACAACAAGAGCAAACTTTTTAAGCTTCAATCTGAAAACAGAAGGACTGGACGATCTGGCAGTACGTCAGGCAATCAATTACTGTATTGACCGTGAAGGCTATGCAGATGTTGTTTATCAGGGATTTGCAACTCCGTGCTATGGAATTTATCCGGACAACCTGGCATTTGGCGGTACAGACGGATTAAATCTGACCGTCGATTCCTACGATGCGGATAAAGCAAAAGAAATTCTTGCAGATGCAGGATACCAGGATACCGATGGAGATGGTATCCTCGACAAAGACGGCGTGAATCTTTCGTTCAAAGTGCTGACTTACAGCTACAATGACAACTGCATCCAGCTTGCTGATATGCTTCAGGCAGAACTGTCCCAGATTGGAATTGAACTTTCCATTGAGACACAGGATGTGCTGGATGATCCTCTTGCATCGGGTGATTTCGATCTTGCTATTTTAAACTATGCCATGGCGCCGATTGGAACTCCGTCGTACTTTATCAATATGTTGTTTACGACGGGAGCCAGCAACAATTATGGTGGATATTCCAACGAAAAAGTAGACGCGCTGGCAGCGGAAATTGGTACCACATCGGATAACGAAAAAGTGGTTTCTCTTACCAGAGAACTGGAGCAGCAGGTACTGGATGATATGCCATTTGCATTTGTGGCAGATCAGCAGCTGATCTTTGTATACTCCAACAAAGTAAAAGGAGTACAGATCAATCCGACGGAATATTATCTGGTAACCAATACTCTGTCTGTGGAAGAATAAATAAAGAAACACAGGAAACAAAAGCCGGAACAACGGCGAAAGACGAAACGGATCGCAAAAGATGAAAAAAAACAGGATAGAAGAGAATAAGACAGACAAACATCTGGCAGAGAAAAATCAAATAGAGAAAAATCTGATTGTGGATCGTTTAACGGTAACATATGGAGAAAAGCTGGCAGTTGACGGTGTCAGCTTTTCTCTTTCTCCCGGGAAAATTTACGTTATTGTCGGCGAGAGTGGTTCTGGAAAATCGACTCTGCTTCGTACAATCGGAGGACTCCTGACAAAAGAGGGAAAAATTGTTTCCGGAGATATCTGGATGGGAGAACAGAATCTGATACAGCTTTCAGAGAAGGAATGGTGTGAAGTCCATGGAAACAAAATGGGTTATATTTTTCAGAACCCGGAACAGTCATTAAGCCCGCTTGCCAAAATCGGGAAACAGTTTGTGGAATGCCAAAATATGCATGCAAAAACAGCGGGGAAAAAAAGCAAAAAAGAGATTTTAGAGGATGCGGAAGAGCTTTTAAAAGAGCTTCGATTTGAAAACCCGCAGCGCGTTTTAAAATCATATCCATTTGAATTAAGCGGAGGAATGTGTCAGCGTGTTGCAATTGCGCTTGCGATTATGAATCAGCCGTCCCTTTTACTGGCAGATGAACCGACCAGTGCGCTGGATGTCGCCTCACAGGATATGACGATCGAGACACTGCTCGCACTGCGGAAAAAAACAGATCTTTCGATTCTGCTGGTGACACATAATATGGAAGTGGCACGAAGACTTGCCGATGAAATCGGTGTTATGTATCAGGGCCGGATCATAGAATCGGGTTTGCCGGAAGAAATATGGAACGACCCAAAAGAGGATTATACGAAAAAACTGATTGCGGCAATTCCGCAGCCGGTGAAACTTGTACTCGATGAGGGATAGAGAAAGGTACGGAAATGGTATGGAAGCACTGCTTCGGGTGGAACATTTAAAAAAACAGTTTCACAGAAATTCAGATGGAACTTATGTATTAAAAGACATCAGTTTTGAAATGATGCCGGGAGAGTGTCTGGGGCTGATTGGAAACAGCGGAAGCGGTAAAAGTACAATCGTAAAGATCCTGACAGGCATTACGACGGCAACGAAAGGATGCATTTACCTGGAAGGAAAACAGATTTCCGGAAAAAGGACGCAAAAAGAAATTGGAAAAAAAGTGCAGATGATTTTTCAGAATCCGAAATCTTCCCTGAATCCGAAGATGACGATTGGGCAGAATCTGGATGACGCATTGCTTTATTACAGAAAAATTCCGAAAACAGAAAGAAAAAGGCAGTGTGAAGAGATTTTGGAACGTGTGCACCTTCCGGTGAGCTATCTCGCCAAATATCCATCGCAGATCAGCGGAGGGGAATGCCAGAGAGTCTGTATTGCCAGAGCACTGCTGCGGCATCCGGCGCTGTTGATTTGCGATGAAGCAACAAGCGCGCTGGATGTTTCGGTGCAGAAGGAAATCGTGGATCTTCTGAAAGAGATTCAACAAGAAGAGCATTGGATGTGTCGATTCAGGCACAAATTATGCAGCTTTTATTTTCACTGAAAAAAGAGATGGGGATGGCATTGCTTTTTATTTCCCATGATCTGGCGCTGGTAGCAAATGTCTGCGACCGGATTCTGATGCTTTCTGATGGAGAAATAAAGAAAATAAAGTGTGTGCCGGATGAAGCGCAATAAGCTGCAGCAGGGCCGGAGTATTTCAGCAGGAGGGCATGAGAGTCGTTTAGATGAGTTTTCATCATCTGGACGGCTTTTTCTGTTTCACCGTTCTGGTAAGCAGCGAAAATTGCTTCATGTTCGGCATCAATGCTCGTCTGGATGGCGGTTTCCTGGCTGTACTGGTTGGAAAAAATGGAAATGCCGCTTTTGAGGCGTTTGGCAGACTCGGTGAGTCGGGAATTGTTGCAATAGCGGTAGAAGACCAGGTAAAAATCATCGGAGCAGTCGTTCCAGGTTTTTATGTCCCCGCATTTTGCGGCTTCGCGCCCTTTGGCAAAAATAGAGGTCACTTCGGCTTTCAGCTTTTCTTCGCATTTGATCTTCTGCGTTAAAATATCGTCTCGCAGAATCTGATAAGTTTGTTCAGATAAGGTTGATTTATTTCATCCCATAAAAACTCTTGTTTTTGCTAAAGTCTGATTAAGATAGAAATTTCATTGTGTGTTTATTCTAACATGGAGCAGGAATCCATTCAAGATGGAAACAGAAAGCGTATTTGAAAAACCGACCTTGACAATTACCGTATTTGACAACAAAAAGAAAACGATTTATATTTATAACAGCGTTATATAACACTGTTATAAGAAGGAAGGTTAACTTGACAAAACCAATCGAAGGCGTTTCAGAGCGAATTTTATCCTGTGCAAAGGAGGGGTTTCTGGAAAAAGGATATGCGGATGCATCGCTTCGCACAATTGCGGCAAAAGCAGAGACAACCACGGGTTCTATTTATTCCCGGTTCCGGGACAAGGAAGGACTGTTTGGCGCTCTGGTGGAACCGGCAGCAGGAGGCAGAACGCTGAAAATTTTAAACGAATCAGATTGCGAATATTTTTTGAATGGAAATAAGCAAACAAACAATTGATTCGCGAGTTTATTGATTGAAAACACGCAAAAAAGCAATCGCAAAAAAATACGATTGATTTTTTGCGTGTTTTGCGTATAATAAAAGCATGAAAAAGTGGAAAGGATGTGAACAGAATGCGAGAAACACGGACCATGGAATTTAAAGAAACGATTACCAATACATTTCTGAAAACAGTAAGTGCTTTTTCGAATTATGACGGTGGAGTTATTCTGTTTGGAGTCGATGACGAGGGAAACAGTAAAGGCTTATCGGATGTAAAACAGTCATGCCTGGATATAGAAAATAAAATTAATGACAGTATTTCTCCACAGCCAGATTATAAACTGGAAACACAAAATAATGATAAAATTATCAAACTTACCGTACAAAGCGGTGCGCAGAAGCCGTATTTATATAGGTCAAAAGCATATAAACGAAATGATACCGCGACGATAGAAGTAGATACACAGGAATTTTCCAGGCTTGTTCTGGAAGGAAAAAATATCCGATTTGAAGAACTGCCATGCAAAGACCAGAATCTGACCTTTCAGATTTTACAGCGAAAGCTGAAAGAACATATTCAGATCGAAACCTTTAGCCAGGACACGCTGAAAACCTTGAATCTATACGACAATGCCAATGGATACAATAATGCCGCTGGTCTTTTGGCAGATCAGAACCACTTTCCGGGAATCGACATGGTCAGATTCGGCGAAAACATCAGTATTATCCAGAAAAGAGTAACATTTGAAAACAGATCGATTTTAGAGGTGTATGAGAAAGCGATTGAAATTTTCAGAGATTACTATCAATATGAGGAAATTAAAGGTGCGGACAGAAAAAAAATAGAAAAAATACCAGAAGCTGCATTTCGAGAGGCGATCGCCAATGGTTTGATTCACAGGATCTGGGATGTGGAATCGCAAATCAGAGTTCTGATGTTTGAGGATCGAATCGAAGTAGTTTCTCCGGGAGGTCTGCCGGCAGGTATTACAAAAGATGAATATTTGTCCGGAAAACTTTCTGTTTTAAGAAATAGAAATCTGGCAAATGTTTTTTACCGGTTGGGATTTGTTGAGATCTTTGGAACGGGAATTATGAGAATCAGACAACTTTACGAAAAAAGCTTAAGAAAACCGGAGTTTGAAGTGTCAGAAAATGCGATTCAGATTGTACTTCCGGTCTGGGAAAGCAATCTGGATTTGACAGAAGATGAGAAAATGATATACGGGATATTAAGCAAAAACAGGTTGAAATCTATGGGGGAAATTGCACCATATGTTTCATTTGGAAGATCAAAAACGACAAAGCTTTTGAAAGAGATGGAGGAAAAAGGGATCATAACTGTGGAAGGTAAGGGACGCAGCACGAAGTATAGTATAAAATAAAACTTGCGTATTTATAAAAAAAGTAGAAACACCGGCATTTTTCTTGGCAGAGAAACTTGCCGGTGTTATTATTTAACACTAGTAAATAGATAACGATATTAAATATTTGCGGAAGAAGAAGGGAAAAAGAGTGACAGAGAGTTTTGAAGAACTGTTTCGTGCATTGCATCAGTTTAAAAAGCTGAATGTGGTGTCCATGCTGCCGGACGAATTGACGAAGTCATTCAGACCAAGTCCTCGATTGAAGCTGCAGAAAATCCGGGAAAAGTGGAAGTCAAAAACGGTGTGGTTCGTTTCGAACATGTCAACTTCCGATATCCGGGTGCCGAGGAAGATGTGCTTCATGACATCGACTTTGTGGCAGAATCTGGAAAGACAACCGCGATCATCGGAAGTACCGGCTGTAGAAAATCTACACTGGTCAACCTGATTCCGCGTCTTTACGATGTAACGGGCGGATCCATCACACTGGATGGAAAAGATATCCGCAGGATCACAATGAAAGATCTGCGGGATGAAATCGGTTTTGTACCGCAGAAAGGTGTTCTGTTCTCCGGAACGATCGCATCCAACCTCCGTTTTGGAAAAGATGATGCGTCAGATGAAGAGATTGCAAAAGCAGCGGAAATTGCGCAGGCAACTGAGTTCATCGAAGCAAAAGATGACAAATACGAAACGCCGATCGCCCAGGGCGGAAGCAACGTCTCCGGCGGTCAGAAACAGCGTCTGGCGATTGCGCGTGCCATTCTGGCCGACAACAAGATTCTGATCCTTGTTATGAAAGACGGCGATATCATCGAGCAGGGAAATCACGAAGAGCTGCTCGCGGCAAATGGATTCTATGCAAATCTGTATAACTCGCAGTTTGAGGATGTTGTGGCATAGCAGATCCGTAAAAATTGAAAAATAGAAAGAGCCCGTTTGGAATATCCGATTGGCATATCCGGACGGGCTCTTTTGATGCGCGATAAACTAAAAAAGGAAAATGTGAAGAAATGGTGTAAAGTCGCTCAGAAAATGTGAATAAGATAGAAAAATTCCCTCTGATTTTGTGAAAAAAGTTGTTTTCCTTTGCGGTTAAGAATATAATAAAAGCATCAGAATAAGCAGAGGAGGTGCGCGAAAGAGATGCTTTATTTAAAACGAAAAATCGATTTTTTTCTGAGTGCATGGAAAAGCAATCCGGACCGGAAACCGTTGATTGTAAAAGGACCGCGGCAGGTGGGAAAAACCGAATCCATCCGGCGGTTTGGAGAGCAAAACTATAAAAGTGTGATTAGCATTAATTTTGTAGAAGAACCAAAGTATAAAATGATTACAACCGATGGATATAAAGCGGAAGATATTATAAAAAATATTTCCAGGATTGACCCGTCGAAACGTTTTATAGAAGGCGAGACCCTGTTCTTTTTTGACGAGCTGCAGGAATTTCCGGAGATTGCAACTGCACTGAAATTCTTTAAAATCGATGGCAGATTCGATGTGATCTGCAGCGGCTCTATGCTTGGGATCAATTACCGGAAAATTGAAAGCAACAGTGTTGGCTATAAATCCGATTATGAAATGTTTTCTCTGGATTTTGAAGAATTTTTGTGGGCGAAAGGATATGATGACAGCACGGTAGAGGATATGCTGGAACATATGCGGACGCTGAAGCCGTTTAATGAAGTGGAGATGTCGGTGTACAGTGAACTCTTTTTAGACTACTGTATTCTGGGCGGAATGCCGGCTGTTGTGCGGGAATTTGTCGAAAAGGGAACATTTGAGGGCTCACTGGAAGTACAGAGACAGCTGATTGCAGACTATAAAGAGGACATTCGCAAATATGCGGAAGGAATGGATCAGACCAGAATTTTAAATGTATTCAACCATATTCCGGTGCAGCTTGCGAAGGATAACAAAAAATTCCAGATTTCAAAAGTGGCATCAGGAGCGAGATTCCGTGATTACCGCGGGTGCATCGAATGGCTACATGATGCGGGAATGGTCAATGTATGCTATTGTATGAATTTTCCGGAATTACCATTGCAGGGAAATTATGATGAAACGAAATACAAGCTTTACTTCGCAGACAGTGGTTTGCTGGTAGCCATGCTTGATGAAGAAGCCCAGGTGGATTTAAGAAGCAATAAAAATCTTGGTGTATACAAAGGTGCGCTTTATGAGAATGTTGTCGGAGAAGCACTGGTAAAATCAGGTTACCGGCTGTATTATTATAAACGGGACGATTCTTCACTGGAGCAGGATTTTTTTGTCCGGACAGCAAATGCGCTGATTCCGGTCGAGGTTAAAGCACAGAATGGAATGGCAAAATCCATACGAACTTTAATCAGCGGGAAAAAGTATGCGGACATCCACTGCGGGATTAAATTTACAGGCAGTAACATGGGATACGGAGAGCAGATTTATACGTTTCCGTATTTTTGTGCTTTTTTGCTGAAAAGATATCTGGCAGGGGTGGATGAGAAAGCGTTCTTAGAAGGGGCTTACAGCAAGGATTCTCACATCTCTGCAGGTGATGAGATGAATTAAGTGAATGAAAATACAAAATGAAGCGAGGAAAAAACTATGGCAGACAAACACATAACAGAAAAATTACTGGAGGGCGAGCGTCTTTCCGGAAAGGTGACATTATTTGCGAAAGTAACAATTTTACCGGGCGACGAGCTTCCGTATCATGAGCATCACGGAGAGACAGAAACGTACCACATCTTATCCGGCGGGGGAATGTATCAGGATAATGACAAGACCTATCCGGTACAGGCTGGCATGACGACGTTCTGCGAGGACAGCAGCGGACATGCGATTTCCTGCCTTGGGGAAGAGCCGCTGGTCTTTCTGGCGATGATTCAGAAAAAAGCAGAGTAACCGGAGCGGACGGCCATGAGCAGAAAGAAAAAGCCCAGGATGGAATACCGCTACTACGAAGCGCCGGAGAAATGTCCGGTGCTGGCGCTTCTGGGCGAAAAATGGGTACAGAACTACGGTTATCAGATTGATTACCTGCATTTTCATAATATGATGGAGATCGGCGTCTGCTATTACGGTGAGGGGACAATTGTCCTGGAAGATAAAGAAATTCCGTACGACGGGGGGGCATTTACGGTAGTACCAAAGAACTTTCCACATACGACAAACTCAAAGGAAAACAGTCTGTGCTCCTGGGCATGGCTGTTTATTGATGTGGAAGGCTTTATCACAAAACTGTATAAGGATAATTCGCGTATGGCACAGAAGCTGATTTCCCGCATCAACCAGAGGGCTCATTACTCGAAAAATGAGGACAGACCTGAGGTGGCGGAGCTGATCAAACTGATTATTAAATGCATGGATGAAAAAGAGGAATTTTATCTGGAAGAAGTAAAGGGGCTGACGCGGGCGCTTCTGATGCAGATTGCGAGATGGAATGAAAAAGATGAGACGCAGGAAAAGAATGCCATTCTGGATGATGCCAGCATTGCCCTGATTCTTCCTGCGCTCAATTATATCGGGGAAAATTTCCACGAGAGCATCCGGATTGAAGAACTTGCGGATGTGTGCCACATCAGTGAGACACATCTGCGCCGTATTTTTCAGGAATCCATGCGGATGCCGCCGGTGGAATATATCAACTGGGTTCGGATCCGGGCAGCGTGCAAAGAGCTGAGAAAGACAAATGCCTCCGTAAGTGACATTGCACTGCACTGCGGATTCACAACAATATCCACTTTTAATCGTAATTTTCGAAAGATTCTCGGCGTTTCGCCCCAGCAATGGCGGAGGGCACCGGAACATTACGAGCAGAATTTGTTGAAATTTGACATAAAAACACAGGAAGGATGGTGAAACAAAGTGAAAATATCTATAAATAGTTGAAAACGCATAGGATAGAGTCGAATATGCGCACAACCGACGAAAGAATGTTGTTATAATTTGTACATGTTGAGGGGATAAAAACCTAAAAAATGTACAAAACAACCAAAAGACTTTTAGGCGATATATGTGAAAAAGTCAGGTTGTAAAATAACATCTTAAGGAGGATGTGCAATATGAGAAGAAAAATTGTATCAATCGTAATGGCATCAGCAATGGTACTTGGACTGGCTGCA
>ERZ772879.1675-NODE-1675-length-14765-cov-3.167777_pt1 | contig 14765 bp, 15 predicted proteins | sample MGYA00580582_ERZ772879 | MGnify/ENA primary metagenome ERZ772879 (study PRJEB29015, sample SAMEA2737682) | human gut metagenome | biome: human gut; feature: human-associated habitat; material: faeces | place: China | collected 2012 ... | reverse complement strand
GTATTGAATCGGAAGTCAAAGGCAGTATAAAAAGTCAAATTTGACAAAATAACTTTTGTGTGCTATACTCCCCGGCGAAATCCGAAAGGATTTGCGAACCTTGAAAACCGAATAAAGTAGTTCAGGTGATTTCGTATAGTACATATTAAGAGGGAAGTCACATGAAAAGAGCAAATTGTTTATACAGGGTTTCAACAAAAAAGCAGGTATCCGTTGTGTCGGAGTTTGGCACATTAAAGGACGATATTCCGATGCAAAAGCAGGCATGCAGAGAATTTGCCGACAGCCACGGCTGGGTAATAGTTAAGGAGTTTGAGGAAAAAGGCGTATCCGGCTTTAAGATTTCGGCTAAGAACCGCGACGCAATACAGGATTTGAAAGAGGCGGCACTCAGAGGAGAATTTGAGGTTCTGCTGGTGTTTATGTTTGACCGAATAGGCAGAATAGATGATGAAACGCCGTTTGTGGTTGAATGGTTTGTCAAACACGGAATTGAAGTGTGGAGCGTCCGCGAGGGCGAGCAGCGTTTCGATAACCATGTAGATAAGCTTACAAACTACATAAGATTTTGGCAGGCGTCGGGTGAAAGTGAAAAAACCTCAATGCGCATTAAAACCCGTATGCACCAGCTCACCTTGGACGGAATATATACCGGCGGTCCGGTGCCGTTCGGATATAAGCTTGTAGGTACGGGTAACAAGAACCGAAAGGGTTATGAAATCAACCGTCTTCAGATTGAAGAAGGTGAAGCCGAAATTGTTCGTATGGTATTTAAAAAATTTCGCTGCGACGGTTACGGATCGTATCGCATATCCCAAATTCTTAATGATGCAAAGGTAAAAACACATAAGGGCAGTCAATTTCAAAGCACCACTATCTTAAGAATACTTCGCAACAAAATCTATACGGGGTATCTTATATCGGGCGATGCAATATCGCCGTATATTCCCGAACTTCATATTATAGATAGTGAGGAATATGAGTCGGTTCAGTTTATTTTGAATCAGAGAAGCCGCAAGGACGAGGAAAAGCGTCAGATTGCTATGAACACTAAGGGCAAAGCAATGCTTTCGGGTAATGTATTCTGCGCCCATTGCGGACACAGACTTACGACTATTTGTTATAAGGACAGATATGAGCGCAGGGACGGTACGGTAAATGAAACCGTTGTTATTAAATATTCCTGCTACCATAAAAGCAGAAAACTTTGCGAGTGCGACGGCGCTACAACTTACCGTGCGGATCAGGTTGACGCGATTGTTTCGGAGTTTATGAGGAATTTGTTTGAAATGCTTAAAAGTTCGCCGGACGAAGAGCTGCTTGAAAGAGCATTTAAAAGGCAAAACGATGCCGACAGAGCCAATCGGAAAAAGGCTGAGCAGGATTTGCAGAAGTCCTGTGTGCAGCTTGAGGAATTACAGCTTGAAATCGGCAGAAGTCTGACAGGCGACAGCATTTTTTCAAAGGCCGACCTTTCAACTGCAATCCAAAGCTTAAAGTTGCATATTGATGAGTGTAAAAAGCAGCTTTCGGAGTTTGAGGTTAAGGAAGAACAGGGGCAGGAGGCACTCGAAAAGTTCAGACCCGCTTTCAGCAGATTTAAAAGCTGGGCGGATGAATTTGATAATGCGACGCTGGAGCAAAAGAAAATGATAGCCGGTCAGCTTTTTAAACGGGTAGAAGTAGGACGGGACTATAAGATACATATTGTAATGAATATGACTTACAGACAGTTCTGCGAACAATGGCAGGAAACTTCGGAACTTTCGGCAGTGTAAAGGCTCTTTTTGACTGAACTAAATGGGTAAAAAAAAATAAAAACCGGAAACAAGCCTTTCCGGTATGTATAATAAACGATTGTCAGAGCATGCGGCTGTTAACCGCAGGGTCGTAGGTTCGAGTCCTACAATAGGCGCCATGAAAGCATGAAGAAAAAGATGCATGCCGTGAAACCCCGATGAATTCGGGGTTTTTCGCGTTTTTCGGAAAGATTTTTTAATGATAGTTTTATAGATGCAAACGGCACTTTTTCAGCATTTTTTTGACTCGAACCTACGAAAGCCCCTTTACCGACATTTTTTCACGAATTATATATGTTTTTATAATCCGACCGATAGAACTAAAAAATCTATCGGTCTTTTTTTGTTTTTCAGGCTGTGCCTATTTTAAGGCGCAGCCTTTTAATATATATGAAAAAAGAAAGAGAGGATCAAAATGAAAAAATCTACCGACTTAAATTCATTAAAAGAGGTTGCAGGGTGTCTTTTGTATACCGATGTTCACAGAGTTGAAAATTATCCGTTTTTGGTTAAACACCCGTTTACGGATTCTGCCTTTGCAGCCATAGCAAAAAATCCGGAGAAGGTTACGGAAAACAAGGTAATAAATATTCTCGAAAGCGAAAGCAACCTTAACCGTTGGAGGGAATATGTAGCCGAACGGATAGATTCGGCTGAGAGTGCAGATAAAATATATAGCCGCATAACAAAACCGTATAGGCTGACATTTATGAAATATGCGGGACGGTATCTTTCGGAAAAGGATTTCGCCGAAATGCTGTGCTCGGCTTGGATTACTTCCGAAAATCCTAACAGCGATGCCAATGTAAGTCAATCGGAGCTGCTGCGGATGTTCAGGAGCGCAGATAAATCGTTGCTTATGACAGCCGAGGAAAGAAAACGGCTGGACGAACTTGACGACCCGGTTACGGTATACCGAGGAGTAACGCCGTATAACGCAAAATCCGTAAAGGCAATGTCTTGGACACTGGATTATGAAAAGGCTTTGTGGTTTGCAAAACGCTTTGATTCGGACGGAACGGTATATACCGCAGAAATAGAAAAATCACATATACTTGCGTTATTTGACGGCAGGGATGAATCGGAAATAGTTGTTGAACCTGCATATCTTTTAAATATTGAAGAATATGAGGAAGAAAATATCGGGTTTTTATTGACATAACAGGAGGTAAAAATATGTTACAAAAGGAATTGATTAAACGGCTTAAAGGCAGGTATGAAACCAAGATGGATGACAAAGGATGGCTGAATGTTTCCTCAGACGGCATACCTCTTTGCCGAGTGAAATACAACGGCAACTGCATTATAAACGACGATGAAAATCTGTCGGAGGAATACCGTGAAAAAATTGCGGATATACAGGATGAAGTGCTGACGGTTCGGGAATATATAGGACTTTACGAACGCGCGCCGCAGATGAAAGCTGCCGGTGTTACTGAATACAAACAACTTGCTTCTTTCGGAGATACTGTATTGGCGGCAACATACAGTGAAAATAACGGATTTATGTTTGTTACATGGCGGCAAAGCAATGACGGCAGCTCGGTGTGTTGGGGAAATTACACAACTAACTACGAATGTGCTAAAGAAACATTCGCCATGCGTTCGGGGCTTATAGGCGAACACAGGCTGTTTACCGAGAAAGAATCGGCAGACCTTTATCGCTGTGTAGATTTCGCAATAGCCAACTGCGAAACGCTGACCTACGAGCAGGAACAGCAGTTGGATAACCTCCGGGAAAAGCTCACGGAAGGATATCCTTCACTTGAAGCCGAGCAGCCGACCTTTGAACAGACGGCAGCCACACAACAGAATATGTAATACTATCAATCGCCCTTCGGTTACACAAAAACCGGAGGGCTTTTTTATTTTACCGCAAGGAGTAGAACTATGACAATATTTTCAGAAGAACCGCACAGCAGACAGATGGAGCGCCTTATGACCGCAATACCAAACTTCAAACCGAGAGGTATAGGCGTTCGCTTTTCGGAATCACAGGTACTCATCACGATAACCGCAGCCACACCAACGCAAATACTGACGGCTGCCATGCGGCAGATACGCTGTCCGCCATTCTTAAAAAGATTTAACGAGTATATAGAAAGCGAGGAAAGCATTATGACATTTTCAAATGAGAAACATATGGCAATGTTTGCGCTTGCCGTGAAAAATGCCGAGAGAGAAAATTATGCGCTGCTGTCGGCAATATATCTGCTTACCGCGGATATAAGACTGTGGAATTGCTGCAAGCACCATATAAATAACGGCTGTATATTTTTTGAAAATATTAAGCTGCGGAATTGCTCTGAAAGGGCATATACGCTTTATTGCGCGGCAAAGGATCTGACGCTCGGAACAAAGCATATAACCATATCCGATTTAGCGGATATAAAGCTTGTGCCGCCGGTGCTGTTCAGAATTATTTGCAACGCTATGGCGATACGCCGTTTCGGGCTTGCCGCTGTTAAGCTGTAAGGAGTGAAAAAACCATGATAAAACTAAAAATCAAATACGGTAATGAGTCTACCGACATCCGCTTTCCCTGTAAGGAAACGGAAATGAGCGCTGCACTTGAAAGAATCCACGCCGAGGATGTTACGCCGCTTGAATTGTATGTGTCCGGGGTGGTGTTCCCCGAAGAACTTAACTTTCTTCAAGACCGATTCGTCAACCTCGATGAAGTCAACTTCCTCGGAAAGCGTATGGACGGTTTCTTCGGCGATGAGGAATATCAGTTCTATGAGGCGATGAAATCAGAGGGCTTTGACACTCTGCCCGACCTCATAAATCTGAGTTTCAATCTAAACCGTTACCCGCTTATTCGGGACATAAGCGATATGGGCAAAATCGGCAGAGAATATCTGCTCACGGTCAAGGGCTGTCTGCCCGCCGATGATGAGGACGACCCGAAATATGCAGAGTTCGGGCGGGAGCTGATCCAATTCGGCAAGGGCGTTTTTACCGAACACGGATTGCTCTTTGTTAATGAAAACACACCGTTTCAAAAGCTGTATGACGGACAGGTCTTTCCGCCGTATGTATATGACTCGGATGTGCTTTGCATTGCAAGGGCCGAGTATAACGGGAAAAGCGAATATCTGTATCTGCCATGCGAGGAAAAGGCTATAGACAAGGCGTTGGCAAGGCTCGGAACTGCCCTTGAAAATGCGAAAATTACATTAGAGGATTTCAGCGTCAACAATCCCAAATGGTTTGAGAGGTTCAAGCAAATTGCCGCAGATGAGGGTGTGTATGAGCTGAACGGGCTTACAAACGCTATAAACAGTGCCGATACAGACTTGAAAAAATTATGGTTGGTTGCGGAATATGCCGAGGTCGAGGATGCCGGGCAGCTTGCACGGCTTGCTGAAAATCTTGATTGTTTTACCTTTATTATAGGTGCAAGCAATTATGAGGAAGTCGGAATATATGTAACGGAGAATAATGCGGATTTCAGTGTAAATCCATCCGTAGAAAAGTTCTTCGATTACAGAGCCTTCGGTGAGTATATCGGCGAAATATATTACGGGAAATTCGTCGACGGCGGCTTCATCTACAACGACACCGACACAAGCCTGCTCGACATTTTATATCAGGACAAGCCTATGACGATGGGAGAAATTTGAATATGATAACCGCAATTATACGGAATAAAGATAATACACTTGTTTTGGATTTTCCTTGCGACATTTATAGTGTTTACACAAAGCTGCAATCTATCGGCATTGCGAAGTCACCGAAACAGATTCCGTTGACGGACAACGAAGACGAGGATATAGGCGTAAAGCTGTATAGTGAGAGCGACTTCGGTCAGCATCTGCTTCTCACACTTAATGAGAAAAACTCCATAGTCGAAGCCAATATGCTGACGCTTGTTGTTGGGGCGGCAAGCGAGGACATCAAGGAGGAACTCGAACAGAATATCCTCTATGACCAATACAGCTCTATGGATGAGGTAGTCGCCGCCGTCCGCCAAATGACGCAGGATGCAGGACCCGTAAAGGCTGTGTTCTTCTGTCCGCTTGTCGGGAACATTGACGAGGGCGACGGAAATATGTTCACGGTAGGTGATTCCTACCTTGCAGACAGCGCCGATGAAATCAGCGACGCATTAAGGGAATACACCGCAAATGACGAAAACGATATGGCAGCATACTACAACGAGGATGATGGCGTGAGACAAAAATTGACCTCTGCTGTATGGTTGGTAGAAATGCACGGTGATCGGCTCTTCGGGCGGATAGATTGCAGCCTCAAGGAAGCGCTCACGGCAGAGGAAACGGAAGTACTTCGGAATTGGATCATTGGACAGTGTTCGGACGGCATTGGCGAGGTCTTCGAGCAGCAGCCTATTGATACAATGGACGGCGAACTGTTCGTCTCCTTCTGGAACAGCGGCGATGACTACGCCATGATGACCGAGAGCGAGTTTGACGAATACCGGAAGCAAAACGAAATGCGGATGGGAGGGATGCAGATATGATTGTAAAACCGCAGAACAAAAAACTTTGAGTTAACATGGAGGTAAATAAATTGAACGAATATGACCGCCTGTACAGACAGGCACAGAGGTACAGAGAAATGTATCCCGAAGGCACAAGGATCTTGCTTTTACACATGGGCGACGATCCCCGGCCTGTTGAGGACAATATGCGCGGCACTGTAATAACAGTGGATGATATGTCTGCCATTCACTGCAAATTTGATAACGGCAGGCAGCTCGGTATCATCCCCGGCGAGGACTCCTTCCGCAAGCTCACCGATGAGGAGCTTGCCGAGGAACAGGACGAAGCCGAGGGCTTCGATATGACCATGTGAGAAAGCAGAGGTGAAACGGAAAAAAGAAACAGGAAATAGTCGGATAATATATGCCGATCAAGGTTTTGGATATGTTTTGCGGAATGAGCGCATTCCGAGCCGCCGCCGAGCTGATCGGCGGCTTTTCATTTATAGGTCACTGCGACAACGATCCCACCGCCATCGCCGCATACCGAACCTTATACCAAACGGAAGGAGAATATTTTTGCAATGACGCAAGAGCAGTCAACACCGATGAAATCCCTGATTTTGACCTTCTTGTCGGCGGTTTCCCGTGCGTCGCCTTCAGCTCTGCCGGAGCAAGAAGGGCTTTCGACGATCCACGGGGAACTCTCTTCTTTGAGCTTTCCCGAATACTTGAAGCGAAACACCCTGCATATTTCATCTTTGAGAATGTACCCCCGATCCGCACGATTTGCGAAGGCCGGGTTTTTACCGCGATCCTCAGTGAGCTATCTCGATTGGGGTATCTGTGCGAATGGCAATGTATTGACGGCGCGGCTTACCTTCCCCAAACTCGACGGCGCGTGTTCCTTGTCGGATATCTTGATCCCCGATGTGCCGGAGAAATACTACCTATCGAGAGAAAAGGCGGAAAAGCTCTTTCCGAACTCACAGATCATCAGCCTCAGGGAAAGCGAGTCTACGACGCAGGCGGAGCAGCCATAACACAGACGGCCTCCTGCGGCGGCTTCGGCGGAAAGACCGGTTTGTATTTAGTGGATTACAATGAAAATTCTAAATTTACCGATACGGCGCGGTGTATTACCGCCCGACAGGATTCGGGAATGAGCCACCACAAGGGCGAACATTCCGCCGTGTTCTTCGAGTATGACGGCGTATATCCGGTCATCAACCCAGACCGGGAAACTGTCCGGCAAAACGGCCCGCGATTTCGCCCAAACGGGGCTCCGTCTTATTGCCTTACCGTGGTGGATCGCCACGGTATATTTCACCGCGGATGGATTCGGAAGTTGCATCCGCAGGAGTGTTTCCGGCTTATGGGATTTTCGGACGAGCAGTTTTTCAAGTTGAAAAATGAACTCGGCCTGTCCGACAGTAAGCTGTATAAGCTGGCAGGCAACAGCATCATGGTGCCGGTGCTGGTGGATATCCTTTCCCGGCTTAAAGCAGTAAATGAAAAATATCAGATCATCAAGGAGTAAAATGCTATGCCGAATACGATAAAAAGCGAAAGGATAAACGAGAATGAACTATAACAGAAAAATCATGAGGCTTGAACTGTCCACCGAAAAAGCACTTAACGGCGGATATTATTATGCCGAATTACTGCTGCCTGCGGCGGACTATGAACTCAAGGACGCTATGCAGAGAACCCGTGCCGTCGGCAAAGAAAATACGGTTGAAGTGAGCATCCTCGAATGCGATATCCTGCCGGAAATGCAGGACATCCGCTTGGACACCTTCAGCTTGGATGAACTAAACTTCTTTGCAAAACGACTTGTATCCCTTACCGATGAGGAGCTGCCCGTATTTTACGCAGTAACCGATGAGGTTTTCAGAGCTGCGGACAACGGTGGACTCGTCAGCATCAAGGACCTCATCAACAGCACCTACGGCTTGGACACCGTTCCCGTTGCTCATAATGTGAGCAATCTTTCCGAGCTCGGTCGGTTTGCCTTCGAAAATGAACTGCTTTCCGACATCGATGATATTCCCGAAAGCGCGATTCCGTTTTTGAATGGGGAGCAGATCGGCAGAGTGCAGCAGAAGAACGACAAAGGCGTATTTGCCGGAAATTACTATATCCCCACCGTGCATTATGAACGGCCGGAGGTGTATGACGGCGTGACCTTGCCGGAGGAAGAACCGGAAACCTCCGACTTTGCCATTCGTCTGCTCGTATCGGGTACGCCGGAGCATATCAAGGGCGATCCTGTAGATAGGGCTATTTGGCTTGACCTTCCAATGGCAAGCGACATACTCGCAAATTATGCCGCGGCATTTAATGAAGCAGACATCGGCGATTGTGTGTACTACGATTTTGAATCTGTAATCCCGCAGATCACCCCGGAGATGTTCGGCAGCATGAGTGATGTCCAAACACTCAATAAACTTGCTGCGGAAATCAGCATCATGAGCGAAGCGGAACAGGTCAAATTCAAAGCTGTTTTAGATGCCGAAAACACGGCAAGCATTCAGGACGCGCTGAATGTAGCACAAAACCTGTGGCGGTATGAATTTACCGCTATGCCCGATACCGCCGACGCTTTTTTCAAAAAATATGTTGCCGAGAATGCAGATACTCGCTTTGACAGCCGGTGGCTCGGCGGCTTGTTTGCGCGAAATGAGGGTGAAGGCTTACTCGGTCGCATCGGTGCAACGCTTACCGATTACGGCGTTATTTCCGCTCGAAACGGACATCTTTTTGAGCCTGTGCCGTATGACGAGCCGGAGGTAAAGGAAATCAAAACGCAGGCGATGACCGAGGAAAAGCTGGATGTCATCGAGGTACTTGACCGTAGAGCGCTGTTCAGCAACGGTCGTCACATGCCCGAACAGATCCCCGAAGGTTTGTATGCCTACGACCTCCGCCACAGCGATGACGGCGACCGCTTCTGCTCGGTAGAGCCGAGAGTTGGCGTTAACCACGGCGGCACGGTACTTCTGAAAGAAGTGTTGGACTTCGGAGAGCAAGGATATATCCCGCTGGACGAGGACACCGAGCCGAACTTTACCGGTGAAGAACTGACTATCGGGGAATTTATGAACAGTAAATTTGAACAGGAACAAGAGATGGGGGGAATGTAATATGAAAATTGTAATGCTTATAGTCGGTCTGTTTGTAGGCAGCTGTACGACATTAACGGTAATGTCGTGCATTATAATAAACAGATACAACGACTATGAAAGCGAGATACGAAGACTGAAAGCAAAGCTCGAAAACAAAGATAAATAAAAACATAAAAAAGGCGGTATCAATCGTTCCGGAAACGAAAGATACCGCTTTTTGTTTTAGGAACGGTTGACCGCCTCAAAGTGAGGTGATTAAAATAAAATCCCCCGTAACATGGATAGGCAACAAAACCTCTATCCTCCATATCCTGTATGCCTTGTTTCCCATAGGCTGTGACCGCTATGTTGAGCCGTTCGGCGGATCGGGCGCGGTGCTGCTCGGCAAGCCCGTGCCGGATAAATTCGAGGTCTTCAACGATTACAACCACAACCTCGTCAATCTGTTCCGCTGTATGCGCGATAGACCGATGGAATTTATCCGTGAACTCGGATTTTTAAGCCTTAATTCCCGCGACGATTTCGCTGTGCTTAAAAAGTTCTTTGAGAAAGAGGAATTTACAGAGGAATACCTAAAGGCACAACTTGATCTGACCGAAATAATGCTGCCCGAAGTGACCGCCAAAGAAGTACGGACGCTCTACTCGGCGGCAAGAAACGACCACGACCTGCGCAGGGCTGCTATGTTTCTAAAACTTATTCGCTATAGTTATTCAAGCAGCTGTAAATCCTTTGCCTGTCAGCCGTTTTCGCTGCGTACACTTTTTACGCTTGTGCAGGACTTTGCAAAGCGGTGCGAAAATGTGGTTATAGAAAATCAGGATTTTGAAACCCTTATAAAGCACTACGACAGACCCACAACATTTATTTATTGCGACCCGCCGTATTATACAAGCGAATATGTGTACGACTGCGGCTTTACATGGGAGGATCATATAAGGTTGTATCATGCCCTTGCGGGTATGAAAGGCAAGTTTTTGCTGTCATATAACGACTGCCCCGAAATCAGGGAGTTATATAAGGAATATAGCTTTTTCGATTTCAAACGCGTTCACAGTATGGCGCAGAAATATGAGGCGGGAAAGGAATTCCCCGAGCTGCTTATAGCCAACTATGACCTGTTTGAACGGGAACGGCAGAAACCGTATCAGCTGACGCTGTTTGATTCCGTTAACAAGCCTATGGACTACGAAAAAATATTAAAGGAGAACATTATATGCAGAATGAAAAGATAAAAGACAAAGAAACCGTTATGATTCCCGTGCCCGCAGAGCTGCTGCTCGAAGCCGGGATATACGAGGGCGACCCGATGCAGATGTACGCAGACGGACATAAAATAATTATTCAGAATATCGATGACGCAAAAGATTTTGTCTGCGATAACGATTGTGAAAACTGTCCCATTGCAGATACCGACTGTGACGGTGACTGCGAGGGCTGCCCCTGTAATAATAACTGCGATGAAAGCGAGGCGAACTGATATGACAAAGCTGTACCGTATTCTCGGAAAGCGGGGAAGAATTACTATTCCGTTTGAAATAAGGCAGCGGGTCGGATTTTCATATAACGATGTGCTGTCCTTCATCGAATCGCCGGACGGCAGAACCGTAACAGTTAAGCGTGAGAAGATATGCGATAACTGTTCCGGCACAAAAGAAGCGGAAAAGGACAACGAAATGACGCTTGAAGATTTCCTTGACAGCCTATCTGCCGAGCAGCAGCGCGTGGCGCTTGTACATTTGTCCGTAAAATGGGCGGAAAAGGAAGACAAAAACACAAATCTATAATCAGGAGGATTTTTTATTATGGCAACCGAGAAATCAAAAACTCAATCAAAACCCAAGCTTTCGGTCACGGCAAAGATCGACCGCATGATCGACCGTGAAAATGCCACGGTCAAGGCGTATGCAAGCGTGAACCTTGGCGGCGAATTCGTCATCAAGGACATCGCCGTTGTGGACGGTCAGAAAGGACTGTTCGCAAGGATGCCCTTTCGCTCATACAAAAGTTCGGGCGGCGAAACCAAGTATTCGGATATTGTCTTTGCCATAACCGATTCGGCAAGACACAGCATCGAGGACGCCGTTATAGGCGCTTACCGTGAGGCATTGGGGGAATCCGAGGACGAATTGCCCGACAAGGACGAAAGTCCAACGCAAAGTATGTAGCTTTTTCGGGGGAAAATAAAAATTTCTCTGGACTTTCCGTGAAAAATCTGTATTGTATAGGTTGAGGTGATAATATGTTAAAGAATAAAATAATCCTTGCCGTTATCGCGGTAATAATTGCATTAGGTCTTGCGGGGTGCAGGGCAGAAAAAGATAACATCAGCAGCGTGCCGGTAAATACCGAAAGCAGTATAACCGAAACGGTATCCGATATATCAGAAACCCCTGCCGACGCATCAAGCAATAAAACCGCGGAAATAACGGAAAAACCGGAAAGCAGCGCACCGGCGGAGAGCAGAAATGAAAATAAGCTGACGGAAAGTACAATGCAAAACAACGGCGAGCCTAAAAAAACGGAGAAACCGAAAACACCGACAGAGCCGGAAACCCGTAAGACCGAAAGCGAAAAACCGCCCGCCCCGACAGAATCGGTCAGTAAACCGGAGGAAATACAGATACCGAGCGAATCATCTGTACCCGAAAAGCAAGAGCCGGAGTTTAACATAGATTACTATATTAAATCGGCGCAGGAATATGCGGTAAAGTCGGGCTTAAAGCTCGACCAGCAAGCGAAATACTGTTGGGATAACCCTATAGCCGCAGGCAAAAACTGCAAATATACCGAGCGGGATATTAAAAGCTATATAGACAGATATGCAAGGTTACCCGAAATAACCGCGGTGTGGATATGGGCAGAGGAAAACGGTAAAGATTACGAAATATATATAGGCTACGCATAATATAAAGTTTAAGCACTCGACTTAAAAAATCGGGTGCTTTTTTATTTGGAGGAACGACTATGAAAAAAGATATTTTTAAGAGAATTTTGTCCGTCATTATGGCGGTTATTTTGTGTACGGGTATGCTCGGCGGCTTTTCCGCTTTTGCGGCAGGCGAGCAGGTCGAGAATTACCAGTTGGCTTTTCCACGCAGGGGCGATGTAAATTACAGCGATAAATGGGGTCACGGCAAGTTAAAGCATATGAATGGTTGGTTTTCGGATGAAGCTAAATACAACACGGTATTCACTATAGGCTCATACAGCGGACCTGCCTGCTACTGCATTGAACCGGGAACGCCGATAGAGAATAAATATAAGCTCACAAGCCGCGACGAAAGCTATTGGGATAACTTCCCGCCCGAATATAACCACACCATTACCGTGCCGGATATTAAGATATTTATAGGCAGAATAATGCAGTACGGTTATACGGGCAATGTATCAATAAACTGGCGCACCCAAAACGAGGCGGACGCGGACAGCTTTTCTCTGTACTATGCGACCCAGCTCCTTATATGGGAAACCGTGGCAGGTGAAAGGGATAGTGATTTTAATCATATAACGCCTGTCGGCTGCAATGCAATTCTGGATAAAATAGGGGCGGAGCATCCTATGAAAAGCAGAATAATGTCGCACTACAATAATATTGTGGCGGGCGTTAAAACTCATACGACAACGCCGAGCTTTTGCAGTAAAACTCCGTCGGGCGGGGAAACAAAGGAGCTTAAATGGGACGGCTCACAGTATACCGCAACATTCACGGATACAAACAATATTCTGCAAAGATTCAGCTTTTCGGCGGATAACGGTTACACCTGCCGCGTTGCAGGCAATACCCTTACGGTAAGCGGCACGGCAGCGCCCAAAGGTACGGTTACGGTAACGGCGGTAAAAAACACGGCGGGCAGAAAAGGCATTATAGTATGGGGCGACGGTATAGTAAAGCCGGGCGTGGGTCAGCAGGATCTTGCAACCTACGCCGCAACGATAAAAGACCCGGTAACCGCGTTTTTAAGACTGCGGGTAAGCAGCGGAAATATTAAGATAGTGAAAACAAGCGAGGACGGCAGGACATTCCGCATTAAAGGAAACGGTATAGACAAAACGGTTAAAACCGCAAACGGCGGCAGTATTACGGCGGATAACTTAGCGCCGGGCGAATATACCGTAACGGAAGAAACACCGGAGGAATATGCAGAGCGCGAGGCACAGCACATTACCGTTACAAGCGGACAGACGGCAACCGTCAGCTTTAATAATATTCTTAAAAAGGGTAAGATCGCAATAATAAAGCATTCGGACGACGGCAGCACTAAAATAGAAACGCCGGAGAAGGGCGCGGAGTTTGAGGTATTTTTAAAGTTGGCAGGCAGTTATGCGAGCGCTAAAGAAACCGAACGGGATACACTTGTCTGCGATAAAAACGGCTTTGCCGAAACCAAACCCCTGCCTTACGGCGAATATACCGTAAAGCAGACTAAAGGGCAAAGCGGCAGAGAGCATATAGCTCCATTTAATGTGTTTATTCGTGAGGACGGTGAAACCTACCGCTTTTTAATAAATAACGCGGTGTTTAAGTCGGCGGTAGAAATAGTGAAAAAGGACGCGGAAACAGGAAAAATAATCCCTGCGGCGGGTATAGGCTTTAAGGTAAGAAATACCGATACGGGCAACTTTGTGGTGCAGCATATAACCTACCCGACGCCTGCGGATATAGATACCTATTATACGGATCTTACAGGCAAACTTATGCTGCCCGAAAAGCTGCCCTACGGTAATTACGAAATTACAGAGCAATGCACGGCATACGGGTATGTGCTGAACACCGAGCCTGTGGCATTTAAAATTGACGGCAGTAAAACGGTAGTAACCGTTGAAAAGCGTAATATGCCGCAGAAAGGTATTATCCGGTTACAGAAAAACGGCGAAGTGTTTGAGAGTGTCAATAAGTCTGACGGTGTGTATCAACCTGTATTTGCAAACAAGGGTCTTGCAGGCGCGGTTTATGAGATTACCGCTGCCGAGGATATTATAACGCCTGACGGCACGCTCCGCTATGCAAAGGGAACGGCAGCAGATACCGTTACAACGGATAAAAAAGGCAATGCCGCAAGCAAGCCTTTGTACCTCGGTAAATATACGGTCAGAGAAATAAAAGCGCCTTACGGTACGGTGCTGAACGGCACTCCCGAAACCGTGGAGCTGACCTATGCGGGAGAAACCGTAGAGGTGACCGAAACGGCGATAGAATTATATAACGAGCGCCAAAAGTCAATTCTTTCACTTGAAAAGCTGCTTGAAAAAGACAGTGCTTTCGGTATAGGAGAAAACGAAGAAATTTTATCGGTGCAGTTCGGACTGTATGCGGCAGAGGAAATGACCACGGCGGACGGCTCGGTTATCCCGACAGACGGTCTGCTCGAAACCGCAGGCTGTAATAAAAAC
>ERZ772879.1654-NODE-1654-length-15009-cov-3.960746_pt1 | contig 15009 bp, 14 predicted proteins | sample MGYA00580582_ERZ772879 | MGnify/ENA primary metagenome ERZ772879 (study PRJEB29015, sample SAMEA2737682) | human gut metagenome | biome: human gut; feature: human-associated habitat; material: faeces | place: China | collected 2012 ... | reverse complement strand
ATGCTTACTGTGGTATGCTGAATGCAAGCTACAACCTGCAGCTTCGTAATGTAAAAGCATACATTCCGGAGTACCCGGTTGGCGATGCAGAAGACGTAGCAGCCATGATCAAAGATTTCGTACCGGTTGCAACTGCAGTTGTAGCTGTTAAGAACCTGAAAATCATCAGCTTCGGACCGCGTCCGGCCAACTTCCTGGCATGTAACGCACCGATCAAACAGCTGTACAACCTCGGCGTAGAAATCGAAGAGAACTCCGAGCTTGACCTGTTTGAAGCATTCAACAAACATGCAGGCGACGAGAGAATCCCGGCAGTCGTAGAAGATATGGCAAAAGAGCTCGGCGAAGGAAACCTGAAACCGGAAATCCTGCCGAAACTGGCTCAGTACGAGATCACCCTGTTAGACTGGATCGAAGCACACAAAGGCTCCAGAAAATACGTAACCCTGACCGGAAAATGCTGGCCGGCATTCCAGACACAGTTCGGATTCGTTCCTTGCTATGTCAACAGCCGTCTGACCAAGATGGGCATCCCGGTATCCTGTGAGGTAGATATCTACGGAACACTGTCCGAGTTCATCGGAACCGTTGTATCCAAAGACACCGTAACACTCCTCGACATCAACAACACCGTTCCGAAGGATATGTATGAGAGCGAAATCAAAGGCAAATTTGATTACACCTTAAAAGATACCTTCATGGGATTCCACTGCGGAAATACCGCTTCCACCAAACTGGCATTCTGCTCTATGAAATATCAGATGATCATGGCAAGAACCCTTCCGGAAGAAGTAACACAGGGTACCCTCGAGGGAGATATCGTTCCTGGAGACATCACCTTCTATCGTCTGCAGAGCACATCTGACGCAAAACTGCGCGGATACATCGCAGAGGGCGAGGTTCTTCCTGTAGCAACACGTTCCTTCGGAAGCATCGGTATCTTCGCTATTCCGGAGATGGGCAGATTCTACCGTCACGTACTGGTAGAGAAAAACTATCCGCATCACGGCGCAGTAGCATTCGGACACTTCGGAAAACCGTTATTCGAAGTATTCAAAATGCTCGGTGTTGAAGTAGATGAGATCGGCTACAACCAGCCGAAGGGTGTTCGTTACCCGACAGAGAATCCGTGGGGCTAATCCGTTCCGGAAGATTCACTGAAAAATAAGAAAGATATGCAGTAACGCATAAGCAAAAGGGCGGAGCAGAGATCTAGGTCTGCTGCCGCCCTTTTTGAAAAAGAGTAGAAAAAGGAGATTCGACATGTATTTTATTGGTGTTGACCTTGGTACTTCCGCTGTCAAACTGCTTCTGATGGACGAGGAAGGCAAAATTGTAAATATTGTATCGAGAGAGTATCCGCTGTATTTCCCGCATCCAGGCTGGTCTGAGCAGAAACCGGAAGACTGGTGGGAGCAGAGCAAAGAGGGAATCCGCGAGCTGGTAAAAGACGTAGACAAATCCCAGGTAGCCGGCATCAGCTTCGGCGGCCAGATGCATGGCCTTGTCATCCTGGATGAGAACGATAACGTCATCCGCCCGGCGATCCTCTGGAACGACGGCCGTACCGCAAAACAGACCGAGTATCTGAACACCGTAATCGGAAAAGAAAAACTCTCCGAGTACACCGCAAACATTGCATTTGCAGGCTTTACCGCACCGAAGATTCTCTGGGTGAAAGAAAATGAGCCGGATAACTTCGCAAAAATCTGCAAAATCATGCTTCCAAAAGATTACCTGGCATACCGTCTCTCCGGCGCATTCGTAAGCGACTACTCCGATGCATCGGGCATGCTTCTGATGGATGTCAAGAACAAATGCTGGTCCAAAGAGATGGCAGAAATCTGCGGTATTTCCCTGGAGATGCTGCCGGAGCTCCATGAGAGCTTTGACGCTGTCGGAACCTTAAAACCGGAAGTAGCAGCAGAACTTGGACTGCCGGAGACCTGTAAAGTTGTAGCAGGAGCCGGAGACAACGCAGCAGCCGCAGTCGGAACCGGAACCGTAGGCGACGGCATGTGCAACGTTTCCCTTGGTACAAGCGGAACCGTATTCATTTCCAGCAACAAATTCGGCGTAGACAGCCACAATGCCCTGCACGCATTCGCACACGCAGACGGCCACTATCACCTGATGGGATGCATGCTGAGTGCAGCTTCCTGCAACAAATGGTGGATGGATGAAATCATCCGCACAAAAGAATATACAAAAGAGCAGGAGAACATCACAAAACTTGGCGAGAATAATGTCTTCTTCCTGCCGTATCTGATGGGCGAGCGTTCCCCGCACAACAACCCGGATGCAAGAGGAACCTTCATCGGCCTGACCATGGACACCACAAGAGAGGATATGACCCAGGCTGTTCTCGAGGGCGTTGCCTTTGCGATCCGCGATTCCTTTGAGGTAGCAAAATCCCTCGGCATCCAGATCGAGAGAACGAAAATCTGCGGAGGCGGTGCAAAGAGCCCGCTGTGGAGACGCATGATCGCAAACGTGCTGAACATCAAAGTGGACCGTATTGAGTCCGAGGAAGGCCCGGCACTTGGCGGAGCCATGCTGGCAGCCGTTGCCTGCGGTGTCTTTTCATCCGTAGAAGAGGCGGCAGAAAAAATTGTTCGTGTGACAGAGACCATCGAGCCGGAACCGGAACTGGTTGAGAAATATGAGCGCCAGTATCAGAAATTTGCAAAGATTTATCCGACCGTAAAAGATCTGTTTACAGAGCTGCTGTAATAAAAAGAGGTAAGAAATAAGATGAAGAAAGTGGAACATGGGAAAACATTTGACCGGAATGCAGCAAACCCGCCGGCGTTTGAAATCTTTCACAACACCGTGACAGAAGGCTATCCGAAGCACTGGCATACCGCAATTGAAATTATCATGCCGACCAGAGGCGAATATGAGGTTGTTGTCGGAAAAGACAGCTATAATCTCAAAGAGGGCGACATCATTATGATCAATTCCGGCGTTGTACACGGAATGAGATTCGTATCCCAGGGAGAACGGATTGTCATGCTGGTGGAACCGGGCTGTGTGGAGAATCAGGAAGAAATGGAAACGATTTTCCTGCGGCTTCCGGCCATCTACTTCAAAAAAGAGGATGAGGAAGATCCCTTCTATCTGTTTCTACGCAGCCAGATTCTGGAACTGGTGCGGGAATACGATAATGAGGGCGCAGTGATGACGCACAGAATCTGCACCGGCCTCAAAGAGCTTTTTTCAGAGTTTGGCCGCAAGGGCTTTTCGGATGCCAACGCGCAGAATACGTTCGGGGCAATGAAGCAGCAGGAATACATAGAGGCTGTTTTAAGCGTCTGCCGTTATATCAATGTCCATTACATGGAGAATCTTTCTCTCGAGGAAGTAGCTGCGGTCAGCGGATTTTCCAAGTTCCACTTTACCAGAATTTTCAAGCAGTACATGAACATGACATTCTATGAGTACCTCAATTCTAAACGCGTCAAACGCGCAGAGGAGCTTCTGTATGACAAAAAGATGAGTATCACGGATGTGGCGATGAATTCCGGATTCTCTTCTTTAAGTGCCTTCAACCGTACCTTCAAGACGGTAAAGGCCTGTTCGCCGAGCGATTACCGCAGACAGCGGGAGTCGATGGTACAGGCTTTGCTGATGCAGGGATAAAAGGACTTGTATTTCACACTTTACTGTGCTAAAATGGTAGTATTCCAAGTTATAAGAATGAGATGGGGACTTAATTTTCGTACAGGAGGGCTTGAAATGAACAAGAAACTTCATTCAGAAGCAGTAGACCAGCTTTTTGAGGCAATTTTGTGTCTGAAGAATAAGGAAGAATGCTATACTTTTTTTGAGGATGTATGCACCATCAATGAACTGCTTTCGCTGTCGCAGCGGTTTGAAGTGGCGAAAATGCTGCGGGAGAAGAGAACGTATCTGGAAATCTCCGAAAAGACGGGAGCATCCACGGCGACGATCAGCCGCGTGAACCGTTCCTTAAGCTATGGAAACGACGGATATGAGATGGTGTTTGAACGGATGGAAAAGAAAGAAAATGTGTAAAATCAAAAAAGACGGTGCGATTCCAACGCAGCCGTCTTTTTTGATTTTACACGTTTGTTCTTAATTTTTCTTTTTCGGATCAGAAGGCGCCGCGAGGGATGCCAGTTCATCCACCATGTGCTCGATCATCTGTTTTTTCAGATAGACATCGAAACTCAGCAGACAGATAAACGAAAAGAGCTGGAGAAATTCCCGGTCCTCCTCCGGTGAGCTGCCGAACATGGACTTGGATACATCCGCTTTTTTCAGAAGATCTTCTTTTACGGATGCAATTTCTTCTTTTTCCATCTGGAAAATTTCGTCGTAGATATCTTTGATGGAAAAGCCGCTCTCCGTGCCGAAATACCGATCGGTGATCGGGGCGAGCAGTGTCTGGATATCCGTGATCGAGATGATGTTTTTAAAGTAGTAAATAAAAACCAGAAGCATCATGTGCTCCGGCGAATATTTCTTTTTGACCGGCGGCGGGAGCAGCTTGTTTTTTGCATAGTTGTTGATCATTGTTTTTGTCAGAACCTTATCGGACTCGAAACGGCGCGAAGAAGCGAGCTGTGCGTCCATAAAGGTCGTGACCTGGTCCATATATAAAGCAATGTTCGGGATTTCCCCCGGGCGGATGCCTTCGAGAGAATCCAGTGAATTCAGTAAATCATGAAGAATTTTATCTGAGTCTATCGTCATTTGTTATCACCTCACGGTTCCCATTATATAGTTTTTAATACCAGATAGCAAGGACTTTGCGAAAAAAAGTTTCCATGATAAAAATGCAACGTATGTTCGTTCTTACTTGTAACTGGGGCGGATTTGTTATATACTGAGATGCATGTGAAAAGATTCGAAGCAGATGAAGGAGAAAGAACATGAATCAGACAGAAACAGGATTAAACCCGATGCAGATGGAAGCTGTGGAGCACACCGAAGGGCCGCTTCTGATCCTTGCAGGTGCCGGTTCGGGAAAGACGAGGGTACTGACGCACCGCATCGCCTCCCTGATCCGGGACAAAGGCGTCAATCCGTGGAATATTATGGCGATCACCTTTACGAACAAGGCCGCCGGAGAAATGCGTGAGCGTGTCGATAAAATCGTGGGATACGGATCGGAGCGGATCTGGGTCAGCACCTTCCATTCCAGCTGCGTGCGGATTCTGCGCCGCCATGCTGAACGTCTGGGATACGCCAACAATTTTGCAATTTACGATACCGATGACCAGAAATCGCTGATCAAGGACATCATGAAACGGCTCCAGATGGATCCGAAACTGTACCGCGACCGTGCGATCATGGCGGCAATTTCGTCCGCAAAGGATGAGATGATCGAGCCGGACCAATACCGGATTGACGCGGGAATCGACTGGAAGCTGCAGAAGTATGCGGCAGTTTATGCGGAGTATCAGGCAGAGTTAAAGAAAAACAATGCGATGGACTTCGATGATCTGCTGGTACAGACCGTAAAATTATTCCAGCAGTTCCCGGAAGTGCTCGACTATTATCAGGAGCAGTTCCGCTATATCATGGTCGATGAGTATCAGGATACCAACACGGTTCAGTTCCGCTTTGTGAGCCTTCTGGCGGCAAAATACCGCAATCTCTGCGTTGTCGGCGATGATGACCAGTCGATCTACAAATTCCGCGGGGCGAATATTGAAAATATTCTGAGTTTTGAGCATGTATTCCCGGATGCGAAGGTCATTAAACTGGAGCAGAATTACCGTTCTACGCAGAATATTCTGAATGCGGCAAATGAAGTGATTGCGAATAACCAGGGACGAAAAGCAAAACGCCTGTGGACAGAGAACCCGGAGGGTGACCTGATCGATCTGCGGCAGTTCCAGAGCGGTTTTGAGGAGGCGGAGTACGTAGCAGGAGAAATCACGCGCGGCGTCCGCACGGAGGGAAAGAAGTACCGTGATTATGCAATTCTCTACCGTACCAACGCACAGTCCCGTCTTTTTGAGGAGAAACTGCTGCTTGCAAATGTTCCATATAAAATCGTGGGCGGTGTTAACTTCTATGCGAGACGCGAGATCAAGGATCTGCTGGCGTATCTGCGTGTGATCGAGAACCCGGAGGATGACCTTGCGGTACTGCGTATCATCAACGTTCCGCGGCGCGGTATCGGAGCGGCGACGATCAACAAAGTGCAGGACTGGGAGGCAGAGCAGGGCATCCGTTTCTACGATGCGCTTCTCGAGGCCGAGTATGTGCCGGGGCTGATGCGGTCTTTAAATAAGATTAAATCCTTCACGTCCTTTTTACAGGTACTCCGCGCGAAAGCAGATTATCTGTCGGTCAAAGAGCTGCTGAATGAAATCATCGAGGAGACCGGCTATGTAGCAGATCTGCAGGCGGAGGGAACCGAAGAAGCGGCAGCCCGCATCGAGAACATCGACGAGCTGATTTCAAAGATTGCGGATTATGAGGAGAGCGCCGAACAGCCATCTCTCGGTGGTTTTCTGCAGGAGGTTGCGCTGGTGTCTGATATCGACTCGGTGGATGAGGAGAGCGATTACGTGCTGTTGATGACACTGCATTCCGCAAAAGGACTGGAGTTCCCGAACGTATTCCTTGCCGGCATGGAGGATGGCATTTTCCCGAGCTACATGACGATCACCGGAGATGATCCGTCGGAGCTGGAGGAGGAGCGCCGTCTCTGCTACGTGGGCATCACGCGTGCGATGCAGCATCTGACATTGACGTGTGCGCGCCAGAGAATGATCCGCGGCGAAGTGCAGTACAACAAGATGTCCCGTTTTGTCAAAGAGATTCCGCGGGAGTTGATTTCCCTGGAGCGGGAGCGCGGGGAGATCGAAGACCGGAAGCCGAAGATGGACATTCCGACGAGAGGCAGCGTCTATGCGGCGATGAAGCAGGCATTCCGCGAGAAGCCGCAGCAGGCGAAAACCTTCAGCGCGCAGAAGGCGACGAAACTCGATTACGAAATCGGGGATACGGTGCGCCATATCAAGTTCGGTGTCGGCATTGTCACGGATATCGTGGACGGCGGAAGAGATTATGAAGTTACCGTCAACTTCGACCAGGCTGGTACAAAGAAAATGTTTGCTTCGTTTGCAAAACTGAAAAAGTTATAAGGAGAACGAGAGCGTGTCGGAAAACAAAATTCCGGCACGCTCTTTTTTCGACTGATGCGTCAGACGCTCAGGTGGTAATCAGGGTGGAATAGCCGTCGCGGCGCAGGCGGCGTTCCATCAGAATGGCATTTCCGAGCTGGCGGTAAGCGCCGACCTGGACCTTGAAAAAGCCGTCCTCGGCGAGAAGAAAAGCGGGATAGCCCTGGTCGAGAAGGTCGTAAAGCATACGGTCGGCATTCTGGCGGATGCGGAAAAGGCCGGTCTGGACACGGTAGAAGGTTTCTGGTGTGTCGGAAGGATTTTCCTGTTCCGGCGGCGTGGGACGGGGCGAAGCGGAAGCAGTGACGGTATCTGTTGTTGAAACGGACGGACGGGCGGCTTCCGTTTCCGCAGCGCGCCGGTCAGCCTCCGTGACCGTCTCGAGATCCAGCGTTCCAAGCACTGCATCCGCGATGGCGCGGGCGATTTCTTCCTGCTTTTCATCGTAGAGCGTATTGTCCTGCTCATTGTTCAGAAAGCCGGTTTCAATCAGAAGAGCCGGCATTTTCGTCCGCCGCAGAACAACAAGCCCTGGCCGTGCCTTGACACCGAGATTCCGGAATCCCAGCTCCGAGAGCGCGCCGTTAATGTTTTCTGCCATTGTCTGTTTGATGCCGGAGTTGTCATAGACAAGCGTTTCCACGCCGGTATACTGGTTCGGTTCCTCCGAAGAATTCCGGTGAAAAGAAATAAAAAAGTCGGCATCCGCCTGATTGGCCATCTGCGCCTTTTCAAACGGCGTCTGATAAACATCGGTTGTGCGGGTATAAATGACAGAGACACCCTGCCGGGAAAGAAGCTCGCCGACCGCGATGGCGAGGGAAAGATTGTCATCCTTTTCCCTGCGTCCCTCATAGACAGCGCCCGGATCACTTCCCCCGTGTCCGGCATCGATTACGATAGTATAGGGCATAAGATCAAAGCTCCTGAAAATACGGTTCTACTTACGATATGAAGAAAGGACGAAAAAGGTTATACTTTTTTTAGTTTTATTTCATTGTATCGTATACGGGCGGTGTGTTAGAATAGGAGATAACATTAGGAAAGTGTGTCAAAAAATCTGCGGAGGATACAAAAGACACACAGATGAGAGTGAGGATTTCATGAGAATTACAATATTCAGTCTGGGGGGACTGCTTGGGCAGTATGTGACCAACACGGCGCTTCTTCACGGCGCACAGGTGACCGCCTACGTGCCGGATGCAAAAGCGATCTGGCCGAGAAAAAATCTGACCGTGATTGAGGGAAGCCTTCAGAACCGGGAACGCGTACTGGAGGCACTGCTGGAAGCGGATGCAGTCATCAGCGTGCTGACTCCGATGCGTGTGAAACATGTAAAAGAAGAGGAGACACCGCTGGCTGACGGAAACGCGATGATTCTCTCGGCCATGAAGCAGCTTGGAAAAACGCGGTTTGTGACGGTAGGCCATGTCTGCATTCATGCGTTTGGAGACTGCGAGGACAAATACCAGAGAATGAGTACGAAATTCATGCAGATTTTCTGGCCAGGTGTCTATAAAGATATGCAGAAGATGGGACAGGTTCTGGCACGGAGCGATCTGAACTGGACACTGGTGCGGACGTGTCAGGGAAGAGACGGGAAAGTGAAAAAGGTAGGGCAGAACTGCAGTATTTCGCTGGACGGCAGCCAGTTCCGGCCTGGATACTCGAGAGAGGCCCTGGCGGAATTTCTGTACGAGGCGGCCGCCGATCAGCAGATGTACAGCAGAAAAATGCCCATTTTTTACAGAGAGGGGTAAGAATGGATTTTTCAATTTTATATGCACTGCAGCATCTTCACAATGCAGTGCTCGATCGGGTGATGGTGGGAATCACTTCACTTGGAAATGCGGGATGGATCTGGATTGCGCTGACCGCCGTTTTCTTAATCCTTCCGAAATACCGGAAATGCGGTGTAAGAATGGCGATCGCGCTGATTTTAGATTTGATTTTATGTAATCTGGTGTTAAAGCCGCTGGCAGCGCGCCCGCGTCCGTGCTGGATTGACGAGCAGGTAAAGCTGCTGGTTGCCGCTCCGAAGGACTATTCCTTCCCATCGGGCCATTCGGCAGCCTCGTTTGCGGCGGCAGTCTCTATTTTTGTGATGCACAAAAAAGAAGGAGCTGCCGCACTGATTCTGGCCTGCCTGATTGCATTTTCCAGACTGTATCTGTTTGTGCATTTCCCGACCGATGTCCTGGCGGGAATTGCGGTTGGTTTTATCTGTGCTTTTCTGGCTGCGAAGATCCAGAACGGTTTTCTTCTTCGTTCTCGAGGTCGATAAAACGGAACGAAAGCATCAGATACAGAATTTCATCCGGGCTGGAAAGATCAGATTCTAAAATTTCCTTGATCTTTTCCAGGCGGTAGAGCAGGGTACTGCGGTGGATAAAAAGCTCACGCGCCGTCTGGACGACATTGCAGTGGTTGTCCAGATAGCAGCGGAGCGTCCGCATATAGTCACTGCCGGAGCTGTCGTCGTGCTCCTGCAGAAAGAGAAGTCTCTCATGGCACAGCATGTAGCCTGGGAGCTTTTTTGTTGCCTGATCGAGGATGTAGTCAAACGAGATATCGTTGAACGGATGCATCCGCTTGTCGGGATATTTTCGCGTGCCGAACTGCAGGGCGATTTTTGCCTGGATATACTGGCGGCGCAGATTCATGTGGCCGTTCATGCAGCGCGAAAAGCCGGCATTTAAGGAACTGTCCTCCACAAAGTGCACCATGCGTTCCATCAGATCGGTCATGGAAAAATCGGACAGCGTGAGGTTAAAGAACGCAACGATACCGCCGCCGTGCGGAAACGCGGAGCAGCCGGTCAGAATATTTTCCAGATAGGCGCAGACCGAGTTTGCCGTCAGGTTTTTCTGATCCATATCGGAGAGCTGCAGATAGAGGCAGCAGTAGGTGTGGCGGGAATGCCAGCCGAGCGCATCGAGAGCCTGGCTGACCGCAATATAGTCGGCCATCCGGTCGTCGAGGGTACGGAGCAGCACGGTGTGAAGCGACTGCGCCGGCGAGGTTTTCTGCATCACATTGTGCAGGAAGGCGTGATGGATCATTTCTGCAAGAAATTCAAGAAGAAAGCCTTCGGAATCAGAAAGATCCTTTTTCGTGTCGAGGAGCAGCAGGCGGTAGGCGCTCTGACCATGCTGCGTGATGTTGACGCAGAGGGAACCAAGTCCCGTTACGTGATCCGGAAAGCGGAACCATCCATCGAGATCGCGGACGGACGCGTATTCGCTGCTTTCTGTCAAGGAGAGCAGAAGCGGGCGCGTTGCATCGAGGGAGCCAAACACCTTCTCGGGAAAAAAGGAAGGTTCTTCGGACGCTGCGGCGATGATGGAAAAATCCATGCCGACCACCATCAGCGGGTGGGCAAAAACAGGCAGGGAGAGATTTAAAAGATGCTGGATCGATTTTCCGTCGAGCCGTGCCTGCATCAGCTCCTTCTGCCAGGAATCGTACGTCCAGAAAAGCTCCTGCAGGAACGAAAAAACAGCGGATACGCTGCTCTTAACGGCGATCGAAACCGGAGCCGGAAGTTCCTCCGGCAGTTCTTCGGTACAGAGAAGAAAAAGGGAGCTGCTTTCTTCAGGGAGGGAGGAAAGAGAGCCGATCTGTTCTTCTGTGCAGAGAAAGACCCGGTGCGCAGTGGCTGCGGAGCCTGTCTGGTAAAGAACAGGCAGCTCCAGTGTGCCGGAGAGCGGCAGGTTTTCCGGTGCAAGAACCGAAAAAGCGCTGCTTAGTTTATAAGCGAGAAATGCGGGGGAGAGCTTCATCGTATCATCCTCCCTGCGCGTGTCATATCGTAAAAATTCATAAAAACCTCCTCAGAAATGAGTGACGTTCTGCGGACGAAACCGCGGTACTTTTTATTTTAGCAGAACAAAAAGGTCTGTCAAGAAAGAAAAGACAGGGGTGCGGGAATTTTTACGGCGGCAACAAGTTAAGATTTTGTGAAGATAGTTGTGGTTTGCGGGGAAAACTGCTACAATATGGCTGATTTGGTTACTGTTCATTCAGCAGTGAAACACTTGCTGTTTCGCTGCGTAAGAACATGATTCAGATGATTTGAAGTGGTTTTTTACAGAAGAAAAAGGAAGGTATGACTTTGATGTATCATATTATAGTAAATAAAAAATCGCGGTCGGGGCGCGGCGAAAAGCTGTGGCCGGTGATTGAGGGCGAGCTTGAGCGGCGCAGAACGGAATTTCGTGTATATCCGACAAAGTATCACGGAAGCGCACGGGAGACGGCAGCACGACTGACCGCGAAAGGGGTATGGAATCCCGATGATGTCCTTCTGACGATCGGCGGAGACGGTACGGCGAATGAGGCGGTCGATGGAATCACCAGCCTGTCGGATGTAAAGTTCGGTTATATTCCAACGGGAAGCGGCAACGATTTTGCGCGCGGTGCCGGAATTCCCTCCGATCCGCTGCAGGCGCTGGAAGCTGTGCTGAAAGGGGAGGAAAAGGAGATCAACATTGGAACGGCGCTTCTTGGCAGCCAAAAGCGGAGATTTCTCGTCAGCACCGGCATCGGTTTTGATGCAGGCATCTGCCACGAGGCGCTGGCATCAAAAATCAAGAATACGCTGAACCGGCTGCATCTGGGAAAACTTACGTATGTGATGATTGCACTGCGGCAGCTCTTTTATCTCGAACCGTTCACGCTGGATGCAGCGCTGGAAAACGGAGAACACCGTTCGTTTGAAAATGTTCTTTTTGCAGTGGCAATGAATTTTCCGTACGAGGGCGGCGGCTTCTGCTTCTGCCCGGAGGCGGACGGGACAGATGATCTGCTCGACGTGATGGTGGTTTCCAATCTTGCCAAATGGAAAGTCAGCTATCTTCTGCCGATGGCGCTGTTTGGACGCCACACGGGATTTCCTGAGGTACATATGGAGCGGTGCAGCAGCCTTTCCTTTCAGACAGACCGCGCGGAACCGGTCCACCTGGACGGAGAATCGGGCGGACACCGCACGGAGGAAAGGATCGGACTGGAAACGGAGCGTCTCCGCCTTTTGGGCGACTGGGTGAAAGAAGGGATGGAAAGATGATGTTCTGGATCATATTTTTTGCAGTGCTTGCCGTCATGGCAGCAGGTTATTTCTTTTCCATTCTGCCGGCTACATCGAGACGGCAGGAATGTCTGAAATTTGCGGAATGGAATTATGCGCACCGCGGTCTGTGGAACGCGGCGGAGGGAGTTCCGGAGAATTCTCTTCCGGCTTTTGCCCGCGCGGCGGAGCAGGGATATGCCATCGAGCTGGATATTCAGATCACAAAGGATGGCCGGATTGTGGTGTTCCACGACGACACGATGAAGCGGATGTGTGGAAACGAGGGAAAAATCAGCGATTATACGTATGAGGAACTCCAGCAGTTCCATCTGGGCGACAGCACGGAAAAGATTCCGCTGCTTCGTGAGGTACTGCAGACGGTAGACGGCCGCGTGCCGCTTTTAATCGAAATCAAGATGCCGGGACTTTCCACGGCGGTCTGTGCGGGATTTCAGAAGGAGATGGAGGGGTACACCGGTATGTTCTGCATGGAATCCTTCAACAGCCTGGCCCTCCGCTGGTGCCGCCGCCACATGCCGCAGACGCTGCGCGGCCAGCTTTCCGGCCGTTTTTCAAAGAATGATAAGGTGCATCTGATCCTGCGGATAATGGCGCGTCATCTGATGCTGAATTTTATCGGGAAACCGGATTTTATCGCCTACGACCACCGCTATGCCGACTGCCCGGGCTTCCTGATCGACCGTATGCTGTTTCGGACACCGGCATTTGCATGGACGGTAAAAGATGAGCATGTATATAACCGGACACGGAAAAAATTCGACGCGGCGATCTTTGAACATTTCCATCCCAAGGACGGTTTTCAGAAACCGATGAATTGTTTCTTAAAAAATAATAAAGCTTATTGACTTCGGTTTTCGGTGTGCTATAATTTCAGCAGGTTGAAGAGAAAAACCTCGTCAGAAAAGTGGAGGGAAACTATGAAGACAATAAAAAAATATAAGCATTTTCTTCCGGTAGTGGTTTATGGTATTTTCTATCTGAAATGTTTTCAATATCTGGAAACGCACATTACGAAAGGTTATCATCTGATTCATACTCCGTTTGATGATATGATTCCGTTCTGTGAGTTTTTTGTGATTCCTTATTTTATGTGGTTTGGATATATTGCATGGTCTGTCCTTTATTTCGGCTTCTGCAACAAGAACCGCAGAGAATATTATCAGCTGATTATCAACCTGGGAATCGGAATGACGGCGTTCCTCGTGATCTCCTATCTGTACCCGAACGGCCAGAACCTGCGCCCGACGGTATTCCCACGGGAGAACATTTTCACGGATCTGGTCAGAGGCCTTTACCTGATGGTCTTATTATTAAATCTGGATCTGGTGAATCTTTAGTATATAAATAATTTGCAAATAATTCTTGCGTTATATTTTCCTTATTTATTTTACCTTCTTGAACATCATCTACAACATTTTTTACTGCCCTTATAATTTCATCTCTTCCACCATAATTAAAGGCAAAATTCAATACTAATCCAGTATTATTTTTAGTTAATTCTATAGATTCTTCAATTTCTTTTCTACATTCATCTGCAAGAGCTGTAATGTCTCCTAAAACTCTTAAAACTACTTTATTTCTATGCAATTCTGAAACTTCGCTTCTTAAGTATTGCACTAAAAGTTTCATTAAAGCATTAACTTCATCTTTAGGCCTTTTCCAATTTTCAGTTGAAAAAGCATATAGTGTAATATATTTTACTCCAAGTCTATCAGCTTCTTTTATAACTCTTCTAATAGTTTCAACTCCAGCTTTATGTCCCATAGTTCTAGGTAAGTTTTTGGCTTTTGCCCATCTCCCATTACCATCCATGATTATAGCTATATGTTGTGGTATATTATCAGCATCTAATTCAAACTTAGTTTTTTCTTCTTTCTTATTTGCTTTAAAATAGCTTAACATTTTTTAGCCTCCACACTTCAACAAATGATATTTTAAACTTTTACCTAAAGAATTTTTAATATGCAATTTTACGTATATATTATTTAAGCAATGTAAAAAATATATTTATAATTTATTTTAAAATTGCAGTTAATAAAAAAACCTGCTAAATAGCAGGTTTTAAATTGACATAATCTCTTTTTCCTTAGCTACAACTAGTGAATCTATTTCTTTAACATATTGATCTGTTTTCTTTTGAACAGATTCTTCACCTTTTTTAACTTCATCTCCTACTTTTATATGAGATGTAAAATATTTACCCTCTAGCTTCACGGTATCTAAACCTATGTGTATTAAAATTTCTGCTCCACTATCAGCTGTAATACCTATTGCATGTTTTGTTTCAAACAATGCTGAAATTTTACCATCAACAGGAGATACTGCCCTTCCTACTGTTGGTATTATTGCAGCACCTTTTCCCATTATTTCTTCTGAAAAAGTAATATCATTAACTAGCTTTAAAGAAACAGCTTTACCTTCAATTGGAGATAATACAACTGAACTTGATGTAACTTCTTCTTTTTCAACTGCTACTTCTTCAGTTGTTTCTTCATCATCTTCTTTATTAGTTGGATCTTCAAATCCAAATATCCATGTTAATATAAATTAAACAGATACAGTAATAGCTACAACTATTAATGCACTCATTACTGCAATTGCAAGGCATCCTGCTTTATCATAAACAAATACCATAGCTGATGATAACATTTCACCAGCATAATATCCTATAGGTCCAATAACTACTAAAGCAATTGGAAGGGCAATTAAAAGTGTTAACATTGGTTTTAAGAAATTCTTTGTAACTGCTGGAGT
>ERZ772879.1642-NODE-1642-length-15058-cov-3.062654_pt1 | contig 15058 bp, 11 predicted proteins | sample MGYA00580582_ERZ772879 | MGnify/ENA primary metagenome ERZ772879 (study PRJEB29015, sample SAMEA2737682) | human gut metagenome | biome: human gut; feature: human-associated habitat; material: faeces | place: China | collected 2012 ... | reverse complement strand
GTGAAACTATTCAACACGTAATCATATAGATCTAATTTAAAATCAGAATCCGCCGGAAGTTCGTTTTCAACCGTAACGGTGGGGATGGTCACTTGATTGCCATTAATCGCAGCTTGCAGACAGAGGCTCCGTTCACTCATATACGTTCCCTCCTCCCTTGCTATTATTTTTCCGCCTTTCAGTTGCAGTATTCCTGTAGGGGCAACAAGCACTTCCTGCCCCTTTATGCTTTTGGAGATTTCAGCATCGCCTTCCATAATGAGCGTGGCATTATCACCGACAGAGATACCAATTAGCTGGTCATTATCATTCCCATTGCCGGAATGTAGTTCGAAACCGTTACCCAGCGTTAGTTTGCAAGACGCCCTAACAAATATGCAGGCGACATCAGCTGAATGGGCAGCAGCATTTCCATAAATGTTGAGGTTGGTCAGCTTCAATGACGCGCCGTTTGTAAGCTCAAAAAGGCTTTTGTCGCTAGCGGTACGGGAAATATAATAATTATCGCCGCTGATAGGATTATTTCCGCCGTCGATAGCAATGTGTTTGCCGTCTATTGAAAAGGCAAAATGCTCTGCATCCGCAGCAACCTCAAAGCCTTTACCGAGGATGATTTGTGTTGGTGCATCCGCAGTGCCGTCTGCCGTTTCAATAGCGGTTTTCAGTTCGGCTGCGGTCGTGACAAGCGTCTTGTTGCTGCTGACCGTCACAAGGCAGGTGGCGGACTTTTCGCGTGCGGTGGCGGTGATGGTGGCTGTTCCTTCAGCTACGGCGGTCACCAGTCCGTCTTTACTTACGGTGGCTACGGAAGTTTTGTCACTGCTCCATACTACGGATTCGGCAGTCACCCGGTCGGGGACAATGGTGGGAACCAGCGTTTCGGTCGCTCCCGATTTCAGGGTCAGAGTCTCATGATTGAGGGTGATGCTCTCTACGGGCACGGAGTTGTCGTCATTGTTGTCGTCGCCACAGGCGGTTGCCAACGTTGCTGCCATAAGGCAGAGGAAAAAGATTCTTAGTTGTTTCATACTTCTTTTGTATTTCTAAAAGGGTGAATAAATCGTGTTCTCTTTTCGGACAAAAGTAATATGCAACAACGAAAAGGTATAGCCAAAATCCTGCATTGTATAGCCAAAATCCTGCAAATCTTGCAGGATTGCCGGAAATTCCATTGTTCGGAGAAGCTTCTACCTATGCATTGATGGAAACAACAGCATTTGATGATAAAAGAGTATCGCCTTCTCCTTTAAAGTACAGACTTTTGTTGGCGGAATTCAGTAGGAGTCATTTTTACCAATTCGCGGAAATTGCGGTTGAAGGTGCGCATTGCCTTGAAGCCCGACGCTCCGGCAATGTCTTCGATTGTGTGGTTCGCGTAGTCCGGAAGCAGGAGCAAGTCCATGGCATGACGGCAACGCATCGGGACATGTGCATCCTTCCTGCGAAGAAATCCGATACGGCACAAAGAACGTGGCGTTGAGAGCGGGGTGTAATGTAGCCCCTCGGTATCTATGCTTGGGCTTCTCTGCGCCAGCATGAACCCAAAGGAATCGAAAGTGGCCGCTCGTTCAGGCGATGATGCCGCATAACCCAGCGTTGCTCGATGATTCGAGACGCCAAAGCGCACATTATCAAGAGGTTGGTCTTCGAATATCTGCTCCACGAGCTTGAGCATATCGCGTTGGGAATCCATAGCGAGAGGAAAGTCCGCTAGCTGATTGCGATGAATCGAGGGACACCCCTCGAACGAAGAGCCGTCCTTCCATACGACACCAAAACGCGAAACGAGTATCGGCTCGAACACGAGCTCCCCATCTTCGAGCAGCTTTCCGATAGTGTCACAATAGAGATCGACGAGGTGTAGCTCATGCTGGCGTGACGAGCGCGCTTCCTCGACAAGATCGTCAAAGGAAACCTCGTTGAATCGCACCATGTCAAAGAAGCCAAGACTTGGCAGAAGCGGCATCATCACCTGTGCAGGATAATAGGTCGTATGGATGAGGATAGGATCATCGACGAAACGCGGATTTTCGGGACCGAAAACGCAATCCTGAAGCAACTCGTATTCACGAAGCACCCTTTGCGCCTGCGCGTAGAAGGCCTCGCCAAGTGCCGTTGGGCGTATACCGCGTCCACTGCGCTCGACAAGCGTCGCACCAATCTCCGCCTCAAGAGAGGTAATCGACTTGTTGAGGCCCTGCTGCGAGATATAAGACATCCTCGCGGCACTATAGAAAGAGCCAGCATCAACGAGATTCACGAAGTAGCGAAGCGTCTCGATTTGCATAGCCGTCCACTCAACGCATGCGTAAAAGAAAATGGATGGATACGTCTATTGTACGTCATTTGGTTACTTTCGCTTTTGCAAAGCGATGCGAGCATCATACGACGAATGCGGAACCCCGATACATTTCCCGATCATTCGTTCACGGGGTGCTCGAGTGCCTCGTAGAGCAGGCGCGGTGTCAAAGCCACGAGGTATTCGCAGAACTCGCGTATCTCGTAGGGAAGCTCGCCCGAACGGAACTTGTTGGTCATGATGGACTCGCAGTACGGAAACGCCTCGATCTGGAATGCGAGCTCCTCCGTGACCTCACGATGCTGGAACTCCGTGATGGTCTGGGTGAGGTTCTTTTGCCGCTCCCTCACGAAGGAGGGCACTGCGGATTGGTACTCACGCCCCACCGATGCGCTGGCAAAGAGCGCGTTGAACTTCGACATCTCGCGCGTGGTGATCATATGGCCCTCGAGCCACGTGAGGTCGCGACCGATGCGAAAGATCCCGTCTTCGTGACACTGGTGACCGATCCAATTGACCACGGCATATTTGTCCTCGAAGTTATGGTAGAAGTTCGAACGGCTCACGCCCGATTCCCGAACGATGTCCTCGATGTGTATGCGCGCGAAGGGCGTGTCGGCGCAAAGCCGGTTCATGGCCTCGGCCACGCGAAGCTTGGTGAGGTACGAGCGAGAGTACATTTTCTGGTCTGATGCCAAATCGCCAATCACGAGGACCCCTCCCCCTGGAGTCGTTGGTTTTCGCCACGAAAGTGGCCGCACAAATCACGAAAGTGAGATGTTTTGCCCAAAATGTACTACACCATTGGACGCTTTTCCAATCCTAGCTCCCATGGGGAAACATAAGGGTGCTTCCATTCCTTGAGCCCATCGCGCTCCCCTTTTTATAGTCGTCTCATGTTCCAGACGAAATCCCGTACCGGGTAATAGAGGAGGGAGAGCATCTATGACGAAAGAGGAAAAGAGGACCGAGATATTCAACTCGGGACGAGCGTGGATCGTCGCCTGCGTGGCCATCATCGCCTCGATTCTGATCTCGGTCAACTGCAACAAGCTGCCGGCAACCATGTCACTCGTGATTCCCGCGCTTGGCATCGATACCGGCATGGCGGCAAACATCATGTCGCTCAACGGATACGTCGGCCTGATAATGACCTTCGTCGTCGCCGCCATCATCATGAAGTTCGGAGCGCGCAAGGCCACGACACTCGTATTGGTATGTGCGGTAGCCGGCGCCATCATTTCGGCAATGGCCACGAGCGTCGAGCTTCTCGTCGTTGGCCGTCTTATCGAGGGCGTCGGATACGCCTGCATCGGTTCGGTAGTGCCGGTCATCATATCCGAGTGGTTCCCGCCATCTAGGCGCGGCGTCCCCATGGGCCTCTTCTCCGTGTGGGTGCCCCTGGGCTCCATGTTCATCATGGGCACGTCCGGCTTCTTCTTCAACGTCGGCGATCCCTATAGCTACCATAACGTCTTCTGGTTCGTGGTGGTCCTGCTGGCCATCGTCACGGTGGTCTGGATTCTGGCCATACGCGACCCCAAGGTCTCGTACCTGGACAAGATCGACCCCAACGCGCCCAAGCCAAAGATGTCCGAGGGCTTCAAGAGCCTGTCTTGCTGGATCTCGATGGTCGCCTTCGCGGCGTTCTCCCTGGGCACCGCCTGCGTCATGAACTTCGAGACGCTCTACATGGTGCAGACCATGGGCATGGACCAGCTGGGTGCCAACACCATGATGAACATCGCAAACATCGCCGTGGTCATCGGTGGCATCGCCATCGGCGTTGTCATGAACCTGGTGACGGGCAACACCCAGCGTCTTGCCATCCTCGTCGTGGCATCCGTCGTGCTCGGCGTCTCGTTCTCGATGGCCTACACCATCGGCGAGGGAATGCTGATTCCCTGGCTCATCCTGTTCGGCCTTTCCAATGGCGTGGTCCCGGCCATCTTCTTCACCATGGTCGCCGAAATCGCACCTCGACCCGAGCTGGCCGGTATCTCGTCTTCGCTCATGAGCTGCGGCCAGTGCGTGGGCGGCATCCTCTTCGGTCTGGTGGGCGTCATCGTCTCCAGCGCCGGATGGGGCGCATGCACGGGACTGCTCATGGGAGTCGGCATCGTGCTCGTCGTGGGTGCCATCGCCCTCATGGTGGTCATCAAGACGCGCGATGCGAAGAAGGTTCAGAAGGACGCCTAAGACTGCCAGCCTACCGGCACAAGTAGAGAACCCTTGCATTGTTCGATTTGCAGGAATGTACGTGAGAAGAGAAAGAGGAAGACATGGAATTCAAAAATGATCTAGGTAAGCCGTGGAAGTTCCAAGATGGTGACTTCACCGTAATTCGCTCCTCGGTGTGGTCTCCCCCGGGTTGCCACCCCGTCGGATGCGGCATCAAGCTCTACGTGGACAAGGACGGACGTCTTGACCACGTAGAAGGCGACGAGAACGATCCCATCACGCAGGGACGCCTGTGCCCCAGGTGCGTCGCCCTCAAGGATTACATCTATAACCCCTCGCGCGTCATCTATCCCCAGAAGCGCGCGAAGGAGGAGCGCGGAAACGCCGATGCATGGGAGCGCTGCAGCTGGGACGAGGCCCTCGACATCATCATGGACAACTGGCGTCGCCTCACCGACGAGTACGGACGCGAGACCATGGCCATCTTCGTGGGCACCGGCCGCGATGGCATGCTCTCCCAGGACTTCCAGCTGTCCATCTTCCGTACGCCCAACCTGGCTTACACCCAGTCCGGTTACGCCTGCTACCAGCCGCGCATGATGTCGTCGCAAATGGTGCTCGGCGCCCTGTATCCCGAGCTTGACTACGCCGGCGGCCTCGAGGGCGGCTATGACGACCCGGAGTACTGCGTGCCGGAGCTCATGATCCTCTGGGGCAAGATGCCCCTGGCGTCCAACCCGGACGGTTTCTTCGGCCATGCGGTCATCGACCTCATGAAGCGCGGTGCGAAGCTCGTCACCATCGACCCGCGCGTCAACTGGTTGGCGACCAGGTCCGAGCTGCAGCTACGTCTGCGCAACGGCACGGATGCCGCCCTTGCCATGGCGATGTGCAACATCATCATCAAGGAAGACCTCTACGACCACGATTTCGTGGAGCGCTGGACCTACGGCTTTGACGAGTTTGCCGAGCGCGTCGCCTACATGACGCCCGAGGATGCCGCCCGCATCTGCGAAGTTCCCGTCGAGGACATCTACACGGTGGCCCGCATGTACGCCAACGCCCACCCGGCCTCCATCGCCTGGGGCCTCGCCTTCGACCAGAACACCAACGGCATGCAGGCCGGTCAATGCGTACTCGCCATGATCTGCATGTGCGGCAACCTGGACGTCCCCGGCGGCAACATCGTCGCCGACCTGTCGATGCCCGAGGACATCACCGGTGACGCCGCGTCCGGACAGTCGGAGCACAACACGGACACGCGCGCCTTCATCACCGAGGGCTGGTACCAGATGACCGACGAGGAACGCGACAAGTGCATCGGCATAGACAAGTACCCCCTGTACTGCAACCAGATTACCGGTGCCCAAGCTGACTGCGTGTTGGATACCCTGGAGACGGATGAGCCCTATCCCATCAAGATGGCGTGGATCGCCAACACGAACCTCATCGCCCCGACCAACTCTGCCGAGCCTACCCGCTGGCACAAGGCGCTGCTGCGCTCCATCGACTTCGCCTTTGGCACGGACTGCTTCATCACGCCGACCATCCAGGCCGTCTGCGATGTCTTCCTGCCGCTTTCCACGGTGGCCGAGCACGACGGCGTGAACCGCACGCACTACGGTGCCGCCTCCATCACCACCGGCTGCGGCAACAAGGCCATCACCGTGGGCGAGGCCAAGTCCGACCTCGAGATCTACTGCATGCTCGCCAAGCGCATGGCCGAGATGTTCCCCGATGACCCCAAGGCACGCTTCGCCTACGAGAAGTACCCGGACTACCACGACTATCTCGAGAAGAACCGTCTCGAGGGACGTCACGTGTTCAACGAGGTGCGCGAGCTCGTCAAGTTCAAGCGCAAGGTCTATTACAAGAAATACGAGACCGGCAAGCTGCGCCCCGACGGACAACCGGGCTTCTTGACCCCGACCGGACGCGTCGAGCTGTGGTCATCGGCCTTCGCGAACAACGGCATGGACCCGCTGCCCTACTACTACGAGCCGGACCTTTCGCCGCGTATTCCCGAGAAGACCGCCGAAGACCTGGAGCTCAAGCGCAATCCGCTGGTTCCCGAGGAACTGGACGCCAAGTGGCACGAGCGTGACCTTCCCCACGAGGAGATCATGGAGAAGTACCCGTTCATCATGTCCACGGGTCACCGCCGCTACTCCTCGTTCCACTCCGAGCACCGTCAGGTGGCCGTGCTGCGTGAGCTCGATCCGAACCCGATGATCGAGATCAACCCGGCTGACGCAGAGCGCATCGGCGTGTCCGACGGCCAGTGGTGCGAGATATCCAACATGTTTGGCAGCGCGAAGTTCAAGGCACGCGTGATGCCGACCGTAGGCGAAGGTCATGTCGAGGTGGATCACGGCTGGTGGTTCCCCGAGCAAGACGGCAGCGAGCCCAGCCTCTTCGGGGTATGGCAGTCCAACTGCAACGACCTCATCCCGGAACACCACAACAACGCCCTTGGCCTGGGAGCCCCCTACAAGAGCGCATGCTGCAACGTGGTGCCCCTCAAGGAAAGCTACGACGTCGACATGGCAGCATTCGGCGAGAAATTCGGAAAGCTGGTGTAAATCATGACTCAATACGGATTGCTTATCGATTACGAATTCTGCACGGGATGCCAGAGCTGCGAGGTCAGCTGCAAGGAGGAGCATGACTTCCCCGTCGGCAAGTGGGGCATCCGCGTCCTGGACGACGGCCCCTGGCAGAAGGACGATTCCAAGGACATCGGGAATTGCTACAACTGGAACAAGATTCCCACTCCCACTGACCTGTGCGACCTGTGCATCGACCGTCTGCGCGATGGACGCGAGCCCGTGTGCATGCACAACTGCCTGGCCGATGTCATTCGCTTTGGCACCATCGACGAAATGGCCGAGGAGCTCAAGCGCAAGCCCAAGCAGGTGCTCTGGACTCCCTGCGACATCAGTCTCTAGTTTCATCAGTATCGCAAGCCCGAATGGTGCGTCTCTTGACGAGGCGCACCATTCGCCACGCGTAAACCATCCGAGGAGGAAGCCATGTCCATGCGCAGGAATTCCAACGGAGCGTTGACCACGATGAACGTCATCGGCATCCTGGCGCTGTTCTGCACCATGAGCGAGTTCGCCATTCTGACGCCATCCATCGCAGCCTTCTCGCATCATTTTGCCGATACCGACATCACCACCATCATGCTCGCCAACAGCATCACCGGCATCGTTTCGGTGCCGGTGAGCATCGCATCCGGCGCCTTGCTCCCGAAGATCGGCTTCAAGCCCGCTGCTATCGCGGGTATCCTCATCATGACCGTGGGTGGCGCATACCCCTTCCTCATGCCCGATATCACCGACTACAACCTCATCATCTTCTCGCGCATTATCGTCGGCATTGGCCTGGGCATCATGTTTCCCGTGGGCAACGCGAGCATCATCGCGTTGTGCGAGGGCGAGCAACGTTCACGCCTGCTTGGTCTGGGAATCACCATCCAGTTCGTCTTCAACATCATCTACACCACGGTCGCGGGCTACCTGACCGAGATCGGTTGGAACTACTCGTTCTTGGCCTACCTGATCGGCTTCGTACCCATGGTCATCGCGTTGCTGTGGATGCCCGAAGCAAAGGATGTCGTTCGCGCCAAGCTCGCGGGCCAGGTCAAGACGAAGGGAGTCGCAAAGCCGAGGATTCCGCGTTCCATCGCGGGATATGCGCTATTCGCGCTGGCGGCGTGGACCTGCGTCGTGACGGTGCAGGTAGTGACCTCCTCGGTACTCGACTGGCGTGGGCTTGCCGGACCGGGCGAGGCGGCGCTTGTCATCAACTGCTGCGGCATCGGGACCATCCTGTGCGGCCTGCTCTTTCCTTATCTCGTCCGCTGGTTCAAGGCGCGTCTGTTCGGGGTCTCGGCCGCGTTCATCGTGATAGGACTCGTCCCCTGTCTGCTGGCACCGTCGTCCATCGTCTACGCCCTGGGCGTCTTCATCTTGGGGTTTGCCGGATCCGCGTTCTTCACCGCCGCGCAAAACGCGACAGGCAACGTCACGCCTCCCGAGCGCGTGCCCTTCGTGAGCGGCATCATGACGTCGATGATGAACCTTGGGCCGTTCTTGGCGCCCTATGTGTTCAGCTGCTCGATGCTCCTGCTTCCCGCCATGGGCTTCGATGCCGTGTTCCCGGTTCTCATCGTCATCGCCCTGGTGGTGTGTGTCATCGGCCTTGTTCACCCCATGCGCGCCCTCATGATGCGCAAGCCCGAATAGGTTGGGTGCGATATGCCACGTTGCTTCGCGTGCATCCATTGCGGAAAATGCGGGCCGCCAAGCTCGGATGCCAAAGTCCGCCCCATCGGATACTGCATCTTTTGCGGCACGCAAAACGATGCGAGCGACGTCAATTGCAAGACATGCGGCAAGCGCCTGCCGCTGCCTCCCGGCAACGTGGACGTCACGAACGGTTGATGCTCTTCGTCAGATGCTCACCGTCAGGCCGTCCATGAGGTCGTTCACGGTCTTCATGGCGCACATCTTGCCGCACATCGTGCACGTCCCCTCCGTGACGGGCGGAGCGCTCTCGTAGAACTCGCGCGCACGTTGCGGATCGAGGGCGAGGTCGAACATCTCGCTCCACGACACGCGACGGCGAGCATCGCTCATGCGATTGTCCCGGTCGCGCGCACCTGGCACGCCTTTGGCGATGTCGGCGGCATGGGCGGCGATCTTGGTGGCGACGAGTCCCTCGCGCACGTCATGGGCATCCGGCAGGCGCAGATGCTCGGCCGGCGTCACGTAGCAGAGGAAGTCCGCCCCGCTCGAAGCCGCGATGGCCCCGCCGATGGCCGCCGTGATGTGATCGTAGCCGGGAGCGATATCGGTCACAAGCGGGCCGAGCACGTAGAAGGGCGCCTCGTGGCACAGGCGCTTCTCCATCTTCATGTTGGCGGCGATCTCGTCGAGCGCCATGTGTCCCGGCCCCTCGACCATTACCTGCACGCCGGCATCCCACGCACGCTGCGTGAGCTTGCCGATTTCGATGAGCTCGGCAATCTGGGCGGCATCGCTTGCATCGTAGATGCTGCCGGGACGCATCGCATCGCCAAGGGAGATGGTCACGTCATGCTCGTGCAGGATGGCGAGCACGTCATCGTAGAACTCGTAGAACGGATTCTCGTTGCCGGTCGCCTCCATCCAGGCAAAGATCAGCGAGCCACCCCTGCTGACGATGTTCGTGAGACGCCCCGTTTCCTTGAACGAGTCGATGACCCGGCGATTCATGCCCGCATGTACCGTCACGAAGTCGACGCCGTCTTCGGCATGCGCGCGTATGACCTCGAGAAAATCGTCCGGCGTGATGTCGATGAGCGCCTTTTCCAGATACCCGATGGCATCGTACATGGGCACCGTGCCCACCATTGCCGGCGAACGCTCGATGAGCGCACGGCGAAACGCACGCGTCTTTCCCGAGTTCGAAAGGTCCATGATCGCCTCGGCGCCCAGCTCGAGCGCGACATCGACCTTGCGCCACTCCTCCTCCTCGTCGGCCAGGTCGCCCGAAATGCCGAGGTTGACGTTGACCTTGGTGCGCAGTGGCACACCATCCAGACATGAGCCCACGCCCTCGGGATCGAGCGAAGCGTGGTGGATGTTCGCCGGAATGGCAATGCGTCCGGCAGCGACGGCCTCGCGCACGTTTTCAGCGCAGATGCCCTCCTTCGCGGCGACGGCGCGCATCTGCTCGGTCACGATTCCGGCACGCGCGTAATCGATTTGCGTTATCTGATTGCCCATGGCATCCATGGCGCACTCCCTTCGTTGGCATTACCCACACAGGTTCATCGGGTCGGCATCGTAAGCGCCCTCTCAGCCTGGACCATCCAAGCTCCCCGGTTATGGTTTGGGATTATATGTCAGATACGGCGCGATGATTCGCCAGAGCGAAAATCCCGCGCTAGCTCTTGCGCCAAAGCCTCTCGAGCTCGGCCTTGAGCGAGGCATAGTGCTTGAACTCTTCCTCGGACCAACTGCCAAAGAGCGCTTCCTCGAGCATTTGACTGGCCGTAACAGCAAGGCCCTCTTGCGGATAGAGGCGCTCACGGCTGCGGTTATAGAGGTATATCTGGTCAAACATACCCGAATTCTCGAGTACAGCGAGGTTGCGTACGATCTGGTCGACGATCTTGCGATGATGGGCGGGGTCGGTTGCTCGGGGCGTGGTGCCGGCAAGACGCATTTGCTCATAGCGGAGTTGGCAGGAGACGAGCGATATCTCCGGCTTGACCGCCATGAGAGCGAGCGAGACATCATAGCCGCGCTCACGTAGGAGCGTGGCAGTCGCGAGAGGCACCTGAGACGTGCGCAACGTGCCTTCGATGATGAGGTTGTAGCCGGCCGAGGAAAGCGCATCGACGATAGCTTCCACCATCTTGCCTGCCCATTGCGCCGTATAATCGACAGCCTTATCGCCATAGGCGCTTTGCAGGGCAGAAAAACGCGGGTGAAGCTTTCGATACTCGTCGCCGTTAACGATAATGACGTCTTTTTTGAACATCTCGAGAAACACGTGATGAAGAGTGATCTTGCCCGCCCCACTTTGACCACCAAGCAAGATTGCCTGCGATCGATCATGCGGCGACAGGCGTGAAGACAGCACCATTGTCTCTAGCTGATCGGCTAGTTTCTCGGAAAACTCCTGTTCGGAGTATTCCGCAAGGCAATTTCCCATCTCAAGCCGCCTGCGGGATATAGCGGTCTGCGAGTTTATCGAATGCGTCAAGCTGGCCCTTAATTTCTGTCAGCTTACCCTTGTTGGAATTTTCGGAACTGACAATAGTAGGCTTAAGCAAGGCAATCTGATTGATGATGTCGGAAAACACCATTTCGCGCATTGCATCGCCCTGTTTCCGTGCGGTCGATCTCAGCGCAAATAGCTTGGCCAGAATCTCGGCAGCTTTCTCCGTAAGCACTTCTTGCGTGAGCGTAATCTGATAGATCTCCGTCATGTCCATATCTTCATCTCCTTCGCCAAAGTAGACCTCTGCGTAGACGATTTCCTCGACGCCATGACGTTCCTTCTCGGAAAGCTCCTTTCCGTCACGGTCAAGGCAGTCCATGATGAAGCGCGGCAAACGGGCGGCGCGGATGAGGTTGGCATTGGCGCGAGAAGGCTTCTGGCCCTTCTCGTAGCGCGCGAGGCTTGCCTCCCCCAGCCCGAGCAAACGCGCGAACGAGCGTTGCGAGAGGCCGTACTTGGCGCGGATGTCCTTGATGTCCTGCGGTGTGAGTTCGTGGGCCATGCCTACCTCCTCGAACGGGAATCACTCATGTGATGTCTTCATAAGCTTATAATACTATAATTTGATTGTAATTATAGTATTTCATTATCTTTTGATTATGTTTTTACTGATTTGCAATCATTTGATATGCATATACACAGTTTGATACATCCCGATCACGCATTTGGCGGCCCAGCACGAAGCGCAACATACATGTACAGTTTTATGCGCCCCGATCGCATGACGCTTTGACAGCATGCGTACCCTCCCGTACACTGGGCGAACCCGGATTCGATTTGAGGTGTATGTATGTGCGGAGAATTCGTCATCTAGTCCTTCTCGGCTAAGTGCCGAACACGAGCCATTTCCATTCCGCACACTCACATTCCGGGAGATTCCCATGTCAAAGAACAGCTCTCCAAACCCGCCTGTGCAGGCGGGAAAGACCGTCGAATCCGCCGACACGCCCCTCACGAGCGCCGTCGGCTTGCCCCTTCCCAAGAACTGGCTGGCAATCATCAGCTTCATATGGGCCGGTCAGGCCGTCTCGATGATAACCAGCTACGCCGCGGGGTATGCCGTCGTATGGTACGTGACCGAATCAACCGGCAGCGCGCTCGTGCTTGCCGTGATGAACATATGCGTGATGCTCCCCATCGGCCTTCTCTCCCCCTTTGGCGGCATCGTGGCAGACAAGCACAACCGCAAGATGATCATGATCGTGGCCGACGGCGCCATTGGCTTCATCTCGCTGATAGCGGGATTCATCATCCTCGCGGGCGATGTCTCGCTCGTGTTGCTTACCCTCGTCTGCGTAGCGCGTGCTGTCGGTCAGGCCTTCCACAACCCGGCGATGATGGCGACCATGCCCATGCTGGTGCCCGACAAGCACCTCCTGCGCATCAACACGCTCGACCAGCTTCTTGCTTCCGTTGCCGGCATAGGCGCCCCCGCCTTCGGCATCTTTCTCTACACCACCATGGGGTTTTCCTCGGTGATGTTCCTCGACTTCATCGGCGCCCTCTTCGCCATTGCGGGGCTTGCGCTTGCGAAGGTCCCCACCGTCATCGACGAGACGGCCACACAACAGCACGTCATTGCCAACCTGCGCGACGGCTTCCGCGCCGTCGCGGCCACGCGCGGACTTTTGCTGCTCATCATCATGGTCACCATCGGCATGATGATATTCGGCCCGCTCTCTGCCGTGTTCCCGCTGATGACGTACGAGCATTTCTCGGGTGATGGCTACATGGCCTCGCTTGTCGAGGCGGCATTCGGCATCGGCATGCTCGTGGGCTCGGGCATACTCATGGCATGGGGCGGCGGCAAGAGACTCGCGGGCCTCATCGCCGTGGCGGCCGTCATCGTGGGAGCGACGACAGCGGCATGTGGGCTTCTGCCCCCGACGGGCTTCGTCGCCTTCGTGGTGTTGGTCGCCGTGATGGCCATGGCCTGCGCGTGGTTCAACGGCCCCACGATGACCCTCACGCAACGCAACGTACCCGATGAGAAGATGGGACGCGCCATGGGTCTGCTCAACGCCGCCATGGGGCTCGCGACACCCATCGGCATCGCCATCGGCGGCGTGGCGGCCGAGCTCATGGGCGTGGCGGCCTTCTTCGTGGTGGACGGCATCGCGTGCCTCGTACTGGGCATCGTGGCCTACATCCCCAAGCCAATCCGCGCCCTCGACGAAGGCTAGGCAACTTAAAGGTTCCATTTTTTCGATTATGTGTGATTGCGCCGACGGGGGTGCAGCTTTTTTCGATTATGTGAGCCTAATTCCGTTATGTGCCTCGCAAAACCACGTTTTCTGCCCATTTCAATCGATTGGATCTCACATTATCGAAAAAAATTTACGAATCGTCCGTGAGCATCCCACATAATCGAAATATTCTTACATTCGACATGCTCGCCGAAGAATCCACGAAGGTTCGAATAGCAACATTTTACGTAGGTCATATTGTGTCTGTTGAAACTTGGATGTCCTTTTTGGCATGCGCCTTCCAAGCGTGTTCAGAATCGGACGAACAAAGCCTTCAAAGGCCATTTGGTTATAAAGCTGTGGCTTGGTCAGCAGGAATACCCTGTATCCCATGGCCTCAAGCGCCGCTCTACGTATCTCGTCATTTGCTTGCTTGCGATAGCCCGTATGATATTGCTCAGAGGTGTACTCCACGATGCATTTTGCGTCTCGCCAGAGTAAATCTCCGTAGCAATCCGCGTAACCAAGCGTCCGCGCAACCTCTGCGCGTAATTTGACATGACCGTTGAGCTCGGGTAACGGACATCCGTAGCCTCCGAGCACCACGGGCAGGCAAAGCAGCAAACACGCATCGATTTCTGGAGGAGATGCAGCGCCATCTGCTAAGAACCGCAAAGCACGACGCGCCACTTTGACGCCCGCGGAATTACCGGCTTTGCCGATGTACGTTGCCAATGACTTCGTGGATGTGAGAGGATCGCGACGCCCTACAAGACCGCGCTCCTCGTCAAACGAGAAGCTTGCGCTGAGCAGCATTCCCACCTTTGCGAGTTCGGGAACAGGGAGCTGACGCGCCAATCGCAAGAAACAACATTCGGGAGATACGAGCGGGACACCCCCGTCTGCACATGCAAACGAAGAGGTGGGAATTCCCGCTTTGGCAAGACGGCATCTGACACCTTTCCTCTGCACTCGTTCTCGGTCACTTGTCACAAGGACGTGAATGAAACCGTCAGGATCATATGCCCAATCAGGTAAATTGCCCACACGAATCCGCTCCATCAGCGTTTCATGAGAACGCCGCTTTTTCGATCCGACCTTTGTCGCACTAGACATCCAGTACATGAGCGCGCAATCTGCATCGATGTTCATAGACATGGGATCCCCGCTTTCTCATCAGTAGGATTCGGTTGCTGATGACTTGCGCTTCAAAGTATTCGATTGGAAGAAAGGGGAAGGTGGACCACATGAGGCGCTGATCAACAGCGTTATTATTAAGGGGAGGATGAGTTAATGGCCTCCGTGTAAGTGTGACGCATTATAGCAAGGCACAGTTTTCATGCATCATTTTCGATAGAAAATAGATTGCTATGAGTTCATGTGGTGCAGCCTTTGTGGTCCAGCTGTGTGCACGTTTTTGACGATTATGTGCAATCGGCTTCTGCAGCGTGAAGGTTTTATTCGATAATGTGTAACTCTATTCCGACAATTCACGCATTATCGTAATTTCCTTGCATACAACGAATGAATGCTCACGCAAAATCGAAAAAAGTTTACGAATCGTCCGTGGGCATCCCACATAATCGAAATATTCTTACATTCGACATGTGTGTCA
>ERZ772879.1637-NODE-1637-length-15088-cov-4.670924_pt1 | contig 15088 bp, 15 predicted proteins | sample MGYA00580582_ERZ772879 | MGnify/ENA primary metagenome ERZ772879 (study PRJEB29015, sample SAMEA2737682) | human gut metagenome | biome: human gut; feature: human-associated habitat; material: faeces | place: China | collected 2012 ... | reverse complement strand
GCCTCCGGTTACGATTGCAACCTGGATCCCCTGATCTACGATCTGCTTTACCTGCTTTGCAACGCCAATGCATGTTGCCTCATCAAAACCTGTCTTTTTGTCTCCTGCAAGTGCTTCTCCGCTTAATTTTAAAAGAACTCTTTTCATCTGTCTTTGCTCCTGTCTCTTGGTTTTTAAGATACTTTCGCATACCTGGATTTAGTATAGCATACCTGGGTTTAAAATGGAAGTTCTAAGTTTATTACATTGAGGACGTGGAGCGTAAAATTTTGTAGAATTGGAGAAATTGACGCAGAATGTACAAAGGATTTTGTTTCACTTCCGTTGTGCAAACCATTCCGTGAAGCCTCTGAAAGCAAAAATCATTTTCAGCAATGGCTTCAATGATTTTTGAGTCTTCTCTCCATTGCACAACAATTGGAATTGAAACAAAATCCTTTGTACATTCTGCTGGTTTTCCCCGATTTATATGTTTTGGCATTTGTTCAATGCAACGAACGGAAAGCGGTAGCTTTGGCTCACTGAGCGGTTTTGCTTTGACACCACAATGTTGTATGCTTTCCGCAATTTCAACAATTGAAGAGCTATGCTTCTTTATTTCCTGGCAACTGGGCGAGGATGATGGCGCTGAACATCAGAATGCATCCTGCTATTTCTCGGATACTTAGTTTCTGACCTAATATCACCCAGCCTCCGAGGACAGAGAATACGGACTCCAGACTGAGGATCAGGGATGCCACGGTTGGATCGGCATCTTTTTGTGCCACGATCTGGAGGGTATAGGCTACACCACTTGAGAGAACTCCGGCATAAAGTACCGGTACTGCTGCTGCGAAAATATCTGACAGCCGTGGTGTTTCAAATAAAAACATTGGAATTGCCGACAAAACTCCGGTTATAAAGAACTGGGTGCAGGCGATCCGCACACCGTCTGCTTTTGGTGAAAAATAATCGATCACCAGAATGTGGATGGTAAATACAACCGCACATAGCAGTACCAGAATGTCTCCTTTTGCAAGTACCAGCTTATCGGTAATACACAGTAAATACAAGCCTGCGACAGAAATTGCCACGCTTATCCAGATTCTCACTCCGGCTTTCTTTTTCAGAAAAATTCCAAAGATCGGCACAAGCACAATATAAAGTGCTGTAATAAATCCGGCTTTTCCTACCGTTGTGTACTGTATTCCGATCTGCTGCAGGTTACTTGCCACACAAAGTGCCAGTCCACAACAGATTCCACCCAGGATGACATTCTTTTTTTCTTCTTTCCTATCTGTTTTTTTCTGTCTTTCTGCTCCGTCATTTTTCACACGCCATTTGTCCAGGAAACAGATACATGGAATCAGAAAAATCCCACCGATCAAAGAGCGTACACAGGTAAATGTAAAGGGCCCGATATAATCCATCCCCACGCTCTGTGCTACAAAAGCTGTTCCCCAGATAAATGCGGTCAAAAAGAGCATCAGTGTATTCTTTCCTGTCATTTTCTTCATCGAGCCGTCTCCTATTTGCCAAGTTCGTGAAGATATAATTTTGCTTCTGTTTCAATGAAGATCGTTCCGGCTCCGTTTACACTGAAGAATTCGATCAGAAGAACGTGACGGATTCTTCCGTCCAGAATATGTACACGGTTGACACCATTTTTTGATGCCTGAAGACCATAGCCGATGATCTCGTCAAATTCTTTCGGGAAATTACGTTCTTTGCGCAGTTTTTCTACTTCCGGGACGGTAATCTTATAATAAATATCTTTTCTCTCTTCGTCTTTGTAGATTCCAGGATATTTTGACAGATAAACCAGCTTATCCGCCTGCATCTTCTCTGCAATCTCAAGTGCAGTCTCTCTTGGATCAATATATTCGCTTTCGTTGTCGATATCATTTGGCACGATGACCGGAATATAATCATTGTCCAGCATCAGACCAATCGTCTCTGTATCCACGCCGCAGATACCGATTGCCTTAACTCCACAGAGTTCAAGAAGCTTGGCAATCCGCTTATTTTCACGGAATTTGTCCAGTCCCATACGGGTATCATGTACCACGATCGGACGCATACCAACGCTCTTTAAAAGAACGATATCCTGCATCAGTCTCTGCTCTTCCACTCCGCTGAGCCACTCGGCACATCCGTACTCGATAACTACTGTCTTCTGATTAAAGTCTCTGATATATGGTAACGCATCTATCAGGATTGAAGCTTTATGCTCCACAAGTTCTAATTCTTTATCCATGATTACACCTCATTTTTTGTCTTATCTAAAACAGTATAACATAGAATGCTCTCTATTTGAAGAACCCATTTTTCACAAAAAACAGGAAGTGGCAAATGTTCTGTAAAATCACCCTTTTTCGCTGCTACCACCATTTTTTTCACATCCATTATACCCGGAAGAACCGGTTCCTTGCATCAGCAAAGTACCGGTTCCTCTGTTTCCTCTGTCTCATTTATTTGATTCGTGATATAGGCTTCCATTCCGCTCTCCGGAATCCCAAGTGCTATGGAAAGCTCCGAATACAGGTTGCCTTCTGCCATCCTCAGATAGCGCTCGTCAGTCGCCGTGATCTTCTTTCCCTGCTTCAGGCGGGACATCTTCCGCTGATAAAGGGTCTTAATGATCCGCACCCATTCTGCACATTTGCAGCTTTTCATGCATTCCTTGTACTTTTCCTCTCTCTGCTTCTCGCTTCCAATCCAGAGTCCTTCGATCTGTGGAATCTCACGGATCAATTCTTCTGCTTCTTCTTTGGAAATGACTCTTCGCATGACAATTTTTTCATTGTCTACCGGTGTAAATACTTTTCCACGCTTTTCACGTACCGGTCTCAGAATATAATACAGTTTGTCCTTCGGCACTCCATCCATTTTCAGCGTCGTAATTTCAGTCACTTCACAAATTCCTGTCCGGCCATAAACAATCAAATCTCCTACTTCGTACATTTTCTTCCTTCTTTCTTAAACTTGCCGAATCTCTACTTCTTTATTTTATCAGAAAATTAGTTTAAATTCTAATGTTTTTCAGATTTTTGTGAATCTTAGTCAAAGCTAACGCCTGTGGTTTTATGCAATTTTACTAGAAAATAGGGGGATTTTGTCGCAAGATGCGTCCCAAAAAGAGTCCTGTCCCATTCTTTTTGGGACTTAGACACTCGACTAAAATTTACTCTTTTTCCACAGTACGAGAAATTGATAAAACCGGGGAAGGGGCGCTTGACCGTTGTTCCAGGTGGAAGGTGTTTCTTGAAGATATGCTTTATTCATATGGGCACTCTTTCAATAAACATTCAACCGCCATCCGGTATTCCCGGATGGTCTGGCTTTTGCGGATTTGCGTCAGATATTCTTCGCTGTTTTTAAAGTTTTTTCCAAGATACCACCAGAGTTCTTTCATTTTGACTACTGCGTTTTTTTCTTCTGGAGATTTTTCGATATAGGCATCAAGAAGATGATCGCAGAATGTAGCAATCTTCTTGGTGTCAAATGTAGATTTCCCTTTTATAACTGCCGGAAGAAATGGGTTCATCAGAATTCCTCTTCCGAGCATGATGCATTCTGCTTCAGGAAATTTCTCCTGGAAAATTTTGTAGTCTTCCGCACAAAAAATGTCTCCATTATAGACCAGAGAATTTTTGCTGTTCCGGCAGGCGTAGGCAAAAGTGGTCCAGTCGGGGTTGTTTTTGTAGTAATCCTGCTGGACTCTTGGATGAAGGATCAGTTCTTCCAGAGGATATTGGTTATAGATATCCAGAAGCTCTTCGAACTCTTCCTGATCGTATTTACCGCTTCTTGTTTTGATAGAGATTTTCAGATTGAGTTGATCGAAAACTTCGGCAAGGAAATGATTCAGTTCATCGGGATAAAACAAAAAACCGGATCCCCTTTTCCGGTTGACGACTGTTTTGGAGGGGCAGCCGAGATTCAGATTGACTTCTTCATATCCGAATTCTTTCAACTGCCGGGCCAGGCGGATGAAATCCTCGGCGTGGTTGGTCAGGATCTGCGGAACGGTATACATGCCCTCATTATTTTCCGGAAGGATCTCATTCCATTCCTGTCTGCTGAATTTGCCTTTCGGGTTTGGATTTAAAAATGGTGTAAAATATTTATCCATTGGTTCAAAAAAGGTGTGATACGCCCTGCGGTATACCTCACCTGTAATGCCCTCCATTGGCGCCAGATAGATTTTCATGACCTTTCTACCTCCGTCACATAAAGTGTTTCTTTGTCTACTCGGAAATGAATTTCCATTCCCGCGTAAGACATGCCGTAAATCCGGACTGGATCCTTTTGATAAGAAGGTCTCGGATCCTGCCCCAGGATCTGAATCAGTGCTGCTCTTTTTTCAGCCGGAATCTGTTCCAAATACATTTCCGGGAAATTCACATCCAATTTATAATCTTTCTTTTCTTCCGCGAAACCGCCTTTTGCCTCCGGGTGGCTATCCACGTATGGAAGGTAGGGCTTGATATCGTAGATCGGCGTCATATCCAGAAGATCCGCACCTTCCACGATCAGCACCGGACCTTCTTTTTCCCGGAATTCCACCCCAATAAGCTTTACGGAAGAAAGTCCGATCGGATTCGGGCGAAATGGAGAACGGGTGGCAAAAACTCCCACCCGTCTGTTACCACCAAGCCGCGGTGGACGTACCGTCGGGCTCCAGGTATCCCGGATAGATTCCGAAAATTCCCAGATCAGCCACAGATAATCATACGCCTCGATTTCCCGCAGTGCATCCGCATTCTGATATTCCGGCAGAAAATGGATTTCTGCCCGGGTATCCGCAAGATTACTCTGTCGCGGAATCCCGAATTTCTCCACAAAATCAGATCTTATATACGCGATCTGCTTTATTTGCATTGTTCTTTTTCTCCATCAACAAACATCATCACAAAAGCAACTGCCAGAATTGCAGAAGCGATCAGAAGTGCCTTTTCAGCAAACATTTCCACACAGGCATTTCCGATAACTGCACCGATCACAAAGAAGAAGATGATTCCATAGTACAAAAGTCCTTTCTTGATATACTCTTTATCCTTCGTGTTCGCATAACTGCACATATGCTGGGTCGCACTTCGTAAGTTTCCGATGCACATGGTGGTTGCAATTCCGTTTCCATGGATTTTGCGGAAGCTTTCCACCTGAATCCCACACGCAAGGGACGTGAGTGCATTCGCCACCAGATTAAAATCCTGTGGGATAAAGCTGACACTCAGCAGGATCACTGCCTCACAGAATACCGAAATCTGTCTCCAGTGCAGAAGTGTCAGATTTTTCGTCCGTATTTTCACCAGATCCGCAAGGGCGATTCCAATGGCAAATGCCAGCACCGGAACCAGATAGTGGAGTGCCATATGCCAGTTTCTCTCTGAAATATTGATTCCAAGAAGCAGAATATTTCCGGTTTGTGCATTGGCAAATACTTTTCCTCTGCACATATAGGAATAGGCATCCATAAATCCACCGGCAATCGCAAGGATCACACCAAGTTTAATTGATTCTGACATCTGTTTTGAAAATTTCAAGTTACTCATCCTCTCTGTCGTATGCTTTGATGTATACAAAATTCTCATTGTTTCGTTCTGTATGATAATCCAAATTCAGTGCCGCGTCAAGAAAATCCTTACCACCGGACTCCACTGCCTTCACCGTCATGCCAAGTGCCGCTTCCACGTCCTGCACCGTCAGATCATCCAGAAAGACCTCTTCTCCGCTTCGCAGCATATTGATCGGAATCTGCAGAGTATCTCCCAGATCCTCTCCTGCTTCTTTTCTCTCTTTTAACTGTGCCACCAGATCCTGTCCGGTAATCAGACCGGATACGGTGATCGTCTCACCAAAGAAATCATTACGAATGCAGGCAACCGTGATCTTTACTTTTGGAAATGCTTCCGTGATCCTGTCTGCAAATTCCTGAATTGTCGGATACGCAAGCTTTGCAGTCGCAATGGTAAATGTCCGTGCGATTCCTTCTTTTAACTTTGGATATTCTTCACTTTCCTGAAGCTCTTCAAAGGCATGGTAAAATTCATCCCGTAGAAGCCGCATCATGCCAACACCATTTTCCAGCTGGATATATCCGTCATAACGTCCTTCCTCTGGGAAATCCCGCTCTGCAAGGATATACCACTCGTCACTTGCATGGATAAAATGAAGTCCAAACTCGTCATACGCCTTCTTCTGATAGCTCTCGATCAGATCAATGACCTCTTCCGCTTCTTCTTTATCAAAAAGCTCCAGTGGATAAAGTCCCTCCCTGTATTTGGAAAGTCCTGCCGGAACCACTGACACACTCCGCATAAACGGCAGATACTTCATCAGATCTTCGATAGAACGCTTCAGCTCATCCTTATCATTAACTCCCTTGCACAGTACGATCTGCCCATTCATCTCCACATGTCCGGCATACAGATCATCCAGGAATTTCAGCTTTTCTCCGGCGAAACGATTGTGGAGCATCTTGCAGCGCAGCTCCGGGTTCGTTGTCTGCACAGAAATATTGATCGGCGCAAGCTGCATCTCGATAATACGGTCCACATCTTTCTGCTTCATATTCGTCAGGGTAATATAATTGCCCTGCAGGAAAGACAGACGGGAATCATCATCTTTAAAATACAAGGTCTCACGCATTCCCGGCGGCATCTGGTCGATAAAACAGAAAATACACTTGTTGCTGCAGGAACGGTAGTCGCTCATCAGACCATTTTCAAATTCTACGCCAAGGTCATCATCATACTCTTTCTCGATCTCCAGAAGCCATTCTTCCCCGTCCGGCTTGCGGATCAGCACTTCTACATACTCATCCTTGATCATGTAACGATAATCAAAAACGTCCTCTATTTTCTGGTTGTTTATTCGTAGAAGGACATCTCCCGGCTCGATCTCCATCGCCTCGGCAATTGAATCCGGGTAAACCTCACGGATCAAATGTCCCTGATATTCATTTTTCTTACTCAAACTTTATTCCTCCCAAAATCTGGAATCGGAAACAAGATCTTTTCCAGGCTAGCTTCCTCTTTCATGTAATCCTCATATTTTTATCATAAACGACTTTTTCTGCAATGATTACATACTTTTTCATCATACCATAAAACTGTAAATTTCGGTAGGGATAAAATTCAGAAGCCTGAAACAGAAGCCTGAAACAAAAATTCACCCATAAATTCAAACGATACCTTTCATTCTCCAACAAAACACCGGGGAACGAAACCTTTTACAGTTCCATTCCCCGGTGTCCGGTTTGTATATATGGTTATCTATATACAATTTCCATATGCTTCAAAATAAAATATTCTATTTCTGATACCGCATGTTACAAGAAAGGCTTGCGGTCTTTTATTAGAAACGGCTAAATCAAGTTCCTCCTGTTCTTACGCGTATAAGTATTGTCGACTTCTATATAGTAGCATATCTGCGATGTACTTTCCTAGTGGTAAAAAGGGAGATTCTTTTGCTACTGAAAATACCGGTTTGACAGCTTGCGAAATCCACCGAAATGTATCGAAAAATGTTTTCTTTCTCCGAATTCCTTTTAATTATTCAAAATAAATTTTCTTCTTTGTAATATCTGTTTAAAATCAGAAACAGGATTTTAGTGATTTTTTACAGAAAATCCGTTCGATTCTACACTGCATCCCCACGCTCTGTCACCAGCTCATATCCAACACTTGCTACTCGTCTCCCCATACATCCGCGACATTCTGCTGCCTCTTCACCGGTACAGATCTTGTTATCATACAGCTCATACTGCTTCCGGTTCTTTACCGGAGAAAGGTTCGGCATCACGACATTGGCTCCTGCCTGCAGCCCTTTCTCTCTTCCAAGCGGATCCATCGTCCCAAGTGCTGTCGTTGCCGGAAGAAGCACCTTCGGCAGCAGGATTCGGATCACAGCGAGCAAAAACAGTGTCATCTCCACACTTCCTGCCGGTTCTTTTGCAAACTGCGTATCATGATGTGGGATAAACGGTCCGATTCCCACCATCTCCGGCTGCAATTCTTTCAAGAATACCAGGTCTTCTGCCAGATCTTCTGTCGTCTGATAAGGTGAACCAACCATCATGCCAGCCCCCACCTGATAACCAAGCTTCTTCAGATCATACAGACAATTCTTCCGGACTGCGAGACTCATTTTCTCCGGATGTAGCTTCCGGTAATGCTCTTCATTCGCCGTCTCATGACGAAGCAGGTAACGATCCGCTCCGACTTCCCGGAATCTCTTGTAACTCTCATAAGACTTCTCTCCGATAGACAAAGTCAGTGCACATTCCGGATATGCCTCCTTGATTTTTTTAATAATCGCCACCATCCGGTCATCCGTATAATAAGCATCTTCTCCGCCCTGTAGCACAAACGTCCGGAATCCAAGCTCATACCCATTCTCACAGCATGCCATGATCTCATCCTCTGTCAGACGGTAGCGCTTTGCATTCGTATTACTCTTACGGATTCCGCAGTAATAGCAGTCATTCTTACAATAATTGGTATATTCGATCAGCCCTCTGGTAAATACCTTTTTCCCGTAATAAATCTCCCGGATACGGACTGCTTCCTCTTTCAGTCTCCGGACTGCCTCCGGATCTTCTGCGCATTTTATCAATTCGACAAATTCTGATTTTGTAAAATCCGGATTCTCGATAAATCTTTCGTAAACTGGTTTCATTTTCTATATTCTCCCTGCTTGGTTTTCTGTATCTTGTCTGAATTTATGGGCATTTGTCCATGAAATTATAAAATTTATTCTATCACACTTCGTCAGCCGCGGCAATCACTCCATCAATGTCTACGATTTCGTCAAGCGGAATCCGGTCCCCGCTCTGTAATACGATTTCATTCAGATAGGTGTCAATCCTCCGGATACAACCGGACTTCTTCTGGTAAGAGCCACCTTCCTTTTTCTGATCCGGTACAAAATATTCAAAATCCACTTCCCGTGGCTTCTGACTCTGGCATACTTCCCGTAAATACAGATCCAGTATCTGTCTGCAATCCTCACTGAGTCTGCGTTTCCGCTCGGTCAGTCTTTCGGTCTCCCTGATTGCATCTTTATGTCCGGTCAGCGCTGCAAACGGGGCAAACTGCGCCGCTCTGTCCTGCCTTGACATCTGCGGATGTCTGACCGATACATGATGCGGTAAATGAATGATATCCTCGTATCCTGTCATGCCTTATGCCCTCCGATCTGCTCATTCCGCTCTTTGGTAGTGGCTCCTTCCTGAAAATTAAGTCCCTTCAGAATTGCATTCTTCCCATACTTCTTCTTAATCGAAAGTACTGCCTCCTGCATCTTCTTCTCCCGTTCAAGCTTCTCATCCTGCTGCTTCTTTTCATTACCTCCGGTAAAATCAGTAAACAGATCCAGTTGCCGAAATTCTGTCTTATCTGCCGCTTTCTTTTCATCCAATACGTGATTCGCCGCCATCGAAATCCGCCGCACCATTAAATGAGGATTCACAATCCGGTCATACAGTTCCATCACTGCATCGGTTATTATTCTCGCAGAAGCTGTATACTCTCGTAGATTCGCTGTTCCATGTGCATGCTTTGGAATCTTTCTTCCATACCGGTCCACTGTCACCTCCCCTGTATAACCTTTTCCACTTCTCAGATTCTCGATATCATATCCGACAGTCAGCACGATCTGATCCGTAACCAGATGCTTTTCTACAAGATCAAGCGTCAAAAGGTCCAGCATCTCTTTAACCACAATTTTCGCCTTTTGGGCATCATACGGGCAATGTAGTACCTGTCCTGCACCAACACTGTTATGCTCCGGCTGATACGCTTTTACATCTGCAATCGTACACGATTCCCAGCCCCAGGCATGATCGATCAGAAGTTCTGCATTCACACCGAACATTTTATACAAAAGCTCTTCGTTATAAAATTCATTCTCTTTTCCAACCGAACATCTGGCAATATCTCCCATGGTATACAGTCCACATTGTTCCAGCTTTTTCGCATAGCCTCTTCCCACACGCCAAAAATCTGTAAGCGGTCTGTGATTCCACAAAGATCTGCGATAACTCATCTCATCCAGACTTGCAAACCGGAAACCATTCTCATCCGGTTCGCTATGCTTTGCCATGATATCCATCGCAATCTTTGCCAGATACAGATTCGTACCAATTCCTGCTGTCGCCGTAATCCCGGTCTGCTCATAGATTTCCCGCATTATCTTTCCTGCAAGTTCTTCCGGTGTCAGCCGGTAAGTATGCAGATAATCGGTAACATCCATAAAAACCTCATCGATTGAATAGACATGTATGTCTTCCGGTGCAACATACTTCAGGTAAATGTCATAAATCCGGGTGCTGTACTTCATATAGAGTGCCATCCTCGGAACCGCCGTGATATAATCCAGTGCAAAGCTTCGGTCTGCCTTTAATTCCCCGGTGTCACAGGATTGCCCGGTAAATTCATGTCCTCCATTTTTCCGCTTTCGCTCGTCGTTAATCTCCTTCACCTTCCGGACAACCTCAAAAAGTCTTGCCCTTCCCGGAATCCCATATGCTTTCAGCGCAGGAGAAACAGCAAGACAGATCGTCTTCGTTGTCCTCTCCGGATCGGCTACAACCAGATTCGTCGTAAGCGGATCCAAATTCCGTTCCTTGCACTCCACCGAAGCATAGAAAGATTTCAGATCAATTGCTACATAACTGCGTGTCTGCTTCGGCATTCGCCGCACCTCCTAACACTTTTTACGAGAACATATGTTCTTTTTTCAATTATACTATATTTTTTCGCCGGCCACAAGATTACAACTATAGATTTTTTATTTTTTAAGCAGTTGGATATTCAGATCCACATTTCCTTCAATCCCCGGCACGCTTCCTGTACTGGAATACTGCCACATACTGAACCTATACGGCGTCTGCGGAAGTTCTTCATAATCTGCATACCAGACCGGATAATCCAACAGCTTTTCCAGATCCAGTTCATACGCTTCCCACAGCATATTGCTGTAAATCATGGCATCATATCCCGCTTCTTCTATTTCTTTACAAAATACCTTCGCATTTAGGGTAAATTGTTCTCCCGTTACACCATCCGTCCGTGCTTCGTCTTCCAGAATATGCTCTGGATCATACACAACCGGCATCTGAAGCTCCTGCCCTTTCAAATGTTCCAGAACAAAATCAGCCTCTTCCTTTGCCTCTTCTTCATTTACCGCCTGCGAGAAAAAATAAACGCCCACATCTATTCCAGCTTTTCGGGCATTTTCCATATTCTGTTCAAACTTCTCGTCTGCATTTAACGTACCTTCTTCACCATAGCCACGATATCCGATCCGCAAAATTGCGAACTCATAGCCTGCTGCTTTCACCTGCTCCCAGTCAATATCTCCCTGAAAAACAGATACATCTACGCCCAGCCTTGAAGTATATTTCTTATCCTCATAGCTGATCTTATTTTCATTTTTTACAAAAAATGCTTTATCATACGGATTCTTCGCAACTGCTTCATTGATTTCCACCGTATAACGCTCTCCGTGTGCATCTACAAAATCAAGCGTATTTTTCTCATCTGTACTTTCCGCATTTTTTGCATCCGCAGAAGTTTCTGCTGTTTTCTTTCCAGAACATCCTGCAAGCAAAGCTACTAACATTCCGAAAATAATCCATTTTGCTGTTCTCATCTGATCTCCATTTTCTTCGCTGTATTTTCCGGCACTTTTATCACACCAAACCGCCACAAAAGGCTTTTTCTTTTTTCTTATACTCCTTATAGTTGTTCTTCAAACTCTTCACAACGCATAATCTCCTTCACCGCATCCGTCAGTGCATAAAACAAATACGCATCTTTCACTCTTGCTTCCGGATGCGAAAATGAGATGACAACAGATTTGCCATCTCTGAAATACCAGATTCCCCTTGAAGTCATTTTCCAGTCAACCTCTCTGTCCTTATAACATGCATCCATAAAAGCATACTCCGTGCCACAGCAAATAATAAAGTCTGCTTTATACAAATCAATCTGCTCCTTGATAATGTCATGATGATCAACTGCTGCCCTGTAAATTTCACCATTATTTGAAGTATGTCCACCAGAAGTTTTCTTCAAATTGACCGCTGCTATTTTCTTCAACTCCCTCAAGCGTCTCTGTTCATTGTCTATCTCCATCTCAGACCACGGAAATTCTTTTTCCCAGGACAGAATTCCTTCCGTCCAGCGTGCAATATTATCCCATGTCTGTGGTCTTCCACCCTCATAAACAAAATCCCGCAGGTCCCAGCTTTTTCCGCCATTTACTTCTTTTAAGATATATACGATCTTATATCTGGCATTTAAAAATTCCTGCTCGCAGATCACTCCATCGGCTACAATACTGGCATCTTTTTCTCTTAATTTTTGAAATAAAAACTCTTCTCGTTCTTTAATCGACATAGCTGTTTATTATTCTCCATAATCTTTAATTATACTGTAATTTATAATCCAAATTACTGTTTTGATAGTTCCAAGATAACTGTGTTTCCTATATTGTAAGGCTTTCTGATGTGTTTGTCACTCTTTTGTTTCTATCAGGTTACTAATGTAAAAGTTCGTTTACCTTTGCTTGAACAGCAGAATAATTTGGCTGCTGTACTTGGGAAGTACACACCTGTCGTGACGAGCAGTTTTCTTATTTTGATTGGATTTAAGTCCAGAGAATGCCCTGGATTCTGGATGCTATTTGCGTAACCACCTCCTCGCAGGCATAAGAAAAGCCCATCCGTGAATCCGCCTTTCGAGAAGATATAGTAGTGATAGTTGTTGCCCTTTCCAAAAACTGAGGCATAATCCCGAATCAAATCGAGTTCATCCACACCGATTTTCTCATTCCGGTATTTGCATGAACCGATGATATAGTCTTTGCCCTCAACAGGAGTTCCGACGATATCAATCTGTATCTGCTTTTTCTTCTTCGGGTCTGTCCCCCACCACTGGCCGATTTCACTCAGCTCAATAGGAAGGCTATCCGAATAATAGAGCAGGTAATCCTGACACATCTTCTCATAAATTAGACCCATGTAATCAGGAAGATACTGCTTTACAGCGTGTGGATAGGTCTTTGCAATTCTGCCAGAGTCAATGGCACTCATATTGATTGGCACAAACCGATACCAGAAACGGAAGAAGTTATCAGCCAGCAGATAGATGGTTTTCTTACCCGGTTCTTCTGTAATCGGTGTTTCTTTCTTCGCAATGCCAAGGTCGATCAGCGTTTTCAGGTACTTCGATACGACCGAGTTTTCCTCGCCGACCTTCATCTTGATATCGTTCATTCGGGAAGCACCTTCTGCAATCGCTTTAATGATTGCATTATAAATGGCCGGCTCCCGGAGTTCCTGCTTCAGTAAGTTCCCCGGTTCCTCATACAGATAGCTGGAGCGGTCAAAGAAATTATCCAACAGAGCTTCATCCACACTATCTCGCACATCCAACTTATTGATATAGTGGGGAACTCCTCCCGTGATCCCATAAATCAGGGAATTGTCTTCTGCAGACAGATTTGGGTGGAACACAGCGGTTTCTTTATAGTCTAGCGGCTCAATCTTAAACTGGCCAGTACGTCTGCCATACAACGGACTTTCCTTTCCAAGCACCTGACTCTCCATGAAGCTCATAGAGGAGCCGCAAAGAATCAGGTACATCTTGGACTCTGTCCATTTGTGGTCGATGATGTGCTGCAGCATCGCTGAAATAGCTGGTTTTGCTTTTGCAAGATAAGGATACTCATCAATGACAAAGACAATCCTCTTTTCCTTTGAAAGTGCTGTCAACTCATCCAAAGCTGCATCATAGGACCTGAACTCCGGTGCAGACTCCATATCCGGCCGCTCAAAACTCATAATCGACTTTGAGAGAGCTTCCAGATTTTCCTTTCCTGTCGTGTTCAATGCAGAAAAGAAAATGGTAGGCTTATCTTTGCAGAACTCGTTGATCAGTGCCGTTTTACCAACACGCCGTCTGCCGTAGATGACAATGCACTCAAACTTATCACCTGCATACCGTTTATTCAGTTTCCGCAGCTCATCCTCACGGCAATAGAATTGACTCATCTGCTCACCTCCAATAATTATACTCGTGAGTTAGTAACTCGTAAGTTACTTCTTTACGAGTATAATAAATCAGATAGTCTGCAAAGTCAAGTAAAATAAGTCGAACCTTTAGAATCGATCGAAGTCCGACTGACTTGCCAGCTCTTTGTACGGTAAGCGCCAAGTATTCCTGCGGATTTTCAAATCCTTAGATTTCCCCTATAATTGCAGCTGATAGATACTTAGATTATTTCACTACAATTATGGAGGATAGGTTATGGCAGGTACTCGCAAGACCCGCGTTCCGATGGTGGAACAGATCAGACTTATCAATGAATGCCGTCAGAGCGGCATGACAGATGCTGACTGGTGTCGTGAAAACGACATTGCAGTAAGCACCTTTTACAACTGGGTCAGCCGTTGTCGGAAAACAGCAGCGGATCAGATCCCAGCGGCGAATTATGGTCATCTTGAGGTTCCACGCCCGAAACAGGACGTGGTTCCCATTGACATTGTTCCGGATCACATTCCGGAACAGCATACCGCATCGCAGATGCTAAATTCGAACCTTGACAATCCACATACGATTGAAGTTTCTATGAAGGATATCACAGTCCGCATCAGCAATGATGCGGATCCTGTTCTGCTCACCAGGACTTTTCGCATGCTTCAGGAGTTTTCATGTTAGGTGATGTTTCCGGACTTGAGAAAATCTACATTGTCTGTGGCTACACGGATATGAGGAAATCTATTGACGGACTCTGCACCGTTATCGAAGACCAGCTTAAGATGGATCCGTCGTCCAGTGCTCTCTTCCTTTTCTGTGGAAGAAGACGGGACAGGATCAAAGCCTTGTTCCGCGAACCGGATGGCTTCGTTCTGATCTATAAGCGATTGTCTGTCCGCGGCGGTTATCAATGGCCCAGAAAGCAGTCAGAGGTCCGGAATCTTTCCTGGCGGGAGTTTGACTGGCTGATGTCCGGAATTGATATTGACCAGCCAAAAGCCCTCAAAGCAGAATAAAAAGCTCATGGATCCTGGCAGAAATCCTGCATGGAAAAATTC
>ERZ772879.1616-NODE-1616-length-15288-cov-3.940130_pt1 | contig 15288 bp, 14 predicted proteins | sample MGYA00580582_ERZ772879 | MGnify/ENA primary metagenome ERZ772879 (study PRJEB29015, sample SAMEA2737682) | human gut metagenome | biome: human gut; feature: human-associated habitat; material: faeces | place: China | collected 2012 ... | reverse complement strand
GTTTGCGTACACTAGAACACTTGGAGCTGAGAAACTGTTTGTGGTCTGCAATTTCAGGGAGCAGGAGATGGATTTTACCCTGGAAGACGGTTTTACCGGGGACGAGAAAGTCCTGATCAGCAATTATGACGATGTGGTAAAAACAGAAAATGGCATCTATTTAAGACCTTACGAGGCAAAGGTATTTTACCGGAAATAAGTTTGGTGCGGAAGGGGAAAAACTATGGCGATCATCATAGATCAGGAACAGAAACTGATCACACCGCATACAAAAAATACGACTTACTAGATGGGAGTCGGCAATTACGGGCAGTTGCTCCATCTTTATTATAGAAAACGTTTAACAGGCGATATGCGGTATGTTTCCTGTGAAGTATGTAAAGGAAAATATCAGATTCCGGGACTTCCGGCTGCTTATGACGAAACGGGCGCAGAGGGTGAGACGTTAAAAGTATATCTGGAGGGGCGCCGTGTAATGTACTTTCAATGTTAAATAAGTTAGGTCATCGCACCGCATTTTTAGGAAAAGTCGGAGATGACATCATTGCAGATGCAAAAATCTTTCATTTTGGCACACTGTCCATGACACACGAAGGTGTACGAAATGCAACAAAAAAAGCACTTCGTGCTGCAAAAGAAGCTGGTGCTGTCATTTCCTTTGATCCGAATCTGCGCGAGCCGCTCTGGAACTCCTTAGATGAAGCAAAAGAACAGGTGCTTTACGGATTAGGACAGTGTGACATTTTAAAGATTTCTGATAACGAGATTCAGTGGTTGACCGGAGAAGAAGATTTCACAAAGGGTGTATATTGGATTCTTGAGAGATATCATATTCCATTGATCCTTGTATCCATGGGCAAAGAAGGAAGCCGTGCTTACTATAAAGATCTTATTGTAGAAGCGAAGCCTTTTATACAGAAGAATACGATTGAGACAACCGGAGCCGGAGATACCTTCTGTGCATGTGTTCTCCATTATGTTTTAGAGCATGGACTTACCGATCTTACAGAGAACGGTCTGAAAGAGATGCTGACTTTTGCAAATGCAGCGGCATCCATTATCACTACACGTAAAGGTGCACTCCGCGTAATGCCGGAGCGGGAAGAGGTTGAGAAATTGTTATCCTGTTTCAATTGATACTGTGTATACAATATATGAGCGGCAGATTACCGCTCATATATTGTATAATGATGTTTTCTAAGCAACTGTACTGCTGCATCCAATGATATTCTGTCATACATTTCCAGACGTAATACTCCATCTTCAAACTCACGGTTGTGAATGATGCCGATATTTTTAATACTCAGATGATTACTTGCAAGTATTGTAGCAACTGTCGCAATACCACCAGCCTCATCTAAAAGATCTAAATACAGTTCATATATTTCTTTGATCGGACCTTTGTTCGTGATCGCAATCGAATCCCTGTAATCTTTGGCGGACTGAAAATCCTGAAGCAGTGCATCTGCATCAGAAGATAAAATATCGTGTTTGGTTTTCTCTAACATTTCCTCATAGGCATCGATCAGCCGCACGATCTGTTCACTGTTGGACTGGCAGATATTCTGCCACATAACAGGAGAGGAGGAAGCGATTCTGGTCAGATCTTTAAATCCCCCGGCAGCGATCGTCTTCATCGTCTCGTCTGCGTCGTCGGATTTTTTGACAAGGTTGACGAGACTGTATGCGATGATGTGCGGCAGATGGCTGATGGCAGCTGTGGCATAATCGTGTAAATGATAGTCTAATACCAGGGCGACAGCACCTAACTGGGTCACCAGGGAACGAAATTCTTCTAAGCGTTCCGGTGATGTCTTAGTTGTGGGTGTCAGAATATAATATGCATTTTCCAGCAAATATTCATTTGCATTTTTTAAGCCTGTTTTTTCAGAGCCGGCCATCGGATGCCCGCCGATAAAGCAATCCTCCATTGCGAGGGCAGTCACTTCTTCATGAATATCTGTTTTGACGCTTCCGACATCTGTGATGATACATCCGTTTTTGATATTTCCTTTTAACTGGCGCAGGTATTCGATATTTCTTTTGACCGGTGTGCACAGAAAAATATAATCGCAGTCATAAAAATCTTTGATCTCACATAAATTCTGATTGGAGATCAGATGTTCTCCGTAAGCTTCTGTAATGGTTTCCTGATGACCGGCAGTTGCGATAATGGTTACATCAGGGTAAAGTGTATGAATTTTTTTTGCAATGGACCCTCCGATCAAACCAAGTCCGATAAATCCTATTTTCTGAAACAAATCATGTTCCCCCATAAGTCATTTTTGTATATTTAGAAAGTCTTATACATCATATCCACATTTTATGAAAAAGTCAACACGTTAAAGTATAAAAGTGATTGGTTAAAGCATAAAAGCGATTAGTTATTTCATGAAAAAGGAAAACAGAACATTTTCTACGAATATGTACAAATTGTGAATATTGTGTAAACAATCAAATGAAAATTGCTAAAAATGTTCAAAATGCATACATAATATATAAACAATCCAATGATAATATAATAATAGTTAGTAAATATGAATAATTATATTGTAAAAAAGTGGAAAATTTAGTAAAATATAACCATTAACAACATTCGGTGATGACGAAACAAAATCATCAATGAAAAATGTATGGGAGGATTTGCTATGAACGTTTACACAACTGACAAAATTCGCAATGTGGTTCTCTTAGGCCATGGGGGATCCGGCAAGACAAGTCTTGTCGAGGCAATGGCTTATCTTGCCGGAATGACAACCCGTATGGGAAAAGTTGCAGACGGCAACACGATCAGTGATTACGACAAGGAAGAGACAAAACGTCTTTTCTCCATCAACACTTCCGTGATCCCGGTTATCTGGGGCGATACGAAGATCAACATCCTTGATACACCCGGATATTTTGATTTTGTAGGGGAAGCAGAAGAGGCAGTGAGCGTGGCAGATGCGGCGATCATTGTAGTTTCCGGTAAGGCAGGGATCGAGGTCGGAACGAAGAAAGCATGGGAGATGTGCGAGAAATACAAACTTCCGAGAATGGTATTCGTAACGGATATGGATATTGACGAGGCAAGCTACCGGCAGGTTGTGGAAGATCTTCAGCAGATGTACGGCAAGCGCATCGCACCGTTCCATCTTCCGGTCAGAGAGAATGGACAGTTTGTCGGATATGTCAATGTGCTGCAGCAGAGAGCCAAGAGATGGAAAGAAGATGGAACCGTAGAAAAGTCTGATGTTCCGGATTACTCCAAAGACAACTTAAATATCTGCAGGGAAGCATTGATGGAAGCTGTCGCTGAGACGAGTGAAGAGTTTATGGAACGCTATTTTAACGGCGAAGAGTTCTCGGAGGATGAGATCCGTCAGGCACTCCGTGTGAATGTGGCAGACGGCAGCATTGTTCCGGTTCTGATGGGTTCTAACACACTAGCAAGAGGAATGTATACATTGCTGGTCGATATTGTGAAGTATCTGCCAAGTCCGGAAAAACGTTCCTGTACCGGTATCAATGCCAAGACGAATGAAGTGTACAGTGCAGATTATGATTTTGCAAAACCAAAGTCAGCTTATGTATGGAAGACGATCGTAGATCCATTTATTGGAAAATACTCCCTGATCAAAGTGAATTCAGGCGTTTTGAAAACGGATGATGTGTTATATAACCATCACAAAGATGTGGAAGAAAAAATCGGAAAACTGTATGTGCTCTGTGGAAACAAACCGGAGGAAGTAAAAGAACTTCATGCAGGTGATATCGGTGCTTTGGCAAAATTAGCAAGCCCGGCAACCACGGATTCCCTTTCCACAAAAGCAAACCCGATTTTGTATATTCGGACCTCTATCTCCACACCATATACTTATATGAGATATAAGGCAGTGAATAAGGGCGATGAGGATAAAATCTCACAGGCTCTCCAGAAACTCATGATGGAAGATCTTACACTGAAAGCGGTCAATGACAGTGAGAATGGCCAGACACTCCTCTATGGAATGGGAGACCAGCATTTGGAAGTTGCTGTCAGCAAACTTTTAAACCGCTACAAAGTGGAAGTCGAACTGACGAAACCTAAGATTGCATTCCGGGAAACAATCCGTAAGAAAGCAGATGTGGAGTACAAGTATAAAAAGCAGTCCGGCGGTCACGGACAATATGGACACGTCAAGATGACATTTGAACCATCCGGCGATCTGGAACAGCCATATGTATTTGAACAGACGGTTGTTGGCGGAGCAGTTCCAAAGAACTATTTCCCGGCAGTAGAAAAGGGAATTCAGGAATCCTGTCTGAAAGGTCCTGTCGCTGCATATCCGGTTGTCGGTGTGAAGGCAGTTTTATACGATGGTTCTTATCATCCGGTAGATTCCTCAGAGATGGCATTTAAAACCGCTGCAAAGCAGGCATTTAAGAAAGGCTTCTTAGAGGCTTCCCCGGTTCTCTTAGAACCGATCGCATCATTGAAAGTGGTCGTGCCGGATAAGTATACCGGAGATATTATGGGAGATCTGAACAAGCGGCGTGGACGTGTGCTTGGAATGAACCCGACAGATCATGGTTATCAGGAGATCGTTGCAGATATTCCGTATATGGAATTATTTGGCTATAACACGGATCTTCGTTCCATGACAGGTGGAAGCGGTACATATTCTTATGAGTTTTCAAGATATGAGCAGGCTCCGTCTGATATACAGGAGAAAGAGATTGCTGTAAGAGCAAGCAAAGTAGAGAAACTCGACGAGTAAAGGAGGAGATGTGGATTTATGAAGATCACAAGAAATATTTTCATAATTTTATATGCAATACTTCTTGTGATCAACGATCCACAGGTCGCACGTGCCCATACGATCGAAGGAATCGGAATCTCTCAGGCGGGTATCATTGAAAACAAACCTGTTTATGTTGACCCGTATGAAGAAACCGGTCAGAAGGCATATCATATTACCTATATTCTGAATGGAGGAGAGAACAGCATTTCCAACCGTGAGGTCTATCACGAAAAGGAACTTCCGGTGACACTGGATGTCCCGGTGAAGGAAGGTTATAATTTTGCCGGATGGTATACAGACAGCAGTTATACAAAGAAGGTGACAGAGATCACAAAGAAAAGTCCTTCTGAACTTGTTCTTTTTGCAAAATGGACAAAGACAATCGACAGTTATCTGAACGTTGAGATGTATTCTTATCACACCGGAAATCTGCTTGCGATGAACCAGAAAGAATTAAGACAGTGCAGTTATAATTTTATGGATGAATTATCCATTCCGGGAATGCCTTCCACCAGAGAAAAAGATTATGTAAACAACTATATCAACACAGCAGATATGTGCATGCAGGGACTTTGTTTTACACCGGATTACGTGATCATGACAGCATACACTGAGGATAAAAATGAACCGGGAGCCCTGATGGTATTTGACCGGGAAACCGGAGATTATCTTGTGACACTTGGAATGAAAAAAGACAGTCACCTTGGTGGTGTTGCTTTTGACGGAGAAAATTTATGGGTATGTCACTCTAATTCCAATACACTAGAGCGTATCTCCTATGAATATATCAGGCTGATCGCGGAAGATGCACCTGGTTATTGTATTGATGCATCTGCAATTTCAGACGAATATTATCTGAGAAATACACCTTCCTGCATTACCTGTTATGGTGGCCGTATCTGGGTCGCAACTTACAATAAGATGTTCCGCTCCAAAATGTATGCATACACCTATGACACACAGTTAGACAAATTGGTTGCATTGAGTAATTACAATATTCCATGCAAAGTGCAGGGAATTGCATTTGATTCACAGGGTGCCGTATACTTAAGTACATCGCTTGGAAGAAGCAATTCTTCTTACCTGAAAGTATATTCTTCTCTGATTGCATTGAACCAGAGCCCGTCAACACCATCGGTTAAGGTGGAGATGCCTCCGTGCTCCGAGGAAATCGCAATTGTGGACAATAACCTTTATGTTTTGTTTGAGTCTGCAAGCTCAAAGTATTTTGAAGGTACAGATGGCAAGGGAACCAGTGTAGCACCAATTGATAAAGTACTAAAAGTGAATGTTGCAACTATCTGGTAAGAAATTGCCAGATGGAAACATGCATCATAAAGTGTATGAGAAAGAAGCGGGCGGCCTCTATTGAGACTGTCCGCTTCTTTCTTTCATGAGCCGGATGATTTTATCTGCTTTTTCTGCTTCCTCCGGTGACATGCTCTGTTTTAATATCGAAATCATAAGTTCTGTTTCAGGCTTTGTGAACTGGATATTCTGCTTTTTGGCAGAGGAGAGCGTGCCGAGCAGAAATGGCATCATGTCTTTCATTTCGGTAGGTTTTTTACTGTTTGCAAAATTCATTAAAAAAGAAAGCTTTTCCGGTGACAGATTCTGAAATACCGGATTGGTTTTAAAAACATCATTTTCCATAGAAAATCCTCTCTGATTTTTTTTACAACAAATAAAGGCTGATGGTGTTATCCTGCAAAAATTGTTTCATAGGTTTCAAGCATGGAAAACATATTGGTCAGCATATCGATCGTCTCAAGCTCTTTTGGGGTACAGAAAGGGCGGAGGCTGTTTAAAAGTGACTGTGGGTTGTTTTCCTCTTCCGGCAGGGAGCACATGGATAAGACCTGCTCTTCCTGTGAAAAGATATGAAGCGTATTTTGAAGTTCCATATACTTTATTAATATGGCAAATTGTTTTTTTTGTGAACTTTTCATGTATGGAATTACGGTTTTTAACATCTGGATCTCTCTTGTCTGTGTCATAGTATCGAAAGGGGTAAGTGGTGTAGCTTCGTCCATAAGAATTGCCTTTTTCTTTTATTTTATGTGCGAAAAGAAACAATATGCCAGATATGTCGCAAACGAATTTTCAAAGCATAGGATAGAGAGAGGAGGAAAAATGTCATGTTAGTGGTGGAAAATAACAGTGTTTATGAGATAGATGAAGAGTGTCTCAAAAGAAGAAGTGTGCCAGAGGAATGTGAGGTATACAAGAAGATTGTCAGAGAGCGGGAAGTGGCAAAGAACAAAGAGAAAACGGAAAAACCAAAGTAAACGACAAAAAACCACCCAGACCGTGAAGTCTGGGTGGTTTACCGGTCAGGGGAACTTTAGATTCCCCATTGATGTCTGCCTGCGATTAGCAGAAGCCGTTTCCGTTACCACATCCGCCACAGCAGAGAAGAAGTAAGATGATCCATAAGCAGTCATTTCCACCGCCACATCCGTTGTTGCCACAGAATCCGCCGTTATTACCACAGCAGCAGCTCAATAAAATGATGATCCAGAGAATAGAGTTGCATCCTCCCTCATTACATCCACATCCACCACAGTTTGTTGCAGCTAAATCACTCATGTTAAATCCTCCAAATTTTTCTTACACTGTATCTTATGTAACAGAGGAGAATGTGTTACAGTTTTTGAAAAATAAATTTTTTTTGCTATTGAGATATAAAAATGGGTTTGCTATAGTTAAGTTAATCATAACAATAAAAGTATAAAATAATGATATAGAATCACAACGTACACAGGAGGATGAGGATGGAATTTGTAATGATCGTAGAGCCGGATGAGGTGGGGAGAAAAAGACTTGAGGCAGTTTTCCAGACAGAAAAGCCTTCTTTTTCTTATCAGATTACAGGGAGACCGGAGGAGGCACTGGATATATTAGAACATCAGAAAACAGATGTTTTAGTATGTGAGACGAGTCTTTCCGTACTCAGTGGAAGAGAATTTTTCACCATGGCAAAAATGATCTCGCCGGATACGGTCCGTGTGGCAATGACGAGTGCAGAGCATGTAAAAGACATCCTCTCTTTTCTGAATGAATGTGATATCTACAAATTGATCATGAAACCGTGTGCGTCATTTGCTGATTTTATCGAACCGGTGAATGCGGCATTGGAGTATCACCGCCTGAAAAAACAGGCAGAATCAGATCTTGAGCAGGCAAATATGACTCTCTTTTTCTCGGAGAAGGATTTTGAGAGAATTGAGGAGAGACAAAAGGAGAATGTCATGCTCTATAAGCAGGCAGCAGAGGTTGTCATGACGATGCTGAAGCAGCATTTGACGATAGGGCAAATGGATTCCGTGGGAGAATACATGATGGAACATTATCTGAGGGATCTGCTCGGATATTATCTGGAGACAATGATCCATGAAAATGGTAATTATCTGATGGGGTATAACCGGTTAAAAAATGAATTTCATCATGAGGATGCCGGACAGAGTTTCCATATGATAAAGAAAGAAGACTGTGAGATCCCACCGGAGATTTTCCGGAAGATTCTTTTTCTCCTGATGATACTCACAAAAGCATGCAGGCAGATTCTGGGTAAATATGCTGTTTCGGTTACCATGGAGACGGCATCTGAAAAGTTTTTTGTGGTACGTTTCAGTTGTGACTATTCGCAGAATCTCGATAAAAATGGACAGATCATTTACACCGGAGAGAATCAGGAATGTCACAAAGATATTATGGATCTGACAGAAAAAATTACGGACAGTATCGTATATCGTACCGTTTCTCTGGAAAAAGAAAACAGATATATCTTAAACTGTGCGATTGAGCGCAGAAATCATAGAGTGGATTCATAACCCAAAAGAGAACCATAACTAATTGTTATAATAAATATAAGATATTATGCATTGACAAATAGCAGCAAGAGTGTCTAAAATAAAGAAAGTATAATTGTATACAATTATGCATGTAAAAATAGTCAAATATTTTGCATATATATCCGTTTACTATAAGGAGGATGTTATGAGAGAAGTAATCATGAATCAAAAGACAAATCTATTGCAGTTAGAAGAACATTTCTACCAGTTAGTGGATGTGGAGGAACCAAATGTATTCCACAATCTGTTTCCTTATGATGAGATTCCTAAGATTGCGTTTAATGACCGTATCGTGCCGCATAATATGCCGGAAAATATCTGGATCACAGATACGACATTCCGTGATGGACAGCAGTCAAGGGCTCCTTATACAACGGAACAGATCGTGACCATTTACGATTATTTACATAAATTAGGCGGACCAAAAGGTCTGATCCGCCAGAGCGAATTTTTCTTATACAGTAAAAAAGACCGCGATGCCGTATACAAATGTCTGGAACGCGGTTATAAATTTCCGGAAGTTACAAGCTGGATCCGTGCGAGCAAACAGGACTTCCAGTTAGTCAAAGATATCGGACTTCGTGAGACAGGTATTCTGGTAAGCTGTTCCGATTATCATATTTTCTATAAAATGAAAATGACAAGGCGTGAGGTTATGAACCTCTACTTAAGTGTGATCCGTGAATGTTTAGAGACAGGCATCAGTCCAAGATGTCATCTCGAAGATATCACAAGATCCGATATTTATGGATTTGTGATCCCATTCTGTGTCGAGCTGATGAAACTGATGGATGAATATAAGATACCGATCAAGATCCGTGCCTGTGATACGATGGGTTATGGTGTCAATTTCCCTGGTGCCGTAATTCCGCGAAGCGTACCGGGAATCATTTATGGACTTACCACACATGCAGGTGTCCCGTCTGAATTGATCGAATGGCATGGACACAATGACTTTTATAAGGCAGTCAACAACTCTACTACTGCATGGCTTTACGGTGCAAGCGGTGTCAATTGTTCCTTATTTGGCATCGGAGAGAGAACCGGAAATACCCCTCTGGAGGCAATGGTATTTGAGTATGCACAGTTAAAAGGCACCTTAGACGGCATGGACACAACGGTGATCACAGAGCTTGCAGAGTATTTTGAAAAAGAATTAGGTTATGTACAGCCAAGCCGCACACCGTTTGTCGGAAGTAACTTTAATGTCACAAGAGCCGGTATCCATGCAGACGGTCTGTTGAAAAATGAGGAAATTTACAACATTTTTGATACGGGAAAATTTTTAAACAGACCACCACTTGTATCCGTATCCAATACATCCGGTCTGGCAGGAATTGCATTATGGATCAATTCTTATTATCATCTGCCAAAGGAAAAAGGCGTCGATAAGAATTCAGAACTTGTTAAGATGGTAAAAGTATGGGTAGACAAGCAGTATGAGGAAGGCCGTGTGACCGTTTTGACAGACAATGAGTTGGTAGAAGAGATCGGTAAGTGCTGTAAGAAATTAAAGATAGATACTTTGGAGAGATAATTATGGGAGAAGACAATTACTCCTTGGGTTCGAGAGTCTTTCATATGATAAGGGAGAACATTCTTTCCGGCAAATATGAGAGAGACGAGGAACTGAAGGAGAAATCAATCGGTGAGGAACTCGGCGTCAGCAGAACCCCTGTGAGGGAGGCACTGCGTCAGCTGGAACTCGAAGGTCTGGTCACGATCATTCCCAATAAAGGCGCTTATGTGGTTGGCATATCCCAGAAAGATATCAAAGACATTTATGAGATCAGAAGCCGTCTGGAAGGATTGTGTGCTAAGTGGGCTGCGGAGAATATCACGAAAGAACAGTTGGATGAGTTGGAGGAAAATATTTTTTTGTCGGACTTTCATGCAGCAAAGGGCAACGCAGAACAGATGGTTGAGCTGGACAATAAGTTCCACGAGATTTTATATACCGCAAGTGGCAGCCGGGAATTACGGCATGTGCTTTCCGATTTTCATCACTATGCCCAGCGTGTCAGAAAGATCACTCTTTCCGATAAGAACAGGGCAGTGGATTCAAATAATGAACACCGCAGGATTGTGGAGGCATTGAAACAGCATGATGCACAACTGGCAGAAACGCTTGCAAACCAGCACATTATGAAAACCATTGAGAATATGGATCACTATGGCTGGGATAATTTGTTAAAAAAGTAACATTTGTGAGATTCATGAAAACAAGGCAGAAAGGAAAAATAAGCGATGGAAAAAATTAAAATGACAACTCCATTAGTAGAGATGGACGGAGATGAGATGACCAGAATTCTCTGGAAGATGATCAAAGATGAATTATTAACCCCTTTTATCGACCTTAAAACCGATTATTATGATCTGGGATTAGAGTATCGTAACGAGACAGACGATCAGGTGACGATTGATTCTGCAAATGCAACAAAGAAATACGGTGTTGCCGTAAAATGTGCAACGATCACTCCAAATGCAGCACGTGTCAAAGAGTACAATTTAAAAGAAATGTGGAAGAGTCCGAACGGAACGATCCGTGCAATCTTAGATGGAACAGTTTTCCGTGCACCAATCGTTGTAAAAGGAATTGAACCGTGTGTGAAAAACTGGAAGAAACCGATCACAATCGCACGTCATGCTTATGGTGATGTTTACAAAGCATCTGAGATGAAAATCCCGGGACCTGGCAAATGTGAGCTTGTATACACTGCTGAGGATGGAACAGAGACGAGAGAACTGATCCATAATTTCACAGGAGCGGGTGTGGTACAGGGACAGCACAATCTGTGCAATTCCATTGAAAGTTTTGCAAAAAGCTGCTTCAATTATGCTTTGGATACAAAACAGGATCTGTGGTTTGCAACCAAAGACACCATTTCAAAAAAATATGACCATACGTTCAAAGACATTTTTCAGGAAATTTTTGATGCGGAATACAAAGAAAAATTTGAAGAGGCTGGAATTACCTATTTCTATACATTGATCGATGATGCGGTTGCACGTGTCATGAAATCGGAGGGCGGCTATATCTGGGCTTGTAAAAACTATGACGGGGATGTCATGAGCGATATGGTATCGAGTGCATTTGGTTCCCTTGCAATGATGACTTCCGTGCTTGTCTCTCCACAGGGATATTATGAGTATGAGGCTGCACATGGAACCGTACAGCGCCATTATTACAAACATTTAAAGGGTGAGGAGACATCCACAAACTCTGTCGCAACGATTTTTGCATGGACAGGAGCCTTGAGAAAACGTGGCGAGATCGATGGCATCAAAGAATTGCAGGATTTTGCAGATAAATTAGAAAAAGCTTGTATATCTACCATTGAGAGTGGTAAAATGACAAAAGACCTTGCGCTCATTACAACATTAGAGCATCCGACTGTGTTAAACAGTGAGGATTTCATCAAGGCAATCCGAACCACATTAGAAGGAATGTTATCATTATGATTTTATCTTGTCAGAATATCTCAAAGTCATTCGGGACTGACGAAATTTTAAAAAATGTAAGTTTTCATATTGAAGAAAATGAAAAAGCAGCGGTTGTCGGCATCAATGGTGCCGGCAAATCTACGCTGCTTAAAATAATTATGAAACAGGAAAATCCGGACGAGGGGGAAGTGACGCTCGCAAAAGATAAAACGATCGGTTATCTTGCCCAATATCAGGATGTTTCCGGCCACCATACGATCTATGAGGAAGTATTAGATTCTAAACGCGACATTATCGAGATGGAGGAACGGCTGCGTGATATGGAAACGCAGATGAACACACTCTCCGGGGAAGCATTAGAGCAGCTTTTAGATACTTACCATAAATTAAGCCATGAATTTGAACAGGTGAACGGATATGCATACCGCAGTGAAGTGACCGGTATTTTAAAGGGGCTTGGATTTACTGAGGAGGAGTTCGACAAGAAAATGAGCGAACTCTCCGGCGGACAGAAAACCCGTGTATCTCTTGGAAAACTGCTTGTGACAAAGCCGGACATCCTGCTTTTAGACGAGCCGACCAACCATCTGGATATCGAGTCAATCCGATGGCTGGAAACTTTTCTGATGAATTACAAGGGAGCTGTTTTAATCGTATCGCATGACCGGTATTTCTTAGACCGCGTCGTGAGTAAAGTGGTGGAGATTTTTCAGCACAAGGGTTATGTTTATCAGGGGAACTATTCGGATTATGCAAAGAAAAAGGCAGCAATCCGTGCAGCCATGATCAAGCAGTACTATAATCAGCAGCGTGAGATCAGGCATCAGGAAGAAGTGATCGCAAAACTGAAATCTTTTAACCGCGAGAAGTCAATTAAGCGGGCAGAGAGCCGTGAAAAACTGCTGGATAAGATCGAACGCATTGAGAAGCCGACCGAGGATAACACAGATATCCGGATTGTGTTAGAGCCGAATGTGGTCAGTGGAAATGATGTTTTAAAAGTGGAAGGGCTTGCCAAGGCATTCCCGCCATTACAGCTTTTTTCGGGAATTAATTTCGAAGTGAAACGCGGGGAGCGTGTAGCATTAATTGGAAATAACGGAACTGGTAAAACAACGATCCTTAAGATTATCAACGAGCTGATCTCCCCGGATGCGGGAACGGTAACACTTGGAAGCAATGTACATATTGGTTACTATGACCAGGAACATCAGCAGCTTCACATGGAGAAAACCATTTTTGATGAGATTGCGGATGATTATCCAAATCTGAATAACACGAAAGTGCGCAACGTTCTGGCAGCTTTTTTATTTACAGATGATGATGTCTATAAGCGGATTGAGGATTTGAGCGGTGGTGAGAGAGGACGTGTTGCACTGGCAAAATTAATGCTTTCCGATGCGAATTTTCTGATCCTCGATGAGCCGACCAACCATCTGGACATCACCTCAAAAGAAATTTTAGAGGAAGCACTAAAAAGTTATACTGGAACAGTATTTTTCGTATCGCATGACCGTTATTTTATTAATCAGACTGCAACACGTATTCTGGAACTGACCGGAGAGACGGTTGTGAATTATATCGGCAACTATGATTATTATCTGGAAAAACATGACCAGATGGTTGCGTTATATGTCAAAAAGCCGGAGGATGAGGCACAGACAGAGGCTTCTGTGAAAGAGACTGCCCAGAAGGTGGACTGGCAGACACAGAAGGCAGAACAGGCACGGATCCGCAAGATAGAGAATGCCCTGAAAAAGGCAGAGGAAAAGATTGCGGAGCTGGAAGAGAAAATTGCTTCGATCGATGCGGAATGTGCAAAGCCGGAAGTGGCTGTGAACTCTGCAAAGTTAGGAGAACTGACGAAACAGCAGAGTGAGTATCAGGAAGAATTAGAAAAGCAGTATGAAGTGTGGGAAGAACTTTCCATGGAGCTGGACGCGTAAAAATCTGGAAAATGTGGTGATACGGCAGATAAATTTACTCTGTTAAAAGTTTAACAGATTGACAGATACAGTTGAAATTACTATAATAAAAATGATGCATCGCGGCATAAGAAGAAAAGAGCCGTGAAAGAGAGATACTTCGGGAGGGGCAAAAAATGCAGGAAAAAGAAATTTCCCAGGCAGTAATCCGTCGTATGCCGAGATATTACCGGTATTTAGGTGAATTGCTGGAGGATGGAGTGGAACGTATTTCATCCAATGATCTAAGCAAAAGAATGAATGTCACTGCTTCGCAGATCCGTCAGGATCTGAATAACTTTGGCGGTTTCGGACAGCAGGGATATGGATATAATGTAAAGTTTTTATATGAAGAGATTGGTAAGATTTTAGGATTAAACCAGAAACATAATATTATTGTCATCGGTGCCGGTAATTTAGGTCAGGCACTGGCAAATTATGTGAAGTTTGAAAAACTTGGTTTTGTGATCACAGCACTTTTTGATGTCAATCCGGCGTTAGAGGGTGTGACAGTCCGCGGAATTAAGATCCACATGTTAGATGAACTGGAAGATTACTGCAAGGATCACGTTGTTGATATTGCAGCCCTTACCATGCCGAAGGAGAAGGCTGATGCCATTGCAAACCGTCTGGTCAATCTTGGAATTCAGGCAATCTGGAATTTTGCCCATGTGGACCTTGATCTGATCGACAAAGATGTGGTTGTTGAGAATGTACATCTTTCTGACAGCCTGATGCAGTTGTCCTATAATATCGTAAAAAATAAGCAGAATAAATAATGGATGAAATCGATAGAGCTGCCGCATGCATTTTTTAATGCACGACAGCTCTATCTTATCCATATGCCTGAGGGGATGAGAAGGTTATGAAGTATCTGGTAAACAGCAGAGAGATGAAACAATATGATACGAACACGACAGAACATTTTAAAGTGCCATCCCTGCTTTTGATGGAGCGGGCCGCACTTGCAGTTTTTGATGAAATCAAAAGGCAGTACCCATGCAGCAAAAAATTTCTGATCGTTTGCGGAACGGGAAACAATGGCGCAGATGGTTTTGCACTCACCCGGCTGTTACTTTTGGACGGAGCAGAGGTGCATACGGTGTTGATCGGTGACCGGAAGAAGGAGACAGACCAGTGCAAAAAGCAGCTGGAGATCCTTTCTGCCTATGGATGTTCGGTATTGGAAGCCATTCCGGAGAACACCGCATATGATGTAATAGTGGATGCCATTTTTGGAGTTGGGCTTTCGAGAAATGTTGA
>ERZ772879.1594-NODE-1594-length-15453-cov-3.908754_pt1 | contig 15453 bp, 13 predicted proteins | sample MGYA00580582_ERZ772879 | MGnify/ENA primary metagenome ERZ772879 (study PRJEB29015, sample SAMEA2737682) | human gut metagenome | biome: human gut; feature: human-associated habitat; material: faeces | place: China | collected 2012 ... | reverse complement strand
TCCGTCTTTTAAATATTATTTATAATTATCTTATACGATAAATTATACCACTTAACAAATTCTTTTGCAACCTTTTTTATGGTTAATAATGTTTTTGTTAATGCTATAAAAATAAAATTTTATATTATATTTTCAAGTGGTGTTATATAGATAAAAAATTAAAGATTGGAGGTAAACTAGTTCCAGTACTCTTAGAGGGTAAAAAGTGGATATCGGATGAACACTATCTTAAATATGTCAGAAAAATACACCCATTGTGCATAGACTCAAAAGATGAGAAAGAATTAGAATTAATAAAGAGGATTGGTATTAATACTTATCAAAAAGAAAATGATTTATTTTATGTTGAGAAGGGAAGTGAAATACTAAATAAAATTAATAGAAAGCCAAAATATTCTGGTTACCCATTACTAGGAAAACTAGATGGATTGACAATTACTTTAATTATTCTTATTTTAATTATAATACCTATCAATAAATATATAGACAGTTTAGTAACAGTTGATGATGGAATTTACGAAATTGTTGGGAAGTCGGATAAAGCTGAATTTCCAAATAAAATTGAAGTTTTGGGAGATGCTATTGTTTATAAAGATAAAGTAGAAGCTTATGATAAACGCACACAATCTTTTGAACATGGTACTATTTCATTAAGAAAAAAAGGTGAACAGTCTATAGAATTGATTGAAAATATTGGGGATAAAACGATAGTGAAGTATCAGAAAAAAAAGTAATTGTATATCTCTAAAAAAAGAAGAAGCCCTCAGAAGTATCACTTCCGAGGGCTTCTTCTTTAGCCTTATTATTCATTGAGTAATAGTTATACTCGGCATAAACCCAAAAGCTACATAAGTACAACCTTACCAAAGATGGTGAAGTCGTCCTTTTCAGAAAGGGTATTTGGTGCCTCGCCAGAATTTAGCGAGTTAAGAAGAATATCACCATTTTCACTATCTTGACTTACCTTCATTACGTGGTACTGACTCTTTAGCTGTACGATGCAGATATCACCTGTTCGAAGGATGGAGTCTTTCATGACAAACATTACTTCATCATCAAAAAAACTAGGTTGCAGAAAATCGCCAGCAACCTTAAAGGCAATATCATGTACCGGAATAGGCACTGGGTAGTCAAGACAGTCGACTGGGACCTCTGAGAGTTCAAACCCTTGTGCATCGACTCTAGCATAGATACTGACTCTTTTGGTTGGTCGTTCACCATGTCCAACTACTATTTGTTTTCTATGGCCTTTTTCTCTGATTTCTTTAGAGATATGCTGATTATCTAATCGTTTTTCCAGTATTTAAAGTGAGTTGGTTTAAGTCTAGTGTACCAGCTTACAGGCAAGATATTTGTTTAGAACAAAATAAAAACTAGGGGGGAACCCTAGTTAGCAGTAGACGTTCATACAAGAGTATTATGTAAGTAAGAATGTTAGAGTGAAGTCTCTATGATAGAAGCTAATTAGAGACAAAGGGAAGATTAATTCATAGTTTGATGTATGTGTCTACTACTGAGATTATAACAGTGCGATTAGAATTTTTCAACAAGTTTTGTTAAAAGTCAAATTCTCAACTTAGGTAAGATAACATTTCAGATTAAGCTAAAAATTTTCTGAGACAAGTAAAATTGTAATTAGGGATGCCTCAAAGCTGTTCATATTTAGTAATCTAACAGCATTTTAGATTCTGATGATGAATTGATAATTAAATTTAAGTGGCTAAATAATTACTATGCATATGAGAAAATAAGAGAATTAGATTGTATGACGATTGTCATTTAGATTATATTGTGCTATATTACTTCTTAGATAGTTTATCTATGTATCATCTCCCAAGGTAGACGGGTAAACTGTGGAATATTAATGCAGAAAAACGCAGGAGTTACTCTTGCGTTTTTTCTTATGTCAGAATTCGTATATTTCCAAGGGATTCAGTTTGGGGAAAAAGTTAAACTCTATTTAAAATTTAGAGAAGAGTATTGCTGTTTTTACTCTTCATACTAGTTTGCTATAAAAAATGATTAGGTTTCAGAGTAAAGTTTAGATTGTAAAACCTTATCATTCTTATTCCCGCCCTTACATTTCTAATATATGTGTTTAAAATTACATTATAAGAAAAAATAATGTTAATAATATCCATATATATGGCTTTAGAATTAATGGTTTATTATAATATATTTCACATAAAGAAAATAAGTGTAAAAATTATAAATAATTCAGAATATTCTATTGACAGAAAAGTTAAAAGTGCTAGAATTTAGGTGTTAAGATTATATTAAAAGGAAATTTGTATTATGGGAAAAAAAGAATCACAACGTTTCTCAATCAGGAAGTTTAACTTTGGGGTTGCTTCTGTGCTTCTGGGAACAGCCATTTTTGTGATGGGAGCAACCAGTGTTCAGGCAGATGAAGTAAGCGCTACCGCTGAGGTTCAATCTTCTTTTACGGCGAAATTGAATGAAAACCAAGTTAACAGTGTTCAAGAAAGTAACGTTGAACAGAATAACGTCTCTAAAATAGCGTCTAATGAGGGTCAACAAAATAACGCAACAGTAGCACCTACTAATACTAATGATAATGCTAAAGTAGAAGTAAATGACATTCAACAAAATACTCCGGTGGCCAAAAATGAAGAAGGTGTTCAAATAAAGGAGTTGAATTCAGTACCTTCGGAACCGGTAATAACAAATTCTTCGCAAGTGATTGAAGAAGAGAAAGTTGATAACCACCCTTCAAATGAACGACGCAGAGCTAAAAGGGAAGCTACTTCATCAACTGAAGAAAGTAAAACAACCTTTTCCAAAACAGGTGACACAATTACTGTGAAAAATCCTAATGTTGAAGTCAATTTTCCAAATGGGAACAGTCTATATGCTCCTGCGGAAACAGTCATTCATATGGAACTACCTGATGAATTAGAGATAAAACAAAATGATAAAATCGTTGTCGATATTCCCAATGCAATTAGAATTCCTACAAGTTTGCATTATGATGTAACTGGTCCTAGTGGTGAAATAATAGGTAATGCTTTTCTAGATTCAATCAGTAATAAAGTGATAACTACTTTTGCAGATTACTATGAGAAAAACAAAATTGCAAAACAATTTACCCTAAACTTTAGTACCGGCTGGAAATCATATGTTAAACCAAATGTTCCAACAGAACTCAATTTTAGTGGACGAAAAATTACAGTAACAGTAGGTCCGGAGAGTGCTCCTGTACCGGTAGAAAAAACAAAGGTAACAAAATATGGTGAAGCGGTAACTGGTCATCCTGAACTAATCAGATGGACTATCCGTCTAAACTCAGGTAGTTTGGTAGCTCCTCAAGTTTTGACAAATTACCAACTAATTGATACGCTTCCAGATGACCAAGTCCTAGTTCAAGATGGGAATCCTGTTTTGGATGAATTTGATACTAAAACGAAAGAAACTTGGCGTTTAGGACATGCGACATCTATTCCTTCAGATAATGTAGATTTATGGAACGGTAAAGCTCTTAGAGCTGAAAGAGTTCAGTCAATTACTCCATGGGTTTCCAAAGGTAATGCAATTCAATTATTGGAAAATATCAAAGAAAGCCCAACTGGTTTTTCTTTCAAGATAGCGCAATTGAATGAGCTTGTTTATGTTCGCTATATGACGCGATTAAAAAATGTACCTAATACCAATAAGGAGTTGCAAGAAAAACACGGTAATAATATCAAAATCACTTACAACACTGGTGAAGAACAAAGTTACCAAGCAACTTTTGCATTTAAAGCAGGTGGTTCAGGTTCAGCTTCAAAGGCAAAACAACCAGCAAGGGTTGATTTAGCGTTTACAAAACGTCTTGAAGGAAGAAAGTTAACGGCTGGTGAGTTCACCTTTAATCTAGTTGACCAAAGTGGTAATGTGGTTGATACACAAAAAAATGATAGTTTTGGCCATATTACTTTTATTCCACAGTTATTTAACCATGCTGGTGTTTATCACTATACGGTTGAAGAAGTACCAGGTACGGAAGCAGGTATTAACTACGATGCAATGAAAGCAGAAGTGAGTATCACAGTAGATGAAAATGGTAATTCGTACATAGCTCATACAATTATGCCAACGGACACCGAATTCAATAACACCTATACTCCTTCCCCAGTAAAAGTAGGTCTAGAATTTAACAAAGTCCTATCCAATGGTAGTCTAAATGCGGGGGATTTCAGCTTTACACTGATTGGTGATAACAATGTTAATGAAACGGTTACTAACAAAGCTGATGGGAAAATTACTTTCAGTGACTTATCATTTGATCATGTTGGTGTTTTCAACTACACAGTAAAAGAGGTGAAGGGTGATAAACCAGATGTAGACTACGATGATATGACGATTGCAGTGAAAGTAACTGTATCGAAAGATGAGGAAACAGGTCTGTTAACAGCAAAAACAGAGATGACCTCAACAGGTGGCGAAGCAACTGGTACAGATGATAAGACCTTTAATAACTATGCGGTAGCGCCAGTGACAGCGCAATTCGACTTTAGTAAAGTCTTGGCAGGACGCACTCTAAAAGATGGAGAGTTCAGTTTTGTCTTGAAAGATGCGACTGGTAAAGTACTTCAAACGAAGACCAATGATGCTTCAGGAAAAGTTTCATTCGATGCGCTCACATATGAGAATAATGAGGTTGGTATTCATAAATACACTGTAGAAGAAGTAGCAGGTTCAGAAGCCGGAATGAGTTATGACCCAATGAAGGCAGAGGTAACAGTTACTGTCACGAAAGATGGTCATATCCTTACAGCGACCAAAGCTCTTCCAACAGATACAGAGTTCAATAATACGTTCACCCCAGCGGCAACCAGTGCTCAATTCAAGTTCACGAAGAAACTTGAAGGCAAAGCCTTAGAGGCAGATGCTTTCAGCTTCGAGTTGCTTGAAAACGGTCAAGTTCTCCAAACGAAGAAGAATGGGGCAGACGGCACGATCCAATTTGACGCTATTTCATATGATAAAGAAGGTACACATACCTACACAGTTCGTGAAGTAGCCGGAACAGATACAGATATTGACTACGATACTATGAACGCCGAAGTGACAGTTAAGGTCACAAAAAACGCAACCACTGGTATCTTGACAGCCAATGTTGTAATGCCAGCGGATAGCGAGTTTAACAACTATGCGGTAGCGCCAGTGACAGTACAGTTCAACTTCACTAAGAAATTAGAGGGTCGTGAGTTGAAAGCTGGAGAATTTAGCTTTGTTTTGAAGGATGAAAAAGGAAATGTAATCGAAACAGTAGCGAATGATGCATCTGGTAAGATTAAATTTTCAGCACTTACATTTAAAAATGGTGAAGAAGGGACTTACATCTATCATGTAGAAGAAGTAAAAGGTACCGAAGCTGGTATCGAGTATGACCACATGATTGCTACTGTTGGAATCAAAGTGAAGAAAGATGGAAGAGTGTTAATCGCTACTACTGAATTACCAGCAGATACAGAATTTAACAATAAAGTAACCCCACCAACTCCACCAACACCTGTTGTTCCGCCAGTAACCCCACCAACTCCACCAACACCAATAGTTCCACCGGTAACACCTCCTATCCCACCGACTCCAGAAGTTCAAACAGTGAAATCATTCACTTCGCTTACTCCAGTAGTTTATGAGGATGTAAAAGAACAAGAACTTCCTAAAACTGGTGACAATAAGTCTGAAGTCGCACTAGAGGTTGGAGGCCTTCTTACATTAGTTGGATTGGTCTTATCAAGAAAACGGAAGAACAATTCATAAAATAGAGGATTGGTGAATAATTCAATATGTTTATGCTAAGTTGATTTCAAACTTTAATTATTTATTAACTTATCCATAAATAGGTAGTAAAAACGCAAGGGTACTCTTGCGTTTTTGCTTTAGGGAGGGATGTCAATTGTTTCTTGGTGAACAATTTTATTGAGCAAGTTGTGAATAACACGTTGCTTAAATGTTTAAAATAATTTCTTGAAGGATGAAAAATAACCTAATAGAAGAACATTTTGTCATCGTTCAAAGTCTATTTGAAAATAAAAAACAGCTCTTTTCGCAATGGAAGGAGCCAGACTTTTATAGATAGCTTTTATTATATGGATTTGATATACTCTTATATGTAGAAAAGTGATAGACGGTGGCTTTCAATTATTAGAGAGGAGTGATGCCTATGGGCAAACATTCAAAATCTAGTAGAGAGGAGAGCCGTTTTGACAGCGTTCGAGATTGTGCAAACCATTCTAGGCTTTGGTAGTTTTACTATCGCTCTAATTGGATTATGCTACAAACTCTTTAAAGACGATGACAAAAAATAATCCGTCCCCACTTTTGGCGAAGTAAGACGGATTATTTTCGTTTAAAACTAGCCACCGTCTTTTAAACGGCTCTACATGGAAGTTGAGTGACTGCTCAACTTCTTTTTTTCTACCACAATTTTATCAGAATAAACAATTTAAGTCAATTCGAAATATACAGATATTGATGAACTGACAGTACCAATGATAAATGAGTATATAGAAAAAGTAGTAGTCCATGAAGCAACAGGGGGAAGAAAAGGAAAAGATAGAAAACAACAAGTCGATGTTTACTTTAATTTTATAGGCAACTGTCAAGTGCTATGAAAAGCGAGCATAGAAAAAAATGACTTAAAAATGGTAAAATATTATTAGTTAATTTAGACTAACTTGCAATTAGCTTTCATCTTTAAGGAATAATGTGAAATGCTAAAAGCGGAGAGAGTTTAAAATTTGTTGTTGGGAGGAGTTTTGCTGGTGAGTGATAAGAGTAACAAAAAATTTTGGGATAAATTCGCCAAGTTGTATGCTCCTTTTATGAAGAAGGATAAAGGTGTTTATGATAAAGTTTGCGGATACATAAACCCCTATTTGAGTAAGGATATGAATGTACTTGAACTTGCTTGTGGTTCAGGTCAATTATCCTTTAACCTTTCAAAATATACGAAAAGTTGGATTGCAACTGATTTTTCTAAACAAATGATTTTTGAAGCAAGAAAACATGGAGAATACGAGAACCTTGTCTTTGAAATAGCTGATGCTACTTCATTGATTTATACAGATGAGAAATTTGATTGTGTAGTAATAGCTAATGCACTTCATATTATGCCCGAGCCTGACAAGGCAATGAAAGAAATATATAGGGTATTAAAACCTAATGGTACTTTGTTTGCTCCCACTTTTTTATGGAAAGAGGAAAAACAAAGTAAATTCAAAAAACGGCTGATGTCTATTGTAGGGTTTAAGATGTATAAAGAATGGGATAAAAAGCAATTTGAAGAATTTATCCATGAATATGGATTTTCAGTAGCTGAAATGAAATTGGTAAATGGAGGTCTTGCACCAGTTGGTGTAATGATTGCATATAAAAAGTAATATTAAATTATTATTTACAAAGTAATATGAATTTAAAAGCGGTAGTGTAAAATAAGTTGTGTAAACACAAAAAGGAATTTATCAATTAGAATATCGTCATAAGCAAGTTCACCACCATTAGCAAAATCATGCAGGAATTTAGTAGGTTTTATACTTCTACCATTCTTACCAATTGGTTCAAGCCCAGTTAGGTGCATAAACTTACTTTCCTTGAACCTCTCTACCATACCTATTAATTTTGCTCAAATCACTTTCACTAACAGACCGGTATTTGGGTGTTTTTCTTGACTTTAAGCCACCTTTTATGCTAATGTTTATATAGCGAGAGGATATCGTAGGACGACTGGTAACAGAGCGTTCAAAGGTATCAGTTTCTGGTACGGGTGTGGGACTGGCTGTAAAAACCCCATGTACAAAGAAGTCCTCTCTTTTTTTTATTTGCTCCTGACTATGCTCAGGGGCTTTTTTTGTATCCTCAATTTGATTGTGTGGTCCTTGCTCGGTTTCTGTTACTAACATATCAATTTTGTCAACGACTAATTTACTATCCATAAAATAAACCTCTCTATCTTCTTTTAAAAACACTTACAAACTAAACAAGGGCTTTATGATCTTCATGCCTATGCTCACTTAAAAGCACTTCACCAAATTGTACCCCGCTATCTTCACTGACTCGTTCCTGGCAATCGACACAATACAATTCTCTAGCCAATCGCTGTTGTCGCCCACCTACATAGACCACCTCTTCCATTCCAGGCAACATATAAGGTAGCATGGTGTCAACCAGCTCATCAAAATGTGATTCATCGTTACTTAAAAAGAAACGTGCAGGATGATCACTATTATCAAAATCTCCAATGGCCACAAGACTATCATCTTCAGTCAAGAGATAGTAATAAGCAGCTGTGCGGTCTTCTGTGTATCGAAAGAATAAATGTGATTCATGACAAAATGGGCATGTTTTATACTTATGACCAATAAATGATTTTAACCAACGTACAAGCAAATCCGATAAAGAAGCTTTGATTCCCTTAAACCAGAACAAGACATTAGGTAGAATGAAACCAACAATTATAGGGATGACAGTTAGATTATTGTCTACCACCAAAAGATAAAACTGGAACATGGCTGTTAGTCGTAGAAACCAGACAATCGTATTAAGAAAAATCTGATTCGTGCCACTCAGAAAAGTACTGACAACTGTAGACTCTTTATTCTTCACAAAAGTAAGAGTTACACACTTGATGGTAAACATAACTACAAACATAATGACATAGGCTAACATTCACTTACCTCATTTTCAGCATCAGTAAATTCAGAAGCTACTTCTCCCAAAAGAGAGATTAGCTTGAAAGCACCCAAGGTATTATCTTGACTTAAATTGGTAAGCATACGGTCAAGAGTCTTTAAACAACGTTTCTTCTCTGAGAGTTTTCGTCTATCCAATAAAGCACTATTTTCTAAGTCTTCTGTGTCACTAGAGGAACGTAGTTCATTTAGATCATAAATATCACCAATGTCTAGGACTGATAACTTACGAAGCACCCTAGAAACGACTAATGAAGAATAAGTCTGCGCGTGCTCTAGACGTTCAGCAGACTCTTTCAACCTTTGAATAATGGTGTCTCTTTTGGAAAGTTCTTCCTCATCTAAAAGCAAAGCATCCAAGGGAAAAAGTTGTTCCACGATTGTCTTTTGACCAGGAACAAAAGCGTTACTTTGTCTCAAACCAGTGCTAGGAACAAAATGCTTACCGTTAACAACTATAAGTCTCTTTCCTAACCACTTGTCGACAATGCCACGCTCACTAGAAACTATGACACCATCCATCCGTGTTATTTGGACAGCAACCTCGTCACCTGCTTTTAGGCTAGCGATCCATTCTGAAATATCTTTTTTTGATAAATACATTATTTTGTTTCCTCCTTTGCAACTGACACAATATCATGGATAGCACCTACATCAAGACGAGGTGCAGCATGCTTCCCTTCAGCCATGCGTTCAATTCGTTTGGACCATCCACCAGAATTCTTATCCTTATGATAGATAACTGCTGTTGCTGCTTTCTCTACCCCCATAGCGTGAGCTAAATTTTTGCCACTTTCATCAAGAACATTGACATAGATAATCTTGTTTCGTTCTTTTTCAGTTAAGCTCTTGTTAAGTACTGGAATTGATTTCTGACAGTAAGGACAGTCAGGTCTAAAGAACACATAGATCTCTGAATTTGTATTTTTCTTATAAGGAAAAATGACACTATCGTTCTTAAAATAATCAAGTTGGTTTGATGTAATACTCGTTGCGTGGAAACTTTGTTGAGTAAGTTCTTGGTCAAAAACTGAAGTAACCATACGATTACTATAACTGTATTCATTCTTAAAATTAGAAGTAAAACCAATAAGAATGACTGGTAACATAAATAACCCAAGAACCACTTTAGTTGATGAAAACTGATGAGCATGGTCCACACCTTGATATACGATATAAAAGGTCGTAAGAACCCAAGGAAAGATAATTCCAAAAAGCAAACCAATCCAATCAAATGGAAATGCATAAACCACCCTATGGTTCACTACTACTACCATTAAAATAGATAATGTCACAAGGACTGCATAGCTAATATACCAACCCTTGTAAAGTGGATTATCCTTTAATTTTGGGAATGCATCACAAAGGGATTCCCAAGCAGATTCAATTTTTATTTTCATTAATTAGCGTTTACCTTTCAATCTTTTTTTCTTGAAACAACACCAGAGACCAACAACAATTTCAAAAATATCATATGACTCTCTTACATCTTTTTTAATAGTCGAGAGAATAATAACATGTTGTTCTTGCTGCGCGTGATTTAATCTTTTTTTGCTGATAAGAAGTCATCAACCTTCTTGATAACCTCGTTATGTGGAACTAATAACGTATAGAGTGTTGGTATGATTAATACGGTTTGAATAATCATTTCCAGCTCATCATTCAGTGTTAGCGAATGCCATGATAGGAAAAAAGAAACTACCGTAAACAAGTACAAAATAAAATATGTGACAAGAACTAGCCAAGCAATCGTTAGAAAAATAAAGTAGTGGATTTTTCCAATAGCTACATCACTAACTATAGCTAGCCTTTTCAAAATTCTTGGTCTTTTTACTACGATTACAACTACGAGCGAAACAACTAACCATACTAGTCTTCTCCCTAAGTATTCCAAATAATCCATTTACAAACACCTTTACTCTATCTATAAACAATAATGAAATAATCATCAAAAGGGAGTTTGATTTTTTCTGGTAAAACCTCTTTAGGGAATACAATGATCATATGTTCATACTCTATTGAGAATTCTTCATATAAACTAGTTAAGTGTGGAATCAAGTCATTTTTGATATATGCCATAGGTACCATAGGGTACTCTTTCAATTCCCAGGAGTCTGTTTCAACAACAGCTGATAACTGGAATTTATCATCATCTAAAGGTTCTGATATCTCCTTAACGAGATAATCTATTTTCTGCAGTTCAGAAAAATCATAAGCCTCGCAATCACACCAATCTTTATGATTTGAAAACATCCTTTCTTGAATGATTTCGACAATAACGTCAGAAGCATTTGTTGTTGTTTGACTGAATAAAGAAATATTTTTACGCTTTAACATGTCATGTCCAGTCACACCTTCAACCTCAACCTCATTTACATATTCCAAAAAGTTCATTAAACGTTTAGATACTTGCGTATTATCTTTACGACTATTCTCGAAAACGAAAAATAAACTAGAATTTTCAAATGCTGGTTCTTCTGCGTAACCAAATATTTTAGAAAGTAGAATTGTTTGACGTTCTGTTGCTCGGTCATACTCAATAAAAAAAGGGTTATCGTTCACAAATACAACAGCATCAGGAACCATTAAAAGATTAACCCGACTAATAGGAAATACGACTTGTATGTTTAGGTCATAAACAGACTTGTCTTGATTTTTAAAGAAAAGCTTGTTTAAGATTTTAGCAACTAATCGTCTGGTCTCTAGATCATGAATATTTACGGTTTGAGGTTTCCCTCCTAGAAGGTTATTACTGACAATGCTATATACTGACCTATCATATTCTGTCGTTGTCGTTAGTAAACGTATTTTATCAATCCCCTTAATCATAGTAAGCAACCAGGTACTAAAACCTTTGTTCAGATAATATATCTTTCTCTTACCACTTCTAGCATCCGAACATGCTGAAATAGGATGATTAACCTTTCCAACAAGACGATAAAACCATGAATTAGGAGTTTTGGATTTTCGAGTTACTGCAGTATAAATGAGGTCTACTATTTCCTTATCAAAATAACCAAACCTTAGTAAATGATAAAAGATGATAAGCTCCTCTTCTGAAAACGATAGTGAGATATTTTGCTTTTTTGAAACAAAATAAGAAGCTATTTTATTTCTCTGAGTGTAATGAATTTTATTTTTTTTATTTGAAATAAGTGAGGTAAAATCTCTATTTTTTATATCTTGCATTTTGTAGTCCTAAAATAGTCAATCAATAGGGTATATAGTCTGGTCTTTTTTCGAAGAGTACAGTTAATATTTTAAAAGTCGTGCTATGCCTTTACTATTGACCCACACAGGCATTCTCTTGTACCCGTAAAATGCTGATTGATACTTTCATCTCCTCTCATTCATATCGTCGTAGTTTATTTTTATAACGATAATCCCTAAAAACATGGTTTATTCTAGCTAAATAGTAGCCACTATTTACTCATTTATGATTTACGAGTTTCTAATATTAGTCGTCAACCCTATAAATACAGTAAACTCTTAGACTTTTGTTCTCTCTGTACTTTCATTTATAAAATCTGGTTATTACATAACACTCGTAACAACTGATTTTATGGGGGTTTAAGCACTTAATAACTACTATTAGGATTCATTTATAATAGGTCGCTATAGTGTTCAGTATACCCTAGAATAGATTATTTTCAAGGGAGTGACATGGGTTGACTTTTAATATTCTTGCTCTATACTATTAGATATAATTAATAATTAAGGGGCAAATTATGGCAGGAAAAAACAAAAAAACTGAATCAGATTTTATTAAGGAACTTGAAGCTTTAGAACAACAAAAGAAAGAAGCTACAGAGCAACTTAAAGCCTATCTAAAATCACAAACAGATAAACTAGGCCAAATCTATTTCGAATTGAAAAAGTTAGAAAATCCAGATATATCTATTGATGATTTAGTTGTTGAAACACAAAATAAGGTCAAAGAGGTAAAAGAGAAAATTAAGAGAAAAAGAGCAGAAGAAAAAGCAAGAAAGGATGCTGAGAAGACTAATAAAGAAACGTATAATGACTCTCAAAATTAGAACAAAAGCAACGGAAGTTTCCGTTGCTTTTTATGTTATCTAAAACCCTTCTTCTTCATCAATATCCATTTGTTCTACATTGCTTTCTAAAGTTCTAGTTGCTTTCTCACGAGCTACACGAGAGAGTTCTTGAGGTAATTCAAACTCTTGATTAGGGGCTTGAATATTTTGAGTATCGACTGTTTCAGGTGTAGATGATGGAGCTAGGATCACTCTTTGAGTTATTTCTTTATCCTTTAACTCACCAATATCATTTTTGCTATTTACAGTTTGTTTTTCTTCAACAACTGGTGGAATTTCTGAGTTATTGACCTCCTCTTTTTGCTCAATATCCTCTGTTACCTCTTCTCTAATTGAAGTACCTTCTCTATGTTCTGTTATACTATCGTTGACTAAGATTGTTCTTTTTACTGATGGGGAATCATCTTTTTTCCCAACTGTATCATTTACATTACTATCAACATTTGGCACCTTAACATCCATGATTGCTTGCCATTCTTCTTCAGTAAAATCACTTTCATAGAGGTGGCTTTCAGACTCTTTTTGAGCATAATAGTCTATCACTTCTGCTCTCCACAACTTGTATGCTTTTGCAATTTCCGGTTCTTCCTCTCCAAGCCCATAAACCTTATTGAAAGGTGTATGTGAGATAAAAGAGTCCTTTGAAATATCCATTTCAAAATGCGGAGATGTTGTCAAATAAATCATATTTGAGACTTCATCATCACTGACGATAACACCACCAACTTGGAATTTCTCTAGGTTATTTGCATCTCTAGCAGTGAAGTTATCTTCTTCTACTACTTCCTCTGAAGTCGCACTTGAGTTCCCTTGATTTCCTGCTAAGAGATCATCGTTTGCTGCACGTTTGGTTTCTTTAAGAGCATAATGTTTTCCTCCTGAACGTAGATTAATGAACTCTACAACTTTTGTTGAGGTTTGTTGGAAGGTAAAGGCATTACGATAAGACATCTTGATTGCATCAGCCCCAGATTCGCCAATAGAATCCCTAATTTGTTCGTCATGTTGATAAGCATGCATAACTGGAACATGGAACTTACGAGACTCATCTAGGAAGTTACTATCATTACCTGGCATCAAGTAACCATTCTTTTCATCCTCATAAAAAGCAAAGAATGGAGACTTATCTGGGAGACGTCTTTGAGCAGCATTTTGCATAACTAATGTTACCATCTGTGCTACCATTCGAGACTTTTCTTTACCAAGAACACCTTTAGCAGAATTGACCAAAATCATTCCACCCGTTTTTAAAACAATATCTAAATCTTTGGTACTTTGAGAGAAAAATACACGACGGATTTCTGGTGAAGATGAAAGGTCATCAATAACTGCTTTTAGACCAGACACGTTAGCATCAAAGGTATAATAATATTCCTCTGTGTACGAATTCAATTGATGAGCATTGATGAAATAATCATAAGAACTTTGGAGGTTTTCAAGTTTATTTCTTTCATCATTAAATGCGTTTATAGCTTCATGAACATTCTCTGGTCTAAGGATAGTATCAAAGAGTTGTTCGTGTTCACGATTGTACTCTGATTCCTCTAACCACTTTTCTTTTTCCTGCTTTAAGAATGCTTCATGCTTTTTCAACGTTTCTTCAAAAAGCCTTTTCTTTCGATTGAGTAATTGTTCAAAAACTGCAATATAGGCTTCAATCCAATCACTAGAACGCAACATATTTGAGAATTCAGTTAGTGTTGGAGACTTACCTTTTAACATGTAGTTGATTGGGGCATCTGGTATCAACGCTACCTCTTTAATGACCGTAATGATATTATCAGTAAGTTGTCCTTCTTGGTTAAGGAAGAAAGAAGAACCAGTCCCACTTGGGTCACTAAATCGTTTAAATAAGTCTCGAACCGCCCCTTTTACCTGAGTAGTATCCCCATCCAAAATATTGATTGCACCAGTTCCTGGGTTAGTAGGATCTAGAGTCCAAATCATTTCATCAGGGAAGCCCATTTTATGAGCGTACTTAACAATTGTGCCATACATCGAACCTGATGGTTCAGTCATATAAATACCATTTGTTAGCTCTGCAGCATAACCATTGTTATACCACTGCTCCAACAATCCACGTCTTTTTTTCTTCCGTTCAAACTCTGTGCTAAAGAATTCTTGTTCCAGTTCTTTATCTACTTTCATCAAATACTTACGATAGGATAATAGATAGTATTTCATATTTTCCATATCCTGTAGCATTGCTGGAATCAAAATCGTTGCCGATTTACCAGTACCAATCAAACCAAAGATAATAGTGTGATAAGTCCTCTCATTAGCGTGTAAAATCACTTGCTCTCCAGTTTTAGAGTTAAGTCCCATAACCAAATTCGCTTGACCTTTTTCATCTTGATTATGAACAATATTACTTAATACACTGTCTTGGAAGTAACGTCCTCCTAGCCATTGCTCAACAAGTTTCTCATAGGTTTTTTCAGCAATCCCAGTCGCATAGCTATTGTAAAAAATAAGACCAATTGCTCCAATCGGAGTTAACAATAACAAACTGTTGAACCAGTCAGCTCCTATTAAGGGTTTTAGGGTATGATAACTTAATACAATACCTGTCTGACTTCCATTTGGTATTGACCAGGGCATATATTTGAGATAATTATCTGCTACATCATACATACGATTGATGAGGGATAAGATAAAATTATTGATTGTTAGTACATATAATCCAGAAGATATAA
>ERZ772879.1592-NODE-1592-length-15454-cov-4.607182_pt1 | contig 15454 bp, 14 predicted proteins | sample MGYA00580582_ERZ772879 | MGnify/ENA primary metagenome ERZ772879 (study PRJEB29015, sample SAMEA2737682) | human gut metagenome | biome: human gut; feature: human-associated habitat; material: faeces | place: China | collected 2012 ... | reverse complement strand
AATCATATTTCTGTACTTTTTTATAAAGTAAAAAACATCTTCAATGTCGAATAGTAGAGGTGTTCCGTTCTGCTCCTGGACGTATTTTCTTGAATCTCTAATGAAGTTCGCTGTCCATTTGTCCGAATTCTTTCTATGATAGTCCACTTTTGCAAGCAATTCTCTATGGTTCCAACGTTTCCATCCATTAAACTGATCAACAAAATCACGCTTAAAGTTCTTCTTGAAAAACTTAGCAATCTTTTCATCTGTCAATGCAACGACTCGATCACTATTGAAATTACATTCAGATTTCAGGATTCTTGAATCTTTAATCGTATATTCGATACGCATAGCATCACATTTTGGTATGTCCGCCTCATCAACTGCTGCCGTATCTCTCAACTGCTGTAGTTTTGGATATATCTTGACCTGTGTACTCTTGTTATTACCACAATAAACAGTTTCTTTCATGGATAGCGGTTCTCTTTCCTTATCCTTTAAATACTCTTCATATGTAGTCTTTGCAAAGTTCCGCACATAATGGCTGTTGTAAACGCCTACCTTGATACGCCTGTGGTTCTGCGTTCCTGTGGCGTATCTTTCTGGTAGTATTCTTTCCATTAAAGACAAAACTTGTCCGTACTCATAATATTTGCACTTAATCCAAAACGTAGTATTGAATTCAATCATATTGATTCGTAAATCAGGCAAATAACCATCAATATCGACTCCATATTCATCTCGCAATTTATTAAATATCCGCACAATTCTCTGTTGATATTCCAAACAATTCATATTCTGGAAATTGTTCTTTGTCTCTGTAAAGACGTTCAGCGTTGCGATCGTCCTGATCTCTCCAGATGATCCATCGCCTGTACTTTTCATATACAAATTGCCGATGTCTTTATCGTCTATCCGCAGTTCGCCAATTCTTCGTCCGTCTTTAATCTTCAGATCAGACCAAACACTTGGGACGTAGTACATAGTACCCTTTACTTCTTTCTGTTTTTTCTCAAATAAGTCATCATCAATATTTCGCAATGTGAACCCTGTTATAACGCTCTTATCAATTCCGATACGCTCAATCAAGGTTCCCTGGCTAACTTGATTCGTCAAATTCGCTTTCTCTCCTTTTTATAATGTATCTTCTGTTGTCAGTTGGTACATTTTGCACTTTGCTCAATGCTCGCCCATGGTTTCAAACGCTCAGCAAAAGGCAAAAAAGGCAACAAAAACCAGACACAATTACTTTGTGTCAATTTTCTTTATTCTGTTTTAAATAAGTCATCAATATGGGATATAAAGAGGATAGATCAATTCCTCGTTAAGATTCCGCTTGCGTTGTTCTTCTGATTCTATAATATGCCAACGCTCTTTAAGTTGAAACACGATCGTTTCGATATGTTATATTTCTTTCCATTTTAGCCTGATAATGCAAGGCTGTATTCATAATTTCTTTTTTTCGCATCTTCCTTTCTTTTTTATCTCTCTATATTAATATTCTCCTAATCTGGGGAATCAAACAACTTCGATTTTATTTTTTAGTGTACAAATCACGTCATGAATACGCAACCCCCTTATATTATTTAGTATTCGCATTTTTACGACAAAACGCAAAAAGACATTTAATGTTTTTCATTTCATACATGCTTGCATCAAAATGTAAACACCATTTATGTTCTTTAGTGTACGTATTCGATCTTTAAAAAGCAACGTGCAGATCAGATTTTTCTGTCCTTATATATCTAGTGTGTAACGTTTGATCAATTTATTCAACCAAATCAATCACAAATTTTTGTCCTTGTCTTTGATATAACAAGGTGCTTTCGGATTTACCAGATAATTTTTTCAATGTTCTCTTAAATAACTATCATACCCTACAAGTCAGCGATATTCCAGTAAGTTTTTTATTTTTTTTCGATTCATTCAATCAACCGATAATCACATTATATCACTTCAAAAGTATATGTAAAAATAGTTAAATTTTACCGCAAAATATTGCACAAAGGCGTTTTATTATCTCGAAATTCTGATACCATGTTCTCTTGCATTTTATTGCGATTTTTGGCACAAATTTTCATTTTTAAGGTACTTTCCTATGCAACAGTACCCTAATTTGCATAATCCATTTAAACGGCATTTACGTGCGTTGTGTAGTGTCCAATTATTTACATATCTTTTGAGATTACTTAAAAATTTTTTATTTTTGTTAAAATTGCACATAAACATATTTTTAAAAATGCACACGTAATTTTAAAAAATACAAAAAAAGACACCAACATTTCTGCTGATGTCTTACGACTGCCACGTCTTCAAATCTAACTGTATCGCCTGTTTCTTTTTTCATAGGTTCGCTCCTTTAATCTTCGTAGTTTGCCAGATCATGTGACACCTGATTTCGCAATGCTAGATTATATTGTTCATGTACGTTATATAGGCAAGTTGTCATGTACGGTATGACATTTTTAATTTTTTCTTTCTGCTTATTGAATTGATCTATTGCATACAATATCTTTTCTTGATTCAATTTCAACATTCGCCCAACAACTACCATTGTTGGCTTATCTTCTCCGTTAACTCTAATTGTTTCTTTCGTTGAATTCAGAATTGTATACAATATATTTTTAACATTATCAATTTCTTCTTCTTTTGTCGAATTCTCTTCTTTGAGTTCATCCAGATTGTAAAAATCAATGATCCATTGCTCTGGATAACGTTCTTGTGCTTCTTGACTTTCTTCTTGGTTTTCGGTATTATTATCTGTAGGTATATTATTAGATTCTAAGAGGCTTTGCAAATACTTTTTGGTCGAGGTTTTTGCAAGGTCTTTTTTATTTATCATTACATATTCTTGTTCGATCTGCTCAAGCAATCGTTGTTTATCATCTGGTTCTGATTCTTTTGGCAAAACTCCATCTTTCCATAATTTAGCATAATCATGCAATGTATATAGATTACTGGTATAATCGCCATTATCGGTTTTTCGTCTTTTCCTTTTAATGACTTTCAGTTCTTCCATGTGATTTAAGCAATTCTGTACTTTTCTCTTACTGATTCCAGTTTCTTTACTGATTGTTGCTAGACTAGGGTATGCTTCGTGTGTTTTGCTGTCTGCATGTTTTTTTAGCATAATAAATATCATTTTTTCATAATAGTTTAACAATTCACTCGTTAAAAAATCATGATATACCATTGTAAATAATCTCTGATCGCTCTTGGTTTCGACAACTACTTTTTCGTTATCTTCCATTCGCTATTACTCCTTGTTGCTACGTTCGATTTTTTCTTTAATTGCTTCTGCCACGAATTTTGCAATCGTTGTACTTTCTTTCGCTACTTCAATTTTTAATAATCGATGCAGTTCATCATCAATTACGATATTCATTCTTTTCTTTCCAGGTTCCATACAAATCTCCTTTCATTTATTCAAATAACATTATACACTAACTTCCCTTTTATATCAATGTTAACAAATGATAATTTTATTCTTTCACTCTGTCCTATGATAGATAGATGGATATAGTTCATTGTATATAGTTAGATGGGTATAGTTAGGTGGCACGTGGTGCCATACGGTATAGCACGATATGCCATAGGGTATGGTACGTGGTGCTATAGGATATAGCATGATATGCCATACCCTAAAACTCTCATTCAGCCCTATAAAAAATCGCACTCTACAGATCATAAATCCATTTTTATTTTTTAAGCAACAAATTCTCCGCCTACATAATCAAAGTGCATTTTTAGTTTAATTTCATGCTACAAAACTAAGCAATCATGACATATTGTATTTGCAACTGCTCCATTATCTGGTACTCGATCAGGCACCGCCAACTGCTCCCCTGGGCAAATAAAACACAAAAATACAGCACACGAATGTACGAAAACCCTTGTATTTACTGCATTTTCGTGATATGTGATAAAATTTCAGTTTTATGTAAAGTTAAAATAATGCTATAAAAACGGTAAAAAAATAGCAAAAAACCCTTACAAATAAAGGATTTCTTGCTTCTTCTGATTTATGTAATCTCCAAAAAAGAGGAGATAAAACTATTATTTTAATATAAATTTGCAATAAAAAAAGAAGTTATTTGGTAGGCGTCGCCTCTCCTACATCTCTTTTAACCCATAGGGTGCGTGGTTGCAACGAATTTTACCACCTCAAATAACTTCTTTTCAGTCTTTATCCTATGTATATTATAACGTAATTATTCTTTTTTGTAAATAATATTTTTGTTTCTTATATAGTTATTCAGTCTTTTTTCTGTTATTTTCCATCCAGTAATTACTGAATTTTTGTAATCTTTATTATCTTTAGAAGTTATAATTTTAATTACTAATAATGAATGTTCTTCTTCGTTTATAATTTTCTTTACAACTATTCCAGAGTTTTCTTTTTTATCTTTAAATATGTAATCAGGATCGTCTAAAACATCTTTTACATAAAGTAATGTATCTTGATATGCTTCAGGATGTTTTTCACGAATATGTGATAATTGTTCTTCGGTAATAATTACCTCATCAGTAATAAAATCTGTAGTAATACAACTGTATATTTCTAAATTTAATTTTCCAAGGCTGTGTATTCCAGAGTTTTTCTGATTAAGATTCATAATGGTTCTCCTTTCGTCCTATAACTATTTAAGGTTAGTGAATACATTCCATACATGTATCCAGTTACATTTTTATAATAGCATAATCTCTCTTTTTTTTTCAATACTATTTTTAATGATTAAGTATTTAAATAAAGTAATAATAAAATAATGTTATAAAAAAGTTAAAATATCACTTTTAAAATAGTAAATAACTACTGCTTTTTTATGTACTCAATACAAGCATCTGTGACTAATTGCGAAAAACTCTTGTAATTTTCTTTTGCTAATTCTGATAATGTCTTGTAGAGATCAGGATTCATTGTTAAGGTATATTGTTTCTTTTTATTAGATACTTTCGGTCTGCCTCGCTTTCCTGGTTCTTTTTTTGGTAGTGCTGTATCTTCGACTGCTGCCTTTTCAGTTTCTTTGCTTGGTTCAGGTGTTTTTGTTTCTTCTGTCGCAGTTCTTTCAGCGATTCTTTTGTTTGGATTTTCTGCTTTAAATCCTTTTTTTGCCATGCTCTTATCCCTCTACTTTCTTCAATAATTCAGTGGTAAATGCCTTATAATCAATGTTCGGTTTACTGCTTTTTGCATAGTCAATTAATGGTACTCTCATAGTTTCTGCTTCTGGTACCGCAATGCCATCTCTGATTGTAGCATTGAATACAGATGTATTCATGTCACGTGCTGTATCCTCGATCATGTCCTTTATATCTCTGTTCAGGATCGTTCGATTATGATACTTAATAAGTAGGATACCTAGCACCTTAAGATCAGGATTCAATGATTCTTTGATGCTCTGGATTGTGTTATTTAATGTTCCTAAGCCCTTTAAAGCAAAAGGACGTGGCTCTGTCGGTATAACAACGTAATCGCTTGCAACAAGGCTCATGTAACTGAGATTGCCTAATGCTGGCGGTGTATCAATGATAATATAATCATAAAGGTTTTTATAAGGTTTTAATACGGTTTTTAAAAGGGTGCTTTCGACATTGTTTGACAGTTCGACATTCGGCAAAAACTCATCTGCTCCCAGTAGATCATAATATTTGCATTTAATCACTGCATCTGGCACTGCACACGTTTCGCCTAATACGTCCGTTATACTCTTTTCGAGCGTATCAATGCCACTGGCGTATGTGCTGTCACGTTGTCCATCCATGTCGATCAGCAAGACTTTTTTCTTTTTAAATCCTAGCGTAGAAGCCAATGCAAGGGCTGTTGTTGTCTTTCCGACTCCGCCCTTTTGTAAAGCAATTGAGATTGTAATTGCCATGTTTTCACTCTCCTTTTTATCATATTTTAATAAGGTTATTTTATTATTATAATATTGTTTCTTTAATGCCATTATAACATGATAATAATGTTGTGTCGAGTCGATAATGAAAAATAGACTCCTCACGTGTGTGTATCACGTTGAGGCGGTTTCTTCGTTTTTCCAATAACCAAATATGTAAAGTACCCCCTATTTATAAGCAAATAAAAAAAGAGGCTTCCAACTTAATGGATAAACCTCTTTTCCGAAAACCGTATATTAGCCGAGCGCAAAAGTTCCCTCGGCTTAACGAACGCAAAAGTTCCGTGGTTTCCACACAAGTGGGGAATTATTCAGCGAGGACGAATTGTACGTTGCAATCCATACATAACACGTTGATGTTCTTTGTCGCTCTGAAACTATTGCCACAACATGGACATATATATTTTCTCGTGCTACTTGGTTTCCTTATCTTCTTTGGTGCTTCTGCTCCGTTTCCGCTTTTCGTTCCGCCAACTGGTGCAATGTTTCCAAAAGATTTTCTAAAGATTAAAAAATTTTTTATATTGTAAATTGCATAACAAAAAAGATAGAACTTGTAAGATCCTATCCTTCTCCACATAGATGTATCCAAATTTGCAGCATTCAACAAATACCCCAATATCAGTTGGCATTCACGGTTTTCTTACCTGCTAAGATGATAAACAAATATTCCATAATTTTGACTGCTGATATGTAAAGCAGAAAGGGGACATCCATTTATTGGATATCCCCCTTTTTAATCTCTCATTTTATTCTTCCATTTTTTCTTTGAATTCAAGATAGGATGAAATCATATGTTTCACCGCTTTTAATTGATCTGGCGTTAAAGTGTACAATAATTCAAGAACATCCTGCACATCCTTATCTTCTGAAAACTCGAAAAGATAGTTTGGAGAGGTATGAAGCGTTTCACAGATCTTAAGCAGCAAAGGTAATGCAGGCAACTTGCTACCAGTCTCTATCTGTTTGACATAGCCTTCATGCATATTACATATTTCTGAAACATCCTGCCTACTCAGGCTCAACCCTGCCGCTTCTCTTTCACTTTCTTCCCAAACTTTTTCAGATCCATTGTCACACCTCTTATCTATTTAATACTGTTTATATCTTTCAGTATAAACGTGAGGGTGTATTCATGACAGTCCACCGTTTGATACTTTCGTTTGTCTCTTCTGCCGTATCTTTTTTCCAATGTTCTTGCGATCCATCTTATTGACCTCTTGTCATCTAATTGATACCTTTAATATCTATTAGTATAAACTGACAGTATTATCCACGATAGTCCGCTGTTTTATAAAATTTTTATCAATAAGATATCTCTGTTTGAGTATGTCTATCTAATACCATTACCGATAACAGCATATAAATGAGCTACACAATCACAAGAAAAAGTAATACAGCGGCAAAAAAAATATTGATATAACACACCGCCAACCAATAATAAACTCAAACTTCCCACATTAAAAATGGGAAGTTTGAGTTATTAAATTATCAGTTATTTTTCATTTTATCCGTTGACGAAACTCATTTTATCGCATATACTATGAGTAGGAAAACAGGCGACATCCTGTTGGTGTGGCTGACACCTAAAATCCGAAACGAAAGCCGAACATGAATCGGAGAGTTGGCAGGCAACAGAAAAACCTGAAAGCAAAGCCAGACATATGGGCTGGAGTGTTGGCGGACAACAGAAAAATCAGTCTATAAGGGAGATGCACAATGCCACGGTATTGTAATCTCCCTTTAAATATTTTATACATATCGCAGAGGTCATAATATGACAAAATACACCAAACAGCAGGCCATCTCTATTATTGTAGATTGTGCTGCCAAGTACGAAGAAAACCTTAATGGCTACCAACTCTTATTTATTCTAAAAGACAAGCATAAACATATTTCTTTTTTGGAGGTAAATTTTTATCCTTATAATTTTCTTCATCTGACAGGCATTAAATTAATTGACAACACTACTGCTGCTGATTTTTATGAACGCTGTTTAAACCACAAATTAAGTCCTGAAGATTTTTCCTTTGCATCTGATGGTACCACTCAGTTAAAACTCGAAATTCTCCCACAACTTATGAAAAAAAATATTTCAGCAAAAATGGTCGGTGATTTTAACGGATGCAACCCAAAATTATATACAGAAAAATTAGCTGGTGGCGTAAAAGCCTGCCTTGGTTTTGTAAAAACTCATCGTGCTGAATATGTGCCAAATACAGTGCTGAACACGGACATTCGTACAGTTTCCAAAATTTCACAGCAGGTTATCGCTACATATCGTCGAAAGAGAGCAGATTCCTCTTATCAGGAACTAGTTTATAAGGCAAAAAAAATCGACTGGGATGCTCTTACCTTTCCGAAAGAATATGACTACCTCACCAAACTAGAATAATCTCCCATAACAATTCTATTTCAGAGCGTGAAAGGGGCTATCGCTTCACTTTGCGACAGCCCCATCTTTTCCACTAATTATCCATCATTATTCTAAATTACCTCTTCATTTCATTTACATTAAAGCACATTATAGCTAAATCCCCAGTCATAAAAAACATTTACATAGCAAGTCTTTGTATTATTGGTTGCTGAAGAATAACCATCTATTTTGTAATACTGCCTCTGCACAACTTTGTACTTTGTATACAGCGGTCTATACTTAATCTGATAAGTTTTCCCGCTAGGGACAGGTAAACTATACTGTACAGAATAGGACTGACTCTTCCCAATCGTAGCTCCTAAAGAAGCGGATATATCTCCTACACTGGTATATGATCCACTAATTGTGTTAGTCACTGTATCTGTTTTATTTACAGAAACTGTACCTGGACCGGCACCCTGAGGTCCCAATCTCCATGAACCATAAGTTGTTCCCTGATTTGTCTTACTATCGACTTTCCAATAATAGTATCCATCCGTTTGTGGCTGTATTCCATACTCAGTTTTATCAGATAGCAAATTTACATGCTTTACTTCGCTGTTTTTATGTGGATATTCTGCAGCCATTACTTTTACAGGCAACATTGTCACAATACTAAGTACCAACACTGTCAAAATACTAATCATTTTTTTCATCAAATCGCCTCCCTTTTTTTTTCTTTGAAATGAAATATATACCTAAGCCTATGAACATCAATGCTAATATTAAAATGATGGATAGTGGATATTCAAAAATATAGTCATATGAATGCTCATAGGCTGTTTTAAAAAGTTCCATATTTTTTTTCTGTTTCCACTCTGCCCAAAAAGGTATACTAATCAGCCCTAAAATACCAATAATTAAAAATACAATACTATAATTTCTATCTTTTTTGAAAGGAGTTTTATTGTTATCAATTTTTTCAACAACGTCTCCTGACTTTAACATTTCATCAACTGGAATATCAAATTTCTCACTTATTAGAATAAGTGTATTAATATTTGGAACAGAGACTCCCATTTCCCATCTAGACACCGCCTGTCTTGTTACTCCTACCATTTCAGCAAATTGTTCCTGAGAAAGCTTGTTATCTTGCCTTATCTTAAGAACTGCCTTTGCAATGTTTTGATTACTATCTTTTACTTTATTCATAAGCTCCCTCCTCCTTTTGTTTGATTGTATTATACAGTTGATATGCCATTTGGGCAAGCAATACAACTTTACATTTTCGCAATTAACTATTGCTTTTTGTTTTTTCATTTATATAAACTTCTTATTTCCATTTTTTCTGTAAATCGGCTTATATATGAAGCAGTCATTTTTAGAGCAAGTTTCGCAATGTCGGACAAAAACCCCTGCGGGATTTTTTCTGACTTGCAACTTGATGGGGATTTCGTTTCCCCATACCCTCGACCGCAATCAAAGATATGTGTATTGGTTCCCATTTGCATGGTCACAGCGTGATGCTTTTTCATCACTTGCTTTCACAGCTCACTGTGAATTTTCTATTTTTCCTGCGGAACCTTTATGCCAGAAAGGAGCATTGAATGACACGACCACAAAAAGAAATGGACATGAAACGAGAACACCGGGTAACCATCCGCCTGACTGATATAGAGTTTTCCATCATAGAAAATGCAGCGGAACAGGCAGAAATGAGCATTTCAGAATACATGAGGACTCAAACTATGGAAGGAAATGTAACTGCACGATTTGAAATTGTTGCTGATGTTGATGAAATCAAAAAACTAATCGGTGAATTTGGCAAGATTGGAAGCAACCTAAATCAGATTGCCCGATATTTTAATCAAGGTGGAATTATCTCTTCTGAAATGAGAAATGAAATCCGAAAGTCTCTCCGGGACATTTATGAAATGAAATATAAAGTAATGAAAATGGCAGGTGATTTCCGTGGCAGTAATTAAACATATTGCAAGCAAAAATGCTGACTATGGAGAATCGGAACGTTATCTTATCTTCCAGCATAATGAATATACGCAAAAACCGATTCTTGATGAGGAAGGGCATATGATATTGAGAGAAGAATATTATCTGGACGGTTTGAACTGTGATCCATTCTCTTTTGCATCTGAATGTCAGGAATTGAACATCTACTACCACAAGAACAAAAACTTCAATGAGATAAAATCCCATCACTATATCATCAGCTTCGACCCGAAAGACAGGGAGGAATGTGGATTGACCGGTGAACGTGCCCAGCAACTTGGATTGACTTTTGCAAAGAAAAATTTTCCCGGTCATCAGGCTTTAGTCTGTACTCATACCGATGGTCATAACGAAAGTGGAAACATCCATGTACACATCGTAATCAACAGTCTCCGTAAATATAACATACCGCAAGAACCCTATATGGAATTTGACTGTGAATCAAAAGCCGGATACAAGCACCATCTAAGTACAGCATATCTCGCACATCTGAAACAGGAAGTCATGAATATGTGTAAAAAAGAAGGACTACATCAGGTTGATCTGCTCACTCCTGCTGAAAGAAAAATCACAGAAAAAGAATATTGGGCACAACGCCGGGGACAGGAAAAACTCGATAAGTTGAATCAGAAAATGAAAGAAGATGGAATCACGCCAAAGGAAACACGTTACCAGACAGAGAAACAATTTCTTCGTGACGCTATTGATGATGCTGCAAGTACCGCCCGATCACCAGAAGAATTTTCAAAAATCCTTGATGAAAAATATCACATCATCTTCAAGATCAGTCGAAACCGATATAGCTATCTTCACCCTGGCAGAAAAAAATATATCACTGGAAGGAATCTCGGAACCAGATACACAGAAGATTTTCTCTTGAAAGCGTTTGAGGAAAACACGAAATCCCATAGAGAACAGAAAGAAGAAATTCTGGAACAGCAGACTCCAAATACTTCCACAGATTTGCCAACTGTTCCTTTTTCCGATACTTCTGCTATCCCTGCACCATTCATTTTCATAAAATCAGATCTCCGACTTGTCATAGATCTACAAACCTGTATTAAAGCACAGCAGAGCGAAGCCTATGCTCAAAAAGTAAAACTCACCAATTTGAAGCAGATGGCTCAGACTGTTGCCTACATACAGGAACATGGCTATGATTCTCTTGAGGATTTCCATGCAGCACTCAATCAGGCATCAGACCAGACCAGTGCTTCCAGAAAATCTTTAAAAGATACTGAACAGCAACTTAAAGATGTGAATGAGCAGATTCATTTTACCGGACAATATCTGGCATATAAAAATGTGTACGCCGATTATCGTAAAAGTCGAAACAAAGAGAAATTTTATGAAGAACACCAGGCAGAACTTTCCCTGTATGACACAGCTCTCCGAACACTCAAAGAAAAATCTGGCGGGAATAAATTGCCTTCCATGAAAGCTCTCTATGCTGAAAAGGACCAGCTTATTGAATTAAGGGATAGACAGCGTGAAGATTTTTCTAACCACCGGGATTATGAACGGGAACTTCGCACTGTGTCGGCGAATATTGAAATGATTCTTGGGAAAAATCGTGAGCAGGAACAACAGCTTGAAAAGAATCAGGATTTATAATTCCTATAATCTCTATCGTTTTTTCTAAACCACAAAAATATCATTTTAAATATAAGCCAATGAACAAATTCCTGTTTTCATCTTTCTCAAAAAGATGTATGATATAGAAAAAAACAGGAGGTATTAAGATGAAATCACATAAATATTGGTCACTTGGTGCATTGGCAACCATGATTGGAACTTTTTACACTGGTTATAAAGATATGAAATCCGCACATAAATATTTTGCTTGCAGCTCTCTTATCTGCATGATTATGGCTATCTATTCTGGTCATAAAATGATTTCTGGAAAATCCAGAAAGAAGAAGGACTCTGTTTCTGAAGAATCTGAATAACAAATACATAGATAAAAGGAGACTGTAATAGTCTCCCTTTTAGTGAAAGATGAACTCTAATTTAATTTTATATTTCTTACTGCCGCATAGCTATCATCTGCTAAACCTATCTTCTCCATTTTCTGCACGATTTCTTTCTGTGACTTTTCCCTATGCAGGATAAATGCTGAATCCATTCTGGTAATATTAACACCTCCAGTAACGCACCTATCGTATCTACACCGTTTCTCTTTAACACATTATCTGCTCGTGTATTAAATCTCAAAAATGAAATTGATTCTTCTAAAATATTTTCTGGCAAACATGAAAAAGTCATATAATCCAAATGACTTTAACTCTTCATTCAACTGGATTACGAATAAATACAGGACATCGGTTTACTTTCTCGCCTCTATTTAATTGCAAAGTTCCTCTAAATTTTTTAATATATCCACTTCCATTTTTTTTCGAATTTTTTCATGCTCCTGACTTAATTCATCAAATATTATCCGTAATTCCTTTTTCATAGATTCTTCTTGATATAGTTCTTTTTTTTCTATTTGAGTACACGACTGTATTCTTTTTAATATTCCTTCAAATCTAGGAGAACAATGCTCAAACGGGGCTTTTAAAAAATACGCCATTCCTTTTTTTAAATCTTGCTGATTAAAATAAAAAGCTCCCAAAAATTCATATGCATTCTGTTTATTATCAATTGCAGATATTCTATCAAGGAACTTCTTCTCATCCTTATCTGACTGAAATTCTTTTTCTGCAACTTTCTGCAGTAGTTCATCTTCATAATTTATTTTTTCTTGTATATATTCACATATGCTTTCTCTCTTTTGTTCCTCTGAAATGTTACCTGGCATCAAAAGTTTTTTGTAATCTTTATATTTTTTATATTCTGCCTCCAGTAACTCATATTCATATGAGATTCTTTTTGCTTTACACATCCTTTCAGAATATTTCACTAATTTAAAACAATCCTTTTTAAAGCTCACAACATTTTTCCCTGATCCTTGTGTACTAAAAAAAACAATCCCATCATATCCCAACATTTTAAATATATCGGAAAAAAACTGTGTAACCAAATAATAATCTTTTATATCACTATGTACCGGTCTGGTCAAAATATCATATAATATTTCTTCTGAATTACTTTCAATCAAAACATAGTTACCTTTTTTCACACACTCAAACTCCACAATAGAGCAGATTTGTCCTACTTGTAAATGAATTTCAGCAATACATGTTTCAATATTATCTGCCAAGTAAAGATAAGATACTCCTTGTCTATTAAATCTTCCGCCTTGCACAAATTTTGCTGGTGGTTTTTCCATGTCACTCCCGAAATACGGTATCTTACATTTAATATCTAAATCGTCTATTGCCGCTTCTATTACACCATTTCCAACTCTCGCTCTATAAAATATCTGCCCTGTATCAATAATTTCCGTTTTGAATTTATCTTTTTCTTTTTTAAAATCCTCAAGAATATCACCAAAAAAATCACTATAATTTTCCTTTAATATTTTTTTCTCCAATTCTTCAAAATATTCTTTCGTCAATATTTCCATAGCTGCTCTCCCTCATATAAATTATTTTCATGTAAGTATCCATCATAATACTAAATTCATTCTTCTATAAGTTCTAAATTTCGTTTTTCTAAATATTCTTGAATATTTTCAGTTACAACAGAAACTTCATTGATAATTGCCTTCCCTAACGCCAAATTTTCTTTATGGAACTTTTTATATCGTTCTTTTTTCGGATTTGTATTTGCTTTCTCAGGCAACAGATATTTTGTTACACTTCCATCTAAATCTGCTATTAATTCTGGTCTATATAAAATCAAGTGATAATTTTGAAACCAAAATTTCTCATTATCTAAGAGTTTTAAACTATTAATCTGTTCCTCTGAAAACAATCCATCCTTCAAATAATAAGCAATTAAAATCTGGTTCTGAGATTTAAGAACAAGATTGGATGTATCTTCCAGACACCAATCAAGCTGATAGCATCTAATGGCATAGTAATAGTATAATTGCACATCATGTAAAGAAGAGATCAACGCCTCTCTATATCTGGCTTTCAAAAATATTTTAATTTTTTGATTATCAAACCCACTCATACTATTAAAAATATCTGATGTATATAACAATGACTCCGGTGACATTTTTAATAGAAAGCATAGCTGATGATAATTATATTCTTCAACATCGTATTCTTCAAAATCTGTTTCTTGGAAATGTTTTGTTTTAAAAAAGTTTCTTATCAAAGACTGTTTGTTTCTTTCCTTTTTTACACTTGATAATCTATATATCAACTGATTCAAAAAAGACAATTTATGTTGTATTTCTGTTCCAATCTGATTTTGCCTTTGAAAATCTTTAAGGACTTCTTCATTCCAGTGTCGCATAATTGCTTTCCAATATCTAGTCAATAAATTTTCTATATTATATGATTCATAATCTTCTATTTCTATCTTCCGGTCATTTCCTTCGTGATCATTTTCTGCTAGCACCTGATTAAACAGACCTCTGATTGTTTCATTATCATATTTATTGCAAAAAATATAAAAATCATCTGAGAAGTATTCAAAATGGCAATTAATAGACGCATCTTCTAAGGCTGTTTCAAAATCATCTGATATTTTTTTCAATGCATTTTCTGCAAAGTAAAGAGACAAGTAGTTACCCATTATTATCCCACCTGTTCTTCCATTGTTCATACTTGTAAAAACATTGTCCTTTAGTTGTCCCTTCGGTAAATAGTGTGAATATAATTTCCCATAAAAATCTTTAATATCAAGTTTAATCAGATTGTCGTACAGACACAAATTCATAAAATCATCATTTAGTTGTGCATCATACTCGCCAGCTATAAAATCTCCCGTATCAAAGTTAACCGTCATTCTACTATGTTCAGGATTAATTCCTTGAATGTTATCAAAGTCAGGTAACCCCGAATAATAATGATATGCCCGTACAAAGTTCAGAACATTTGGAATTTTCAATGTTCTATATTTACCATTTCCTTTTTGTACATTAAAAGAAACAGGCATAGTCCAACACAATTCTCTTGTGCTAAAATTCTCAATATCCGCAGGATACTTTAATAAATCAATATTTACAAAATGCCTTACCGCATTTTTAAAATTATATAAATTATCTTTATTACTGCAGCTCCCTCACTTCTCTCATAACCATCAGCTCCCGCTCCACCCACGGAATATGTTCCACATCAGCTACCCTGTTTTCCTCTCCTGTGCTATATACAAT
>ERZ772879.1586-NODE-1586-length-15491-cov-11.175952_pt1 | contig 15491 bp, 12 predicted proteins | sample MGYA00580582_ERZ772879 | MGnify/ENA primary metagenome ERZ772879 (study PRJEB29015, sample SAMEA2737682) | human gut metagenome | biome: human gut; feature: human-associated habitat; material: faeces | place: China | collected 2012 ... | reverse complement strand
AGTTCCTCCCTTGACCCTTTCGCGCGATTGAGTTGGTGACGACTGCATACTGCTTTCGCGTGTTTATTGGGGAAACCCAAGGGGCGCTGCCCCTTGACCCTGCAAGGGAGTTCCTCCCTTGACCCTTTCGCGCGATGCAGTTGGTGACTTCTGCTTACTTCTTCCGCGTGTTTATCCAAGGGACGGAGAAGCTCAGTGCCGCCCAAAGCCCCCAAACCCATTCGAGTTCCCCACAACCGTGCTGCTCTGCGTCACCGTCGCGCTGTTTGAGCCAATCGTCACCGTGTACGTTTCGCCTACCACCAAATCCGCGCTGGAGAACACCACACTGTTCGCGCTCTTCACCGTCACGCCCGTGTACAGCACGTTGCCTTGGCTGTCCGTGATGGTAATCGTCTCGCCCGCGCCGAAGCTGTTCATCTTCACAAGGAACGCGCACTGCGTGGACGTGCTGCCGAAGTTCTCCGCCATGCTGCTCGTGCCCAGCGCAATCAGCGTACCGCCAGAAATGAAGCCCACGCCGCCGTTTTCCGTGCCGATGTCAATCGCGCCGTTGCCGCCATTGGACGGGCCGTTGATGGTGATGTCGCCGCCCTCCACGCGCAAGTTGCTGTTAGAATCCAGCCCATCGCCATCCGCATTCACCGTGATTTTGCCGCCCGTAATCAGCAGCACCGGCTGTTTGTCGGTCGTGTCGTCCGTGGTCGTGCTGTCTGCCGCGTCCTGCCCTGGCATGGTCGGCGGATTGCCGCTGGGCGCATTGCCGTCCGGCGGGTTCTGCATATTGCTGTTATCCGGGGGCGTCATGTTATTGTTATCCGGCGGGGTCATGTCGCCACTATGATTGTTCGTGTCATTGCGCCGTCCGCCGAAGCTGCCGCCCATGCCGCCGCGTCCGCCGCCGAAGCCTCCGCCAAACCCACCGCTGAAGCCGTCCGAGCCGCCGTTCGCGTTGATGCCGTCGTCCGACGCGGTTATATCCAGTTCACCGCCTGCCAGCGTAATCTGATTCGCTTCCAAGCCCTCATAGGAGGTCAGCACGGTGATTTTGCCGTCCAGAATGGTCAGGGAAAGCTCCGCATGAGCGCCATCGTCGCCCGTGCTGAGGATGCATTCGCCGCCGGAAATCGTCATGTCGCCGTCGGTATGCAGGGCGTCGTCCTGCGCGTCAATCGTAATCGACCCACCGGAAATCACCAGCGCTTTGCCTGCTTTCAACCCCTTGCAGCTCGCGCTGTTATCGTCACTGGCGGAATTGTCGAAGTCCCACCAGCCGCGCATGTTGTCGGTCTTCTGCTGCGCGTTTGCGCTTCCACCGCCGCTGATGATGGAAACCACGCCGCCCGTCACTGTCAGCGTCGTTTCCGCCGACACGCCGTCGCCCGCACTGGTGATGATGATTTCGCCGTCCTCAATGGTCACGAAGCCCTTTTCCTCGTGCTCCGTCTCGTCGCTGGTGATGCCGTCCTTGCCGGATGTGACCGTCACCGTGCCGCCGGAGACGGTCACGCTATTCTTGCCCTTGATGCCGTGCCCCAGTGCAGTCACGCTGATATTGCCGTTCTTGATTTTCAGGTCTTTCGTGCAGTGGATGCCATTGTTAAGGTAGCCCAGCACGGTCAGACTGCCCTTGCCCTTGATTTTCAGGTCAACCTTGCTTTGCAGCGCACCGCCGGATGCTTCTTCGCTCTCCGTCGCAGCGGCAATATCCACTTCTTCGCCGGATTGCAAGACGTTCGTCGTGCCTTCCGCCAGCTCAATGGTCACGTCGTCGGCGGTGGCAATTTGAATCGCCGCGCCAGTAGTGTTCTTGATGCTCACGCCGCCCAGCACAAGGGTGATTTTCGCGTTTTCGGCGCTTTCGACAATGAGCGCACCGTCGCCAAGTGTCCCGGCGATTTGGTATGTGCCCGCTTTGGTGACGGTGACGGTCTGACCGTCGATGCGGACAGATGCGTCGGTGGATGTGCTGCCATCAGGGGAGAGGGTGATGCTGCCATCGGCGATGGCTGTACTTGCCAGCAGGGCAATGGCTGCTGCAATGGTAGAAATAAGCCACTTTTTCATGATGCAGAACCTCCTTGTTGCGTAGTTGTGCTTTCTAATATACTGATCTTTCGCATAGTTCCAGAGGGCAATGGAAACGGATGAAGTCCGCGATCGCCCTCTGGACTCCTTCGGCGTCGCCCTACAAGTAACAATTCGTAGGCGATAGGTTTTTATTTTGGTTGCTAAATTATAAGCTGTCCTTATCCCCCGGATTCGTGAAGAGAATCGGGAGGTTGCCATTGCGCTCGCGAAGGTCGTCCAGCAGCGCTTTCGAGGGAACTGCGCTCGGCAGATTCACCTGATAGGTCAGTTCAAACAGCGTGCCCATGCTTTCGGTGCGTACCTTTTCCAGCGTCGCCGTCACATGGTGCGCGCGGAAAACGTCGGGCAGTGCGGATTCGTAGTCCACATCTTCCGGCACGGTAATGCGCAGTGCCTTCGCGTTCTCCGGCATTGCGCCGAAGTGCAGTTTCGTCAGCGCCAGCACGGCGGCAGCGGCCAGCAGGAAGAAAACTACCGCCACGCCGAGCATTCCCATGCCCATTGCAAGGCCCATCGCGACAGCAGTGAAAATCGCCGCGATTTCGCGCGCCGTACCGGGCACGGAGCGGAAGCGCACGAGTGCGAACGTCCCCGCGACCGCCAGCCCCGTGCCAATGCTGCCGTTGACCATCATAATCACCAGCGCGACCGACATCGGCAGGAGCGCCAGCGTCAGCGCGAAGGACGCGGTGTGCCTGCAGCCGCGCGTGAACACCAGCGCGGTCAAAATGCCCAGCACCAGCGCCGACGCCAGACACAGCAGCAGTGCAGAAACAGTCAGTGGCGTGGGCAGAATCGAGGTCAGCAGCGAATCAAGACGCATGTTCAATTTCTCCTTCGTTGTTCCGTTTGTGCGCCATCGGGCGAATATCCGGCGTGCGGCGCGCAAGGTGGTTCAAATAGCATGTGCCGTACTTGGAGAACGACGACATGTAGATTTTGTGTCGGCTCAATAGCCGCGCCAGCCATAGCGGGGCGGCGTTTGCGAGCTTGACCTCCAGAATCACGGGGTCATCGGGGCAAATCAGTTCTCCCGCGTCATCCGTGAAGCAGTCAAGGCGCGTTGTGCGGTAGCGCAGGTGTGTATCCAGCGTCACCCGCAGTGCCGGGTCTTCCAGCCCGTACAGCGCCACGCGTTCATAGGCGAGGAACACTTTCGGGCGAATCGGATGCTCCGACAAATACCGATGCAATTCGCGCTGAATCTGCGTATTTTCGCCGTCCAGCGTTTCGCCGCGCAGGAAGCGCCGCATGTCGTCCGGGCCGACCGCAATCTGCCGCTTGTAGACCACGCCGCTGTACTTTTTCTTCAGTTCCGCGAAAATCAGCGTGTCCTCCATCGGCGTACCATAGGCGCGAAGCCGGAATTTCACCTTGTACTTCGGCCTCTGAATCGACCTGCGGATCAGCGCATAATCATCGGTATCATAATACAGATTGCGGATGGTATGCTGCCCATACTGGTCAACCGCCATATACCCTGCGGTCAAATCCCGCATCAGTGCCTCCGCCTGCGCATGGGTGAGGACGAATTTCTTTTCCACCCGTTCAAAGGAACACTGAACGCCCGCCATCAGCGCTCACCTCCGTTCGTTTTGCTTGCAGAAATGATGATACTGCCCTTCTGTGTCCGCAAAAGGTTCGCTATGTGAAGGTTCTATGAAAAAGCGCGTTCTCTTGCCTTGCGGCGCGGCAAAAAATGCAGTATACTAAGGATAAACAATCACAAGAGGAGGCTTTTCTCATGAACGTATCTGCCCACCGCGCCTTTTCCTTCCTGCGCACTTACGGCTATGAGCGTGTCAGCTGTTCCAAGGAGGAGCGAACTGTCGCCGAAGCGCTGCTGAACGAATGCACGTCGCTCGGCGTTTCCGCCCAGCTGGAGGAGTTCACCGTTCCGTGCGGGCGCGTGTCTCACGCGCTGCTGCGGGTCACGTCGCCCTACGTCAAGGAGTACGAGGTCACGGGCTACGAGCGCGCTGCCTCCACCCCCGAAGACGGTCTGGACACGGAGTTCCTGTATGTCGAGAATGCCGACGAAGTGCTGCTGGAACAGGCGAAGGGCAAAATTGTGCTTGTGAACGGCTATCTGAACCGCACGACCTACGAAAAGCTGCGCAAGGCGGAAGCCGCGGCAATTCTGACCTTCACCGGGCGCACGATTGACCGCGAGAGCGAAAGCGACCTGAACCGCTGCAAACTGCGCGAAACGCTGACGGAGCCATTCGGCGCGGTTCCCGTGCTGAACATGCGCACCGCCTCCGCCGCCGAAATCGTCCGCCGCGGCGCAAAGACGGTGCATATCGAGCTGACCGGCGAATGCTATGACGGCACAAGCCAGAACGTCTGCGCGACCATTCCCGGCACGGACAAGCCCAGCGAAGTCATCACCCTCGGCGGGCATTACGACAGCGTGTATTTTTCTTCCGGTGTGCATGATAACCTTTCCGGCAGCGTCATCGTGCTGGAACTGCTGCGGTATTTCGCCGCCCATCCGCCGCGCCGGACACTGCGCTTCTGCTGGTTCGGCTCGGAAGAGCAGGGGCTGCTCGGCTCGAAGGCGTATGTCAAGGCGCACGCGGATGAACTCAAGGACTGCGTCGCCATGCTCAATTTCGACGTCGCCGCGCCGACCCTCGGCTCGAACCACCTCGTCACCCTTGCCACGGATGATGCCCTGCACTACGTCGCGGGCGTTCTGCGCGAAGCAGGCTACGGTGTCCGCGCCAAGCAGGACACCTATTCCAGCGACTGCATCCCCTTCGCGGATAACGGCGTGCCCGCCATCAATCTCGCCCGCTTCGGCGCAAACGGCGCGGACTACATGCACGATCGGCATGACAGCCTGAAGAGCGGGTATCTCGATGAGCACGCGCTGGATATCACCTTGCAGCAGGGCTTTGTGCTGCTTGATCGGCTGGCAAACGCTGCTTCCTTCCCCATCAAGCGGGAAATCGCCCCCGAAATCCGCCAGAAGGTGGATGAATACCTGTTCAAGGCAAAGAAGGAGTAATCCCCCGATGATAGGACGTTTCGCGCCGACTCCCAGCGGACGGCTGCATCTGGGCAATCTGCTCTGCGCGATGCTGGCGTACCTGTCCGCGCGCAGTCAGGGCGGGCAATTTCTGCTGCGCATTGAGGATGTGGATATTCCCCGCTGCCCGCGCGTGCTGGCGCAGCAGGCGATTGATGATTTGCGCTTCCTCGGCTTCCGCTGGGATGCGCCGCCGCTGTACCAGTCGGCGCGGAGCGGCGTTTATCAGGATGTGCTGAACCGCCTGCGCCGCGAAGGGCATGTGTACCCGTGCTTCTGCACCCGCGCGCAGCTGCACGCGACTGTCGCGCCGAATCTGGGCGACACGCAGTTCATCTACCCCGGCACCTGCGCGCATTTGACCCCAGAGGAAGCTGCCGAACGCGCCAAGACCCGTGCGCCCGCGATGCGTCTGCGTGTGCCGGATGAGACAATCACCTTCACTGACCGCGTTTTCGGGGCGCAGGCGGAGAATCTCGCGCGCGACTGCGGGGATTTTCTCTTGCAGCGGTCGGACGGGCTGTTCGGGTATCAGTTGGCGGTGGTGGTGGACGACGCGCTGTCCGGCGTGACGGAGGTCGTGCGCGGACGAGACATCCTCAGCGCAACGCCGCGGCAGATTTACTTACAGCATCTCCTGGGCTATCCGCAGCCTGCTTACGCGCATATTCCCCTGCTGATGGACGCGCAGGGGCGGCGGCTGGCGAAGCGCGACCGCGATTTGGATCTGTCCGCGCTCTCGAAGCGCTTTTCGCCGGAGGAGATTCTCGGCTTCCTCGCGTGGAGCGCGGGGATTCAGCCAGAAATGCGCCCGACGACGCTGGATGCGCTGATTCCGCTGTTCTCGTGGGACAAAATCCCCCGCACGGATTTGCGCCTGCCCGCCGAAATCTTCCCTGAAGGAGCTTCCACATGACACTTGAACGGATTACATCCCCCAGTCACCCGCTGTATGCCGACGCGATGGTGCTCTACGGGATCAGCTTTCCCGCGCATGAGCAGCGCGAAACGCCCTCGCAGACCGCCATTCTGACCCACCCCGACTATCACTTCACGGCGATTCTGGACGGCAGCCACTTTGTCGGCGATATGCTCTACTGGGAAACGCCGGATTTCCGCTACATCGAGCATTTCTGCATTCTCCCCGCCCTGCGCGGCCAGCGGTACGGTTCGCGTGCGCTGTCGATGCTTCCCAATGACCGCCCGGTGATTCTGGAAATTGACCCGCCTGTGGACGAAATCGCCATCCGCCGCAAGGGCTTCTACGAGCGCTGCGGCTTCACGGCGAACCCGTATCCGCATGTGCATCCGGCGTACCACAAGGGCATTCGTGGGCATGATTTGGTGCTGATGTCGCGCCCCGATGGGCTGACGGATAAGCAGTGCCGCGCGTTTCATACTAATTCGATTCTAAAACACGGCATCGAGCATAGCAGATTTTTCGTTCCGGCAAAGCTGAGTGAAGCGAGGCGTACTGGAGGTACGCGCGAGCGGAACGAAGCAATGCCGGGGCGGAAAAGATGCTGTGCGAATGACATGGTTTAGATGAGAATTCGTATCAGGCGTATTTGGCGGATGTCGTGATGCGGAATGCGTATTGACCGCAAGAGTGCAAACCAAATCAAGCGAAGTCCGCCCACGCTGTGCTATCCTATGCACAGCGAAAGGAGCGAAGGACGATGGAAAACTGGTCACAGAGCATCCAGCAGATGATTGACATCATTGACCGCTGCATCCGCCAGCAGGAGGACGAAGCACTGACCCTGCGGGCGCTGTCCGCCGCATTGGGGTACTCCGAATCGTATGTATCGCGGAAGTTTCGGGCGCTGTCCGGCATGTCCCTGCGCGATTATCTGCGCTTCCGGCATCTGGCGTTCGCCCTTCGGGATGTCCGCGACACGTCGGATTCCCTGCTGGAAATTGCCGTGCGCTACGGCTTTTCCTCGCACGAGGCGTTCACCCGCGCATTCCGCGCCGCTTATGGCGTGACCCCCAGCGCGTACCGCCTGCACCCGACGGCCGTCGTCCTCCACACCATTTTGAAGCCTTTCGACTGCTATCTGCTTGGCATAGGAGGAACGGGCATGGCAACATCCACTGACCACATCAAGACGTATTTCATCACCATTCCGGCGCACAAGTTCCTGCACATCCGCAACTACGAGAGCATCGGCTACTTCGACTTCTGGCAGAAGCAGAGCCTGATTCCGGGGCAGGACTGGGCAACCATCTGCGGCTTGCTGGAGCGCATCCCCGGCAGCCTCGATGACTTCGGCGGCAACGAGCGCAACACATCTTCGGGGCAGCTGATGGCGTACATCAACGAACCGACCGGGCGCATTTGCAGCTGGGGCATCCCGCTGGCGGAGGCTTACGGCATTCGTCTGCCCGCCGATTACACCGGCGACGTCCCCGCGCCGCTTCAGCTCATGGACGTGCCCGAAGGGGAATACGTCGTCTTTGAGCACGGGCCGTTCGATTACGAGACGGAGAACACGCAGGTCGAAACCGAAATCGAGCGCGCGATGAAGGACTTCGACTACGCCGCGCATGGGGTTAAGCTGGACACGGCACAGGGGCGCGTGTTCTACTTCTACCATGACTGTGCAAGGTTTTGGAAGTATGTGAGACCGGTGAAGCGGGTGGAAGGTATTTTAGGGCAATAACATTCCCAAAAACGAAGCGGCAGACCGCCATTTTGCATGGTCTGCCGTTTTGCTTTTTTGATGAGGAGAATATCATTCCTCCCCCAAATGCAAGTCCTTGAAGTCCCCCAGCTCGCCGCGGCGGAAGTGCTTCCGGCACAGGCTCACATACTGCCCATTGCCGCCGAGGACGACCTGCTCGCCCTCCTGCACCACGCGGCCGTCCACCACGCGGGCATTGCACGTCGCCTTGCGCCCGCACCAGCAGATGGTCTTGATTTCCTCAATCGTGTCCGCCCACGCCATCAGCCACTGACTGCCCTCGAAGAAATTGTTCTGGAAGTCCGCGCGCAGACCGTAGGCAATTACGGGTACGTCGTAATCATCGACCATCTCCACCAGCATTTCGACCTGCGCCTTGGTCAGGAACTGCGCTTCGTCGATGATGACGCAGCCGTAGCCCTGCGCGTCCGCCGCCGTCACGTCCTCGATGAAGCGGCAGGCGGTTTCCAGCCCGCAGCGGGAACGGACAATCACCGCGCCGTCGCGGTTTTCGAGCTTCGGTTTGAGCATCAGCACCTTCTGGCCGCGCTCTTCGTAGTTATACTGCACCATGATGGCGTTGGCGGTCTTGCTGGACCCCATGGCCCCGTAGCGGAAATATAATTTTGCCATGATTATGTAGTCTCTTCTCTTATTGTATTTGCGTTTTTGATATTGCGCTTTATCGTAGCAGGGGATTTCGCCTCTGCGGAGGCGACCAGAGGGCTTTGCGGTCGCCCTCTGGACTCCTTCGCACTGCACTCCCATGTTTCTTGATTTTTCATGTTGCAGAGGGAATCGCGCCTGCGGGCGCGAAGGTTACAGCGCCTTCATCGTGAAAGTGAACGTGTAAGGCTTGTCTGCCGGATAGCAGAACTGCGGCAGGACGGGCGCGCCCCAGCTGTCATCGCCGCCGATGCCTTTGCGGAACATCGCCACATCTAAGACCGTGCGCACAGAACCCATCAGGTCGCTCGGATGGTATGCCGCTTCCAGCTCCTCCGGCAGCCACGGCTGAACGCTCACTTCGAGGTTGTCGCCCGAAATCTCCACGCCGTGACCGTCCGCATCCGTCACCGAAACGACCTGCACGCCCGTGCGGTTGCCGCTTTCCTGCGGCTTGCAGTAGCGCGTCATGCCGTCCGCAACGTTCCAACTGTGCCAGCCCAGATACGCGCCCTCACGGCGGTCGATGTAGTTCTCATCCGGGCCGTAGCCATAGCAGCGGACGCGGGTCAGGCGCGGGTCAAGCTGGAAGGACAAGCCCAGCGCGGGCATATCCGGCTGATTCGGCAAGCCGGGCCAGTCCACCGTTACGTCAAGGGCATCCTGCGAATGCACCGTGTAACGCACCGTGACCGCGAAATCCGGCAGCATCGGCGTGGTGTAGCGATAGACGAGCGTCGTTCTGCCCGCTTCCTGCTGGATGTCCGCGTCGCTGCACACGCTGTGACGGCTGATAAGGTGGTACACGCCCTGCTGGATGTTGTTGCCGTTGCCGCGGTCGTTGTCAGTGGATGCGCGGAAGAGGCTCAGTTGCGGCGCGCGCAGGAGCGTCTCGCGTCCAAGCCGGTCGCGGAAGGAAATGATACCGCCGCGCCGCGCCAGCAGCACGCCCAGCCCTTCGCCGCGGAAACCGACGTTGCAGTCGCCAATCACCGGGGCAGGCGCATTGTCCGGCGTTTCCGCCTTCTTCATCGCGCCAAACACGGTCTGTCCGTGGCTGAGCACCGTTCCCGCTTCCAGAATGCCTGTCTTTTCGCGCAGCACGAGGAAGCACGTTACCACCGTCTGCCCTTCCGGCAGCGTTCCAAACGGCAGGTCAATGTGGGCTGATTCGCCCGGCGCAATGTCCGGCAGCAGCGTTTCACCCGCGCTGATGGGCTTGCGGTCGCACTCCAGCGTCCAGCGGACGTCATAGCCCGTCAGTGTCTGGAACAGGCGGCGATTCTGCACCGTCACGCCTGTTTCGTCCGGCGTCAGGAACACGTCGCGGAACAGGTACCGCACTTCCTGACACTTGCCCGTCTGCGTGCGGTCGCCCAGAATGATGCCGTTGGTGTTGAACTGCCAGTCCGTCGGCTTGTCGCCGAAATCGCCGCCATATGCCAAGCGTTCCTGCCCGTTCGGGGCTTTCACGCGCAGCGCCTGATCCACATAATCCCAGATAAAGCCGCCCTGATACATCGGGTACTTGTCCTCCAGCGCGGTGTACAGGCTCATGCCGCCGCAGCTGTTGCCCATGGCGTGGGTGTATTCGCAGTTGATAAAGGGCTTGTCGGGATTGCTTTGCAGATACTCCTCGATGCTCGCGACCCTGCGGTACATGTTGGAATGCACGTCCGTCGTGTCAGGATAGCGCGGATCGTTCGCCACACCCTCGTAATGCACCAGGCGCGTCGGATCTTCCCGGCGGTAATACTGGCTCAATTCATAGAGGTCTTTGCCGCCCCAGCTTTCGTTGCCGCACGACCAGAGCAGGATGCACGGGTGATTCTTGTCACGCTCCAGCATCGCCCGGCCGCGCGCCAGCACTGCCTCCTGCCACTCCGGGCGGTTGTCCGGCACCACCCAGTCGTGCATCGGCTGCCACGAGCCGTGCGTCTCGATGTTCGCTTCGTCGATGACGTACAGACCGTATTCGTCGCACAGGCGGTAAAATTCCGATGTATTCGGATAGTGGCAAGTGCGCACGGCGTTGATATTCATCGCCTTCATGTCGCGAATGTCGCGCATCAGCAGGTCATGCGTCATCACGCGCCCGCGGTCGCAGTCAAATTCGTGGCGATTGACGCCGTGGAACACGATGCGCTTGCCGTTCAGGCACATGATTTTGTCCTTCATCTCGAACTGGCGGAAGCCCACTTTCGTCCGGCAGACTTCGGTCACTTGCCCCTGCGCATTCGTCAGCACAACGGTCAGCGTGTAGAGATTCGGCTCTTCCGCGCTCCACAGCTTCACGCCGGGAATCTCCGCGCTGACGTAGCTTTCCAGCGCCGTCAGTGGCTTCTCCGCCGTCCAGAGCGTCTTGCCCGCCTTGTCCGTCAGCGTCAGTTTCGCCTTGCCCAGCGACGCGCCCATCACCCGCAGGCGCGTTTCCAGCGTCGCGCGGGTGTAGTTGTCCGTCAGCGGCGTGCGGACGCGCAGGTCGTAGAGATGCGTTTCGGGGTAGAAGTGCAGGGAAACGCTGCGGTGGATGCCGCTGAACCGCCAGAAGTCCTGATCCTCCATCCAGCTGCCCGTGCAGCGCTTGAACACGCGCAGCGCCAGCCGATTCTCCCCGACGTGGACGTAGGGGGTCAAGTCGAAGCGGTGCGGTGTGAAGCTGTCCTCCGCATAGCCGACTTCATGCCCGTTGACGTAAACCAGCACCGCCGCTTCCACGCCCGCCAAATGCAGCACGGTACGCTGCTGCACCTGCGGCAGGGACAAAGCAAAGTGTCGGATGCACGTCACCGTCGGGTTGTAGACTTCGCTCACCTGCGGCGCCTGCAAGGCTTCGTGTCCATCCCACGGGTACTGCGTATTGACGTAGTGCGGCGGATCCCACTCCGGCGCTTCCATCTGAAATTCGCACGGCACCTGAATTTCCCGCAGCGTTTCATCCAGCGCGGCGCTCGTCAGCAGCGTGTCCGGCGCTTCCGATGGATTCATGGCAAAATGCGCCTTCCACGCGCCATCCAGCGATTTCACCAAAGAGGACGCATCCGCGTCTGCCTCCGCCATCGTCGCATAAAAGGCATGATCGGAGCAATCCGGCAACTCATGGACGCTGAAAATTTCTGGGTTGCTCAGCCAAGCGGTTTCAAATCGTTCTCTTGCAATCTGCTTCATCCGAACTCATCCTTTCATAAGGAATCTTCTCCCTTGATTATAACGGATTGCGCGTGCCTTGTCCAGTCCCGCAAAATAAACTTTTTGCATTCGGCAAAGAACGCGCCGTTTTCCCTTGACAGAAGCATTATTTGATTGTAAAATAGGAAGTGACCGGCTGTGGCGCGTCCGAAATGTTTTTTCCAACCGCGCCCGTGCTGTTTTCGATAGACGCCTGATTGCTTTCAAGCGCCTGCGGATTTTCGCCGTTTTCGTGCGGTTTTCGCGGCGCTTCGGCTGTTTGACCAGTCAATGCGGATGGGCAGCGTGTCTGCTGATTCGCCTTTTCGGTGCTTTTCCCCGATTGGGGAGGATGCATCCTTTCCGAAACGCGCCTGTCATCACAAGTGCGCCTGTTTTCATGCGCCCTGCGGTGATATTTCTGACCTCGTATTCCCTTCGTCAGAGCGTTGTTTTTCTGCCTGCCGCGACGATATGTCGTCCGGCGGCAGTGTGTTGACTGATATGGTTTTGCCGTCTGTTCGTCCTGCCTGTCCATGCGGATGCGCGGGATGTTTTCGGACTGCGTGTGTCGAATTTGCAGCGTACAGCCGTATGGGGAAAATCGCTTCCCCGACGGCTTTTTTGCGTCGGTCGTATCAACTTCGCAACTGAATTTTCAGCAAAATTTGAAAGGGGGAAACCATTCAGTGCCAACCATCGTATGGATTCTGATTGTCCTGCTCGTCGGTGCCGGCGGCGGCTTCGCAGGCTACACCTACCGGCAGAAGATGGTCGAAGAAAAGATCAACCGCAGCGAGGAAACTGCCAAGCGCCTGTATGAGGATGCCGTCCGCAAGGCGGATGACTACAAGCGCAAAGCAGACGACTACAAAAAGGAAAAGGTGCAGGAAGCCAAGGCGGAAATTCTCAAGGCTAAGGATGAGATTGACCGCGAAAAGGCGGATAACAACCGCGAGATGAACGAAATTCGTGAACGCCGCGCCGAGGTGCAGCGGAGCGAAAATCGTCTGGTGCAGCGCGAAGCGTCGCTGGACAAGCGTTCGGACAGCCTTGATGACCGCGAGAACGACCTGAAGAAGCGCAGCGACCTGATGGAACGCAAGCAGGAGGACACCGCCCGCCTGCACGATGAGGCGGAAGCCCTTGTCACCAAGCAGAACACAGAGTTGGAGCGCATCGCCTCCATGACGCAGGACGAAGCGAAGCAGATCATCATCGACCGTGTGCAGAAGGAAGCCTTCCACGACGCGGCGGCGTCCGTGCGCGACATTGAAGCGCGCGCCAAGGAAGAAGCGGAGAAAAAGGCGCGCAACATCATCGCGCTGGCAATTCAGAAGTGCGCCTCCGACCATGTGGCGGAAAGCACCGTGTCCGTCATTGCCCTGCCGAACGACGATATGAAGGGCCGCATCATCGGCCGCGAAGGCCGCAACATCCGCGCGCTGGAAACTGCGACGGGCGTGGACATCATCATCGACGATACGCCCGAAGCCGTCATCGTGTCCGCGTTTGACCCGATTCGCCGTGAAATCGCCCGTCTGACAGTCGAACGCCTGATTAACGACGGCCGCATCCACCCTGCCCGCATCGAAGAGATGGTCGAGAAGGCGAAGAAGGAAGTCGAAAACCAGATTCGCGAAGCCGGTGAAGCCGCTGTTTTCGAGACGAATCAGCACGGCATCCACCACGAGCTGGTCAAGCTGCTGGGGCGCCTGAAGTACCGCACCTCCTACGGACAGAACGTCCTGAAGCACTCCATCGAGGTCAGCCATCTGGCAGGTCTGATGGCTGCGGAACTGGGCGCGGATGTTCAGCTTGCCAAGCGCGCAGGTCTGCTGCACGACATCGGCAAGGCGGTTGACCACGAAGCGGAAGGCACGCACGTCACCCTTGGCGGCGAACTGGCCCGCAAGTACCACGAGAGTCCCGATGTCGTCCACTGCATCCTCGCCCACCACAACGACGTCGAGCCGCAGACGGTTGAAGCCGTGCTGGTTCAGGCGGCGGACGCGATTTCCGCTGCTCGTCCGGGTGCGCGCCGTGAGAGCCTCGAAAACTACATCAAGCGGCTGCAACAGCTCGAAAATATTTGTGCATCGTATGACGGTGTTGAAAAATGCTATGCGTTGCAGGCTGGCCGTGAAGTTCGGGTTATGGTCGTTCCGGAAAAGGTCAACGATGAAAAGATGGTGCTGATTGCCCGTCAAATCGCAAAGCAGATCGAAAACGAAATGAACTACCCGGGACAAGTCAAAATCAACCTCATCCGAGAAAGTCGGGTTGTGGATTACGCCAAGTAATCACCACCAGATTTCGATGGACTCCAAAAAGTATCTTGAAACCGCAAATCCAAACAAAGGATTTGCGGTTTTTGCTTTTTCTTTTTTCCTGCTTTTGAGAACCAAACTGGCAAAAAACACTTTTTTGCAATCGTTGACTTTTGAAAAAAAATATGATATAATACGAACAGTCTATTTTTATAAAAAGGAGTATCTTCATGGACGATTTTAAAAATAATCTGCCGGAATCAGACCACACTGGTTTCGCACCGCCGCAAAACGATGCAACTCCAACCTCAACTCCGGCAAATGATGCCACTGCTGCTTCGGCAGCAAATCCATTTCAACAGCCTGCTCCGTCTGCGGATGCAGCAACCACTCCACCGCAGCCGGAAACACCGCCTTCTTTTTCCCAGACACCACCGCCATTTCAGCAGCCTGACTTCTCGCTGAATGATCAGATTGTCGGTGCAAAGTCCAAAAAGAAAATGAAGGGCTGGAAAATCGCTGTTATCTCTGTGATTAGTGCTGTGGTTGTCCTCGGAGCAGGAACAGGCATTGCCTATGCTGCCAGCGACACCGTAAAGAACTTTGCAAAGATGAATTTCAGCAGCGAAAGCGATTATTATCAATGGGTCATTGAAAAAAATACAAAGGACTGGGGGCGTTCGGTTTCTGACCGCTACGACAGTTCCCTCTCTCGCTCCAAGGAAGAACCGCAATCCAATCTGTCTATGAACATCACTCTCAGTGAAGAAGGACAGAAAAAGTTGCAGGAAGAACTCAACAGCGATGTTGATACCGATGAAACCATTACGCTGACATCTGCTGCAATCGCTTTCAGCGGAAAGGTAGAAGCCGACAAGATGGGCGGAACAGTAACGATTACCCTCAATGGTGAAGATGTCTTAGAGGGCAACGCTGTGATGGATGCCAACAATATCTATTTGCAGATTCCATCTCTGTCCGACCAATATCTTTCTATGACATGGCAAGATGTTGAAACCCTCACCGAAGAAGAATATGACCTCTCTGACGAATTTGATTCTTCTATCGACTCCTCCGCACTGAATTCCTCTTCCCTGTTCCTGACACCGGAAGTCCTCGAAGACCGCATTTCTCCCTCTGACCTGAACAGTATATTCCAGCGGTACGGTGAAATTATTGCTGACAGTGATGCGACCATTGCCCTGCTGAAAAATCAGGAACTGAGCATTGCAGACACAACTTTCTCCTATACTGCCCTTGAAGCAACCTATCAGGGCGATGAACTGAAAACAGTTGTCAAGGAACTGCTCGAAGAAGTGAAAGAAGACAGTACCATCTCGCACTATTTCGCTGCATCAGATTTGATGACAGAAGACGAATTTCAATCCAACCTGCAAGAGGCTCTAGACAACTGGAACGACACCACCGTTACAGAATCGGCAACTGTCACCCTCTATGTTGACCCAACCGGAACGATTCGTGGCTGCCGCATTGCAGATCCCGACGACGCTGATTCCTCTTTGTTGGAATGCTATGCCGGAAAAGATGGCAAGCAAATTGGCGTTTATTTCGATG
>ERZ772879.1585-NODE-1585-length-15498-cov-5.644434_pt1 | contig 15498 bp, 10 predicted proteins | sample MGYA00580582_ERZ772879 | MGnify/ENA primary metagenome ERZ772879 (study PRJEB29015, sample SAMEA2737682) | human gut metagenome | biome: human gut; feature: human-associated habitat; material: faeces | place: China | collected 2012 ... | reverse complement strand
ATTATCCGCACCATGCCGGGCGTTAACCTGACCGGCAACTCCACCAGCGGCCAGCGCGGGAACAACCGTCAGATTGACATTCGCGGCATGGGCCCGGAAAACACCCTGATCCTGATCGACGGCAAGCCGGTCACCAGCCGCAACTCCGTGCGCCTTGGCTGGCGCGGCGAGCGCGACACCCGCGGCGATACCAGCTGGGTGCCGCCGGAGATGATCGAACGTATCGAAGTAATTCGCGGCCCGGCCGCCGCCCGCTACGGCAACGGCGCCGCCGGCGGCGTGGTGAATATCATCACCAAAAAAACCGGCGATGAGTGGCACGGCTCATGGAACACCTATATGAACGCCCCGGAGCACAAGGATGAAGGCTCCACCAAACGCACTAACTTCAGCCTCAGCGGCCCGCTGGGCGGCGATTTTAGCTTCCGCCTGTTCGGTAACCTCGACAAAACGCAGGCCGACGCCTGGGATATCAACCAGGGCCATCAGTCCGAACGTACCGGGATCTATGCCGACACCCTGCCGGCCGGGCGCGAAGGGGTGAAAAACAAAAACATCGATGGTCTGGTGCGCTGGGAATTCGCTCCGATGCAGTCGCTGGAGTTTGAGGCCGGCTACAGCCGCCAGGGCAACCTCTACGCTGGCGACACCCAGAACACCAACACCAACGACCTGGTAAAAGAGAACTACGGTAAAGAGACCAACCGGCTGTACCGCAACACCTACTCGGTCACCTGGAACGGCGCCTGGGACAACGGGGTGACCACCAGCAACTGGGCGCAGTACGAGCGCACCCGCAACTCGCGCAAAGGCGAAGGCCTGGCCGGGGGCACCGAGGGGATCTTTAACAGTAATCAGTTCTCGGATATCGATCTGTCAGATGTGATGCTGCACAGTGAAGTCAGTATCCCGTTCGACTACCTGGTTAATCAGAACCTGACGCTGGGCAGCGAGTGGAATCAACAGCGGATGAAGGATAACGCGTCCAACACCCAGGCGCTGTCGGGAGGCGAAATTCCGGGTTACGACAGCACCGGCCGCAGCCCGTACTCGCAGGCGGAAATCTTCTCGCTGTTCGCCGAGAACAACATGGAGCTGACCGACACCACCATGCTGACCCCGGCGCTGCGTTTCGATCATCACAGCATCGTGGGCAATAACTGGAGCCCGTCCCTCAACCTGTCGCAGGGCCTGTGGGATGACTTCACGCTGAAGATGGGCATCGCCCGCGCCTATAAAGCGCCGAGCCTGTATCAGACCAACCCGAACTACATTCTCTACAGTAAAGGCCAGGGCTGCTATGCCAGTAAAGACGGCTGCTATCTGCAGGGTAACGACGACTTAAAAGCCGAGACCAGCATCAACAAAGAGATTGGCCTCGAGTTTAAACGCGACGGCTGGCTGGCGGGCGTCACCTGGTTCCGCAACGACTACCGCAACAAGATTGAAGCGGGCTATGCCCCGGTCTATCAAAACAATAAAGGTACCGATCTCTACCAGTGGGAAAACGTGCCGAAAGCGGTGGTGGAAGGTCTGGAGGGGACGTTGAACGTTCCGGTGAGCGAGACCGTCAACTGGACCAACAACATCACCTATATGCTGCAGAGTAAGAACAAAAAGACCGGCGATCGTCTGTCGATTATCCCGGAATACACGCTGAACTCCACCCTGAGCTGGCAGGTTCGCGATGACGTTTCGCTGCAGTCGACCTTCACCTGGTACGGCAAGCAGGAGCCGAAGAAGTACAACTACAAGGGTCAACCGGTCACCGGCAGCGAGAAGAACGAGGTTAGCCCCTACAGCATCCTCGGCCTGAGCGCGACCTGGGACGTCACCAAATACGTCAGTCTGACCGGCGGCGTGGATAACGTCTTCGATAAGCGCCACTGGCGCGCGGGCAACGCCCAGACCACCGGGGGCGCCACCGGCACGATGTACGGCGCCGGCGCCGAGACCTACAATGAATCGGGCCGCACCTGGTACCTGAGCGTCAACACCCACTTCTGATAGCGGGTTCTCCCTCCCCCGCCCTTGCTGGACAAAGGGCGGGGGCAACCGCGGTAACCTTATCCTATGCGCCACCATCGCACCGTTTTGCCTCTGGCCGGCTATACCATCCAGCAGATCGACTTCGACCCGGCGACTTTCCAGCCTGAAGATCTGTTCTGGCTGCCCTATCACGCCAGCCTGACCGGGTGGGGCCGCAAGCGGCAGGCGGAGCACCTGGCCGGACGCATCGCCGCGGCATACGCCCTGCGCGAGGTGGGGGAGAAACGGCTTCCCGCCATCGGCGATCGGCGCCAGCCGCTGTGGCCCACGCCCTGGTTCGGCAGCATAAGTCATTGCGGCCAGCGCGCGCTGGCGGTGATCGCCGATCGGCCGGTGGGCGTCGATATCGAGCGCCGGTTTACCCCACAGCTGGCCGCGGAGCTGGAGAGCAGCATTATCAGCCCGGCGGAAAAAACGGCGCTGCTGCACAGCGGCCTGCCCTTCCCGCTGGCGCTGACGCTGGCGTTTTCGGCAAAAGAGAGTGGGTTTAAGGCGACGCCTGCGGCAAATCAGCGCGCGCTGGGGTTCGCCGATTTTCAGATCGTGGAAATAACGGCAAGCACCTTAGCGCTTATGTTTGCGGAGCAGCGCTATCTCTTGCACTGGATAGCGTCGGAGGAGCAGGTCATTACACTTTGCGCATTGCAGCAGTAAACGCCCGCGCTTCACGCAACGGGCGTTCAGGCCATCAGTCTCTTTTTTGCACCAGGGCAACGATGGCGGCGGCATCAAACCCATGGTACTGACGCATCCAGCCGCGATCGGCGGCGGCGGCGTACTCCCCGTCCGGGATCCCCAACCGCTGCAGGGCAATGCCTACCCCCGCTTCCGCCAGCACTTCCGCCACCAGGCTACCCAACCCGCCGTTGACGTTATGCTCTTCGACGGTGATCACCGAACCACATGGCTGGAGCGCCGCCAGCAGCGCCGCGGTATCGCAGGGGCGAATCGACGGCACGCTGACCACTTTCGCCTGGATACCGAGGTCGGCAAGCTGCTGCGCCGCCTCCACCACCTCATGCACCGTCGAACCGGTGGCCACCAGCGCGACGTCCTCGCCTTCACGCAGGGTCAGCACAGCGCCAGGAACAAAGCGATAAGACTCGTCAAGCAGCTCCGGCAGCGCCTTGCCATCGAGGCGAATATAGACCGGCCCCTGATAACCGATGGCGTAATCAATAATCTGCCGACATTCGCGCGGCGAGGACGGGGCGAAAATCTGGATATTGCCGAAGCCGCGCATCACCGCCAGATCGTCAATGGCATGGTGGGTGCTGGCCAGCGGGCCGTAGCTGGCTCCGGCGTTAAGGCCAAACAGCTTGACGTTGGTGTTGTTGTAACAGACATCCACTTTGATTTGCTCATTGGCCCGCGAGATAAGAAACGGCGCGGCGTTACAGGTCACAGCCACTTTTCCGCCCAGCGCCAGACCGGCGGCGGTGCCGACCATGCTCTGCTCGGCGATGCCGACGTTCACCAGCCGGCCGGGGAACTGTTTAATAAACGGCGCGATTTTGGCCGTTGACGTGGAGTCGGCTACCACCGGCACCAGATCGACGCCGCGCTCCACGGCGGCGATAAAGGCTTCGACCATGACGTTAGCCAGGTGTTCTGCATTACTCATCTTTCAGTTCCTCCAGTGCCAGTGCAATTTCTTCGCCTTTCGGCACCCGGTGGTGCCACTCCGGGCGCCCCTGGATAAAGGAAATACCGGCACCTTTCGTGGTGTTGGCAATAATAACGTTGGGTTTACCTTCCTGCTTCAACCCCTCGATGACCGAGACCACCGAGGCCATGTCGTTACCCTGGCATTCGCTGACTTCCATACCGAAGGCGCGCCATTTATCGGCCAGCGGATCGGTATTCATGATTTCGCGCGTCGGCCCGGCCAGCTGGAGGTTGTTCTTATCATTAATAATGACCAGATTATCCAGGCCGTAATGTGCAGCCGCCAGGGCGGCTTCCCAGTTACTGCCTTCCGCCAGTTCGCCGTCGCCGGTGATCAAAAAAATGCGGCGGGTGCTGTTGCTTTTCTTCGCGGCCAGCGCCAGCCCCACCGCAACAGGCAAACCGTGGCCCAGCGCGCCGGTGTTGAGCTCGATGCCCGGCGTTTTTTGCCGCACCGGGTGGCCGGGGAGATGGGAATTGGCATGCTGGTAGGTCTCCAGCCACTCGACCGGGAAGAAGCCGGCTTCCGCCAGGACGCAGTAGTAGCAGCCCACGGCGTGGCCTTTCGACTGGATGTAGATATCGCGCTGCGGGTCGTCGAGCCGGTCCGGCGCGACGTTAAGGACGCGGAAATAGAGCGCGGTTAACAGTTCGACCTGCGAAAGGTCAGCCCCGGTGTGGCCGCCGGCCGGACTATTGGCGTTTAAGCGCACAATATGGCGCCGCACCGCGCGGGCTTTACGCTCCAGCGTCTGAATATCATATCTGTAGGGATTCATTTCACACCTCTGAATTTATTTTCAGCATGGAATATTTATTCCAGCAAGGACTAAAAAAACCAGATATCCCTATGCCGGGTGGTAAGCCTTCTGCCACAGCGCCCTACTCAGGAACATTCTGCCTCCCGCTCCAGGCGAAGCCCGGATAAACACATTGACTCGAAATCGCCTTGAATATATATTCAATAATGATTCTTTATTCGATTATGGCCTGGCTGTTTTGTTTTTGTCCATAGTCGATTTTGAGGATTGGCAAAAGTTAGACGCCTGTCACACTTAAGTCTGATTTTTTTTCGCGTATGATAAAAGTCACTACGATAATGGCTGCAGCTAACCGCCTGAAGAAAGGCGATAAATGATTTTCGAGGATTAATATGGCTAAGCAGGATGAACAACGGCTATTGGTTAAGATTGCCACGCTTTACTATCTGGAAGGACGAAAGCAGTCTGATATCGCCCAACTTCTCTCGCTGTCTCAGTCATTTGTCTCCCGCGCCATTACCCGCTGCCAGAAAGAAGGCGTCGTCAAGATCAGCGTCGTTCAGCCGTCCAACATCTTTCTGAAGCTCGAAAAAGGGCTTGAGGATCGCTACGGCCTTAAGCAGGCGGTGGTGGTGGATACCGAGGAAGAGGCCAGCGATCATACCATCAAGCGGGCGATTGGCTCCGCCGCCGCCCACTATCTGGAAACCCGGCTGCGGCCAAAAGATCTGATTGGCGTCTCCTCGTGGAGCTCAACCATTCGCGCGATGGTCGATGAAGTTCATGCGCAAAACCTGAAAGCCAGCGGCGTGATCCAACTGCTCGGCGGCGTCGGGCCAAACGGTAACGTGCAGGCGACGATTCTTACCCAGACCCTCGCCCAGCGCCTGAATTGCGACGCCTGGCTGCTGCCGTCACAGAGCATCGAAGGATCCATGGAGGAGCGCAACCGGCTGCTGGCCAGCAAAGACGTCGCTGACGTGGTGTCGCGCTTTGATGAAGTGGATATCGCCATCGTCGGCATCGGCATTCTCGAACCCTCTCAACTGCTGAAAACCTCCGGTAACTACTATCACGAAGATATGCTGCAGGTGCTGGCGGCGCGCGGCGCGGTGGGTGATATCTGCCTGCACTACTACGACAAAAACGGCCATCCGGTGTTACGCGATGATGAAGATCCGGTGATCGGTATGGCGCTGGAGAAGGTCAAAAAATGCCCGAACGTGGTCGCGCTGGCCGGCGGTACCGACAAAGTCGCGGCCATCAAAGGCGCCCTCACCGGCGGCTACATTGATGTTTTAATCACCGATTACCCTACCGCTCGCATGCTGGTTAGCGACTAACCTGCCGCGCTGCTTTTCCTCTCTGCCGCCCTGACGTGCTTTTTTAGCTTCAGGGCTGGCTCTGTTAATACATTTAAATTCAATCAGTTAATCAACCACTCCAGCCGCCTATCGCCGCTTTCGCCGATCGGCGAAATGTGATTGCCAGCACAATTGATGATTTTTCCGGTAGCCCGTCACCGGGTTTGTGGCTTAAGGTATCAAATAAATAATCACTATCGAATATATATTCAGTGATTAAAAAGATGATAATGAAATGTCACAACATGGCCTGCACAGACGCAGGAGACGGTGGGAGATATTCCTCGTCTTCGCGGTTCCAGGACACCGAGTGACCGAGGAGAGCACGATGCAGGCGACAGCAAAAGAGTTCATCATTGCCCTGGATGAAGGCACCACCAACGCCAAAGCGGTGGTGCTGGATAGCCGGGGCAAAGTTATCGTCAAATTCTCGCAGCCGCTGGCGATCCAAACGCCGCGCGACGGCTGGGTGGAGCAATCGGGCGAAGCGCTGGTTACCGCCTCACTGACGGTGATCGCCAGCGCGGTGGCCCACGTTGGCGCGGAAAACGTCGCCGCGCTGGCTATCAGCAACCAGCGGGAAACCGCCATTGGCTGGTATCGCGACAGCGGCGAACCGATTAACGCGGCCATTACCTGGCAATGCACCCGCAGCGCCGCGTTCTGCGACACGCTGCGTCACGATCGTCAGGAACAGCACATTAAGCGTGCCACCGGCCTGCCAATCGCCCCGCTGTTCTCGGCCTCCAAAATGCGCTGGCTGCTGGATGCGACTGTCGATGGCCACCTGCGCGCCGAACGCGGTGAGATTTGCCTCGGCACCATCGACAGCTGGCTGCTGTGGAATCTGACTGCTGGAGAAGCCTTCTGCTGCGACTACTCCAATGCCTCCCGCACCCAGCTGCTGAACCTGCACCGCGGCGAGTGGGACGACGAGATGCTGGCGCTGTTCGGCATTCCGCGCGCGGCGTTGCCGGAAATTAAACCGTCGAGCGGCCTCTTCGGCCATACCAAAGGACTGGCCGCCATTCCGGACGGTATTCCGATCATGTCGATGATCGGCGACTCCCACGCCGCGCTGTTCGGCCACGCGCTCGGCGAGGCAGGCTGCGTCAAAGCCACCTACGGCACCGGCTCTTCGGTCATGGCCCCGGTCAAATCGGCGCAGTGCGATATCGACGCGCTGGCGACCACCGTCGCCTGGCACGATGGCGACCAGCTGGTGTGGGGCCTGGAAGGGAATATTCCCCACACCGGCGATGCTGTCGCCTGGATGGCGGACAGCACCGGACTGAGCGAACTCTCTGCCGCCGAGCTGGCCCATGAGCTGAATACCCTCCCCGCCTCCGTCGACTCAACCCTCGGGGTCTACTTCGTGCCGGCGCTGACCGGTCTTGGCGCGCCCTGGTGGGATGACTGCGCCCGCGGCGTGATTTGCGGCCTGAGTCGCGGGGTGAAACGCGCGCATCTGATCCGTGCGGCGCTGGAGTCCATCACCTATCAGATAGCCGACGTGGTGGTGGCGATGCGTCAGCATGAGGAGTTCACCCTGACGGCGTTGATGGTGGACGGCGGGCCGACCAACAATGACTGGCTGATGCAATACCAGGCCGATCTGCTCGGCTGCCCGGTGATGCGCAGCGACGTGCCGGAGCTGTCCGCCATCGGCGCGGCGTTGCTGGCACGCAAAGCGCTCCATCCGGGATCGACCGCCGATCTGCAGGCCTTCTTAACCGAACATAGCACCTTTCAGCCCGACATGGCCCGCCACCAGCGCTTACAAACGCGCTGGCAGGAGTGGCGCCATGCGGTCGACCGAACATTATGGAAACCGGACTCGCCAGCCTGACCGCCAGACTGCGCGACGACACGCATTCACTTATCACAGGAGAAACCCGGCCCATAACGATATCGCTATCCCCGAATACATTAGGGGAAATTTCAGACCGTAAAAGCCTGCCCGCTCAGGGGCTCATTTGTTCGAATATAAAAATACAGGAACAGAGTCATGAAATTACGTATAACCCTTTTAACCGCTGCGACCCTGACCGCCTTCTCCTTTGCCGCGCACGCCGCGGAGAAAGGCACCATTATGATCATGGTCAACTCGCTGGATAACCCGTATTACGCCTCGGAAGCCAAAGGCGCCAGCGAAAAAGCGCAAGCTCTCGGCTACAAAACCACCGTGCTGTCCCATGGCGAAGATGTCAAAAAGCAGAATGAGCTTATCGACACCGCGATTGGTAAAAAAGTGCAGGGCATTATTCTCGATAACGCTGACTCCACCGCCAGCGTCGCCGCCGTTGAAAAAGCCAAAAAAGCGGGCATTCCGGTGGTCTTAATTAACCGCGAAATTCCGGTTGATGATGTGGCACTGGAACAAATTACCCACAATAACTTCCAGGCCGGCTCTGAGGTCGCCAACGTCTTCGTCGAGAAAATGGCGGAGAAAGGCAAATACGCCGAGCTGACCTGCAACCTCGCCGATAATAACTGCGTCACCCGTTCTAAATCTTTCCATCAGGTCATTGACCAATATCCGGATATGGTCAGCGTGGCGAAACAGGATGCCAAAGGCACCCTGATCGACGGCAAACGCATCATGGACAGCATCCTGCAGGCGCACCCCGACGTGAAAGGCGTCATCTGTGGCAACGGGCCGGTAGCCCTTGGCGCGATTGCGGCGCTGAAAGCGGCCAACCGTAGCGATGTGATCGTCGTCGGCATCGACGGCAGCAACGATGAGCGCGACGCCGTGAAAGCCGGCACCCTGCAGGCAACCGTGATGCTGCAGGCGCAGGCCATCGCCGCTCAGGGCGTCACCGATCTGGATAACTACCTGCAAAAAGGCGAGAAGCCGGCGAAGCAGCGCGTGATGTTCCGCGGCATTCTGATTACTCAGGATAACGCCGATAAAGTCCAGGATTTCAACATTAAGTCCTGAGTTCGGGTGGTTGCGCCCCTGCGGGGGCGCAGAGGAGAGCATTATGTTTAAGAAAACCTGTCTGACGCTGGCCGTACTGGCGCTAGGGGGCTGTCGCATCGTCTCGCAGCAGGAGCTGGCAGACCTGAAATCCCCGCCCAACCCGCATATGGCGAATATGGATAAAACCTGGCAGCAGAGCATCGTACCGCAGGTGGTGACGAAAGCGCGTCCGGCGGCGGAACTGATGAGCGCGCTCAAGGCGGCAAAAGACATTGATAGCGCCTGTAAAACCCTCGGCTACCGTGCGCAGGATGAAAACCCCTGCATCTTCTACGTCAAGGTTTCAGGTACCGTCAGCAAACTCGATACCGCCTCGCGCAGCGGCAAAATGACCTTGACCGACGCCAGCGTCGGGAAGGTGACGGTGCAGATTGGCCCTACCCTGCGCGGCACCCAGCTGCGCGACGGCTACAGCGGCGCCAGCTATCAGGACTTTAATGACCAGGTGCTGTTCGGCGAGTACAGCAAGAATATCAACAGTCAGGCGGTCAAAATGATTCAGACAGCCAACGTCAAAACCGGCGACAGCGTGGAGGTGTACGGCGTCTTCTCGGCTTGGGATATTCCGCAAACTCTCCCGGAAATTACCCCGGCGAAAATCATTCATGCAGGGGGACAATAATATGGCGCCGCACGATCTCGTCGCTCCCCAGCCCGTTGAGTCCGAAGTGATTATCGAAACCCGCGGCCTGTCGCGCGTCTATCCCGGCGTAACCGCCCTGGATAATGTCAATTACCGGGTCTATCGAAATAAGGTCAACGTGCTGATCGGAGAAAATGGTGCGGGTAAATCCACCATGATGAAAATGCTTGCCGGCGTTGAAACGCCCTCCTCCGGGCAAATTATCCTCGATGGTGAAGCAGTTTCATTACAGTCGACGCATCAGGCAGAAAAACTGGGCATCAGTATTATTTTTCAGGAACTGAATTTATTTCCCAATATGAATGTGATGGACAACATCTTCATGGCGAATGAATTCTTTCAGAAAGGACGCATTAACGAAAAATACCAGTACGCGCTGGCCAAATCGCTGCTGGAACGGCTGGAGCTGGATGTCGATCCTTACGCTCCGCTGGGTGAACTCGGTATCGGCCACCAGCAGTTAGTCGAGATTGCCCGCGCCCTGTCGAAAGACACCCGCGTGCTGATCATGGACGAGCCCACCTCGGCGCTGAGCCAGTCTGAGGTCAAAGTGCTGTTCAAGGTAATCGCGCAGCTTAAGCGCCGCGGCGTGACCATCATCTATATCTCGCATCGCCTCGAAGAGCTGATGGAGATTGGCGACAACATCACCATTTTCCGCGACGGTCGCTTTATCAGCGAGCGTCACGTCAGCGACGCCAGCGTACCGTGGATCATCGAGCAGATGGTCGGTGATAAGAAAAAACACTTTGATTATCAACCGGCGCCAAAAGGCGACGCAGTGCTTAACGTCAAAGGGCTGACCGCGCTGCATCCCAGCGGCGGTTACAAGCTCAATGACGTCACCTTCACCCTCAGCAAAGGCGAAGTGATCGGTATTTACGGCCTGCTGGGCGCCGGGCGCACCGAGCTGTTTAAAGGCCTGGTCGGCTTGATGCCCTGCCAGCGCGGCGAGGTGCATCTTAACGGCGAAAGCATCGGCAAATCTCGCTTTCAACAGCGCCTGAAAAAGGGGCTGGCGCTGGTGCCGGAGGACCGTCAGGGCGAAGGCGTGGTGCAGATGATGTCGATTCAGGCCAACATGACGCTCTCTGATTTCAGCCTGCAGGGGTTCCGCCGCGCCTGGCGCTGGTTGAATCCGCAGAAAGAAGAGACCTGCGTGAAAGAGATGATCCAGCAGCTGGCGATCAAGGTCAGCGACGCCACATTGCCCATCACCTCGCTGAGCGGCGGCAATCAACAAAAAGTGGTGCTGGGTAAAGCGCTGATGACCCAGCCGCAGGTGGTGTTCCTCGACGAACCGACGCGCGGCATCGACGTCGGCGCGAAAACCGACGTCTATCACCTGATCGGCAAAATGGCTCAGCAGGGGCTGGCGGTGATGTTCTCATCTTCGGAACTGGATGAGGTGATGGCCCTGGCCGACCGCATCCTGGTGATGGCCGATGGCCGCATTACCGCCGATTTACCGCGCCATGCGGTGACCCGCGAACAGTTAATCGCGGCTTCAACACCTCAAGATTAATCAGGCTGGAATCCATCATGAACCAGAAATATATGATTTATATGTACCTGCTGAAGGCCCGCACCTTTATCGCCCTCCTGCTGGTGATCGCGTTCTTCAGCGTGATGGTACCCAACTTCCTGACCGCCTCTAACCTGCTGATCATGACCCAGCACGTGGCGATCACTGGCCTGCTGGCCATCGGCATGACGCTGGTCATTCTCACCGGCGGCATTGATTTGTCCGTCGGCGCGGTAGCGGGGATCTGCGGCATGGTGGCGGGTGCGCTGCTGACCAACGGCCTGCCGCTGTGGAACGGCGATATCCTCTTCTTTAATGTCCCGGAGGTGATCCTCTGCGTGGCGATCTTCGGCGTGCTGGTCGGTCTGGTCAACGGCGCGGTGATCACCCGCTTCGGCGTGGCGCCGTTTATCTGCACCTTAGGCATGATGTACGTCGCCCGCGGCTCCGCGCTGCTGTTTAACGACGGGAGCACCTACCCGAATCTCAACGGCATGGAAGCGCTGGGCAACACCGGTTTCGCCACCCTCGGCTCCGGCACCCTGCTCGGCGTCTATCTGCCGATCTGGCTGATGATCGGCTTCCTCGTGCTGGGCTACTGGCTGACCACTAAAACGCCGCTTGGCCGCTACATCTACGCCATCGGCGGCAATGAGTCTGCCGCCCGCCTCGCCGGCGTGCCGATCGTGAAAGCGAAAATATTCGTCTATGCCTTCTCCGGCCTGTGCGCGGCGTTTGTCGGCCTGATCGTCGCATCACAGCTGCAAACCGCGCACCCGATGACCGGCAACATGTTTGAGATGGACGCCATCGGCGCCACCGTGCTCGGCGGTACCGCGCTGGCCGGCGGCCGCGGCCGGGTGACCGGGTCAATTATCGGCGCCTTCGTCATCGTCTTCCTTGCCGACGGCATGGTGATGATGGGCGTCAGCGACTTCTGGCAGATGGTGATTAAAGGCGTGGTGATTGTCACCGCTGTGGTCGTCGACCAGTTCCAGCAGAAGCTGCAGAGCAAGGTCATCCTGATGCGCCGCCACGAGGAAAAACTGGCCGCCATCCCCCCCAACGGCGCCACCTCCAGCTAACCGGCAACGATTCACATCTTCCGCCGGGCATGGTGCCCGGCTCAGCGAAAGGGAAAAAATATGCAACGAGATTTCCAGAACAAAACGGTGGTGATCACCGGCGCCTGCCGCGGCATCGGCGCAGGCATTGCCGAGCGCTTTGCCCGCGACGGCGCAAACCTGGTGATGGTCTCCAACGCCGAGCGCGTTCACGAGACCGCCGAAACCCTGCGTCAGCGCTATCAGGCGGATATTTTATCGCTGCAGGTCGATGTGACCGACGAAGCGCAGGTGCAGTCGCTGTATGAGCAGGCCGCCGCCCGCTTCGGCACCATCGACGTCTCCATTCAGAACGCCGGGGTGATCACCATCGATTACTACGACCGGATGCCAAAAGCCGATTTCGAAAAAGTGCTGGCGGTCAACACCACCGGCGTGTGGCTGTGCTGCCGCGAGGCGGCCAAATATATGGTGAAACAGAATCACGGCAGCCTGATCAACACCTCTTCCGGCCAGGGGCGACAGGGGTTTATCTACACGCCGCACTACGCCGCCAGCAAAATGGGCGTGATCGGCGTTACCCAAAGCCTGGCGCACGAGCTGGCGCCGTGGAATATCACCGTCAACGCCTTCTGCCCGGGCATTATTGAAAGCGAAATGTGGGATTACAACGATCGCGTGTGGGGCGAAATTCTCAGCACCGAGCAGAAGCGCTACGGCAAGGGCGAACTGATGGCCGAGTGGGTCGAGGGCATTCCGATGAAACGCGCCGGTAAACCGGAAGACGTGGCCGGGCTGGTGGCCTTCCTCGCCTCCGACGACGCGCGCTATCTCACCGGGCAGACCATCAATATCGATGGCGGTTTGATTATGTCGTAATCCCCCGCGGGTTAGCGGGCCCCATCGCCCGAATAAGGCGTCCCGCATTGGCGCCACCACGCCGGGACGGCCCCCCGGTGGCGCTCGCTTACCGGGGCTACGTAACACCGCCGAAAGGTTGCCCGGATAAGGCGCTACGCGCCGCCATTCGGGAAACAGGGCTCCCGACGTTCGACACTATATTGAAGAGAGTAAACATTATGATCGGTAAAGATTTTGCACAGCAGCTGTTTAACCTGCAGGGGCGCGTCGCCTTCGTCACCGGCGCCGGCAGCGGTATCGGCCAGACCATCGCCTGCAGCCTCGCCAGCGCGGGTGCGCGGGTAGTCTGTTTTGATCTTCGCGACGACGGCGGGCTGGCGGAAACGGTCAGCCATATTGAATCCATCGGCGGTCAGGCTTGTTCTTATACCGGCGATGTCCGCCAGATTGCCGACCTGCGCGCCGCCGTTGCGCTGGCCAAAAGCCGCTATGGCCGCCTCGATATCGCCGTTAACGCCGCCGGGATCGCCAACGCCAATCCGGCGCTGGAGATGGAGAGCGAGCAGTGGCAACGGGTTATCGATATCAATCTCACCGGCGTATGGAACTCCTGCAAAGCGGAAGCGGAACTGATGCTGGAGTCCGGTGGCGGGTCGATTATCAATATCGCCTCGATGTCGGGGATTATTGTTAACCGCGGCCTCGACCAGGCGCATTACAACTGCTCCAAAGCCGGCGTGATCCATCTGTCGAAAAGCCTGGCGATGGAGTGGGTGGGCAAAGGGATCCGCGTCAATTCCATCAGTCCGGGATATACCGCCACGCCGATGAATACCCGTCCGGAGATGGTGCACCAGATCCGCGAGTTTGAAAGCCAGACGCCGATGCAGCGAATGGCGAAGGTGGAAGAGATAGCCGGCCCGGCGCTGTTCCTCGCCAGCGACGCCGCCTCGTTCTGCACCGGCGTAGACCTGGTGGTCGACGGCGGGTTTGTCTGCTGGTGATCCTCTACTGCTTCAGGGCGCCACGCTGCGGCGCCCCTCTCCACCCCTGCCGTTAACCCAGCGGATACTGTTGAAACGCCGGCAGCGCCTCCCCCTTCTCCGCCAGCGCGCGAATATGCGGAAACGCCGCGGCCGACACCACCGCCGGGATCATCAACTGGATAAAGGACCAGACCACCGTGCTGGTGACCAGCACCTGATCCGGCTGCGCGGCGGCGGCGCGGTCTGCCAGCCGGGCGTCCCACTCCCGACAGGCGGCCAGCAGCTGGCCGGTCACCCGGGCTATCCACGGCTGATGCTGCTTCTCTTCCGGCCGTAGACGGTGCTCATAAACATGCTGGACCGCTTTTTCACAGGCGGCGAGGATCACCCCCAGCAGGTGCAGATCGCGGGCCAGCGCCTCGGGATGCACGGGAAGCAGCCGGCGCCCGGCCGGATTGGTCGTTTCGAAATAGTGGAGGATCAGCGTGGAGTCCATCAGCTGCGTCCCGTTATCGAGCACCACCGTCGGCGCCTTGACCACCGGATTAATGCGGGAAAATTCGTCAAAGCCGCTAAAGACCGATAGCGGCAGGCTCTCGAATTCCACGCCATAGAGCGCCAGAGAAACCGCCACGCGTCTTACATAAGGTGAATCCATCATACCAATGAGTTTCATCGTCACTCCTGCCTGCGATAAAGAGGTTGCGGCTTTACCTTACTGGAAAACCGATGCCGCGAATATCACCAGATACTTACCGCAATGGTTAGTAAAACTAACAGATTGGCGACTCGCTGTAGCCCTCCAGTCCCCCTTGTGCTATACCGACTGAGGCGGCATTTAGCCCCTTTTTCAGCCTGTTCGCGGCGGCTATAAAACCCGCTAACCCGGTAGTAACGTTAACGTATCGACTCACTGACTGAGAGATCACCATGGCAGATTTTCCCCCTGTCGCCAGCCTGCGCAGCTTTGAGGCGGTGGCGCGCCTCGGCAGCGTAACGCAGGCCGCCCACGAGATGAGCGTGACCCATTCGGCGGTCAGCCAGCACATCAAACAGCTGGAAGCCCTGGTCGGCGTCACGCTCTTTATCCGCCACGGCCGCGGAGTGCGCATCACGGAAGAAGGACGGCTCTATGCCCTGCAAATCCGCGAGGCGTTACAGCACATCGCCGACGCCACGCGCATGGTGCAGATCAAACCCCGCACCCTGGAAGTGACCCTGGCGACGCTCCCCTCCTTTGGCTGCCACTGGCTGCTGCCGCGGCTGGCGCGCTTTCAGACGCGGCATCCGCAGATCGCGGTGCGCCTGCTGACCAGCCTGGCGGTGGTTAACCTGCAACAGGAGGGTATCGATCTGGCCATTCGCATGGGGCAAGGCGATTGGGAGGGAATGGAAAGCCGGCATCTGTTTGCCGATGAACAGCTGGTGGTCGCCGCCCCCGGCTATCGCGGCGGTAACCTGCCGACCACCCCGCAGGCGATCGCCGCCAGCGATATCATTTTTTCCATGGAGTCCTGGAACGCCTGGTGCAGCCAGGCGGGGCTGGAAAAGCCGATCGTCCCCGCGGGCCTGCGCCTGAACGACTCCAATC
>ERZ772879.1577-NODE-1577-length-15537-cov-36.064333_pt1 | contig 15537 bp, 10 predicted proteins | sample MGYA00580582_ERZ772879 | MGnify/ENA primary metagenome ERZ772879 (study PRJEB29015, sample SAMEA2737682) | human gut metagenome | biome: human gut; feature: human-associated habitat; material: faeces | place: China | collected 2012 ... | reverse complement strand
CGCGCCGCCAGCGTTCGTCCTGAGCCAGGATCAAACTCTTTATAAATGGTATTTAATCGCCATTTAAAAGCGTTAAATCGCTGTAATCACTCAGACACAATCGCTTGCGTCCTGTATGAATTACTTGTAAATTTGGAATTGATTAACGTGGGTTTCCAAACCCACGATCAAGGTTCCACAAGTTTCAGTTTTGTTCAATTTTCAAGGTCCTGCTGCGCTGTCGCGTTTCCGTGACAGCTTGTATATTATATATCAGATTCTCTCGTTTGTCAAGAGGTTTTCTGAAAGTTTTTTGAAGAAGTTTTCTTCAAAAAACGGCGTACAAGCTGTAGGTAAAGGCTCCAGCGGCTGCCGCCGCGGGCTGGGCTCGCGAGACAGCTTGATTATTATAGCAAGTAGTATGACCTTTGTCAACAGGTTTTTGCAAGTTTTTTTGATTTTTTCGACAAAGTTTGAGGGCGAAGTTTGGGCAAGGTGTATATTGGGGTGATGGCGGTTGGCGGGCACAAATTATGGGGTTGGGCGGCAAGAGGGTTACGGGATCAGGTGTTTTGGGGGAATGGGTGAGCGGTGGAAGATTGACGGCAGGGGGCGGGGAGGTTGCGGGCCGGGCATGCCCGGCCCCTACGGGGGTGAACGGAAGATTGTAGGGCGGCCTGCCCTCAGGCCGCCGCGGAGGGGTCAAGACCCCTCCCTACGGTGTGGGGTGAGACGGGGTGTGTAAAGCAGTAACGGGCGGTTATGGAAAGCGTGCGGGCCGGGCATGCCCGGCCCCTACGGGGTGGTGGAAGGATGAGCAGGTGCTGGTGGAGGGGTATCATTCGGCCTCTAACAGCTGTTCGCGCATCCATTTCAGGATGCGGCGCTCGCGGCGGGAGATCTGGACCTGGGTCGTGCCGAGGACGCGGGCGGTCTCGCTCTGGGTGCGGCCCGCGAAAAAGCGCAGACGGATGAGCTGGCGGTCACCGCTGTCCAGCCTGTCCATCACCTCGGCCAGACCGATGCGGTCCGAGAGTGCTTCCTCCGGGGACTCCACCGGCACGTCAAACTCCCGCAGTCCGTCCTCGTCGTCCACGGGCGTCAGGCTCAGGGTCGGCAGGGCCGCGCGGATGGCCAGCGCGATCTGCTCCGGGGTCGTGCCCAGCGTCTCGGCCAGCTCGGTCACGCCGGGCTCCTGGCCGGTGCGCTTGAGGCAGCGCTCACGCTCGGCATTGATCTTAAGGCTCAGCTCTTTTAACGAACGGCTGACCTTGACTGTGCCGCCATCTCGGAACAGCTTTTTGATCTCGCCCAGGATGACCGGCACGGCATAGGTGGAAAAGCAGACGCCGCGCCCGGTATCAAACCCATCGCAGGCCTTCACAAGACCCAGACAGCCCGCGGCGTAGAGTTCCTCATACTCGATGCCCCGCCCCTTGAACCGCCCGGCGCAGGCGTGGACAAGGCCGAGGTTTCTCTCAATAAATTCTTCGCGCGGCAGCTGGTGCATATCCGTGGGCATGACTGTCCCCTCCTTCTATATATGTAGGGGGTCACGCGCGGGCATCCAGCCGTTTGGTCAGGGTCACGCGGGTGCCGCGGCCCGGCGTGGAGGAGACCTTGACCTTGTCCATGAAGCTCTGCATGACGGCAAAGCCCAGACCCGCGCGCTCCTCGGCGTCGCCGGTGGTGAACATCGGCTCCATCGCCTTCGCAATATCCGGGATGCCGACGCCGCGGTCCGTGATGGTAATACGCACAATGCCGCCCTCATAGATGGCCGCCGTCATTGTGATGGGGCCGATCTTGTCCGGGTAGGCGTGGACGATGCAGTTGGTCACGGCCTCGGAGACAGCGGTTTTCATATCGGCGAGCTGGGGCACTGTGGGATCAAGCTGCACAAGAAACGCGGCCAGCGCCGCGCGGGCGAAGCCCTCGTTGACGGAGCGGCCCGCAAACGTAATTTTTACCTGATTGAGCATCTTCATCGGTGTTCACCTCCGTTCAGGCGTAGGTTATGTGGGCCAGGTCGAGCATCCGCCGCACGGCGCGCGGCGGGTTCTGGACGGTCAGCCGCCCGCCCAGTGCGCTTACGTGGCGTCCGCGGCCCAAAATCAGGCCGACGCCCGAGGAATCCATGAAGGTGACGCCCGAGAAGTCGAGCGTCAGCAGCTCAGGCAGGCGGTCATCGACCTGGGCATCGATCTCCCGCCGCAGTGTCTGGGCGGCGTGGTGGTCGATCTCGCCGCTCAAATAGGCGGCCAGTGTGCCGCTGCCGGGCACGAAGGTTACTTTGGCCATAGGGTTGTCCTCTTTTTTCATTTATAAGGGTATACAGGGTAGTGTTGGGAAGGTTGCGGGCCGGGCATGCCCGGCCCCTACGGGGAGAGTTAAAAATCAACGGGTAATTTTCGGGAGGTTGCGGAGGGGGTGTTGAGACAAAATAAAAAGCCCGTATCGTTATGATACAGGCTTACGGGTGCGTATTTTGTTGAAATGGCGATGGCCGGTTATTTTTCTGCTTCTTTGAGAAGCAGCGGGCGGGCCTCGGCGGCAAGGTAGAGCGAACCGCAGACAACAACGCCCGCGAGGTTGTTCTCGTCCGCGTAGTCCACAGCCTTGCGGATGGCATCGGCCACACTGTCGGCGGCCTCGGCGTCGGTGTGGAAGCGTGCCTCCTTCTGCAATTCCTCGGCGCTCAATGCGCGGGGGCAGTTGGGCGTGACGGTGTAGATCTTGGCAAAGCAGGGGGCCAGATCGGACAGCATATCCTTATAGTCCTTGTCGGCCAGCACGCCCAGCACACCGACGAGGTTTTCCTCAAAGTCGGCGCGGGTCAGGGTCGCGGCCAGCATTTTAGCGCCATCCGGGTTGTGGCAGCCGTCGAGCAGCAGCAGCGGATGGCGGCGCAGCACCTCGATGCGGGCGGGCATCCGGGCATCGGCAAGGCCCTGCAGAATGGCATCGTCCGAAATATCATAGCCGAACTCGCGCCAGAGAGCCAGCGCGATCTCGACAGCCATGGCGGCGTGGTTAGCCTGGTGCGTGCCGGGCAGGCCCAGTGCGGCGCGATAGCCGCCGTAGTCGATGCGGTTTTCCAGCCGCTTGCCGCGCAGCAGCGTCAAATCGTCCTTATCGGGCGTGATGATGCTCGTGTGCGCCTCGGCAGCGGCGGTCAGGATCGGCCCCATAGCCTCCGCAGGCTGGTCGGGATAGTTGACGACGACGGTTCCTTCTTTTATAATACCAGCCTTCTCGGCGGCAATTTTATCAAGGGTATCTCCCAGGACTTCCATGTGGTCATAGCCGATCTTTGTGATGGCTGCCACGAGCTTGTGGGGCACGACGTTCGTTGCGTCGCAGCGCCCGCCAAGGCCGGTCTCCAGCACGACCAGGTCACACTTTTCGCGGGCAAACCAGAGGAACGCCAGCGCAGTGACGGCCTCAAACTCCACAGGCTTCTCGCCGCCCTCGGCCTCGATGGCGTCAATCGCGTCGAGTACCTTCTCCGTCAGGTTTGCCAGCGTGCGGGGTGGAATCATCTCGCCGTCGATCTGGAACCGCTCACGGAAGTCCACCACATACGGGCTGATGGTCAGACCGGTCTTGTAGCCCGCTGCCGTCAGGATGGAGGACGTCATGGCCGCAAGGCTGCCCTTGCCGTTCGTGCCCGCAATGTGGATGCACTGCAGCTCCTTTTCGGGGTTTCCCAGATGGTCGCACAGGTTCTGCATCCGGGCCAGACTGGGTGCGCCCTGCCCCATGCGCGGCAGGGCGTGCAGGGCTTCAATTGCCTGTTGGGTCGTCATTCTTCGTCCTCCTCATAGTTATCCTCGTCGGGTTCGGGGCGGTTCAGCTGTGCCTCGTGGGCACGGTGGGCGGCGCGGCGGGCCAGCCGCTCATGCTCGCGGCGGCGCAGCTCCGCACTCTCGGCGCGCAGAGCGCGGTTCTCCTGCTTGACGCGGATGAATGCGGTAACGCCGCGCACGATCAGCAGGATGATGAGTGCAAACAGCAGTCCCGCCACGACGCCGGACATATCGATCCAGACATCCACCACCGACGAGGTGCGGTTGGGGCTGTGCAGCTGGATGGTCTCATCCATCAGCGCCGTTGTCATGCCGCCCAGCAGCGGCCAGCTCATGTGGCGCACAAAATGCTTTGTGTACACGCGGATGCAGAGCATCAGCAGAAAGCCCTCCAGCGCAAACTCCGAAAAGTGCGCGAGCTTACGGATCAGATGCTCCGACAATGGGCCGAGATGCACCTTGGCCAGCGCACTGTTGACCAGCTGCATGACGGCCTGGCTGCGTGCGGACGACTGGGCACCGTTTTCCAGTGAGTTGCGAAAGATAAACATAATGCAGGCGATCAGCGCCGCCGTAAATACCACGCGGAACAAGATCAGCCACGGACTGGTTCTTTCTTTTTCCATAATACTCCTTTATAGATACTCCTCTATAAACCTGTATTATAGCACGCAGCCCGCATAAGAGCAAGCGCCCTGCCGCAGTTTTCCTCATACTATAGGCCCGGCCTTGTAAGTTGTCAAGGTATGGTTTTTGTGGTATTCTAATGAAAAGAATGTATTTTGCGGGGGGAATGGCCATGAACATCCAGATTTTCGGCACGAACAAGAGCTTTGACACCAAAAAGGCACAGCGGTGGTTCAAGGAGCGCGGCATCAGATTCCAGATGATCGACATGAAGGAAAAGGGCATGAGCCGCGGCGAGTTTGACAACGTCTGCCGCGCCGTGGGCGGCTGGGCAAAGCTCGTCGACGAGAACGCAAAGGACAAGGACACGCTGGCGCTTTTGAAATGGCTCGACGAGAGCCAGCAGGCCGACAAGCTGTTCGAGAACCAGCAGCTCTTCCGCCAGCCCATTGTGCGCAACGGCAGACAGGCCACCGTAGGCTACTGCCCCGAGGTGTGGGAGAAGTGGGAGTAAGGCAGACAGCTCACCTCTCTCTGCAGGAGCCCAGGGGCCCGACAGATTTGCGCACCCGCCCTTGACAAATCCGCCGCATTGCGGTACATTATAAGGTACAAATGCAGTGCGAAAGAGTGTGCCCGCGTCGTACCTTTGCAGCAAGCCGGGGAGGATGCAAGCCCGGTACGGTGCGGCGGGTGCTGTCACTTTCAAGCAGGCGCGGTGAGAGGGGCTTCTCCCCTGCCAGCCGCGCACGGGGTTGCCGCCGTTATCAGGGCAGGCGGGCTTGTCGGCCTGCCGCAAAGCGGCCCGATCGGGCAACTTGGGTGGTACCGCGACTTGAGCTTTTCAGGCCGTCCCATGATAAACTCATGGGGCGGCCTTTTTTATTTTGTCCAAATGTAAAAATCACGCCCCGCACATTCACGAGGAGGTTTACACTATGCCGAAGGAACTCGCCAAACAGTATGCCCCGCAGGGCACCGAGGATCGCATCTATCAGAACTGGTGCGACAAGGGGTATTTCCATACCCAGATCGACCGCAGCAAAAAGCCGTTTACCATCGTCATGCCGCCGCCGAACGTCACCGGCCAGCTGCACATGGGCCACGCCATGGATGAGACCTGGCAGGACATCCTGACCCGCTACAAGCGGATGCAGGGCTATGCCGCGCTGTGGGTGCCCGGCACCGACCATGCGTCCATTGCCACCGAGGCCAAGGTCGTCGCTAAAATGCGCGAGGAGGGCCTGACCAAGGAGATGGTGGGCCGCGACGGCTTTCTGGAGCGTGCCTGGGACTGGAAGAACACCTATGGCAACCGCATCGTCAGCCAGCTGAAGAAGCTGGGCTGCTCCTGCGACTGGCAGCGCGAGCGCTTCACGATGGATGAGGGCTGCTCCGACGCCGTCAAGGAGGTCTTTGTCCGTCTGTACAACGAGGGGCTGATCTACCGCGGCAACCGCATGGTCAACTGGTGCCCCCACTGCAACACCTCGATTTCCGACGCCGAGGTCGAGTATGAGGCCAAGGAGGGCAGCTTCTGGCATCTGCTCTACCCCGTCAAGGAGACCGGCGAAATGCTGGAGCTGGCCACGACCCGCCCCGAGACGATGCTGGGTGATACCGCTGTTGCCATCAACGCCGAGGACCCGCGCTACAAGCACCTGCACGGCTGCCATGTCGTGCTGCCGCTGCTGGGCCGCGAAATTCCCATCGTCTGCGACGAGCACGCCGACATGGAGAAGGGCACCGGCGTTGTGAAGATCACCCCCGCCCACGACCCCAACGACTTTGAGGTCGGCAAGCGCCACGACCTGCCGATGATCCGTGTGCTGACCTACGACGGCCACATGACCGGCGCTGCCGACAAGGCCGCCGTCGATGCCGAGAAGGCGGCGGGCCGCGCTGCTGCCGACGAGCCGGACGTGCTGGACTGCGGCAAGTATGCCGGCATGACCGCGCTGGAGGCCCGCAAGGCCATTCTGGCCGATTTGGAGGCCTGCGGTGCGCTGAAGGAGACCGAGCCGCTGACCCACGACGTGGGCACCTGCTACCGCTGCCACTCGGTCATTGAGCCGATGGTCTCCAAGCAGTGGTTCGTCAAGATGGAGCCGCTGGCCAAGCCCGCCATCGAGAGCGTCGAGAAGGGCGAGATCAAGTTCGTGCCCGAGCGCTTCACCAAGAACTATATCAACTGGATGAAGGGTGGCCGTGACTGGTGCATCAGCCGCCAACTGTGGTGGGGCCACCAGATCCCCGCCTGGTACTGCGACGACTGCGGCGAGACCGTCGTGGCCAAGGAAGCCCCCTGCACCTGCCCCAAGTGCGGCAGCTCCAACATGACCCAGGACCCCGACACGCTGGACACCTGGTTCAGCTCTGCCCTGTGGCCGTTCTCCACGCTGGGCTGGCCCAACGAGAACGCCGAGGATTACAACTACTTCTACCCCACGAACACGCTGGTCACCGGCTATGACATCATCGGCTTCTGGGTGTCCCGCATGATCTTCTCGGGTCTGGCCTACACCGGCAAGGCACCGTTTGACACGGTACTGATCCACGGCATTGTCCGCGACAGCCAGGGCCGCAAAATGTCCAAATCCCTGGGCAACGGCATTGACCCGCTGGAGGTCATTGAGCAGTACGGCGCGGACGCGCTGCGCATGATGCTGATCATCGGCTCCACCGCAGGCAACGATATGCGCTACAGCGATGAAAAAGTCCTTGCCTGCCGCAACTTTGCCAACAAGCTGTGGAACGCCTCCCGCTTTGTGCAGATGAACCTGCCCGAGGACTTTGAGCCGGGTCTGCCCGAGGAAAGCCTGCTCGACATGAGCGACAAGTGGATTTTGTCCGAGCTTGCCAAGGTCGCCGCCGAGGCTACCGCCAACCTCGACAAGTACGAGCTGGGTCTGGCCGCCGAGAAGGTCGAGAACTTCATCTGGGAGGTCTACTGCGACTGGTATATCGAGATCTGCAAGACCCGCCTGAACGGCGAGGACGCGGCAGCCGCCGACGCGGCCCGCAAGGTGCTGGTCTACGTGCTGGACAAGGCGCTCAAGCTGCTGCACCCCTTCATGCCGTTCATCACCGAGGAGATCTATCAGGCTCTGCCCGGCAGCGCCGAGACCATCATGAACGAGAAGTGGCCCGGCGACGAGAACATGAAGGTCTGGGCCGAGGACTGCGCCGACTTTGAGAAGCTGATGGACTACATCAAGGCTGTCCGCGCCATGCGTGCCGAGATGAACGTCCACCCCGCCAAAAAGACGAGCATGGTCATTGAGACTGCCTCCCCCTCCGCGTTTGAGAAGGGCGGCGCGTATCTGGCCCGCTTTGCCTTTGCCACCGACGTGACGGTCACGGCAAAGTACGAGGGCAGCACCGACGGCATGGTCAACGTGGCGACCCCCGACGCGAAGGGCTTTATCCCGATGATGGAGCTGATCGACCGCGACAAGGAGCTGGCCCGCCTGAACAAGGAGCTGACCAAGGCCGAGAAGGAGCTGGGCATGTTCATGAACCAGCTGAACAACCCGAAGTTCGTCGAGAAGGCCCCGGCGAAGCTCGTCGAGGAGACCCGCGCCAAGCTGGCTGCCGCCCAGGACAAGGCCGCCAAGATCAAAGAGAGCATTGCGGCGCTGGGGTAAGTCTGAAGGCTTCCCCCGTGGGGGAAGCTGTCACCGCAGGTGACTGATGAGGGCAGCGCTTCCGCCGCAGCTCGTTCACGGGCAATACTGGCACACCCGCCCCACATCCGGCCCTTCGGGCCACCTTCCCCCGTAGGGGAAGGCTTTTCAGCCACAAACAAAAAATAACCCCGCCCCGTCAGGAACTGCATCCTGACGGGGCGGGGTTTTCTCGTTACAGCACAAAAATTGCAGAGGAATAGTTACAAGGGCAAATTACTTGCGGCGCTTGCCCTTGCCGCCCTTGCGGGTGTTAGTCTTGGCAGCGGCGGTCTTGACGGCCTCGACGGCCTTCTCGGCTGCGGGCTTGGCAGCCTCAACAGCCTTCTCAACGACAGGCTCGGCAGCCTTGACGGCCTTCTCGACGACGGGCTTCGCAGCCTCGACGGTTTTCTCAACGACGGGCTCGGCAGCCTTGACGGCCTTCTCGACGACGGGCTTCGCAGCCTTGACGGCCTTCTCAGCGGCAGGCTTAGCAGCCTTGACGACCTTCTCAGCGGCAGGCTTGGCAGCCTTGACGGCCTTCTCGACGACAGGCTCAGCAGCCTTGACGACCTCGGTGGCGGCCTTCTCGGCAGCGGCCTTGGCCTTAACGGTGGTGGCCTTCACGCTGGTCTTGGGCTTGCGGGTGACCTCGTTGATGGTCCAGAACTGGTTGTCACCGTTGACGTCAGCCCAGATCTGCAGCACGGTGCCGTTCTCGGTAGCCATACCGGGGTCCAGCAGCTTGCCGGCCAGGTTGGACTTGATCTTGACGCGGCCATCGTTGGTAGGCTCCACGACCCACAGCTGGCTGGATGCCTGGGCACCCTCCCACTGGTGGACGCGGGTGCCGTCGCTGACGCCGCCCATGTCCAGATCCATCATCTTGCCGGTGAAGCGGTTCTGGATGCGGTAAACGCCGTCGCCTGCTGCGACGAAGTTCCACTGCTGCCACTCAAAGTTGGCGTTGTCCATCAGCTGGATCTTCGCGCCATTGTCAATGTTATAGTCAGCGACCTCAATGACCTTGCCGTTGGCGGCGCTGATGGTATAGAACTTACCCTCGGTAAGTACGGTCTGTGCAATCTTCTTCGGTGCCATATTTGTTCCTCCTATAGGTATATCATGTATATTATGCGGCAAATCTTGTTTGTAGTTTCCCTCATGCCGCGTGGTCAAACACCGCTTTTTGCGTGTCTACGTATCCTATTATAACCACTTTTTACCTTCCCGTCAACTTTTTGGCGCTGTTGCGGCATTTTGCACAAAAACCGCCGGGACGGCAGATGCTATCCCGGCAGTTTTGATTGATTTTATGCTGTTTTGCGGCTTTTTTCGACATCTCTGCGCTTAAGAGTTCTCGGCAAAGTTGCCGGTGTACAGGCGGTAATAGCGGCCCTTCTGGGCGATCAGCTCGTCGTGGGTGCCGCGCTCAATGATACGGCCCTGCTCCAGCACCATGATGCAGTCCGAGTTGCGCACGGTGGACAGACGGTGGGCAATGACGAAGGTCGTGCGGCCATACATCAGGCCGTCCATGCCGTCCTGCACAAGCTTCTCGGTGCGGGTGTCGATAGAGGACGTTGCCTCGTCCAGGATCAGCACCGGCGGGTCTGCGACAGCCGCGCGGGCAATCGCCAGCAGCTGGCGCTGGCCCTGGCTCAGGTTCGTGCCGTCGCCGGTCAGCATCGTGTTGTAGCCGTCGGGCAGATGCTTGATGAAGGTATCCGCATTCGCGAGCTTCGCGGCGGCCATGCACTCCTCATCGGTGGCGGTCAAGCGGCCATAACGGATGTTCTCCATGACTGTGCCGGTGAACAGGTGGGTATCCTGCAGGACGATGCCCAGAGAGGAGCGCAGCGCGTCCTTCTCAATGGACTTGATGTCGTGGCCGTCGTACAGGATCCGGCCCTTCTGGATGTCGTAGAAGCGGTTGATAAGGTTCGTGATCGTCGTCTTGCCCGCGCCGGTGGAGCCGACAAAGGCGATCTTCTGCCCCGGACGGCCATACAGGTTGATGTCATGCAGGACGATCTTCTTCTCGTCGTAGCCGAAGTCCACATCCTTAAAGACGATGTCGCCCTCCAGCTTGGTGTACCGGGGCTTGCCGTCGGCATCCATGCGTTTCCACGCCCACATGCCGGTGGACTCGTTCGCCTCGGTGACAGTATCGTCCGCTTCGTACTTGGCGTGGACCAGGGTGATGTCGCCCTCGTTGACCTCGGGCTTTTCATCCAGCAGCGCAAAGATACGCGCACCGCCGGCCAGCGCCATAACGACGGAGTTCAGCTGCATGGAGATCTGGCTGATGGGCTGGTTGAACTGGCGGGTCAGCACAAGGAAGCTGGCGAGGCCGCCCAGCGTGAAGCCGCCGAAGCCGTTGATAGCCAGCGCACCGCCGAGGATGGCGCAGAACACGTAGGACAGGTTGCCCAGCTGGCCGTTGACGGGCATTGCTACCAGCGAATAGGAGTTTGCCTTGTCGGCGCTGTGGAACAGCTCATCGTTGAGCCTGTCGAACTCCTCAATGGCAATTTCCTCATGGCAAAAGACCTTGATGACCTTCTGGCCGTTCATCATTTCCTCAATGTAGCCATTGACCTTGCCCAGCTCCTGCTGCTGCTTGATGAAGTATTTGCCGGAGTTGCCGGTCAGGTACTTCGTCGCCAGCAGCATGACGCCGACCATCGCGAGGGCCAGCACCGTCAGGGGGACGCTCAGATAGAGCATCGAGGCCAGCACGCCGACGAGGGTCACAACCGTGTTGACGAGCTGCGGCAGGCTCTGGCTGATCATCTGGCGCAGCGTGTCAATGTCGTTCGTGTAGACCGACATAATGTCGCCGTGGGCGTGGGTGTCAAAGTATTTGATGGGCAGCGTCTGCATGTGGGTGAACATCTCGTCACGCAGGTCCTTCAGCGTGCCCTGGGTGATCCTTGCCATCAGGCGGTTCTGCACAAAGACAGCAGCGATGCCGACGCAGTAGATGACTGCCACGCGCAGGATAGCCGCGGCCAGGCCGCTGAAGTCCGTGCTGCCCGCCTTGAGCAGCGGCAGAATGTAGCTGTCGATCAGCGTCTGGGAGAACATGACGCCCTGCAGCTGGGCGAACACAGCCAGCAGAATGCAGCAGAGCACCACAATGACCTGTGCCTTATAGCGGCTCATGACATAGGCGAGGATGCGCTTGAACACCTTGCCGGGGTTTTCGACCTTGGGGCGGGGGCCATTGCTGCGCCCGCCGGGGCCGACCTTTACGACTTTAGGCTGCTGTGCCATTATGCCTCCCCTCCCTTCTCATCAAAGTCGCCGGAGCCTTTGGTCTGGCTGTTGTAGACATCCTGGTAGATGGCATTTGTTTTCAGCAGGTTGGCCGGAGTGTCAAAGCCGCTGACCCTGCCGTTGTCGAGCACGAGGACCTTGTCCGCATTTTCCACGGAGGAAATGCGCTGGGCGATGATGAACACCGTCGTGCCGGGGATTTTTTCCGCAAACGAATGGCGGATCTTTGCGTCCGTCGCGGTATCGACGGCGGAGGTGGAGTCGTCCAGGATCAGGATGCGGGGCTTTTTCAGCAGTGCGCGGGCAATGCAGAGGCGCTGCTTCTGGCCGCCGGAGACGTTGTTGCCGCCCTGCTCGATGTGGGTCTGGTACTTGTCGGGGAAGCGCTCGATAAATTCATCGGCGCAGGCCTGCTTGCAGGCGTCCTCGATCTCGGCGTCGGTGGCGTCGGGGTTGCCCCAGCGCAGGTTCTCGGCAATCGTGCCGCTGAACAGCTCGTTCTTCTGCAGCACCATGGCGACGTTGTTGCGCAGGGTGTCGAGGTCATATCTGCGCACATCAACGCCGCCGATGGTCACGCTGCCATCGGTCACGTCGTACAGACGCGGCAGCAGCTGCACAAGGCTGGACTTAGCCGAACCGGTGCCGCCAATGATGCCGATGGTCTCGCCGGACTTGATGTCGAGGTCAATGTCCTCGAGAGCCTTCTCGCCATCCTTTTTATAGGCAAAGCTGACGTGGTCGAACTTGACGGAGCCGTCCCTGACCTCCATAACAGGGTCCTCACCGTTCGTCAGGTCGGACTGCTCGTCCAGCACCTCGGCCACGCGCTTGGCGGAGGCTACAGACATCGTGATCATGACGAACACCATGGACAGCATCATCAGGCTCATAAGGATGTTCATGCAGTAGCTCAGCATGCTCATCAGGTCGCCGGTGGTGAAGGTCGTTGCGCCGGAGCTGACGATGAGCTGGGCACCAATCCAGGAGATGAGCAGGATGCAGCTGTAGACGGTCAGCTGCATGAGCGGGGCGTTCCAGGCCAGGATCAGCTCGGCACGCATCAGCAGATTGCGCACATTCTCGCTGGCCTTGCGGAACTTCTCGCCCTCAAACTTCTCGCGCACATAGGCCTTGACAACGCGGATGGCGGAGACATTCTCCTGCACGCTCTCGTTCAGGTCGTCGTACTTGCGGAATGCCTCGCCGAAGTACTTGGTGGCGCGGCTCATAATAAAGGCGAGCGCACAGCCCAGCAGGATGACGGCGATCAAATAGATGTTTGCCAGCCGACGGTTGATCGTGTAGGACATGATCAGCGCCACGATCATGCTGGCGGGCGCACGCACCGACATGCGCAGCAGCATCTGGTAGGCGTTCTGGATGTTGGTGACGTCGGTGGTCATGCGGGTGACCAGGCCCGCGGTGGAGTACTTGTCAATGTTGGCAAAGCTGAAGGTCTGGATGTTGCGGAACATGCCGCGGCGCAGGTTGCGGGCAAAGCCCGTGGCTGCGTGGGAGCCGGCCACCGCGCCCAGAATGCCGAACAGCAGGCCGAACAGCGCCGCGACGACCATCTGTGCGCCGACGGTGTAGATGACCTGCATATTGCCCGGCGTGACGCCGTTGTCAATGATGGAGGCCATCAGCTTCGGGATGATCATTTCCATGATGACCTCCGCGATCATAAAGATCGGCGTCAGCACGGAGACCAGGCGGAAGCCCTTGGTTTCACGTCCGAGTGTTTTTAACAATTGGTATTTCCCCTCTCTTGGTTGGTATTTTCCTCTTGCAGGATGTGCTGTGCGTTGCGCAGGGTCTGCTCCAGCACAGCGCGGGCCGCGGCGGCCTGCTGCGGGTCAATGCCGCTTTGCAGGTCATCCTCAAACCGCGCAATGCTTGCCTCGATCTGCTTGTGACAGGCGCGGCCCTTCTCTGTGGCGATAAGGCGCTTTAAGCGGGCGTCTTTCGCCACGGCGCTGCGGGTGATGAAACCATCCTGCTCCATGCCCTGCAGCATGGCGGTGACGCTGGAGCGGCGAATGTTGAACCACTGCTCAATGTCGCGCTGGTAGACGTCGCGGCCCTGGCGCTCGGCACGGACGATGTCGCCCAGCACCATGCCGCGCACGCCCGACAGCTCCGAGCTGACCTCGGCGTTGATGCGGGCATCCAGCGCACGGCGGATGAGCCGCGAGGTCTGGTTCAGCAGTGCGCCGAAGTGGGCATCCGCGCAGCAGCCGCAGTCACAATGCGATGATTCGTGCATTTCTTCCCTCCTTTACGATTTTTGGGTCCAAGAAGTTAGATTTCGAATTGTTCGTTGTCTAACTGTTCGTTTGCGTACTTTACCAGTATAACACCGGATCGGGGAATGTCAAGAGGGACGGCACAGAGTTTTTTGTATAGTGCAGCGGCAAACGGGCAGAGCCCCGTCACCCTGCGCTTTCCCGATTCAACGTAGGGGCGGATTCCATATCCGCCCGTGCCCGGCTGTCTTTATTCGCCGCTTTCCCTCTCCACCCCAAGATACGGCAGCACCTTTCCCAGTACCTCGGCGCACACCGGTCCGGAGAGCGCGCCGCCGCTCGTCGTCCAGCTGTGGGGCTCATCCAGGCAGACCAGCACAGCGACCTTGGGGTCGTCGATGGGCGCAACGGAGACAAAGCTCGCAATGCGCGCGCCCTCGTTGGCGCTGTCCAGCTTTTGGCTCGTGCCGCTCTTGCCGCCGATGCGGTAGCCCGCCAGCGCGGCCTGCTTACCCGTGCCGCCTGTAACGACACCCTCCATCAGGCGGCACATCGTGGCGGAGGTCTCCGCGCTGATGACGCGGCGCTTCACCGTCGGCTGCACTTCCTTCACAACAGTGCCGTCAGGCGCCGTGATTTTCGCCACAACGTAGGGCTGCATCAGCTCGCCGCCGTTTACCACCGCACAGACCGCCGTGAGCATCTGTAGGTAGCTGACCTTGCTGCTCTGCCCGAACGAGCAGCTCGCCAGCTCCACCGGGCCCATCCGGTCCGCGGTGTAGTATTCGCTGCGCCTGACCTCGCCCGGCAGGTCGATGCCCGTGGCCTCCCGCAGGCCGAAGGCTGCAAAGTAATCGCAGAAGCGTTCTTTTCCAAGCCGCGCACCGATCTGGATAAAGCAGGGGTTGCAGCTGACAGCCAGCCCCCGGGCGAAGGTCTCGGTGCCGTGGATATGCCCGTTTGCACAGCGGAACCGCGTGCCTGCGACGGTTATTTTACCCGCGCAGGTGAAATAGTCCGTGGCCTTACACGCCCCGGAGTCCAGCGCCGCCGACGCCGTGATGAGCTTGAACACGCTGCCCGGCTCATACAGGTCACTGATGGCCTTGTTGCGCCACTGTGCCTGCTGGGCCTTTTGCAGCGCGGCGCTGCGCTCCTCGCCGGTCAGGGCATTCACAGCGTCACGGACTTCCTTGTTTATAAGGGTCCGCGGCGCGTTCGGGTCGTAGTCGGGCTGGCAGGACATCGCCAGCACGGCCCCGGTGTGGACGTCCATCACGATGCCGACGCCGCGCTCGGCCACATGATGCTCCGTCACGGCGGCGGACAGTGCGCTTTCGAGCCAGTGCTGAATGTTCGCGTCGATGGTCAGCGTCAGCGTGCTGCCGGGCACGGCGTCCACCAGCGTCTGGTAGTGCGTCGGCATATCGTAGCCCCAGGCGTTCTTGGCGGTCAGGATGCACCCGTTCTGCCCGGTCAATTCGTCGTTGTAACGCAGTTCCAGTCCCCACAAGCCCGCGTTGTCCACGTCGGTAAAGCCTAAAATGCCGCCCATAAAATTCCCCTGCGGGTAGACGCGGCGGGTATCCTGCCGAATTTGTATGCCGTCCACACCGTTCGCCCGGCACCAGTCCCGCACAGCGTCGGCCATCGTCTTATCCACGCGGCGGCGCAGCAGGCAGTCGTTGGAGGTTCGCTGGCTGAATTTGGCCAACGTATCGGCGTAGTCCAGCTCTAAAATTTCGCTCAACGCCCGCGCAGCCGGTTCTACGGCGTCGTCGGCCATCTCCCGCGGGGCGGCGCGGATAGTCCAGCAGGTCTCGCTGGCGGCCAGCAGCGTACCGTCGGCGGAATAGATCTCCCCGCGGGCGGCGGGTATCCTGCCGAATTTGTATGCCGTCCACACCGTTCGCCCGGCACCAG
>ERZ772879.1544-NODE-1544-length-15762-cov-15.237983_pt1 | contig 15762 bp, 10 predicted proteins | sample MGYA00580582_ERZ772879 | MGnify/ENA primary metagenome ERZ772879 (study PRJEB29015, sample SAMEA2737682) | human gut metagenome | biome: human gut; feature: human-associated habitat; material: faeces | place: China | collected 2012 ... | reverse complement strand
CGCAGATGGCGGAAAAGACATCGCCAGACGCGCCGCCGAATTGTGCGGTAGTGCCTTAGCGGATGCCCGACCAGAGCGCGTCATTTTCCGCTTGAAACGCTTCCCTCAGCGCATTTTCATCTTCAGTAGATACATCCTGCTCAAAAATCAGGATGCCGTCCATATCCGGATCATGCTCCCAAACCTGCAGGGTCAGCACATCATTGTAGTGCCGGACGGTATAACCATCCGCGTCGAACGTCCAGTCCTCTTTCTCCTCGCCGACTGCCCAGCGCAGCAGCACCGCCTCCGTCCCCTCAAAACGGTACAGCGTTTCTCTGTGAATGCCGCCCGCCAAGCCGCCGTTCGCAGAACTCCTTACAATCTTGTGTTCTGCATCAAGGTCGTAATTCGTGAACGTCAGCGGACAGAGAACATACTGTTCGCCATCAAAAATGAAAAACTGGTAGACGAAATTGCTCGCGCCGCGCTGTGTCAGTATCACCACATCGTTGATGCCGTCGAAGTTGACATCCGCATAGGAAAGGTACGGGTCTTTCTCGCCGGACACGAAGCAGAGTTCCTGCCCGTTGTCCGCAATCAGGCGGTGGATGTACTCGTTCTCCGTCGTCTGCCCGATAATTTCCGCGCGGACAGGGGCGATGGTCATCAGGAGAAGCAAGGCAAGCAGGCAGAAACGGGAAATACAGTTCTTCATAAAGAATACTCCTTTCGCATTGGTATGCTAATGAAAGAACGAATACGGGGCGGCAATTCATCCGCAGAAAAAAAGGAAATTTCTTCATCATCTGAAATGGAAATGCTTGCAAATTACTGATGTTTGCGTTATAATGAAAATGGTAATTTATGATTCATACTATTTCCAGATAAGAATGCGCCAAGATGCGCGGCGAATTTTTCATTCTGGCTAACGTGAATGGAACGCAGCGTAGCAGCGCTACGCTAAGTGGAATGAGCGGACGCCAGAAGGGAAAAGGCGCAAGCAGATGGCGCAGATGAATCTGGAAATAGTATCAAGGTTTCTTGCTGGAGAAGCGGGGAAAGGGGTGTTTGCCACGGCGCACGAAGGAGCAGCGCAGTACTGCCGCAAAGTGGACAAGCGTGAAATTCCGGTCTGTCCGATTTTAGGGGTCAATATTGCTGTCATCAACATGAATTGGCTGCTGAAATATTTGGCGCAGAATATTCATCAATTGCAGGGAGATTACATCTGCGTATCGAATGTACATACAACCGTCGTCAGTTACGAGGATGCGGACTACCGTGCCGTGCAGAACGGCGGTTTGATGGCGATTCCGGATGGCAATCCGCTGGCGCAGGAGGCGCGGCGGCGCGGGTATCCGCAGATTCAGCGGACAACCGGGCCTGACCTGATGATGGAGGTCTTTCGGCAGTCCACGGCACACGGCTGGCGGCATTATTTCTACGGCAGCACGCAGGAAGTGCAGGAGAAAATGATTACGCGCCTGCAGCAGGAGTATCCGGGGCTGATAATTGCGGGCACAGACGTGCCGCCTTTCCGCGAACTGACACCGGAGGAAGATGCGCTTGCCGTGGCACGCATCAATCAGGCGCAGCCGGATTTTGTGTGGGTCGGGCTGGGAGCGCCGAAGCAGGAGCGCTGGATGGCGGCGCACCAAGGGCGTGTGCACGGGCTGATGATTGGGGTCGGCGCGGGCTTTGATTTCTTTTCGGGCAACGTCAAGCGCGCCCCGTTATGGATGCAGAAGCACAGCTTGGAATGGCTCTATCGCCTGATGCAAGACCCGAAGCGGCTATTCCAGCGCTACTGGAGTACGAATCTGAAATTCATCTGGAACGCGGCCATCAGGAGAAAGTAAATGCAGCAAGCGACAAAACAGCCCGCTGTACTGCTGGTACACGACTATTATCAGATTCCCGGCGGCGAGGATGTCGTTGTGGCGAACGAGAAGCACCTGCTGGAAACGCACGGTCACGCTGCGGCGCTGTATGCGCGGCGGAACGAGGAAATTTCGCGCATGGGAGCGCTGGAGAAAATCCGCAGTGCGCTGGGGATGTTTTTCAGCATCCGTACATACCGCGAGGTTCGGCGGAGCATCCGCGAAAACCGGATTTCGCTGGTGCATGTGCACAACACGCTGCCGCTGATTGGCCCGGCAGTGTATTACGCGGCATTGCGCGAGGGCGTTCCCGTGGTGCAGACGGTGCACAACTTCCGCCTGCTCTGCCCGAACGCGCTTTTCTACCGCGACGGCCATATCTGCGAGGACTGCGTGAAAAAGGGACTGCACTGCGCGGTGAAGCACCGCTGCTACCGCGGCAGCCGCCTGCAGACGGTGTTCTGCGTGCTCAGCACACGTTTGCACCGCGCCCTCAAAACGTACAGCCGCCTGCATTACATCACCCTGACGGACTTCAACCGTCAGAAGCTGCTGGCGCTTAAGCAGATTCCGCCGGAAAACGTGTCCGTAAAGCCGAACTTTGTGGAACCGCCGGAGACGATTGTGCCATATGCGGCGCGCGAAAATCAGGTGGTGTACATCGGTCGGCTGGATGCGCTCAAGGGCATCCGGCTGCTGCTGGAGGCGTGGGTGCGCTACGAGCGTTCAGGCGGGGGCATGAAGCTAATCATCTGCGGTACAGGGCCGGAGGAAGCATGGTGCCGCGAATATCTGACGCGGGAAAAGCTGAAGCAGGCGGAGCTGCACGGCTTTGTGCCAAATTCGGCGGCACGGGCGCTGATGGGGCAGTCCAAGGCGCTGATTCTGCCGACACAGTGGTACGAAGGCTTCCCAATGACGATTGTGGAAGCCTTCAGCGCCGCCACGCCGGTGATTTGCTCGGATTTAGGCAACGCGGGTTCCCTGATTTCGGACGGCGTGACGGGCTTCAAGTTTCCGGCGGACTCGGCGGAACAGCTGGCACAGACGCTCAATCGGCTGCAGCACGCGGAATCTGTCAGCGAGGGCGCGCTGAAAACGTATCAGGAGAATTTCACGGCGGAAGCAAATTATCGTCAGCTGATGGCGATTTACAGCAAGGCGATGCAGAAAAGCGGCGAAAGGAACGAACCATCATGCGGCTGATTGTGGCAGATGTACGGAGCACCAGCACAGACGGCATTGCCGCTGGGCATTATTTCACCGTCGCGCAGAATTATCTTGACCTGTTCGGCGCGGAGATGGATATACGCATTGCGGGCGGGCCGGTGTACGGCGACCGCTTCGGGGACAAGCTGATTCGTCTGCCGCATGATTACATCGTGGGCAGTTCGGCAGTGCGCAACAAACGCGCCGTGTTCCAGAACGTGCGCGCGCTGCTTCGGGAAGCGCAGGATGACGTGATTGTCCTCCAGTGCAGCGCCGTCGCAACAGCGTATCTGGGGCTTGCGCTGTTCAAGAAGAAAGAAACGCGGGTCTACGCCATCCAGTACAGCACCGACGGCGTCAATTCGCTGCTGAAACGGGGGCTGTATGCGCTGTGCAGGCGGAAAATCAGCGGCGTTATCTGCCCCAATGCAGCCATTGGCGCGGCGTATGGGCGGCCGATGTGCGTCGTGTCCGATTACATCAGCACAGGAACGATGCAGCCGCCTGTGCCGTATGCGCAGAAGCGCTATGATTTCGGCATGGTCGGGCTGATTACGTCGGACAAAGGCGTTGTTGAAGCGGCAAAGCAGCTGCGGAACACGCCGTATCGGGTGCTGATTGCGGGTCGGGTGCAGGAAGCGCCGCTGGAAACGGAACTGCGGGCAGTCTGCGCGGGGGCGAAGAACATCGAGCTGCGGCTGGAATACCTGTCCGAAGCGGCGTATGACGAGGCGATTCGCCAATGCCGCTACTGCATCCTAAATTATTCGGAGAATTACTCCCTGCACAGCAGCGGCGTTGTATTCGATATTCTCTTCCGGGGCGTGCCGATTGTGGGCAGCCGCTGCGGGACGCTGCAAATGGTGGAAGCAAACGAATTGGGCAAAACGGTATCCAGCATGGCGGATTTTGCGCCGGAAAGGCTGCTGGATGAAGCCGTGCATGACCGCTATGTGCGCAACATTGCGCGCTACTGCCAATCGCAGGCGCAGGAGCGGGAAAAGCTGCGGGATTTTCTGACGCGGGGCGCAGCGGAATAACCATGCCGCACAGCGCAGAGTGAAAGGAGGGGCTGAAGCGTGAAGGTCATGTGGATGGGGAATATTATCCTCCCTGCCATTGCGGAAAAAGAATCGCTTCCCCCGGTGTATATCGTGGGCTGGCTGGTCGGGCTGTCGCGGCGGCTGACGCAGCTGCCGGATGTGGCGCTGACGTATGTGTTTGACGCGCCGAAAGCGCTGACGGGCGAAGTGGACGGCTACCGCTATTACGGGCTTGTCAACCCCACACGCCCTACGCAGCGCTGCGGGGAAGCCTACACCCGGCAGCTGGAGGAAATCCTGCGCAAAGAGCAGCCGGATGTCATTCACCTCTGGGGCACGGAAAATCAGCACACGCTGGCCATGGTTGATGCGGCGGAACACGTGGGGATGCGCGAGCGGATTGTAATTTCCATTCAGGGGCTTCTGTCCATATACGCGGAGCATTATCGCGCTTATCTGCCGGAACACGTCTGCCACGGGCACACGCTGAAGGACTTGGTGAAGGGCAATATCGTCCGGCAGGAAGCAATCTACCGCCGCGTCGGGCAGTATGAACAGGAAGCCCTGCGCAGGGTGCAGCACGTTATCGGGCGCACCGACTGGGATGCTGCCTGCATGGCGGAGCTTGCCCCGCAGGCGGCCTATCATTTCAACAACGAAACGCTGCGGGACGAGTTCTACACCGGCGAATGGTCGCTGGACAACTGCGAGCCGCACAGTCTCTTCTGCAGTCAGGCGCATGTGCCGCTCAAGGGGCTGCATCTCCTATTGCAGGCGCTGGCGATTGTCCGCAAGCGCTATCCCGATGTCAAGCTCTATGTGGGACGCAAGGACTATGGGCGCATTCCGTCGCTTGCGCGCAATGCCTATGAACGGTACATCCACCGTCTGCTGCGCGAAAGCGACCTCTACGACCATGTTGTTTTTACCGGCAGCCTGAATGCACAGCAAATGAAGGAGCGGTATCTAAAAAGTCAGGTGTTTGTGCTGCCGTCGAGCATTGAAAACTCCCCCAATTCGCTGGGCGAGGCGATGCTGCTTGGCGTACCGTGCATTGCGTCGGATGTCGGCGGCGTGCGCTGTCTGATGACGCACGGCGTGGAAGGGCTGATTTATCCGGCAGACGACCCGCATTTGCTGGCGCATGATATCTGCGAGATGTTCGCGCATCCGGAAAAAGCGGCGCAGATGGCGCGCGCCGGGCGAGAACACGCTGGAAAAACGCATGATGCGCAGAAGAATCTGGAGATACTGCATCAGATTTATACGGAGATTGCACGATGAAAATCCGAATCACAAAGAACCATGTGGATGCACTCTGTGTGCTGATTGGCGTGCTGGGCATGGGTTCGCTGTATTTTCAGGTGTTGCGGATGCCGCTGATGGCAGCCATGCTGATTGCGTCGATTCTGCTGCTGACGCGGGCGCATCATCCGAAAATCAGCGTCCAGAATGTACGCCTGACGCTGCTGCTGACGGCGGCGCTGCTGCTGACGAGCTTCGTCAACCCGCAGAACGGCATCCACATCAACGATATTGTCATTTGGCTTTGCAACATCGGCTATGTGCTGGTTCTGCAAAGCTGCATCGGGTATCGGACGTATATGCGGCTGTATACCAAAGTCATGCTGGCAGAGGCGGCCATCAGCCTGATTTCCTTCGTCATCGGCGATTTGCTGTCGCTGCCGCTGCCGCTGCTGCACTACGAAGTTTCCAGCGTCAACGGATTTTACTTGACGCCTTATTTCACCTTAGGCTGGCTGAACATCCCGGTTTTCCACCGCAACGCGGGCATGTTCAACGAGCCGGGCAGCCACCAGATTTTCCTGAACTTCGCGCTGCTGTTCCTGATGAGCGACGAAACGCGCATGGGCATGAGCAAGAAGAAATACTGCTGGGCAATTGCGCTGCTGATCGTCACCATCCTCAGCACGCTGTCCACAACAGGCTTTATTTGTCTGGGCGTTGTGCTGCTGACGGTGGCATTCCGCAAAAAGGGCGGGAAAATGGCGCGCAGCATCAAGATGGCGGCGTTCGTTGGGCTGGTACTGCTGTTTGTCATCGAGTCTGCCACGGGCGTGGTGGAAAACAAGATTATCGGACGAAATTCCGGCGGTTCGTTCTACACGCGGTGGAACGACACCATCAGCGGCTTTGAAATCGGGCTGGAATCCCCCATTGCGGGACAGGGCATTTTCTCGGAGCGAAAGGCGGAAATCCTGCTGGAACACAGGGTGCAGAACATTTCCAACGGCTTTGCCGCCTTCGTCATGGATACAGGCCTGATTCTCCCGGCAGTTTGGCTATGGCTGATGTACCTCGGTATCCGCACCAAATTTGCCAAGGAGCGGCTGCTGTATGTGCTGGGCGTTTTCCTGCTGTATTTCCTGTGCATCAACACGGAGGGCGTTTTCCTGAACATACTGTTTTTGGGGCTGCTGGGCAAGTGGCAGCCGGACGCGGAGGAAGCGCCTGATCAGCCGGCAAATGCGCGCAGGCAGAGGAAACGCAGGAGGCGCTGCACTGTGCCGCCGGAAAAACTGCGCCTGACGTTTAACCCGCAGCCGGAGGACGCGGCGCAGGAGCAGACAGGCGAAACAGGCGGAGAGGAATCATGAACACAGCATCAAGGAGCGAAAACACGGCACGCAACATCGGTGTAGGCGCAGTACGGCAGGTGGTTACGCTGCTGTTGGCTTTTGCCGTGCGAACGGTGTTTGTGCGCCGACTGGGTGCGGATTACACAGGTGTCAACGGGCTGTACAGCAACATTCTGGCCATGCTGTCACTGGCGGAACTGGGCGTGGGCAACGTGCTGGTGTACAGCTTGTACGCACCGCTGCACCGGGGCGACACGGGCGAAATCCAGCACCTGCTGGGCTATTATCGTCGCATTTACCGCCTGATTGCGCTGGCGGTAGCGCTGCTGGGCGCGGCGGTAATCCCCTTCCTGCCGCTCATCATCAGCAGTGAGCTGCCGATGGCGCAGCTAATCATCTACTATGTGCTGTACCTGGCGAACTCCGTGGCATCCTATCTGGTCATCTACAAAACGACGCTGATTCAGGCTGACCAGAAGGCATATTTGCAAAACATGGTTTCCGCCGCGGCGCTGGTGGTGCAGTATGCGGCGCAGATGGCGTGCCTGCTGATTTGGGGCAGCTATCTTGGCTATTTGCTGATTCAGATCGCCTGCACCCTCCTGCAGAACGCGGTGCTGAGCCATTTAGCGGATAAGATGTACCCCTTCCTGCGGGAAAAGCAGAAACACGAGCCGATGCACCGCAAGCAGGAGCTGAACGACAACATCCGCTCCATGTTTCTCTACAAGCTGGCGACAATACTCATCAACAACACGGACAACATTCTGATTTCCGTCATGCTGGGCACGGTGTTCGTCGGCTACTACTCCAACTACGCGTCGCTGACGACATATGTGACAACGTTCGTTTCCATCGTGATTACCGGCATTTCCGCCAGCTTGGGAAATCTGAATGCCGAGAAGAATTCGGAAAAGTCGTACGCCATGTTCCGCAACCTGATTGTCCTCTTCGGGGCGATTACAGGCTTCTGCGTCGCCGCGTACGGCGCGGTTGTGCAGGACTTCATCCCCATCTGGGTGGGCGAAGAATACCTGATGGACACAGGGACGGTAGCAGCGGTGCTGTTCACATTCTACCTGAGCACCATCGTCGCGCCTGTGTGGATGTACCGCGAAACGCTGGGGCTCTTCCATCAAATGAAATATGTTATGTTTATGACGGCGCTGGTCAACATCCTGCTGTCCATCCTGCTGGGGCACTTCTTCGGCGTGGCGGGCATCATCGGCGCAACAGGGCTGGCGCGGCTCTTCACCATCTTCTGGTATGAGCCGAAAGTGCTGTTCCATCGCACCTTCGGGCGCAGCGCTGCCGCGTATTTCAAGGCGCAGGGAGGCCTGCTGCTGCTCAACGGCGCGGTGATGGCGCTGTCGCTGCTGCTGTGCGCGCGGATGGGGCATACGCTGATGTGGATTATCCTCAAGGGCATCACCTGCGCGGCGGTGACGGCGCTCCTGTACACGCTGGCGCTGGGGCGGACGGCAGAATATCGCTGGATGCTTGAAAAAGGGCGGAGTTTCTTGCGCAAATGGAGGAAGAAGGCATGATCGATCAGGAAATGCAGCACTGCCGTAAAATTGTGCGTTTTGACCCTACCATTTCAACAGCGAATCAGGGAGATTTCATCATCCGCAACGCCTGCGAGCATGTGCTGCACGACTGCTTTCCTGTGCAGCTGTCCGTCGCCGTGCCGGTTCGGGACAGGCTGTCGAAGGTATCGATGAAGCACGTCGGCAGTGCGGATTACGCATTTGTCTGCGGGACGAATCTGCTTTCCTCGGACATGCGCCGCCAAAGGATGTGGAATATCCGCCTGCGGGACGCGGTGATGATGCGCTGCGGCGATTTGCACAAGCGGGAGCTGCTGAATTTCCGCCTGATTCGTGAAAAATTTCAGCGCACGCATATCATTTTGCTGGGTGCGGGGTGGTATCAATACCAGGACGAGCCGACAGGGTACACGAAGCGGATTCTAAAAACGCTGCTGGATGGGCAGTACCTGCACGCGGTGCGCGACGAATACACGCGCCAGCGCCTGCTGAAGCTGGGCATCACGAACGTGCTGAATACGGCGTGTCCGACAATGTGGGGGCTGACAGACGACAAATGCGCGCAGATTCCGACGCACAAGGCGGAGCGCGTCGTGACAACGCTGACGGACTACCGCAGCAGCCCGGAGCAGGATGCGCAGATGCTGACCATGCTGCAAAAGCACTACCGCGAGGTGTATGTGTGGCTGCAAGCAGTTGAGGACTACGCCTGCCTGCGCCAAATGGATGCGCGCGTGACGCAGAATTTGCACCTGATTCAGCCGAATCTGCGAGATTACACGGCGCTTTTGGCATCAGGCGGGATTGACTACGTTGGCACGCGGCTGCACGGCGGCATCCACGCAATGAACATGGGCTGCCGAAGCCTGATCCTGGCGGTAGACAACCGCGCAAGTGAAATCGCGAAGGACACGAAGCTGCCCGTCCTGCCCCGCGGCGGGAATTTGGATGTGCTGGAGGAGCGAATCTGCTCCGCATGGGAGACGCAAATTGATTTGCCGACCACGGCAATTCGGCAATGGAAAAATCAGTTCTGCAAGACAGATGCAGAGAAAGTGCCTTGATTTTTGTATAAAATGCGGCTTTCTGCGCGGTAAGTATTGACAGGCGACTTGTAATTTGTTACAATATAGCTGGAATTGGGAAAGAGATTGCTATATCCACCGGGAGCACTGCGGCTCGCCGCGAAAAGAAAGATGGAAAGCAGCAATCGCTTGCCATTGGCACAACCATACGTCGTGCCGGAAGATTGCACAGAACAAGGAGTGAGGACGATGAAGGACAAAAAGTGGATGCGAAAGGCATTGTCTTTCCTGCTGGCTGTATTCATGGTGACGGGCAGTATGGGAACAGTGCTGACGGCGGCTGCGGAAGCGCCGGAAACTCCGCCGGCGGAAACGGTTGAGGTCGTGCCGACGGAAGCACCTGAAGCGACGGATGTTCCCGAAGCGACGGAAATCCCCGAAGCGACGGATGTTCCCGAAGCAACGGAAGCGCCCGAAGCGACGGATGTTCCCGAAGCAACGGAAATCCCCGAAGCGACGGATGTTCCCGAAGCAACGGAAGCGCCCGAAGCAACGGAAATCCCCGAAGCGACGGATGTTCCCGAAGCAACGGAAATCCCCGAAACGACGGATGTTCCTGAAACAACGGAAGCACCCGAAATCGTGGACGAAGCAGCCGTAGATTACAGCCGCTCCGTGCTGGATAACGAGTTCTTTGACTCCGGCTTTGCCGCGACGTTCAGCAGCGCACAGCTGTACCTGAATCCGACGGGCGATGAGCTGGTTGGTCAGGTAACTGGCGTAGTGTATGTGACGCATCGTCCGCAGAAGGGTCAGCTGAATGAACGGATTTCTGTCTGCGTGTATGACCAGACGGCTGGCGTTGCATATGGCTATCTGGCGGCGGATGCAGTGCATCCTGTGCCGGAAGAGGGCGTTGAGAATCAACGTCACACCGGTGTTTTCGCGAGCGGCGTGGAAATGCCCAGTGCCCTGCTGGTGCTTGCGGCTGCGACGGAAGAACCCGTGCCGACCCCTGCACCCACGCCCGTGCCGACCGAAGAGCCTGTTGCCGTGCCGACTGAAGAGCCTGTTGTCGTGCCGACCGAAGAGCCTGTTGTCGTGCCGACGGAAGAGCCCGCTGTTGAGCCGACTGAGGAACCTGCTGTCGTGCCGACCGAGGAACCCGCTGTTGAGCCGACCGAGGAACCCGCTGTCGTGCCGACTGAAGAGCCTGTTGTCGTGCCGACCGAGGAACCCGCGTCGACCCCCGCGCCTACGGACGTGCCGGATGACCTCGAAAACATCGACCGCGCGGATGTGATTATTCCGGGCAAACCGACGTTCGAAATGGACAAAGCGACGGCGGAGCTGGGCGAGAATATCACCTTCACCATCCACACGAAGAACGCCACCAAGATTTTGATGTACATTGACGGCAGCGTCAACCGCTACATCTACGACGTGCCCACTGACACATCGACGCTTACCATGTCCTTCTCCTCGATGGGGAGCAACGGGGGCAAGCGCACCATCGCGTTCCAATCCTACAACGGCAATACGCCCGGCGAAAAGTCCGCTGAACAAACGATTACGCTGACGAAGCCGTCTGTCAAGCCGCAGGTAACGGTAAAGAATATCGACAAGACGACCGTGGGTCTGGGCGAAAACATCACCTTCACCCTGAGCATCAAGAACGCCACGAAGGTGCTGATGTACATCGACGGCAGTGTCAACCGTCGCTTCGAGGACATCACCCCCGATATGACGGAATACACCTTCACCATGTCGTTCTCGTCGCTGGGAAGCAATGGGGGCAAGCGCGCCATTGCGTTCCAAGCCTATAACGGCACGACGGCGGGTGAAAAGACCTCCGAACGTGTTGTGACTGTCGCAAACGAAAGCCCGAACAAGCCGACCGTGACCAGCTGGAGTTTGAACAAATCCACGGTTGATTTAAACGAAACCATCACCTTCACCATCAACACCAAGAACGCAACGAAGATGCGTGTCTACATTGATGGCAAGCTGAACCGCTACATCTACGATGTGAAGGACGGCGCAACGACGTTCCAGATGTCCTTCTCGACGCTCGGTTCAAACGGCGGCGTGCGCACGGTGGCGTTCCAGCCCTACAATGGCAACACGCCCGGCGCTATGTCCGACACCAAGACGATTACCATCAGCGTGGCGAACAAGCCGCGGGTTGAGCTGCTGAAAATCAGCAATCCGAACGCGACGCTGGGCGAAAATATCACCTTCACCCTGCGCATCAAGAACGCCACGAAGGTGCTGATGTACATCGACGGCAGTGTCAACCGCCGCTTCGAGGACATCACCCCTGATATGACGGAATACACCTTCACCATGGCGTTCTCTTCGCTGGGGAACAACGGGGGCAAGCGTACCATTGCGTTCCAAGCTTACAACGGCGCAGTCGGCGGCGACAAGACCTCCGCAACCACCATTTCCCTGACGAGCGGTTCGTCTGCTGCCCCCGTGATTGCGAATGTCAAGATTGACAAGACGACCGCGGTGCTGGGCGAGCAGATTAAATTCACTGTTTATCTGGACAACGCGACGAAGCTGCTGATGTATGTCGACGGGCAGGTGAACCGCCGCTTTGAGGACGTAACGACCAGCATGTCGAAGTACGAGTTCACGATGTCGTTCTCGTCGCTGGGGAATAATGGCGGCGTCCGTACGATTCAGTTCCAGCCTTACAACGGCACGACGGCGGGCGAAAAGTTTAAGGCGTACACGATTACACTGACGACGACCGTGGTCAACAAGCCGGAAGTCGTCAACTTCACCATGAATCCCAGCCGCGTGAAGCTGAATGTGCCGGTGACGTTCACGGTCAACACCAAGAACGCGACAAAGGTCGTCCTGTATGTGGACGGCAAGGCAAATACCAGCTATCCGACGACTGGCGATGTGACGGTTATCGAGCGCGCCTTCGCTTCGCTGGGCAGCGGCAACGGTGTCCGCACGATTCAGTTCAAGCCCTACTACGGAACGACCGCTGGCGAGCTTTCCCCGGCGCAGTCCCTGACGCTGTATGTGACCGACGATCCGCTGACCGTGACCGTTCCTGCCGCGAAGCAGGGCGAGGACCTGACGGTGACGTGGACGGCTGCTGGCGGCGCAACGAAGTATCAGCTGCTGCTGACCACGCCGGATGGCACGGCTGCGCTGCTGGGCGAAACGGCGGCGCTGAACTACACGGTGCCGGGTCTGAAGCTGCTGCAGCTGGGCGACTACACCATCACGATTAAGGCGCTGTCCGGCAATACGGAGCTGGAATCTGTCAACAAGGCATTCACCGTGACAGGCGACTTCGTGTTCACGGTTCGTGACGACTCGACGGGCATTGTGGTCGTCAAGTACAACGGCACAGCATCGACGCTGACCGTTCCGAACACGGTGGCGGGTCTGCCAGTGGTGGAAATCGGCGCGCAAGCGTTTGAGGGCAACACGAAGCTCAAGAGCGTAACCCTGCCCGCGACGATTGAAATCATTGGCCGCCGCGCGTTCGCGGAATGCAAGAATCTGCTGGAAGTTAAGTAATACTATTTCCAGATTCACCTGCGCCATCTGCTTGCGCCTTTTCCATTCTGGCGTCCGCTCATTCCACTTAGCGTAGCGCTGCTACGCTGCGTTTCATTCACGTTAGCCAGAATGAAAAATTCGCGGCGCATCTTGGCGCATTCTTATCTGGAAATAGTATAAAAATTCATAGGAATTACGAAAGCCGGGGATTGCTGGAAAGGCAGTCCCCGGCTATTTTGTGCTTCATACGATTTTTTCAATTCACCTGCGTTATCTGCTTGCCCTTTTTCCCTTCTCCATTTTCCACAATTCTTCCACCGAAAACTCCGCATGGCAGTTCGGGCAGGCAAAATACGGATTGCGGAAGTCAACTGTGCCAATCATCCTGCCGTCTTCCGTGGAAAAATCGTAGTTCTTTGCTTCTTCGGAACGGGAGTTCACCAAATGATGCGCCGTTTCCACTGTGAGTGCTGCCTTGCAGTGCTGGCAAAAATGCTTCTTCATGAACACAAAGATAGGATGCGTGACGGTGTACTTGATATTTTTCATCAGGGCAGCCTCCTTCCCCTTGATTGTAGCAAAAGCAGCAGATTTTCGCAAGTCTCTCCATTCCCCCTGAAATAATAACGCAAAATCCCCCGGAAGCTCATGCCTCCGGGGGACAAACTATCTTATTCTGCCTTTGCGCTCTCTCTTGTATAATTCAGCAGCCCGCCATAGAGGATGCAGCCCTGCTGGCGCGCGGTCAGCGGCATCAGCACAATGTAATCCTCGTCCTTTGTGTCGTTGTGCAGCACAAACGTGTCGCTGCCGCTTTCCACCGTCTCGCGGACGTTCGGCAGGCTCAGCGTGTCGCCCTGCGCGATGCGGTCGTAATCCGCCTCATTCTGGAACGTCAGCGGAAGAATGCCGTTGTTGATAAGGTTCGCCTGATGAATACGGGCGAACGACTTCGCGACGACAGCGCGGATGCCCAGATACAGCGGGACAAGCGCGGCGTGTTCGCGGCTCGACCCTTGCCCGTAGTTCATGCCCGCGACGAGGATGCCGCCGCCTTCCTTCTTCGCGCGCGCCGGGAACGTCGCGTCCACGGGCGTCAGGCAGAAGTCCGACAAGTACGGCACATTCGAGCGGAACGGCAGGAGCTTCGCGTCCGACGGCGCAATGTGGTCGGTGGTGATGTTGTCCTCCATCTTCAGCAGCACCTTGCCGGAAATGGCATCCGCCAGCGGCTTGCCCAGCGGGAAGGGCTGAATGTTCGGGCCGCGGACAACCTCCACCGTGTCCTCTTCGCCCGGCGCGACCGGGGGAATGACCAGATTGTCGTTGACGGTGTACGTCTCCGGCATCGGGATGTCGAGGTCAATGTCAAGGCAGCGCGGATCCGTCAGCACGCCAGTCAGCGCCGTGACAGCCGCCGTCTCGCAGGAGACCAGGTAAATACCGGCGGACTTTGTGCCGCTGCGGCCGTAGAAATTGCGGTTGTTCGTGCGAACGGAGACGGCGTTCGTGCGCGGCGACTGCCCCATGCCGATGCACGGCCCGCAAGCGGATTCCAGAATGCGCGCGCCCGCCGCAATCATGTCCGCCAAAGCGCCGTTGCGTGCCAGCATCGTCAGCACCTGCTTCGATCCGGGGCCGATGACAAGGCTCACGTCCGGGTGCACAGTCTTGCCCTTCAAAATCCGGGCGACGCGCATCATGTCGGTATAGGAAGAGTTCGTGCAGGAACCGATAAACACCTGATCGACCTTAATCGGGCCGCACTGCTTGACGGTTTCCACGATATCAGGCATATGGGGCTTCGCGACGAGCGGCTCAAGCGCGGTCAAATCAATGTCGAGGATTTCGTCATACGCCGCATCCGGGTCTGCGGACAGCGGCACGAAGTCCTGCTCACGCTGCTGCGCTTTGAGGAACGCATGGGTCACTTCATCCGACGGGAAGATGGAGGTCGTCGCGCCGAGTTCCGCGCCCATGTTCGTAATCGTCGCACGCTCCGGGACACTCAACGTTTTCACGCCGTCGCCGATGTACTCCATCACCTTGCCGACGCCGCCCTTGACGGTCAGCCGGCGCAGGACTTCCAGAATAATGTCCTTCGCCGCAACGCCGTAGGACAGCTTGCCATGCAGGCGCACGCCGACGACACGCGGGCACGCCAGATAATACGCGCCGCCGCCCATCGCGACCGCAACGTCCAGTCCGCCCGCGCCGATGGCAAGCATCCCGATGCCGCCGCCCGTGGGCGTATGGCTGTCCGAGCCGAGCAGCGTGTAGCCCGGCACGCCGAAGCGCTCCAGCTGTACCTGATGGCAGATGCCGTTGCCGGGCTTAGAGCAGTAAATGCCATGCTTTTTCGTCACCGTTTGGATGTAATAGTGGTCATCCGCATTTTCAAAGCCAGTTTGCAGCGTGTTATGGTCAATGTACGCCACGGACTTCTTTGTCTTGACGCGCTTGACGCCCATCGCCTCGAATTGCAGGTACGCCATCGTACCGGTGGAATCCTGCGTCAACGTCTGGTCAATGCGGATGGAGATTTCCGAGCCGGGAATCAGTTCACCGCTGAGCAGGTGCGCGGACAGGATTTTCTGGGTCAGATTCATCGCCATGAGGAAAGGACTCCTTTCATAATATGCACAATGCCCAAACGGGCAGAAACAGCCGAATGAACAGCTTCATGATACAGGATTCGGCGCGGTGCGTCAATGCTTTCGGGCGGAAAGAACACAAAAAGCGCAGGCTATGAAAAACTCGCCGGATGTTTTAGACATACAGCCTCTTGACAACAAAGCTCCTATATGGTATTATTTGAAGCAAACTACTATATAGGAGCATTCGCATGAAAATGAACGGCGGATTTCTTGTTACCAAAATAAAACAGCTTGGAGACCGAATCTTTGAGAAGATTCTCAGCGAAAAGAATATTGATGCGTTCA
>ERZ772879.1535-NODE-1535-length-15801-cov-3.364601_pt1 | contig 15801 bp, 11 predicted proteins | sample MGYA00580582_ERZ772879 | MGnify/ENA primary metagenome ERZ772879 (study PRJEB29015, sample SAMEA2737682) | human gut metagenome | biome: human gut; feature: human-associated habitat; material: faeces | place: China | collected 2012 ... | reverse complement strand
CATTACCGACGAGAAGACCGAGCGCTTCAATCGGGCTACGCGTCTCGCCACCGATATTATCGAGGAATGTCGCGTCCAGCTCATGCTCAAGTTCCGCTTTCTCGATCTTGCGTTATGGCGTATGGAGCTCGTGCCGGTGCACGCGCATGCCCGCTATCCGCTTTCTACAGACGGCAAGAGCATCTATTTTGAACCCTACAGCGTGTTGGCGCGTTTTGAGGAGTCCTTCGACGAGGCGGTGCGTGATTACCTGCACCTGGTCCTGCACTGCATCTTTCGCCATCCGTACAACCGCGATTATCTGCGCAACCGAGAGGCATGGTCTCTAGCCTGCGACGTCATTGTCGAGAGCGTCGCCATGGAGATGTGCGCGACGCGCTTCACGAGCGAGCAAGACGAGGACCGCGAGCAATACCTCTCGCAGCTCAAACAGACCGTCGGTGTCTTCATGCCGGCCAAGCTCTACCACCTGTTCGACCGCATCATGAAGAACCCGGAGGGGACGAGCTACTTCAACTACTCGAAGAGCAACATCGTCGAGATGCAGGCACTGTTCGAACGCGACAACCATGAGTCGTGGCCAGCCTTCAATGACCAGGAGGGCGAAGAAAAGCCTGGTGATATCGAGGAGATCGGCGAGGAAGACGACAACGCCGACGAGGTGGCGGATACGAACGCCCAGGACCTGCAATCGACAAGCGATATGGACATGAGCCAGTCCGATCCCTCCTCCGACCAGAAACAAGAAGGTCAGGATGATGGTGATGACGAGCAGGCTTCCGAAGACGACGACGCCGAGGACGTGAGCTCCAACGTCGATGGCTCAGGGCTCGATACGAGTGATGACGAGCTTGAGGGTTCGAGCAGCGAGACTGACACGGAGCAGCAGGTCAACGACGAGAATGCTCACGAGGAAAAGGAGTGGGAGGAGATTAGCCGTCAGATTGAGATGAACCTCGAGACCTTCTCAAAGGAATGGGGCGACGAGGCGCGTGATCTCATCTCGAGTTTGGCTATCGCCAACCGCAAGACCTACGACTACAGCGACTTCCTGCGTCGTTTCGCGACAGTGCACGAGGACATGCGCATCAACGACGATGAGTTCGATTATATCTTCTACACCTACGGCCTGGAGCTTTACGGCAACATGCCGCTTGTCGAGCCGCTTGAGTACAAGGAGACGAAGAGCGTGCGTGACTTCGTCATCGCCATCGACACCTCCGAGTCCGTGAGCGGCAATCTTTGCAAGCGTTTCATCGAGCACACCTTTGACATCCTCATGAACTCCGAGGAATTCGGTACCAAGGTGAACATCCACATCATCCAATGTGATGCGCGCGTGCAATCTGACACCAAGATTACGAACCCCGAGCAGCTCAAGGAGTACCTCGCCAACTTCTATGTGCGGGGCTTCGGTGGCACCGATTTCAGGCCCGTCTTCGATTACGTGTCCGACTTGCAAGACCGCGGAGAGCTCGAGAACTTGCAGGGGCTTTTGTACTTTACGGACGGTTTGGGCTACTACCCGGACAAGATGCCGCCGTATGACGTGGCGTTCGTCTTCATCGACAACGGCGAGACGCATCTGCCAAGTGTGCCGCCTTGGGCCATGCGCGTCGTGATTGACGAGGATGGTATCAATCGATTCAAGAGCGCCGAGCGCGCCTATTCGTGATAAGACGGTCTCGAAGAAAGGATCAAGGCCATGAACATTGCCGACGCAAAGGAACAGATCAAGGACTCCGTCGAGGCCTATCTTCTCAAGGATGACGCGGGGATGTACAAGATCAACCCCGCGCGCCAACGGCCGATCTTTCTCATTGGCGCACCGGGCATTGGCAAGACCGCCATCATGGAGCAGATCGCCCAGGAACTCCAGATTGGCATTGTTTCGTACTCCATGACGCATCACACGCGTCAAAGCGCGCTGGGCCTGCCACGCATCGTGCATAACGAGTTCGAGGGCTTCGAGTACGACTCCTCCGAGTACACGATGAGCGAGATCGTCTCGTCCATTTACGATTACATGAGCGAGACGGGCCTGCATGCGGGCATCCTGTTCCTCGACGAGATCAACTGCGTCTCCGAGACGCTATATCCTTCGATGCTTCAGTTCCTGCAGTTCAAGACCTTTGGCCGTCACCGCATTCCGCATGATTGGATCATCGTCTGTGCGGGAAACCCGCCCGAGTACAACAAATCGGTGCACGAATTCGACATCGTTACGCTCGACCGCTTACGAGAAATCGAAGTCGAGCCCGAGTATGCCGCATGGAAGCGCTACGCCACGCAGAAGGGCATACATCCGGCGGTAACGACCTTCCTCGAGGCCAAGCCCGACTGCTTCTACCTCGTGCAGTCCAAGCCCGGTGGTGGGAAGAGCTTCGTCACCGCGCGCGGTTGGGAGGATTTGGCCGAGGCCATTGCGCTCTACGAGGAAATGGGCAAGCCGATCAGCCGTGATCTTATCGGACAGTTCCTGCGCGACGACGACATCGCCGATAGCTTCTCGGTGTACTACAACCTCTTCGACAAGTACCGCTCTGACTACCAGATTATGAGCATTCTCGCCGGCGAGGCGGGACTCGACATCATTAACCGTGCGCGTGGCGCCGAGTTTGACGAGCGCGTGGCGTTGCTCGGCCTCATGCTCGATGCGGTCTCTACGTCGTGTGCGCATGCCCTTGAGCAGGAGGAAGTCGTCATAGAGCTGCGCGACATCCTGCGTGATGCAAAGCCGAGATTGCTCGAAGGGGCAGCGGTGGATGATACCGTTGGGGTCGTCATCTCGGCGCGTGAGCAGAGCTTGGCGCGCAAGGTTGCCTCCGGTACTGCCAAACCGAGCTTCGAGCGCAAGGAGGGCCTCGTCATCGCCAAGCTCAAACGCCTCGTGGAGCAATGCAGACTTGCGGGTACGGTGGTTGGCGAGGACGCCTTCGCGACCATCAGCGATGCCTATCGCGACGAGGTCAACGCAATCGATCCGCTCGTCAAGACGGCGGACGCGCAGATGACCAACGCAATCAAGTTCATCGAGGAGGCCTGGGGCAACGGTCGCGAGATGCTCGTTGCGATTGCCGAGATTACGACGCGCCAAACGACCACTCAGTTCATCGCTCACTATGGCAATGAGGGGTACTACGCGCACAATGACGAACTCCAGGTTGACGAACATCGCCGTAGCCTCGCCGAGCGCGTGCGCACGCTCGACATCAACGCCGAGGAGGCCATGCAGCCCGGTGCGACGAAAGCCACGGACGTACAGACGATTGCCGAGTACTACGGCGGCAAGCAGTTCGAGTATGGCTTTGCGTCCATGAGCAAGATGACCCTGCCCGATGCTGCGCAGCTCAAGGGCAAGACCGTGCTCGACGTGGCGTGCAGGCGTGGCAAGGGCTGTTTCAAGTTCAGCGCGAAGGTGGGCGGTACGGGTCACGTCATCGGCGTCGACTGGTCGCCAAGCTACATCGAGGAGGCCATCGTCGATTCCGAGAAAGCGTGGCGCAAGAACGGCCTCAAGGCGAACAACATGAGCTTCAAGGTTGCCTACCCCGAGGACCTCATGCAGGCTGGCATCGGAGAGGGAACTGTCGACGTCGTCTACATCAACAATGTCATGACACTGCTCTACGACCAGGGCAAGGCACTCGAGGAGTTCTATCGCGTGCTCAAACCGGGCGGATTGCTCATCTGCGAGACGATCGTCTCCGACGTTGCGCGCGACGAGGCAGTGGTCGAGGCAGCTCGCAACATCGGTAACAGCATCCAAGCCGCGCGTGCCGAGGACTTGCTGCGTAGCCAGATGGAGGCCGCGGGCTTTCACGACATCGAGGTCATCGACTCGTATTCGGTCGAGGCTGACCGCGGCTTCACCTCCAGCACGGTGGTCGAAACCGTTCCCTCGACCGAGACGGTCCGTTTCGAGGCAGTCGCCCTCAACGCCCGCAAATAAGATTCCTCCACTTCGGGGCCTTGCGGCCCCTCCGGTCGGAATGACAAAGGGAAGTGCATGCTCCCCTACTGTCATTTCGAGCGAAGCGAACGTCAGTGAGCGAAGTCGAGAGATCTCTCCGTTCCGCGGCCTGGCGGCCGCTCCAGTCGAGATGACAGGAACATCAAAAAAAGGGGTGGCCCTTATGGGCCACCCCCCCCGGGCGACTGCCGAGCCTGAGAGTCGCTTTTAGAACTTCGCGTACTTCTTGAGGTTGCTTTCGAGCTTCTCGATGAACTTCTTGGCCGTATCGGAGAGCTCCGCGCCCTTCTTCACGATGTAGCCCAGGTGCAGCGTTACGTCCGTGTCGAGGCGTACCGTGGCCAGCGACGATCCATCGGAGATGCCGACGAGGATGCCACTCGTCACCGTGTAGCCGTTGAGCGCGACGATAAGCTCGGAGAGTGACGCGCGGTCCGTGCAAGCGATGCTCTTGTGGCGCTTCTCGTCCGCGAGGGCCTCTTCGGCGAAATAGACCGGAGCATCCTCCTCCTGCTCGAAGTAGATATACGGGAAGTCCTCGAGCTGATCGAGCGTGAGCGATTCGGCGTTCACGAACGGGTGGCTCTTGGGAAGCGCGACACGCGGGGTCGATTCGATGAGTTCGACGAACTCGACGCCTGCCTTCGCGAAGGCCTCTTCGAGCCCGTCTTTCGAGCGCGTCGTCTCGACGAGCACGCCGATCTCGCTCTCGCCATTCGCGACGTCTTCGATGACGCGCTTGGTCGTGCGGTCACGCAGCGCGTACTCGTAATCATCACCGCCCAGCGAGAGCACGAGGCTTGCGAAGGATTGAACATCGAACAGGTAGTGCTGTCCGGAGATTGCGAATTTCTTGGTCATGATGTCTCCTTTGCCTTCCTACGCGTTCTGGTTGCGCTCGTCGATGAAGCGCTTGGCCTTGTGCTCGCTCGAGGTGCCGAGCTTGTCGGTGTCGAACACGAGCACCTTGGCCGGGCGTACGCCCGTGTGCGTCTTGAGTTCGTTCTCGACGCGCTTGGCGATCTCATCGTACGCCTCGTCGGAGCCAAACGCACGCTCGACGGAGACTTCGTAACGCGTCGTGTAGTTCTCGTCGTAGACGCGGATGAGGTACTCGCCTGACAAGCCCTTGTCGTTGCGGACGATGTATTCGATATCGCTCGGGAACACGTTGACGGCGCTCACGATGAACATCTCGTCCTTGCGGCCCTGGATGTAGATGCGGGTCATGGTACGGCCGCACTCGCAGGTCTCGCGGTTGACGTGGCCGATGTCGCCGCTGCGGAAGCGGATCATCGGACGCGCGCGTTTCTTGAGCGTGGTGTAGACGATTTCACCGCGCTCGCCATCGGGCAGGACCTCGCCCGTAACGGGATCGACGACCTCGACGAGAATCTGGTCCTCGATGATGTGCAGGCCGTCCTTGGCGTCGCACATGGCGGCGCAGGCGCCGTAGATGTCGGAGAGGCCGAAGAAGTCGTAGACGCTCGCGTCCCAGATCTCCTCGATGGCTTTGCGCGTCGACTCGATGGAGCCGCCGGGCTCGCCGGATATGATGATGTGCTTGAGCGAGGCGAAGTCCGTCTTGGGGTCGTACCCCTTCTCGATGGCCTTCTGGCCAAGCTGCCAGGCATAGGAGGGCGATGACCAGAAGAACGTGGGCTGGTACTGCTTCATGGCCCACAGCAGACGGTCGCTCGGGACGGCACCAACCCAGATGCCGAGCGCGCCGAGCTCCTGGGCGCCGATGACGCAGGGGCCGCCGACGTAGAGCGCGAAGTTCATGCCGTGCAGGTAGCGATCGTTGGGACGCATGCCTGCCTGCCAGAACAAGCGGCTCTCGGCCTTCATGAAGTCCTCGAAGTCACCCTGCGTGAACGGGCTCATCGTGGGAACGCCGGTCGATCCCGATGAGGTCGCCATGTAGACGACGTCGTCTTCGGGTACGCCGCACAGCTCGCCAAAGAAGCTGCCGACACCCTGGGTATCACGCTCGGTTTGCTTGTTGATGAAGGGGAACTTCTGCAGGTCGGCGAGGGTCTCGATCTCGGGCGAGACACCGGCCTCGTCCCAGGAGCGCTTGTAATAGGGGCAGTTGTCGTAGGCGAATTTCAGCTCGTCTTTGAGATAGCCAAGCTGCAACTCCTCAAGCTGCTCGCGCGGCATGGTCTCGATCTCTTTGTCGTAGTACTCCTGGTCATATGGAACGTTCTTCTTTGCCATGCCGAGCTCCTTTCGTGTGGTATCGGTCTTGCTCTCGGATAGACGTCCGCTATTTCACCACTCTTCGACTTCGTTGCATAGGGTTTTGACCATGCGTAGTTTTGATACCTTGCTATTGATAAAATAGATTGATAAGCAATATATACGATTGAAGGAAACCATGACCCTCCAACAGCTTCGCTATCTCATCGCAATAGCCGAGACCGGATCCATGAGCGCGGCGGCCAAGCGCATGTACGCATCGCAATCGAACCTTTCGATTGCCGTGAAGGAACTCGAACGCGAGTTTGGCATCGAGATATTCACGCGTACCAATCGTGGTGTCGCACTCACCAACGAAGGAAACGAACTGCTTGCCTACGCGCGACAAATCGTCGAGCAGGCAAACATGCTCGAGGCACACTATGCGAGCAAGAGCCATGAAGCGCGCTTCTCAGTCTCCACGCAGCACTACGCGTTCTGCGTCCGTGCGTTCATCAATACCGTTGATAGCTGCGACGACGAGGAATACGATTTCATCATGCGCGAGGCGGCCACCGGCGAGATCATCGAGGACGTGCGCACTCACCGCTCTGACATCGGCATTCTCTACATCGACCGGCACAATGCACGCGTGCTCAGAACGGCGTTCGACGATGCCCAGCTTGTGTTCACGCCGCTCTTCGAGGCGCCCGTCAACGTTTTTGTAGGCGAGCACCACCCGCTGGCGCACCGTGAGATGCTCGCGCTCGATGAACTGGAAGATTACCCGCGCTATTCGTTCGAACAGGGTGTCGCCAACTCGTTCTTCTTTTCGGAGGAACCGCTCTCCGAGGTGCCGCACAAGCGCAAGATTCGCATTTCGGATCGTGCCACGCTTACAAGCTTGCTGACGGATTTCGACGGCTACACGCTCTCGACGGGCATACTCACGCCCGAGATGCAGGATGGCATCGTCACCATCCCGCTCGATACCGACATTACCATGACCGTGGGATATCTCATTCACAAGGACCGTGTGCTCGATGGCCTGCTCGCGGCGTACATCGATAACCTACGAACCGTCATCAAGAACAACCCGCTCGTTGCCCGCTATCTCGGGGAGTAAGACGTCATTTCGAGCGGAGGCGCGAAGCGCCGGAGTCGAGAAATCTCACCATCTTTTAGGCATGGCGCCGAAGTGGAGAAATCCCTTCGCGTTGCGGTACCATATCAAGCTACCTACAACTAACGGCGAATGAGGCTGTCATGAGCGACCAATTCGACAATCGCGAACTAATCATCGAGTACCTCGAATCGGGGTGCAAGGGCGGTGACATGGGCTATATCGGCGTCGAGATCGAGCAGTTCGTGCTCGACGAAGACGGCGATCGCGTGCCCTACATCGAAAAACATGGCCGCTTGGGTGTGCGCGACATTCTCGAGCAGCTGAGCCCGTATTATTCCGAGGTCGTGCGTAACGAGGAAGGCGACATTCTCTCGCTGTTCCGTCTCGATTCCAACGTCACCATCGAGCCCGCCGCCCAGCTCGAGGTCTCCATATCGCCCATGTTGTCGCTGGCAGACGTCGAGCACGAGTACGATAACTTCGCGTTGCGCATGAAGCAGATTCTCAGGCCATTCGATTACGCGCTCGTACCGCTGGGCTACGACCCCAAGAACCATGCGGCTGACCTGCCCATCATTCCCAAGCCACGCTATCACTTTATGGACGAGTACTTTTCGAAGCTTCCCGGCATGCATGCTGAGCGCATGATGCGCGCGACTACTTCGATGCAGGTTTCCATTGACTTTGCGAACGAGGCCGACGCCGTGCGCAAGCTGCGCATCGCCACTTTGCTCGGCCCGGTCTTCTCATATTTGCTCGACAACGTTCCCGTCTTCGAAGGCAAGCCCAATTCCACGCCGCTACGTCGTATGAAGGTGTGGCGCGAGGTCGATCCCGCGCGCTGCGGTGCCATTCCCGGCCTCTTCGACGAGGGCTTTGGTTTTGGCGCGTACGCTGACTGGCTCCTGTCCACGCCGCCTATCTTCATCACGCGACCCGATGTGCATTCCACCGGATCGATGACCGCGGCCGAAGCCTATGCGGATGCGCCTATGGACAAGGCCGATATCGAGCACCTGTTTAGCATGGTGTGGCCCGACGTGCGTCTCAAGCGCTACGTCGAGATTCGACAGGGCGATTCGGTGCCCTTTGACGTCGCGCTCGGATACGCCGCGCTTATCAAGGGCATTTTCTATGGCGAGACCAACCTCGACATCATCGAGCACGCGCTCGGAGTGGGCGAGGACGGCATCTGGCCTTACACCGAGCAAAGCGTCGAGGATGCCATCGATGCCGTGATTACCGACGAGCTCGATGCCGTGATCTATGGCCGTACGCTTGAGAGCTGGATTGGGCTGCTCTTCCAGATTGCACCCGACGGCCTGGGTGTCGAGGCGGACTATCTCGAGCCGCTCATGGACTTCAAGGGGATCTAACATGGCGGGGACCTTCACCGACCAGGTTCGCATACAGGTCAAATCTGGCAACGGCGGTGCCGGATGTACCTCGTTTCGTCGCGAGGCCCATGTTCCCAAGGGCGGTCCTGACGGCGGCGATGGTGGCCGCGGTGGTGACATCATCATCGTTGCGGATGCCACGGTTTCCACCCTCATCGACTATCGCTACAAGCACCATTTCAAGGCGCAAAAAGGTACGCATGGCCAGGGTAAGCGCATGCATGGCGCAAATGGCGAGGACCTCATCCTTAGGGTGCCCGTTGGCACGGTCGTGCGCCTGCTTGACGAGGATTTGGAGCCGTGCGAGGAAATCGCCGACCTCACCCATAACGGCGAGCGTGTGATCGTTGCCAAGGGTGGCCGTGGTGGCCGTGGCAACACGCATTTCGTCACGCCAACGAGGCGCGCGCCCTCGTTCTCCGAGTTGGGCGAGCCAACCGAGCCGTTCTGGATCGAGCTCGAGATGAAGCTCATGGCCGACGCCGCGCTCGTGGGCATGCCGTCGGTGGGCAAGAGCTCGCTCATCGCCTGCATGTCGGCCGCGCGCCCCAAGATCGCCGATTATCCCTTCACCACGCTCACGCCCAATTTGGGGATGGTGCGTTACGGCGACCTGAGCTTTACGGTTGCTGACGTACCCGGGTTGATCGAGGGTGCTGCCGAGGGCAAGGGCCTGGGTCATGAGTTTCTGCGCCATGTCGAGCGCACAGCCCTCATCTTACACGTGGTCGATTTGACGGGTGGCCTCGAGGGACGCGATCCTGTCGAGGATTACGAGATCATCAAGCGGGAGCTGGAGCTCTATGCGCCCGAGCTTGCCGATCGCCCCGTCATCGTCGTGGGCAACAAGGTCGATGTGCCCGGAACCGAGGAAAACCTCGAGCGCTTACGCGCGCACGTGAAGGCCGAGAGCGAGGAGCTCTCCGAGCGCCTGCTCGACGAGGGCATCGACATCGCCAATCCCATCCCGTTCTTCGCGGTAAGCGCCGTGACGCAAACGGGCATCGACTCGCTCATCGCGGCGACGGCAACCGAGGTCCATCGCTTGCGCGAGCAGGCGGCCGAAGACCCGATGCCCGAGTACGACCAGATTTGGGAGCACAAGCGCCTCGAGCGCGATCGCGCCATCGAGGTTGAGCAGGAAGAACCGCATGCGTGGCGCGTGCATGGCAGCGGTATCGAGCGCATGGTCGTCCAAACCGAGTGGGATAACGATGAGGCCGTCGCCTTCCTGCAACGTCGCATGGAACGTGCTGGTGTCGAGCGGGCCCTGACCGCGGCTGGCGCTGTGGCCGGTGATGAGGTGCGCATCATGGATATCACCTTCGAGTTCGAGCCCGCGGGCTGGGGCGACGAGGAGTTCGACAATATCATTGACCGAGAGGGCTAGACGATGAAGCACGTGGTAATCAAGATCGGTTCGTCCACCCTCGTGAAGGACGGCAAGATCGATGCCGTCTTCATGGGGCATCTTGCTTCCGAGTGCGCCAATCTCATGCACGACGAGGGTATTCAGCCCATCATCGTGTCCTCGGGGTCCATCGCGCTGGGTCTCGAAGTGCTCGGCATTCACGGCGACCGCCCCGATGACATGCCCACGCTACAAGCCGCGGCTTCGATCGGGCAGGTTGGCCTCATTCGCCAGTACACCGACACCTTCGCCTGCTTCGGCGTGACGGTGGGACAGATTCTCATGACGCGTGCGACCACCGGCCAGCGCGAGTCGTACCTGCATGCCCGCGATACCATCGAGCGCTTGCTCGAGTTGGGTGTGGTGCCCATCATCAACGAGAACGACACCGTTGCCGTCGAGGAGATTCGCTTCGGCGACAATGACACGCTCGCGGCCATGGTCGCGACATGCGTAAACGCCGACCTCGTGGTATTGCTCAGCGATATCGACGGCCTGTATACGGCCGATCCGCGCAAGAACGAGGATGCCGAGCTGCTCAATACCGTGAGCAAGATGAGCGAGGAGATTGAGAGTGGTGCCGGGGGCGTGGGCAGCCGTAGCGGTTCGGGCGGCATGCTCACCAAGATCGCGGCCGCGCGCGTGCTCATGGCAGCAGGCATTCCGATGGTCATCTGCGAGGGGCATCGTCGTGGAGCCATTACCGATGCGGTGCATGGGCGACAGGTCGGCACGACCTTCTTCGACGAGAGCTCGAACGGACTTGCGGCGCGCAAGTCGTGGATTGCGCTCGGCGGCAAGGTGAAGGGCCGCGTTGCCTGTGATGATGGTGCTTGCAACGCGCTGCTCAATCACGGCGGCTCACTGCTGCCCGTGGGCATTGCATCGCTCGAGGGTTGCTTCGATGCGGGCGATCCGGTCGACGTCATCGATTTGCAGGGACGCATCATCGGGCGTGGCCTGGCCGGGTATGCAGCGGGCGAGCTGCAGGGGCTACTGGGCAAGCATGGTGCTCGCGAGTTCATCAATCGAGACGAGCTCGTCATCTTCTAAATGGGACAAATGGACAGGTCATTTGTCCCACTTGTCATTTCGACCGAAGGCGCGAAGCGCCGTAGCGGAGAAATCTCGTCATTATCCCGCCTGCCGAACGATTGCGGCGAGACCAGAGCGGCACCGTTATACTTATGTCGTTATGTAACCTTTCAGGGAAGGTGAATCTGGAATGTCTCTCAAAATCGGCATCAATGGTTTTGGCCGCATCGGTCGTCTGGTCTTCCGTCTTGCAGAGCTCGATTCGGACGTCGAAGTCGTCGCCATCAACAACCCGAGTGATCTCGAGTGCGCGGCGTATCTGACCAAGTACGATTCCAGCCAGGGCCGTGTCTTCGAGGAGTGCTACGCCAAGGAGGGCGCGCTCGTCGTCGAGGGTCACGAGATCAAGGCGTTCCAGACGCGCGAGCCCAAGGAGCTCGATTGGGCTTCCGTCGGTGCGGAGGTCGTCATCGAGTCGACGGGTCGTCTCAAGACTGGTGAAGCGTGCCAGGTGCACCTCGATAACGGCGCCAAGAAGGTCGTCATCTCCGCTCCGGGTACGGATGTGGACGCCACCATCGTCATGGGCGTCAACCAGGACGTCTACGACCCGGCAACGATGAACATCGTCTCCAATGCGTCGTGCACCACCAACTGTCTTGCTCCGTTTGCCAAGGTCCTCAATGATTCCTTTGGCATCAAGCGCGGTCTGATGAACACCATTCACGCCTATACCAACGACCAGAAGATCCTCGACGTGCATCACAAGGACTTCCGCCGTTCGCGTGCCGCCGCCCTTTCCATGATTCCCACTTCCACGGGTGCTGCCAAGGCCGTCGGCCTGGTGCTTCCCAGCCTGCAGGGCAAGCTCGACGGTTTCGCGACCCGCGTTCCCACCCCGACGGGCTCGATGGTCGACCTTACGGCCGAGCTCGAAAAGGACGTCACGGTCGACGAGATCAACGCCGCCATGAAGGCCGCAGCCGAAGGCCCGATGAAGGGCATCCTCGAGTACTGCGTCGACCCCATCGTCAGCTGCGACATCATCGGTGATCTGCACTCCTCGATCTTCGACTCCAAGCTCACTAAGGTGCTTGGCGGCGAGGGCAACTTCGTGAAGTGCATCTCCTGGTACGACAACGAGATGGGCTACTCTGCACGCTGCATCGATCTTGCCAAGTTCCTGGTGGCGTAACGCCTCATAAGCGATTGTGGTGGGGAGGGGAGCCTAGTGCTCCCCTCCTCTGTCATTTCGACCGGAGGCGCGAAGTCTGACCCCTCTGTCATTTCGACCGGAGGCGCGAAGCGCCGGAGTGGAGAAATCTCCCCTCTTTACCGATAATGGAATCTGCGATGGAGATTTCTCGACTACGCTCACTTCATTCGCTTTGCTCGAAATGACAGGTGGCTTCAAGAAAGGCATCGATGACCGGGAAGCTGATCATAGTGCCCACGCCGCTGGGCAACCTGGGCGACATGACTGCCCGTGCGCTCGAGGCGCTCGAGCAGACCGATGTCGTCTGCGCCGAGGACACGCGCGTCACCGGCAAGCTGCTGGCGCATTTCGGCATCGAGAATCGTCTCGAGCGCTGTGACGAGAACGTCATCGCCGCAAAGTCACCGGCCCTCGTAGCCCGCATGCTCGATGGAGAGACGGTGGCGTTTTGCTCGGATGCGGGCATGCCGGGCATCAGCGATCCGGGTTGCGTGCTCGTCGATGCCGCACGCAAGGCGGATGTGCCCGTAGACGTCTTGCCGGGGCCGTCTGCCGTGACGACTGCGCTCGTTGCCTCGGGGTTCAAGTACAACGCCTTCTACTTCGGAGGCTTTCTGCCACGCAAGGAGGCCGAGCGCGCCGCGCTTCTCGACTCGCTGGCAAGCCTCGATGCCGTCTTCTACGAGTCGCCCCATCGCGTCACCGCATCCGCTGCGTCCATCGCGCAGGCATATGGCGCCCGTCCGGTTGCGCTGTGCCGCGAGCTCACCAAGCTGCACGAGGAGGTCCTGCGCCTGCCTGCTGACGAGCTTGCCGCAAACCTCGTCGCCCGCGATGCTGTCAAGGGCGAGATCGCTCTCGTCATCGCCCCGCCGGATGTCCGGGCACAACAGGAAGCCTCGCTTGATGATCCCGCTTTGCGCGAACGCATCGCCGCTGAGCTCTCCGCCGGCACGTCCAAGTCGGCTCTCGCCAAGCAACTCGCCCGCGAACTCGGCCTTCCCAAAAACAAGCTCTACGAGCTGATTCTTTCTTTTCCCGAACAATAGATTGTTTATTTGAAAAGAGCGGATTCCTCATAAAAATGCCGGGGGACTGCCCCCGGCGCTTGGAGGTAGCCTGTTCAGCCACCGAATACTTTATAACACAAGTAGGCTGCCTATCGCACTTCCTCAGTTTGTCGGAATCGGTACAGTCATTCGGTATTTCCGCCGCATCACTCATCAAACAAATCCGAATGCGTACCGGTTCTGGAAGCGGTAAGGATCAGTCTGTCCCCATCAATCGCATAGACGAGCAACCAATCTGGTTTAATGTGACATTCACGAAAGCCTATGTAACCGCCTGCGAGTGCGTGATCATGGTTACGTTCGTCAAGCTGCACGCCGTTCGCAAGCTTTTGAAGCACATCATGGAGTGCCCCAAGGTCATAACCACGCTTCTTTATACGTTTATAGTCCTTTTTGAATTGTGACGTTGGGACAAGCGTTAACTTCATATCGTCTATTTGTCCAATTCAGCAAACATGGCATCGACCGAATCATAACCAGCGGCTTCAGTCTTTCTGGCAATAATATCCCGCGCCTCTTGTATTGCTCGCTCTGTTACGGCGTTATATCGAGGCTGCCTAACGTCGAATGGAAGGCCGCCCTCCATAATGGACTTGTGCAGAAATACGTTGATAGCATCGGCAAGGGTAAGGCCGAAATTCCCAAAGATGGACTCGGCCTCGCTCTTGACTTCAGGATCGACTCGCATGCTGATTGCTGCTGTCTTAGCCATTGTACACTCCTCGGAAATGTATTTCATGTTAATGCAATTGTAGCACAATTAAATACAATTATCGGACTCTAATCATATGCACGAATGACTTTACGATTAATCCAGACAGCATATGTCCAGTTTATCCAGCTATAATCTCCACCAGCATATCCGTTCGAGTGAGGACCAAGACCCCATGAGCAAAGAACCCTTCTACGTAACCACGCCCATCTACTACGTTAATGGTGAGCCGCATATCGGTACCGCGTACACCACTGTCGCGACCGACGCCACCGCACGTTTCGCGCGCATGGACGGGCGCGACGTCTTCTTCCTCACCGGCATGGACGAGCATGGCGAGAAGGTTGCCGAGGCCGCTGCCGCGCACGGCATGACGCCGCAGGAGTGGTGCGACAGCCAGGTGACGCAATTCACCGAGCTGTGGCGCGACCTCGATATCACCAACGATGACTTCATCCGCACGACGCAGCCGCGCCACGTGAAGGGCGTCCAGGACTTCATGCAGAAGCTCCATGACAACGGCTACCTCTACAAGGGAACCTACGACGGCTACTATTGCACGCCGTGCGAGACGCAGTTCACCGAAGGTGACCTGGTTGACGGCAAGTGCCCCGATTGCGGCCGCGAGGTCAAGGTCATCCACGAGGAGAATTGGTTCTTCAAGCTCTCCGAGTTTGGCGACAAGCTGCTCGCGTACTATGACGAGCATCCCAACTTCATTCGCCCGCAAATTCGCGAGAACGAGATCCGCTCCTTCATCGAGGGCGGCATGCATGACCTGTCCGTGAGCCGCACGGCGTTCGACTGGGGTATTCCGCTGCCATTCGATCCCGAGCATGTCACCTACGTGTGGGTCGACGCGCTCATCAACTACCTCACCGCGCTCGGCTACGGCAGCGATGACACCACGCTACTCGAACGCTTCTGGCCGGCGAACTTCCACTTCGTGGGCAAGGACATCATCCGCTTTCACTGCGTGATCTGGCCGGCCATGCTCATGGCCGCTGGCATGGAGTGCCCGCGTCACGTCTTCGCGCACGGCTTCCTGATGGCCGCTGACGGCTCCAAGATGAGCAAGTCGAAGGGCAACGCGCTCTATCCGCGCGACCTCATCGAGCGCTATGGTGTGGACGCCTATCGCTACTACTTCCTGAGCGACGTGACCTTTGGTTCCGACGCCAATATTGGCCACGACCGCATCACGCAGGTCTACAACGCCGATCTGGCCAACACCTACGGCAACCTCTTCAGTCGCGTGAGCAATATGGTCATCAAGTACTTCGACGGACAGGTGCCCGAGGTACCCGTCGAGCTTGGCCTGGAGGAAAATCCGCTCTCGGAGATTGCCGAAGGTCTCTACGAGCGCTACGCCGCGTGCATGAATGACATCGACTTCGGCGGGGCGGCCGCTCATGTCATGGAGCTTCTGCATCGCGCAAACCTCTACGTCGAGGAAAGTGCGCCGTGGAATCTCGCCAAGAACGAGGAGACCCAGGGCGAGCTGGCGTTCGTGCTCTACAACGCGCTGGAGACCTGTCGCATCGCCGCGCTGCTCCTTGCCCCCTTCATGCCCAATACGTCGACGGAGCTGTGGAGGCGTCTGGGCCTGGAAGACCCGTGCGCAGACAATGACGTCAAACGTGAAGGCGTGGGCGATCATCTGGCTGACCTTGGCGT
>ERZ772879.1526-NODE-1526-length-15857-cov-3.122959_pt1 | contig 15857 bp, 10 predicted proteins | sample MGYA00580582_ERZ772879 | MGnify/ENA primary metagenome ERZ772879 (study PRJEB29015, sample SAMEA2737682) | human gut metagenome | biome: human gut; feature: human-associated habitat; material: faeces | place: China | collected 2012 ... | reverse complement strand
ATCCGGATCATATGCCTCGTATGCATCCTTAAGGCTCTGGTTGATGGAATCTATCATCTGCTTCTTGGCCTTCTCTGACAACTGTTTCTCACAAGCCTCAAGCTCTGTCTGCATCTTCTTCTTTGCAGCCTCTATACCCTCCTCGTATGCCTTGACTGCATCATCTATCTTCTTCTGGGTATCAGCCTGGGCTGTCTCATTTGCCTTGACTGTGCCGGCTCTGAACTCATCCAGCTCCTTCCTTGTGCTGTCCATGAGCTCACTCATTTCCTTCTTTGAACTCTCTCTCATCTCAGCAAGCTCTTTTTTCGATGACTCCCTGACCTCATCAAGGCCCTTTTTCATGTCTGATTTCACAGCTTCGCCCTGTTTCTTCAGCTCATTCTTCTTCTTCTCTACAAGGCTGTCACAATACTCATCAAGCTTCTTCTCCAGATTCTCCCTGCTCTCATCCATCACAGAATTCTCTGTATTCTCTTTTGGACCGTCAGTGAAGAAAAAGCTTACTATCACTATCGCTACACCTACTATCAATGTCACTATTGCCGGTATCATATACGTCTCTCCTTTTCGATGTATTTATAATTCTGTTCTCAGGCATTCTTCAGTTCATCAAACACCACATCATTCAGCACTTTTATGTACGTGCCCTTCATTCCCGATGATCTCGCCTCGATAACACCTGCGCTCTCAAACTTTCTGAGTGCATTCACTATAACCGATCTTGTTATGCCTACCCTGTCTGCGACCTTGCTTGCCACCAGTATTCCCTCTTCGCCGTCAAGCTCGGAAAAAATGTGTTTGATCGCCTGCAGCTCTGAAAACGACAGAGTGTTGATCGCTGATCTCACTATGGCCAGCTTGCGGTTCTCCTCAGCATTCTCCTCATTGAGCGCCCGCATCATCTCAAGTCCCACAACGGTGGTTCCATATTCGCCAAGAATGATGTCATCTATATCGTACTCAGTCTGAAGTCTGTACAGAAACAGAGTTCCAAGTCTCTCTCCTGCTATATCAATAGGAAGGAGCAGACCATGATACTTGTCTATATCCTTTCCATCAAATCCAAGTGTCGTCAGATTAACATTCTCCTTAGTGGACAGGACGAGAAGAAGACGCTCGTTGAGCATGTTGTCTATGAGACTTCCTACCTTACCCTCAATGAGCTCATGGATCTCCGGAATATCCTCTCTGTTCTTGAGTCCGAGTATCTTGCCCTTCTTGCTTATTACCATCACGTTTGAAGCAAGAATGTCGCTGAGCACATCACAAATGTCATTAAAAACAACCTTATGTGAATTGTTATTGTGCAATAACTTGTTGATTTTTCGTGTTTTATCTAACAATTGTACACTCATAAGTTATCCTCCATTTTTTTATGTAACAAAAAGTATCTTTTGCTCGAAATATTATGACTATTTGTGATTCTACCACAACAAGATTAACATAACAACCATATTTTATGTAAAGTTGTCCTAAAAACAAAGATTTAAGAAAGTGTTGATTTTACTGGATTTTTCAGCCACAACATATAGTGGTCAGTCTTTTTTTCGACACAATTTTAATAATTATGACAACCATACACTTCTTTTAATTTTTCTACAATTCAACAAAAAAACAGACAAATTCACTAATTGTCTCCAATTAGGAATCTGTCTGTCACATATCTTATATCTTAATTATTTATCAGCAGTCTCCGCCGCCTTGTTGTTGCAGGTATAACCACACTCCTGATCTGAACATACCAGCTTATTGCCCTTTACTATCATGTACTTTCCACATTCAGGACATTTCTCATTGCTTGGCATTGCCCATGACATGAAATCACACTCAGGTGCATTGATACATCCATAGTATCTTCTGCCCTTTCTCGTCGTCTTGATGACCACGTCTCCGCCACACTTAGGACAGGTAACACCTATCTTCTCGTAGAACGGCTTTGTAAATCTGCACTCAGGGAATCCAGGACACGCCAGGAATTTGCCGTGAGGACCATACTTGATGACCATGTTTCGTCCGCACACGTCACACACTTCCTCGGACACCTCATCCTCTATCTTGATGGACTCAAGTTCTGCCTCCGCCTTCTTCACCGCCTCGTCGAGATCCGGATAGAAATTGCGGACAACCACTTTCCAGTCCACGGTTCCCTCTCCTATCTTATCGAGAAGGGACTCCATGTTAGCCGTGAAATTCACATCTATGATAACCGGGAACGCCTGCTCCATGCTCTGGTTAACCGCATCACCTATGGCTGTCACATATAACTTCTTCTGTTCCTTCGTTATATATCTTCTCGCAAGTATGGTCGATATGGTTGGAGCATAGGTACTTGGTCTTCCAATTCCAAGCTCCTCCAATGTCTTGACAAGCAATGCCTCTGTATATCTTGCAGGCGGCTGTGTAAAATGCTGTTTCTCCTCAAAGCCGTCAAGCTCCAGCACATCGCCCTCAGCAAGATTGTTGATTCCCGCAACTGTCTCTCCTCTGTCATTGTCCAGATTGTATACAGCAAGGAATCCGTCAAATGCTATCTTTGATGCGGATGTCTGGAATGTCGCATCGCCGCAGCTTACCTTTACACTCTTGACAGAATATACCGCCCCCGCCATCTGGCTTGCAAGGAAACGATTATATATGAGCTGATAAAGTCTGAACTGATCCCTTGAGAGCTGTTCCTTTACCATGACCGGTGACAGAGTCACATCTGTAGGTCTGATAGCCTCATGAGCATCCTGTATCTTCTTGTCTGTCTTGGCGCGTCCATTTGAATCGCCAATATATATATCACCGAAATTGTCCGTTATATATTTGTCAGCAGCAGCAACTGCTTCCTCTGATATTCTAGTGGAATCTGTTCTCAGGTATGTTATGAGACCTATCGTTCCACGGCCCTTGATATCAACTCCCTCATAGAGCTGCTGTGCGATCCTCATCGTCTTGGATGTCGCAAAATTGAGCTTCGATGAAGCCTCCTGCTGCAGTGTACTTGTTGTAAATGGCAGCGGTGCCTTCTTGTTTCTCTCACTCTCTTTTATGGACTTTACAACGTACTCTCCATCTTGAAGACCGCTGAGTATCTCATCGAGTGCCGCTCTGCCTGATATCTCTTCCTTATTCTTACCATCTCCGGTAAACTTGAACGTGATAGGCTTCTTGAGCTTGCCGCCGGTCAGATTCGCGTCCAGTGTCCAGTATTCCTGCGGGATAAAATCATTTATCTCCTTCTCCCTGTCACACACGAGCTTGAGTGCAACAGACTGTACACGTCCGGCAGAAAGACCTCTCTTGATCTTTGCCCAGAGAACCGGGCTGATCTTGTAACCAACAAGTCTGTCGAGCACTCGTCTCGCCTGCTGGGCATCCACAAGGTTCATGTCTATGTCCCTTGCCTGCTTTATAGAATTCTTTACCGCATTCTTTGTAATCTCATTGAACGTAATTCTCTTGTAATCCTTATTCTCCAGCTTAAGTGCTTTCATCAAATGATAGGATATAGCCTCTCCCTCACGGTCCGGGTCAGTTGCGAGATAGATCTTGTCGGCCTTCTTAACCGCTTTTCTCAGAGCGGCAAGGATATCACCTTTACCCCTTATAGTGATATATTTGGGCTCAAAATCATTATCAACGTCTATTCCCATCTGACTCTTTGGCAGATCTCTCACATGGCCATTCGAAGCAATCACCTCATAGTTTGATCCAAGAAACTTTTTTATTGTCTTAGCTTTAGCTGGAGACTCAACAATAACAAGATTTTTTGCCATAGCTATCTGTCCTTTCTGTAGGTTTCCTGTAATTCTTATCATCCCAGAGCATCTTCCGACAGTGTTCATTTTCATGGTCAGGCTCTGACATAATAATTTCTTACCAACTGTTTTATCAATCTTTTCTGTTCTAATTCATACAATATCTGAGTCACCTCAGACACTGAAATCCCAGTCTCGAAGCATATATCATCTATATGCCTTGATTCCAAACGTACACAACTATACACTTTTTTCTCTGCAGGCGCAAGTAAATTTTTGTTAAACGCCTTTGATTCAGCTCGGTTTATGCCCATTTCATCAAGTATATCCTCCACCTGTGTGACACACACCGCCCCCATTCTGATAAGTCCGTTACAGCCTCTGCTGCCCGAATCCGTGATCCTCCCGGGAACAGCATACACTTCCCGCCCCTGCTCCAGCGCCTGGTCCGCAGTGATCAGAGAACCGCTTTTTTCCCTCGCCTCAACGATGAGCACACCGGACGAAAGTCCACTGATTATCCTGTTCCTGTACGGGAATCTGAAAGCATCCGGTCTTATGTCAAGCCCACATTCCGACAGCACTACTCCGCCGCCATTTCTTATGTCGTGATATATATCATAGTTCTCCCTCGGATACGGAACATTTATACCACTTCCGAGCACAGCCACAGTCTTTCCTCCGGCCTTCATGGCAGCTCTGTGCGCAGCGCCATCTATTCCCAGTGCCATTCCACTGACTATAGTAACCCCTGATGCTGCAAGCTCCCCCGACAGCCTGTCGGCAGCTTCCCTTCCGTACACAGAGGCCTTTCTTGCCCCTACCACCGCAACCGCAGGGTCCAGATCCGCCAGCACATCCACATCCCCTGCTGCAAACAGAAGCATTGGGGGATCCGGTATATCATACAGCTTCCCGGGATACAGCTTATGTCCCGGATAAATATATGAAATATCATTTCTTCGAAGCTCCTCTGCATATGCCACAACTTTCCCGGCATCCCTGTATTCAAGGAATCCGTCAGCCTGAGCCTGTGTGAGTTCATCCCGAAGCTGTTCCTCAGAAGTGTTCCACAGTCCTCTTATACCTCCGTATTTCATGGCAACGTTCATCTTCACAGTGTGAGTCATCCTGCTTATCATCCCAAACCAGAGATAAAGTAATTCCTCCGTCATGTCACACACCTCCCTGAATGTCCGCATTTCTGAAGAACACCGCTTCTCTCATGTGTTTTATCCCGACCTCAGGATCTCCATCGAGATCCGCAATAGTCCTGGCTATCTTGAGTACCCTGTATGCTCCTCTCGCAGTCATATCCATATCGGCAAAACAGTTCTCCATGAAATTCTTTGCCTCGCCGTCAAGTACTACATATTTACTGCATAATGCCGAATCCATCTGGGAATTGAACCGTATATTTTCACCGCTGAACCTTTCACTCTGTATCCTCTGGGTCCTCAGCACACTCTCCCTCATTTCTGCTGAATTCTTCCCTGTCCGGCCACCAAATAACTGTCTGCAGTCCACCTTCCTAACATCCACATTTATATCTATCCTGTCAAGCAGAGGCTTGCTTATCCTGGCATTATAATTCCTGATCTGCCTGACCGTGCATGTACACCTGTTCATATCCGGGTACTGTCCGCAGGGGCATGGATTTCTCGCCGCAACCAGCATGAAGTCCGCAGGAAATCTGTATATTCCACCAAGCCTTGATATACTGACCTCACCGTCCTCAAGGGGCTGTCTCATGACCTCGAGCACGTTCCGGTTAAACTCCGGCAGCTCATCGAGAAACAGCACACCACCGTGTGCAAGACTTATCTCTCCTGGTCTCGGATTATGCCCGCCGCCGGACAGGGCATGCAGGGATATCGTATGATGAGGTGCCCGGAATGGACGGCGGTTTATTATATGACAGGATTCATCCAGAAGCCCCGCCACACTGTACACCTTCGTTATCTCTATACTCTCCTCAAGGCTGAGTCTCGGAAGTATCGTCGGGATACGTCTGGCTATCATGGATTTGCCTGCCCCGGCGGGGCCTGTCATGAGTATGTTGTGCATTCCCGCCGCGGCTATCTCCACTCCACGTTTAAGGGATTCATGCCCCATTACCTCAGAGAAATCCACTTCAGCTTCATCCCCTGACGTATCCAGCATGGCTTCTACATCAACATATTCAGGCTCTATGGTCTGTATACCACTCAAGTGATCGACCAGCTCTCCTATACTTGTGACCGGTATAACAGTCATCCCACGTATAATGGCGGCCTCCCTGGAATTCCCCGCCGGCACTATACAGCTCCTCACACCTTCGCTGTACGCAGAGTGAACTATGGACAGCACACCGCTCACCGTATTCACATGTCCATCAAGCCCCAGCTCTCCAAGGATAAGTATGTTCTTTATATTGTCTGTTGGAATAACGCCCATGGACGCCAGCATACCCGCTGCGATGGGCAGATCGAAGGCAGTGCCTTCCTTTCTGATATCCGCCGGAAAGAGATTGATCGTTATTCTCTTCGGAGGAATGTTGAAACCAGAATTGCGCAGTGCAGTCCGGACCCGTTCTCCTGCTTCCTTCACGCAGGAGGACAGGTATCCGACCATATTCATAACGGGAAGCCCATCGTGTATATCCGTCTCCACTGATATGAGCGTCCCGTCGATTCCCTGTACAAGTCCACTTAATACTTTACTATACATAAGCAAGTGCTCCTTCCCGCTCTGCCGAGCAGCCTCTCCATCGGAGCACATATTACACTAAAAAGGATATCCCATAATCAAACACAAGTCAAACTCCATTTTGTATACCTGTTTGGAATATCATATCCTTGACTTTTTCCTTTTTCTGCTGCCCTTAACCAGCTTCACCGAAGCCACCTTAAGCAGCACAAATGATGCTGCGAGATTCACACACACTGAGATCACGGCCATATGATCCACCACGAAATTCGTGTATTTACCGTATCCCGTCATGGTTTCCACCACAGATTCATTCTCGAGCAATCTGACGAAATTTTCTGCTATCCATATGGCAGGATTGACTGCATAGCAAACTGCCTTTCCCATCATATAAGCAGCATAACTGCTTCTTGAACCGTCCGACATATACATCATGGATTCAAAAACTTTTCCTATCGCACATGATAAAAACACAACAGTGGCTATAGTCACTATGGTTGATATGGCCGCCGACACAGAAGTTCTCTTCACGCAGGAGTAAAATATTCCGATACTACCAACGTATATATCTATAAAGAGAACCATTCCAAGGTATTTGAACAGTTCGTCCCAGCCCATTCCTCCAACTATGAATGCAACCGCCATAAACGGAAGAGTTGCTATGACATACATTGCCGTGGTGGCAACTGCCGACAGGAGCTTTCCGGCAACTATCGATATAGGTCTTACCGGAGTCGTCAGCATGATCTCAAGCGTCTGTCTCTCCCTCTCACCGGATATCGAGGTGGATGTGATTATCGGAACTATGAGTCCTATTATGCACAGCTCACACACCGCAAGCACAGGAAACATCTGTGCAATATTTGAATAATATACCTGATATGCTGAGCCTCTGCTCGTCATGAAGAGCATTCCGACAACCAGCGCAAACAGGCAGTTGATGAGTGTTATCGTCACGACCATTCTGGCACTTCTCGCATTTACCAGAATATCCTTCTTCAATATGGGATTAATAATTGTTCTTCGCGCCACGATTCTCACCTCCCGTAATCTTAAGGAACAGGGATTCCAGATCTTCCTTCTCCCTGAAAAACTGATGAACGTGCACACCGTTGTCCACAAGACTTCTGACAAGCTCGGCGTCAGACTCCCTCGTGCCTGAATAATAGACAAGAATTTCTCCATCTTGTATACTTATGCGATCCACATTGAATCTTTCCTTCACAATGACAGATATCCTGTTGGCTGAGGCCTCCGCATCAAGTCCCAACATATATCCCTTTATCCTTACAGGAGGCATGTTCTTATCACCATTTACAATCTCATCCACGCTTCCGCTGGCCACTATCTTTCCGTGGTCTATGACACCTATACTCGTACACATCTCTGAAAGCTCCGGCAGAATATGCGAGCTTATCACAATGGTCTTGCCCATCTCCTTCAGATCACGCAGTATATTCTTCATATCATGTCTTGACCTTGGATCCAGACCCGAACTCGGCTCATCGAGCACCAGAAGCTCGGGATCATGTATGAGCGCTCTTGCTACACAGAGTCTCTGCTTCATACCTCTTGAAAGGCTGTCGACGAACTCGTCCTTTTTATCCTGAAGGGCGACAAGCTCCAGATATTTATCTGCGACCTTCTCCACTTCCCGCTTGCTCATGCCGTACATGGAGCCATAAAAATCCATGTACTCCATGACCTTCAGATTGTCGTACACACCGAAAAAGTCAGGAACATATCCTATCTTCCGTTTCACATCCGCAGGTCTGCCAAGTGCGTCTACACCGTCTATGGTGACCTTTCCCGATGTGGCTTTAAGGAGTCCGCACATGATCCTCATGGTTGTCGTCTTACCGGCACCATTTGGTCCGACAAATCCGAATATCTCGCCCTTATCAATATGAAGATTCATATGATCGAGCGCAACAAACTTTCCATATCTCTTGGTGAGTTCTTCTATATCAACCATTACCGGACACCTCCCCTCGCACTGATATGTGGAAGGTAACTGTCCACATAATAATCTCCCTGCTGAGGAGATATAAATCTCATAGCCAGGCATCCGTCCGACATATATTTGTCAAGTTCCTGCCCCTTTATGATCGTTTGTCCATCGGCAAATACCGTGTCATATTCACCGGTCTCTCTGTTGAGCATCTGCACTACGACCTTGTTCTTGCCGCTTCCCGCCTGGGTCTTATCGTATATCAGTTCCGTTATATCATCATTCTTGCCAAATCTGATGTTAACGTCCACGGTTTCAGAATACATCAACAGATCGTCATCACCATAATCTGATCCGCCGATTCCATTCTCATCCCTGTCATAAATGCTGTAATAATAAACTCCATCCACATCCTCATATTTAAGGGTATCTATGTCGTATACCATATAGCTGCCATAATTTTCCGTATCGGCATCACTCATCATATCCGGATCCCGCTGTATGGTTCCCCACACAGCCACAACGCCGTCATCTGCAGCGAGTCTACTGTACTGGGCAAGCCGGAGCTGCATGTAATAATTTCTGGACCATTCCGCCGACGATTCATCATCTCCGAAATAATCCTCACCATACTTCTTCGTGTAATATGATCTCATTCCGTCAAGTATGGAGCCGCCGTCAAATTTGTGGGTATTCTTCCTGCTTATCCGTATGGTATCTCCCGCTCTCAGGACATCAGCAACGTAATAATATCCCTCGGACATGACCACAAGATTCTCCACATCGTACGAGGTGTCATTTGTCAATGTTCCCTCAAAGCCATCTGTATATAATGTCAAATTCTTCCGAATTCTTCCAATATCGTTGCTTCCAGCAAAGCTTGCATTAGCTGATATAGTGCCAAATGAACGATTGCTGTAATAATTCAGTGTAACGCCATCTTTTCCATCATTTTTTACCGCATTGAGATTGTCATAAAAGCTGGATTCCATGGAATCATCCATCTCGATGTTGGAATATTTGCTGTTGATGTCTATCTTGTATTGGCCTGATCTGCCGCCTATTATATATGAATATGCATCCTCCCGCTTGGTATCACCGCTTATATCCGCAGCCACAAATGTAAGTCCGATAGGCTTTGTAACTCTGTACTTGAGGCTTACCATATATATGGCACCTGTACCGATAATTGCACATACCGGGATAACTCCCCATATGAGCTCCTTCTTTTTGAGCCTGCTGAGGACGATGTACGCCACAGGACCACACACAATGATATATATGATCAGCACGAGCATAATGACAACAGGTGACGGGGTGCTTCTCTTGTTGGCTGCATTTGCCACATCATATCCATAATATGTGCCACCATAATACCAGCCTCCATTGATCCAGTTCTGTGTCATATCCGTAAAGCCTGCCTCCAGAGCAGCCTGCGCCTGGGCAGTCTTATCCTTCTCATCCGTCTGTGCAAGCGAATACGGGAGCACCACGATCCGGCCATATCCCATATTCAGATAGTATCCATCTGAGCCGTCCAGCTCATGTACCTTCTGTGTGTCATTCACAGCGGAGACAAAATCGCCGTCAAAGCTGCTGAGTTCATTTTCATCTGACGACTTGGCCAGTATCATAGCTCCACCACTGTACACCCATTGTTTTATGGCAGCACTCTGCTTCTCTGACAATCCCGACAGATCATAATCATCCACCAACAGGTACTCTATAGCCTCCAATCCCTCCTCGGACTCAGGAATGTCTGAGGGTGATAATGCAACAGTCTCTACCTTTGCATTATCATACACATTGTCCATGGAGACATCCTCTATATAAGACATGGCATCCTGTCTGTCACTCATCACGCCCACCGCAACTACCATATCATTGCCCTCTATACTCAGTGAATCCCGCTCTGAGTACACCAGCTCTCCGTCACTGTCCTTGATCTCAACCTTTGCTATACCGGAGCCCATATTATCGACACAGAATTCCAGCTCTGTATTTTCTCCTGCCTTTAATTCCACATCTCTGGCATATGTCATATTCTTCGTGCCAAAGCCTTCGGAATAGCTCGTCTGTACAGACACATTTCCCGCAAAATCTGTGTCGCACACAATATCCAGCCTGATAACACTGCCTCTGTCATTTACCGCATATCCATTGAGTCCATACTTTAGCTGTATATCAAAATCAGGGTTATTTTCAATTATCCTCTGTTCAACCCGTCCATATGCACTATCTGTGTTCGTTTCCGCCATAGCTGGACAGATCATACCTCCAAGCAGCATAAGTGCAACCGCACCGCCACACGCAAGTTTCGCCGATCTGATCATAAGTCTTTCCTTCCAATTTGACTTTATTTTTTACACTAAACTTATAATAAATTCTGCCGGTAAATAACGCAACTTACACTTTCGTAAGGACACGTCAAAGCTCTTCCGGCATTCCCCGTCCGCGCAAAAAAAAGCTCCCCGGATACATCAAATATCATGTATTCAGGGAGCTGCTCAACTCTTAACTGAAATATACTACCTCTTCATCAGGTGCACTTGTGAGTGTGACCTTCTCTGCTGTGAGAACAGGTCCTTCACCTTCAAAATCTGGGTAATACTCGTAGCCTATCTTGGCTGTGACATCAACCCACTGTCTGTCCACAAGATTCTTGGCACCCTGATAGTAGCACTTGAATCCGACAAACTGGATATCCTCAACACAGCATGTCATGGCGAATCTTCCAGGAACAAATGCATTGCTGCCGTACTGCTTTGGTCTAAATACCATGGCCTTGAAGTGGATCTTCTTGCCGTCGTATCTCTCTTTCATGTCAGATGCATCCACATACCAGATACCGAAATCGTCATCCGGCAGTTCTATCACATCTGCGCTCACATCGTATGGCAGATCCTCAGGTTCATTTGTCTCAGGTGCAATGGAACCATCTTTCATCTCAAAGATGATCTGTGCTCTTCTGTTCACCGCCTTGATGGATCTTCTCCACTCAGGAATCTTGGAATTCTCATCACATCTGTTGAAGATGACCATGTCCGCACTGTTGAACTGCTCAACCATGGTTGCCTTCATGTTCTGTGAGTACACATCGTATGTCTCCGCATTCACAAATGAGATAACCTGGACAACCGTCCATCCCTTTGGAACCCTTATCTCAAATATCTTATCGAGCTTCCACATACCATTGTACTCGATCATGACCTGTTCCGGATTGTATTTGTCCTGAAGGTCAAGGAGATGGTCTGTGGTGAGCTGATCTTCCTCTATGAACTCTGTATATATATTAGCCTTCTTCAGAGCCTCAAGATCATACTCCTCCTCTCCGTCCTCACAGACGAGAAGAAGTGTCTTGGCTCCACCTGTAAAGCCTCTGTCCATCAGGGTCTCCTTGGCAAATGTTGTCTTACCGCTCTCAAGGAATCCCATGAACACATATACAGGTATCTCTTTATTCTGACGTCCCATCATATTAACTCCTTATCATAGAACAACCTGCTTAAACCTCGAACAGTTCTGCAAGGTCGTCCTCCTTAAGCTTGCTTCCTATTACGCAAAGCTTACCAGTGATGTCAGCCTTGCCCTTTCTGACCTCAAACTCGCCTGGTACAAGATCAAAGTACAGCCACTCACCTGCATCGCTAGGTACGATACCCTTTGCTCTGAGGATAACACCGTACTTCTCTGTGTCAGCCAGAGTGTCAAGGATCTCTCTGAGTTTGTCCTCATTGTACTTGTGTGGTGTCTCCTTGCCCCAGCTTGTAAATACCTCATCTGCATGATGATGGTGGTGATCATGGTCATGGCAGCCACATGTACACTCATCGCCATGGTCGTGATCATGATGATGATCGTGGTCATCGTGGTCGTGGTGATGCTCGTGCTCGTCGTGATCGTGATGATGCTCATGGTCGTCATCATGGTCGTGATGATGGTCATGGTCGTGACAGCCACATGTGCACTCATCGCCGTGGTCGTGGTCATGATCATGTCCCTTCTTAGCCTCATCCATCATTGTCTCCTCAAGAGACTTGTAGTTCTGCATAGCCTCTCTGATGGCTGCTCCATCGATCTCTTCCCATGGAGTTGTAATGATGGTTGCATGATCGTTCTTCTCTCTGATCATGGCTACAGCCTTCTCTATCTTGTCCTGTGTAGTAGTCTGTGTTCTGCTCAGGATGATAGTGTTAGCACTTTCGATCTGGTTGTTGAAGAACTCGCCAAAGTTCTTCATATAAATCTTAACCTTTGACACATCGGCAACTGTTGTGTAGCTGTCGAGCTCTACATCAAGATCTCCTGATACATCCTTTACTGCCTTGATAACGTCAGACAGCTTGCCAACTCCTGACGGCTCAATGATGATCCTGTCAGGTGTGTAATCTGTGATAACCTGCTTAAGTGCAGTACCGAAATCTCCGACCAGTGAACAACAGATACAACCTGAGTTCATCTCTGTGATCTGAACGCCGGCATCCTTCAGGAAACCGCCATCGATTCCTATCTCACCAAACTCGTTCTCTATGAGAACCAGCTTCTCTCCCTTAAATGCCTGCTCAATAAGTTTCTTGATCAACGTTGTCTTGCCAGCTCCAAGGAAGCCTGAGATAATATCAATCTTTGTCATATCAATCACTCCTTAAACAAATTTATATTAAGACCATGTATACTAAATACACGGTCTTTGATATCTACATCCACATGATTATACTCGATTGCTTTTATTTTTGCAAGAAATCAGACATCATATGTGGATTATTGAGTATTTATTTCATGTGTACATCCATCTGATTAAATGGAATCTCTATGTCATTCTCGTCAAATGCCTTTTTCAGCTTCCACATGGCATCCCACTTGGCATCAAAGAACTTCTCTATCGTCGCATAGAACTTCACATACATATTGATCCCACTGTCTGCAAATTCATCTATATAGAACAGAATCTGCTCATCCGGAAGATAACCATCCACATCCTTAATGGTCTCAATGGTAACCCTCTTGACCTTCTCCATATCAGAATCATACGCAACAGAAAATGGTATATCCACCCTCCTCATATCATGCTCTGTCACATTCACAAGGGATGTGTTGGATATGTTGCCATTCGGTATGACGACTGATTTGTTGTCGAAAGTTATCAGCCTTGTATAGAATATGTCTATGGACACGACTGTTCCTTCGCAGTGGGTATTGTTCTCCACAATATAGTCACCGACCCTGAATGGTTTTAATATGAGAATCAACAAGCCGCCCGCAAGATTCGACAGACTTCCCTGAAGTGCAAGTCCGAGGGTAACCCCCGCTGTGCCTAGTATAGTTATAAATGAAGTGATCTGAAATCCCACAATGCTCGCCGCAGTGAGCACGATCAACACATTCAGAACAATCTTGACCGCAGATATGAAAAAACCAGCAACGCTTGGATCCAGCTTTGACCTCTCAAAACTCTTCCTGAGTATCCTGAGCAGCAACTTCACCAGCTTGAAGCAGACGACCATGAATATGACAGCCACAACTATACTGCCAAGCTTGGACATACACCAGTCTGTAAGCTTCTGGATATACTGCCCTACGATACTTACCTGATCCGTGGCCTCCTTCACCGCATCCCCGACCACACTCTCTGTGGTCGCAGTATCAGCCGCCATGTTATACAGATCACCAATCAATAGCATAAATGTCTATTCCTCCTATTTTACATGGGCAAACACTGCAAATGACAGTGCAGGAGCACTCACTTCTATCACGCCATCCGCCGCAGTCTCATATCCTTTATTATTGTTGCCCTCGCCTCCGTATTTCAGGTTATCACTTGAGAAGATCTCTCTGTACTTTCCATCCGTCTCAACCGGAAGCTTATATCCTGTCACATTTTTAAGTCCGAAGTTGCAGACAATATACACATCATCTGCGACATCCAAACCATGTCTTACAAATGATATTACCTGTCCCTTCTCCTGTATATCAAGTGCACTGCCGGCAAGGTCCCTGCCATCACCGCACAGAGCATTCTTTGTATCGTATAATTTGTTGAGTTCCTTTATATATTTCTGAAAATAGCTGTTTGCATCGAACTCAAGAACCGACCAGTCGATCTGGGTTCTTCCGTCAAACCCGGCAAATCCGCCTAATTCCTGTCCCATAAATGTCAGCTTTCTTCCCGGTAGTGACATGGTGAGACCAAACAGAAGTCTGAGATCAGCATACTTGTCCTCATAGCCACCCGACATCTTGGATGCGTAACTTCCACGCTCATATGCAACCTCATCATGGCTGAGCGCCCATACGGTATCATCCTTCTCGTCAAATGGTATACCACATGTATAATCCATAAAGCTTCCTCTGTTCACTGGAGGTATCATCATGAAATCTGTCACTCTGGACACAGCTTCATTATTCCACCTGAGATCTGTCATGACAGCATCGCCTGCAGTGCCGAGGGTTGTTCTCAATGCTCTGATAAGTTCCTCGTCCTCCAGCCTTACTCCGTCCAGATGATATGTGTCTATCCAATATGCGATGCAATCCACATCCCTCACAGATACCATATCCATGATAACGCCTATTCCCTTGCTGTGGAAATGGTCGACCATAGCCATGAACTCCGTAGGTGTTCCAAATCTCGATGTCGGAGCGAACATTCCCACGGTATCATAGCCCCAGCCATTGTCATCTCTATATTCCATAAGTGGCATAAACTGTATGTAGTTGTATCCCATATTCTTCACGTACATGGCAGCCTCTTTGCCAAATTCGAGATAGTTAAGAGGATATCCATCTGAGTTTCTCTTCCATGTCGGCATGTGGACCTCATATATATTTACCGGGGCAGATACACTGCCTCTCTTCTTCATATATGAAGAGTCTAACCAGCTATACTCAAGCTTTGCAAGTACCGATGCATTTCCCGGTGCCACCTCATACACCTCAGCGTAAGGGTCTGCAAATATATCTGTATTTCCATCTCTGTATAATGCCTCGAATTTGTATCTGGTATTCATGAGATCGCCCGGAATGAACAGCTCAAACATATCAGTGTAGTCAATCCTTCTCATAGGATTCACGCGTCCATCCCATCCGTTGAAATCTCCGACCACACTGACCCTGGTTGCCCCCGGCATATTCATGCAGAACGATACACCCTGTACACCATCGAGCGTGATCTGTCTTGCTCCAAACAGATCCTTTACATGGAAATCCGACAATATTCCATCGTCTCCATTTACCACCTTCATGACATTGACCGGATCCACGCTGTATCCGAATGAATACGGATCATAGAATTCAGCCGCCTGCTCGCCTTCTGTTATGAGCTTATATGCAAATGCCCCGCTATCCTCGATCTTCACTGTAAAAAATCCCTGTGAACCTATCTCGGTCATAGGATATTTAAATATCGGCTCGCCCGTTTCTTCATTTATCCTGAGAACAAACGCAGCCGTAGCCCTCGGAAGGTATGCATTTAC
>ERZ772879.1523-NODE-1523-length-15875-cov-4.626422_pt1 | contig 15875 bp, 16 predicted proteins | sample MGYA00580582_ERZ772879 | MGnify/ENA primary metagenome ERZ772879 (study PRJEB29015, sample SAMEA2737682) | human gut metagenome | biome: human gut; feature: human-associated habitat; material: faeces | place: China | collected 2012 ... | reverse complement strand
CTGCCAATTACATGGAGCGCCTTAAAAATCCTGGAATGACGGGCGATTACATCGGCCTTTGGAAGTCTCGCTAGCATGAAGAAAACAAAGCCTGGCTTTATCCTGCGAAACAATACGCTATCTATGCAGTAGTAGCACTAGCTTGTCTATCAGCTTGGGTCGCAGCCTCAAAAGCAAAATTTTGGAAATAAGAAAATGCTTCTCTCGACTTGAGGGAAGCGTTTTTCATATTAATTGATGTGAGTTTTATATTGACTGAATATCTCGTCGATATCATCTTCAACCAAGTGATAGATTTTCCAGTCAAATTCAGTTCTAGCAACATCATCAACCAAGACTGTATAACAAAAATCCATATAATCTTCATAAAAATCAGAGATGAAGGGGAGGAGTGTGTCACTAATATCAGATGAATAGAGTTTTTCATCAAGATGTTTAAAGAGATAGTCTGTACCCGTAATCGTTTCATTCTTGAGTTTTTGTGCATCCTCAAGGTTAAATCCATCACTTTGGGGATTCAGAAAATCATGTTTTGCTAGCCAGGCTACGAAGACACTGAGATGAAAGGCAGATCTTTTGCTAATCTCTAGCATATCTGATTTGCTTAGTTTTTCTGAAGGAATATCATTTTCCTCACAATAAAATACAAGCGCGTGATCGAAAAAATAATCTGCGCGATCTATGGGAAAGTCTAATTGACTTTCTTCGATCTTTGTCTCAGGCTGCTCAACCACACTTGATTTTTTCTTAAAAAGGGACTTCAGTTTTTTAAACACGTTTATACCTCATATAAAAATATCCCATTATTCAAATAATGGGATATGATTATTATTTCATCGTTGGGAACAACAAGACATCACGGATGGTTGTTGTGTCAGTAAGAAGCATGCAGAGACGGTCGATACCGATTCCGAGTCCACCTGTTGGTGGCATACCGTATTCGAGGGCTTCAACGTAGTCGTAGTCGATGCCTGTTGCTTCGTCATCACCGAGTTCTTTAGCAGCAGCTTGTGCTTCGAAACGTGACAATTGATCGATTGGGTCGTTCAATTCGGTGAAGGCATTTCCGTACTCTTTAGTCATGATGAAGAGTTCGAAACGGTCAGTGAAGCGTGGGTCTTCTGGGTTTTTCTTAGCCAATGGAGACACAGCAACTGGGTGACCGTAAACGAATGTTGGTTGAATCAATGTTTCTTCAACGAATTCTTCGAAGAAGGCGTTGATGATGTGACCAACTTCAGTGTAGTGTTTTTCAACTGGAACATTCTTTTCAGCAGCGATAGCTTTGGCTTCATCCAAAGTCATGTCTTGCCAGAAGTCAACGCCAGTGATTTCCTTGATAGCGTCAACCATGTGGATGCGTTTGAATGGTTCGTTGATCTTGATTTCAGTTCCTTGGTAGTTGATAGGTCCGTCACCTTTAACAGCTTTAGCAGCGTGTTGGATGATACCTTCAGTCAAGTTCATGATATCGTGGAAGTCAGCGTAAGCTTGGTAAACTTCGATAGATGTGAACTCAGGGTTGTGAGTGGCATCCATACCTTCGTTACGGAAGATACGTCCGATTTCGTAAACGCGTTCCATACCACCAACGATGAGACGTTTGAGGTGGAGCTCAGTCGCGATACGAAGCACCATGTCGATGTTTTGTGCATTGTGGTGAGTGATGAAAGGTTTAGCAGCAGCACCACCAGCTTCATTGTGAAGAACAGGTGTTTCTACTTCAAGGAAACCTTGAGCATCGAGGTAGCGACGGATTTCAGAAATGATTTTTGAACGTGTGACAAAGCGGTCAAAGCTTTCACGGTTAGAAATCAAATCGAGGTAACGTTTACGGTAGATTGTTTCAACGTCTGAAAGTCCGTGGAATTTCTCAGGCAATGGACGAAGGGCTTTAGACAAGTGTGTGATATGAGTAGCCTTGATAGAAAGTTCTCCCATATCTGTACGCATAACTTCACCTTCGACACCGAGGAAGTCACCAAGGTCAGCTTTCTTGAAGATTTCGTAGTTTTCTTCACCGACAGCATCTTTACGCACGTAGATTTGGATTTGACCATCGCGGTCTTGGATGTGGGCGAAGCCAACTTTACCTTTACCACGTTTAGTCATCAAACGACCTGCGATAGTAGCAGTTTCGTTGATTTCGTGCAATTCTTCTTTTGTTTTGTCAGCGTATTTTTCTTTTAATTGACCAGATGTAGCTGTGCGTTCGAATCGCTTACCAAAAGGATCGATTCCTTGTTCAGCCAAGGCCGCCATTTTTTCACGACGGACAATCTGTTGATCGTTCAATTCTTCCATGTGTTGATTTGACATGTTAGTCCTCCATAAAATAGTCGTAATTATTGTATCATAAATCACCTTCTAAAGATAGGACAAATGATTAAATGTCAGATAAATAAAGCTAGGGTTTGTCTATTTTTAGGACAAATCGTTAACTAGAATTAATCTTTGATTAGAAAGTTATAGAATTTATTGACAAATATAATAAAAAGGGTGTACAATAGCAAAGTAAGTTTCGTATGATATAAGGAGGAAATACGATGAAAAAGAAAAATTATGTTAGTAAAGCCGTGATGCTTGGCGCTTTACTAGCACCTATTGGGATGCCTACGGTATCTGTGTTAGCAGATAGCTTTTATCAAAATCAAACGAGTGCCCACGCTGCTGATATTACAAACTGGATTGCCAGCACACCTGAACAAATTACAAATAATTTGACAACTCAGAATATCAATCCACAGCAGTTAGATGGCCAACAGTACGTGATTCAATGGGGAGATACCTTGTGGGGAATCTCTCAAGCGACTGGAATTTCTATTGAAAAATTAGCCTACGATAACAATATTCAGAATATTGACCTTATCTTCGCAGGTGACGTCCTCATCTTGAAACGTGATGGTGATGTCCCAGCAGGTTACCATGTGACTGGTAATGGTTACCGTTGTGCACATTCTAAGATTGTTATCAACAACTACTACGGTGATAACAACCGAGTGATTATCAATAACAGCACTTTTGTCTCTGATGACCATTCTAAGAATACAGTGATTTACGCTCCAGATAATTCTGACAATAGCGTTTCATTCTCAAATAGCACAACTAACAATAATAACGATAAAGACAAAGATACTAAAGATTCTAAAGATGGCAAGGAATCATCTTCAACATCATCAGAATCTAAAGATGCTTCATCAAGTTCAACAAGTGGATCTTCATCTTCTACTTCTGCATCAAGCTCAACAGCAAGCAGTAGTGAAAGCAAAGCAAGTACAGAAAGTTCTAAGGAAAAAGAATTGACTGATGATGCTTTCCAAGACAAGGTTCAAAGTGAATTTGAGCAAGTTTATCAACAAAAACGCTCAGGTAGTCCTGCATGGACATTCTTCTCACATGAAGGTGATAAGACTGGTGCAAATGCTACAGCTAAGAAGGACACTGAAAGCAAAGCCCTTTACCTTGAAGGTGAAACGCCAAAAGCTAAAGATATTGTTGATGGACCTAAAGATGGTGCCAAAACGGAAGCTAATGCGAAAGCTCTCGCTGAAAAGATTTACGACACCCTTAGCAACGGAGGTAAGCTGTCAGATCTTATCAAGGCAAAATATGCTCAAATTCAGGTAAGTTATAAGGGTGATAAGTGGGCTTTCAACGTTGATGTTTATAAAGAAAAAGAAAGTTCATCATCAAGCACTGAAAAATCATCAGAATCTAAGGCGTCATCAAGTGATGATTCTCAAACAGAAACACGCATGAGTTCAAGCTCATCAAGTGTTGAACGTTCATCATCAAGTTCTTCAAGCCACACTGAAACAGACTCAGAGGCAACTTTCTCTGACCTAACTGGTGACGAATAGAGAGGGGCAAGACATGTCAAAGAGAAATATCATTATTAGTGTCGTTCTCGCCTGTCTCTTGGTTACGGGAGCTGGATTTGGTGCTTTCTATTACTGGGGAACACACCATTTAGATAGTGTTGTACCTGGTAAGGTTTACCAATACTCAAGTACTCTAAACGGTGAGGTCAATAATCGTGTCATGTATGTAGCCTTCCAAGAAGGTGGTAACAAGGCACTAGTGAGTCAAGATCGTACGACAGTGGTTAATGCCGCTAAGAGTCAGACTGATTTTGACAAGGCCTATAATGACCAAACAGCTAAGTGGGAATACAGTGTGACAAAAACAACATTGACTCTTGGTAAAAAAGAGGATGATCAATTGTCACAATGGCAGTACAACAAGGTCTTTGCTTATGGTGACCACTTTACATCAAAAGATTTCTATTACCAGATTGCCAAGGGTGGTCAGGGTGAAGTCAAACAAAAAATGACCTTCAAAGAAATTAAATAAGTGTCTGAATATGACAAGATGCATTAGGTTTGGGACAAATTGTTCCAAACCTTTTTCTATCTTCAAAACACGAATAATCTTTTCTTAAGTGGGGTCGAAAATTGAAATAAGAGGGTAAAAACGGTATAATAAGACTGTTTGGGCAATTGCATTCTGATAAAAAATAGACGAGTAAGATTGCCCCAAGACAGTTGACCTAAAGCTTACTTTTGCAAGACTGAAGATTAAATTAGGAGCTGACTGATATTGCAGTTTAGTTGTTAGATCTCTTAATTTACCTAAGCCTCTGACAAGAGAATGATATAAGAAAGAACGGACAGATGATTACCTCTATTGTTTTTGACGTTGACGATACTATTTATGACCAACAGGCACCTTATCGTATTGCCATGGAAAAATGTTTCCCTGACTTTGATATGAGTCACATGAATCAAGCCTACATTCGTTTCCGCCACTATTCTGATGTTGGTTTTCCACGTGTAATGGCAGGTGAGTGGACAACCGAGTATTTCCGTTTTTGGCGCTGTAAAGAGACCCTTTTGGAGTTTGGCTACCGTGAAATTGATGAAGAAACGGGCAACCATTTCCAAGAGGTTTACGAGCATGAGTTGGAAAATATCACCATGCTTGATGAGATGCGCATGACCCTTGATTTCCTCAAGGAAAAAAATGTTCCTATGGGTATTATTACCAATGGACCAACAGAGCACCAACTTAAAAAGGTTAAGAAGTTGGGACTTTATGATTACGTTGATCCTAAGCGTGTCATCGTCAGTCAGGCGACAGGTTTCCAAAAGCCTGAGAAGGAAATCTTCAACCTCGCAGCTGAGCAATTTGACATGAATCCATCGACGACGCTCTATGTTGGAGATTCTTATGACAATGATGTCATGGGGGCCTTCAATGGTGGCTGGCACTCAATGTGGTTTAACCACCGTGGACGTAGCCTTAAACCAGGTACTAAGCCAGTCTTCGACTTGGAAATTGATAGTTTTGAGCAACTCTTTGGAGCGGTGAAAGTCCTTTTCGACCTTCCAAATAACAAATATATCTTTGATATCAATGATAATGAAAATCCAGTCCTTCAACTAGGTATCAATAATGGTCTTATGATGGCGGCTGAACGTCTTCTTGAGAGCAATATGAGTATTGATAAAGTGGTTATCCTTCTTCGTTTGAATGCGAACCAGGAAAAAATCCTTCGTATGAAATATGGAAGATAATAGAGCGGCCTCGTGTGGCCGTTTTATTGTCTAGAACGTGAGATAAGGAGTTTGAAAATGGTAGAAATCAACAACTTAAAACATGATATTGAAGCACTAAGTGCTGAACGTGAGGCTTTGAGAAAAGAGGTCGAATCACTCGAAGCCAAACGTGACGATCTCTTTGAAGGTGTTAGAGATGCAGAACAGATGAAGTGTCTTGCCTGGGATTCCTATAATGCATTATCAGACCACCTTAATACTGAAGAAAAGCAACGAGAGTTTGCTAACAACTATTGGGAACATGTTCATAGAACTGTCAAAATAGATATGGAATTTGTTTTGAGTCGTGGTCTTCGTTTTAAGCGTTTATTGTCTGAAGGACAGTATGATCTTGTCTTACAGGAACTAGACGTTTTCGAAAAGGAATTAGATGATTTGGCTCGAGGATTTGGTGTTGAATTAGACCGTTTGCCAGAGGAACCGAGTTGGAAATAATGGAAGTGAAGCTCTTGAAGTAGTAGGCTTTAAGGGCTTTTTGAGTGCAAAAAAGCGACCCTTGTTCAGGATCGCTTGTCTTATGAAGTCAGTCGATGATTTAGCTGATCTTGTTTTGTTCATCCATATAAGATGTATCATTCCAACATTTGAGAGTGAAGTGCTCGAAATCATTGGTTTCGAGAATAGTGACAGAAGCATTGTCAAGACCGCCTGCCTTACGAAGAAGACCAGGTTCAAAACCAAGGAGGGTACGGATAGAAGCCGTTAAGTTAGCTCCGTGACCGACGATGAGGACATTTTTAGCATTACTATCTTTAAGTGTTTTAACAAATTCGGCCACACGTTTGGTTGTCTGGTAAACAGACTCAGCTTGGAAGTCATTAGCACGGAAGTTGGCTAGGTTATGACGGAAGGCATCCATTTCTTTTGGATAGATGGCCTGAACGAGTGAAATTTTTTGTCCTTCCAGTTTTCCAAGCTGCCATTCACGCAAAGCTTTAGTGTAGGTAACTTTAGCTTTAGGTTTTTGAGACTCCATGATGAGCTCTGTAGTTTTTTTAGCACGTGGTAGGTCACTTGAGAAGACCAAGTCAAAATGAGTGTCACTAAGATAGTGACCTAGCTCACGTACTTGTTCAATAGATTCTTTAAGCAAAGGCGAGTCTCCCTTGGCACCTTGAAGTCGGCCTTCCAAGTTCCACTCAGTTTTACCGTGACGTACAAAATACAGTTTCATGATTACTCCTTAATATCAGCAAATTCAGCATTAACAAAATCAGCAAGTTCTTGACTATTGATACGGATAGAGCGCCCAATTTCTCCCGCTGAGACAATAAGGAAGCCAGCTTCTTGGGCAGACTTATCAATGTAGATAGGGAAATTGTGTTTTTGGCGAATTCCTACAGGGTTGTTAGCCCCATGAACATAGCCAGTTGTTTTTTGGAGATCCTTTTGTGGAATCATTTGAACTTTCTTGTTCCCTGAAATTTTAGCTAATTTCTTTTCAGACAGGTGTTCGGTGATAGGGACGATGCCGATGACTGGTCCTGTCTTATCCCCTTTGAGAGCAAGGGTTTTATAAATACTCTCACGTGCCACACCTTCTGGAAGTTCACCTTCTAATCCATTGAAGTTTAAACTGTCATGGTCAATTTTAGCTTTATCAAGAATTTGGTCAACCAAGGTCTTCTTGACTTTGCTTTTCTTTGCCATTGTCATATCTCCTTTTAAAGTTATACATTTCTACCATCCATTATAACACATTCGTCCGAACACGCCTAAACCAATTTGACAAGAAGAAAACCAGTGCCTTAGACACTGGTTTTTACTGACTACTAGATGAACTTGTCGAAGTAGTCTTCTTATTTTTAGTTGGTTTTTGCTTGATCTTACCAAAGAGTTTTTCAAAGGTTTTACGTTTATTTTTCTCAGGATTGATTTGGTTAAGATCTAGGATGTTGTCGAAACCTGGAAGGCTTCCTTGAGACGTATACTGGTGAAGGTCATAGTCGATTTCAGTGTTTGGTAAAGCCTCGTAATAACCAGAATCGGTACCGTAGGCTGGAATCCAAACAGCGTCGAAGTTTTTAGTTGAAACTTCTTGCTCAAGCATGAAATAAGCACCAATATAGAGACCAACTTTTTCAGCTCCAAGACGTTTGAGCTCAGCGAGAAAGGCTTGGACACCTTGCTCCATGTTAGACATGGTTTCCTCTTCAACGTCAATCCAGTAATAGGTAGGTTTGTATGGAGAAGCATTTTTGTAGAAAATACGAGCTTCTTCCTTCATCTCCTTGACAGAAGTACCTTGAGCGTAGGAATAGACGGCAACTGGAACGTCACGTTTTTTGAGTTCTTTGATATGTGTTTTAAAAGATTTGTCGATCCCATTTGAACTTGCGGCATTACTATCCTTACTAATCTGTGATCCACCGAAGACGCGGACGATAGCACCAGAAATATGATTTGACAAGACATCGTAATCGATATCCTGAGGTAGTTGCCACCCCGAAAGGTCGATAATGGGATTGAGTATCAGCTCCTCGTCGGAACTGCTAGATGTACTACTGGTTGTTGTTTTTGGTGTAGTAGCATAAGGAATAGCAGATTTCACGTTTTGAAGATGCGCCTGTTGTTTGGACGTATTGTGAATATTTGCAATAACTAATGCTAATCCTAAAAGAGCTAGAACCACGTAAACAACGATCGGTTTTATTCTTTTTCTCATTACTCCCATTCTACCTTAAATAGCGCAAAAATGCAAAATAGAGTGTTTATAAATTCTGTGAGAGATATTAAAGTGACTGATTTCCAAAAAGCCTTTGTAGTGCTGACTTAGGCACATTTTATGAATAAGGGTGTTTTGAGCTAGTCTTGAATTAAGTGAATTTTTCATTTATTAAAGCAAGAAATTTAGCTTAAAAGTCAGTTTCTTCCTTGAAACTAGCGCCACTAGTGGCATCAGACCAGGCGACAAGAGCTTGAGCAGAGTTATCCAGATAGGTCTTGAGAGGTTGCTTCAAATCATAAATAGTCTCCCAAAATCCTAGGACCTTTCCTTCGTTGTCGATAGCAGCTTGGTAGGTTTGGATGAGGACTTGATCAAAACTGTCTGTTGGAATCTGATAACTTCTTTCTTTGGTAGGAGAGGCTAGCACTTCAGACATGATCCAATCAGGCAGATTTTCAGGCTCACGGGGAAAGAAACTACCGTCAGCGCCACCGTTGTCGTAGAGAAAGTTTCCTTGGGCATCATAGGCTGCTAATTTATAGGGCAGGTGATTCAGTAGAGTTTTTAAATCATTCATACCTTCATCATAGCTTCTTTCAGGAGAAATGGCAATGCTTTGGATTGAGAAGAATACTATCATAGGATAGTATCAGTTTGTCCGAGGAAAGTATTATCTCTTGGAGCAGTATCAGGGTATAATAAAGTAAAAGAAGACTCGAGGTGAAAACATGTCAAAACTTATTTTTCTAGATGTTGATGGGACATTGGTGGATTATCATAATCGTATTCCAGAGTCAGCAGTCAAGGCAATTCGTCAGGCGCGTGAAAAGGGGCACCTGGTCTATGTTTGTACCGGACGTAGCAAGGCAGAAATGCAACCGGAATTATGGGAAATTGGCTTAGATGGGATGATTGGTGGCAATGGTTCTTATGTGGAGCATCATGGCCAGGTCCTCATGCATCAGCTGATTTCCAAGGAAGATGCAGCAAAGATTGTGGATTGGCTGACAGAGCGCCATCTTGCCTTTTATCTGGAGAGCAATAATGGTCTCTTTGCTAGTCCTGATTTTCGGGAGCGGGCGCGTGAGACACTTAAGACTTACGCTATTCAAAAGGGGCAATCTGCAGAGTCTGTTGAGGGTAAGGAACCAGAAGATTTCATTCATGGCCTCCAGTATGGTGGGGAACTCTACCGTGACGACCTAAACAAGGTCAGTTTCGTTTTGGAGTCCTATCAGGATCACTTGGATTCCAAAGAAGCTTTTCCACAGCTTGAAGCCCATACTTGGGGAGGACGAGGTGAAACAGCCTTATTTGGTGACTTGGGTGTTAAGGATATTAACAAGGCCCATGCCATTGATGTCCTTTTGGAACATTTGGGGGCTAAGCGTTCGGACACCATTGCTTTCGGAGATGCCAAGATTGATATCCCTATGTTGGAATACTGTGAGATTGGTGTTGCCATGGGAAATGGTGGTCCAGAAATCTTGGCTATGGCAGACCTAGTCACAGACGATGTTGAAGCTGATGGCTTGTACAAAGCTTTTGATAAATTGGGCTTGTTGCAATAGAAAAAACTGAGTTCCTTTTTGGAGCTCAGTTTGTATTTTATGCTGGTTTACGACCGATAAATTTTTTCAAGAGATATAAGAGATAGCCAACAGCGATATACCCAGCACTGATGACTAGGACATTTACCAAGACCTTGTTCCAACCAAATTTATTGACATTGATAAAGAAGTAGGCGAAGGGGCTATCTTTGGCACCTGGAATTGGGAGTTTTAGTACCAAGCCATTTAGAAGGGCAAAGGCAAAGTAAGACAGAGGGACCACGGACCAGTAAATTGGCTCACATAGACGGTAGGCCTTCTTAGCATCGAAAATAAGGGTATCAAGCACCAATCCCCAAGGCACAATATAGTGGACCAAGAAGTTACGGAGGGTCCAGAATTTCTCAGGTTCTGTAATAGGTGCCAAGAGGATGTGATAGATGACTCCAGTGATGAGGATGGCCATAGTTACACCACCTTTGTAACGCAAGAGTTTGGTGTTAGTCGTCGCATCCCCTTTTTTGAAGTCATAGATGATAAAGAAAATCAAACTAGAAAAGACCAGAATATTGGATAAAACAGTGTAATAGAGCAACATGCCCCAACCATCATCATGGATTTGGATAGAGACACCCACCAGTCCACAGAGAGCTAGTAAGATACGGTAAAATCGTGAAATAGTCATAGGCTTCCTTTTCCTAATAAATAATCTCTCTTATCATATCACATTTTTCAATAACAATTTTTTGAAAATTCTAGTAAAATCAAAGTAAGAAAGACTTCAAGGAGATTACTATGTCCAATCTAATCGATTATCTTGAAAAGGTTAAGGATATGCCTTTTGACCAAGAGCCACTTAATATCTTGGATAAAGTTTGCATCAATGAAATTGGCTACCTGACTTATGAAAAATGCCTCACAGCAAGTGATTTACAGAAAACCATCAATTTACATGACTATGCCGAGGGTAAAGAGCTAAATCCTGAGTATACCTTCATGGTGACTAAGGAACGGGTAGATTTGGCTGAAGCCATGGTCAGATCTAGGCGTTTCGCTGGACTTAATCTAAGTGACTACTGTAGTGTCTTGGACAAGGAAGTGGAAAAGCAGTTTGCGGCTATGATTTTCAGCTTGCCTGAATTGGACTACCAGCAGATTGTCTTTCGTGGGACAGATGATAGCGTCATTGGTTGGAAGGAGGATTTTCAGCTGACCTACAGTCGGGAGATTCCTGCCCATCGTTCAGCCATGGCTTTTCTGGAGAAGCACTTGCCCAACCTCACTGGTCATGTCATTGTTTCTGGACATTCCAAGGGTGGCAATCTTGCCCTCTATTCGGCTGTTCAGAGTTCGACTGTCCTGCGTGAGAAAATAGCAGAGCTCTTGCTTCTGGATTCTCCGGGATTGATGAAGCCCCTCTTAGAGAAGCCTTCTTACCAAGAGTTGAAAGCCAAGATGACGGTTATCAGACCTCAAGAATCTGTTGTGGGAGTCATGCTCTACTGGGACAAGGTCGCAAAGCTCGTAGCAGCAGATGGCATAGGCATCGCTCAACACAATGTTTTGCTTTGGCAGGTTGACTTGGAAACAAATGATTTTGTTTATGAAGACCAGCCGACAGACCTAAGTCAACGCTTGAAAGAGACCTTCCAAGAATGGATTGAGACCTTGCCAAATCAAGAACTCAAGCAAGTCTGTGATTTATTCTTTGATACTATTCTTGATTCTGGAATTGAAAGTATAGACGATATTAGTATCAAAACTCTCCCTAAGCTAGGTCAGATGTTACAAGAATTTGGCAATCTTACTGACCAACAAAAAAAGGTTCTTCAAGATGGTTTCAACCAATTACTCTCGATATTTTGGAAGTCAGGGGACAAGAAATCTAGCCTGCCCAAGCTAGAACTTCCTGATTTTATCAAGAAGTTGGGTGAATTGACAAATAACGATTAGGGGCAGCTGGACTATAGGAGTGGAGGATATCATGCCTAAAAACGTACTTATTACAGGAGCAACATCAGGAATTGGCGAAGCAATGGCGCGTGCCTTTGCTAAAGAGGGAGAAAATCTCATCCTAACCGGTCGCCGTGTAGAGCGTTTAGAAGCTCTAAAAGAAGAGCTCCAAGCAACCTATCCAAATCAAAAAGTTTGGACCTTTGCCCTGGATGTCACAGATATGGAGATGATCAAGGATGTTTGTCAAGCCATTCTCAAAAGTGTGGGGCAAGTCCATGTTTTAGTCAATAATGCAGGCCTAGCACTAGGCCTAACAGCTTATCAAGACTATGAAGAGTGGGACCTGCTGACCATGCTCGACACCAATGTCAAGGGCTTGATGATGGTGACACGTCAGATTTTGCCAAGTATGGTAGCTGCCAATGAGGGCCATATCATCAATATGGGCTCTACGGCGGGCATCTATGCCTACGCAGGTGCTGCCGTTTACTCAGCAACCAAGGCTGCAGTGAAAACTTTCAGTGATGGCCTTCGTATCGATACCATTGCCACAGATATCAAGGTGACAACCATTCAGCCCGGTATCGTTGAGACCGACTTTTCTCAAGTTCGCTTTCACGGTGACAAGGACAAGGCAGCCAAAGTCTATCAAGGTTTGGAAGCCTTGCAAGCTCAAGATATTGCGGACGCAGTTCTCTACGTCACCAAGCAACCACGACGCGTCCAAATTTCAGACATGACCATCATGGCTAACCAACAAGCCACAGGGTTTACGATTTATAGGGGAGAAGACTAGGAGAAGCTTATGAAGAATCACACTAATCCAGCCATCGGCAGTAGCTGGGAAGACTTACAAACAAAACTCTTTAGCAAGGAAGAAATTGAAGCTAGTTACCAAAGAGTGGAAAAACTCATTCAGGAAAAGGGTTGTAAATACTAGATAAAAACACGGCACTAAGCTGTGTTTTTTTGTTCGAATTTTCCCAAAACTATGAAAGAAACCGTGAAAATGCTATAATGTAAGGGATTACGACAATGTTGAAAGGATAAGTCATGCCACCAGTTACTCCAGAACTTGAGATAGAACGTCAATTAATCGAGCAATTAACCTCTGGTGAGAGTCAGTGGACCTATCGCCCAGACTTAAAAAATGAAGATCAATTATGGGACAACTTTTTTGAGAAGTTAGCGCAAAATAATGTTGCCCTACTCGCTGACCATCCCTTGACTGAGCAGGAGAAGCGCCAAATTAAGAACCAGCTTAACTTCATTAACTATTATGAAGCTGCTAAGTGGTTGGCGGGTGAAAATGGTATTGCTAAAGTCGAGGTACAGCGTGAAGATGCTAGCCTTGGGACTATTCGACTTTCTGTCATCTGGCGTGACAATATCGCTGCTGGAAAATCCAGTTACGAGGTGGTTAATCAAGTAGAACGTGACAAGGCTTATCCACAAGATCAGGACCGTCGTTTAGATACGACTCTGATGATTAACGGACTTCCTCTTATCCATATCGAGCTCAAGAGTCCTCGTGTGGCCTTTTTGGATGCCTTTCATCAAATCAAAAAGTATGACCGTGAAGGAAAGTTACGTGGCATTTATTCTGCCCTTCAGATGTTTGTTGTGACTAATAAGGTGGATACACGTTATATCGCAGCTGCACGAGAGGATAAACTTAATAAACAATTCTTGACATCTTGGGTGGATAAAGATAATAAACCCATGACCAGTCTCATGGACTTTGCCCATGAGGTCCTGTCTATTCCACGTGCCCATCAGATGGTGATGCAGTATTCCGTCATTGATGATAGTAAAAAAGCCCTCATCCTCTTACGTCCCTATCAAATCCATGCCATCGAGTCTGTGCAAGATGCCTCTCGTCGTCAGGAATCAGGCTATATCTGGCATACCACAGGTTCTGGTAAGACCCTAACATCCTACAAGGTGGCTCGCAATCTCTTGCAGATTCCAGCCATTCAAAAGACGATTTTCGTCGTGGATCGCAGGGACCTTGACCAGCAAACAACGTCGTCCTTCCTTTCCTACGCCGCTAACGATGTTATTGATATCGACGAAACGGACAATACCCACGATTTGGTCAAGCGTTTGGCAGGAAATGATAAGCGTGTGATTGTGACTACTATCCAGAAAATCACAACCATGATGCGTAAGTTCCAAGAAGGTAAATATCAAAAGGATTCGGAGAAAATCAAGGACCTTCGTGTGGCTTTTGTTGTGGATGAATGTCACCGTGCGGTCACGCCTCAGACACAAAAAGACATCAAAGGCTTTTTCCACAATTCGCTCTGGTATGGCTTCACAGGCACACCGATTTTCAAGGAGAATAAACGCAAGCAATTAGGTGACTTGGCGCAAACCACCCACCAACAATATGGCGAACGCCTCCATGAGTATACGGTCAAAGAAGCCATCCATGACGGGGCAGTTCTGGGATTTAAGGTGGACTATCGTAATACCATTATTTCGCCGATTCCTGAAGAAGACCTTCCTGACTCTGTCTATGAAGATAAAGAGCACATGCTAGAAGTCTTGGATGCTATCCTAAACAAAAGTTATCAACAGTTGGGCTTCCCAAATGGTGTGGGCAAGACCTACGAGGCTATCTTAACCGTTAAGTCTATTCCACAGGCCCAGGCCTACTACAATCTGCTCAAGAGTATCAAGGCAGGACAGGAACGTGTCAAGGTGTCAGATCGAGCTCAGCAAGTGCTACTTGACTTTCCAAAGGTGACGGTCACTTACTCAGTGTCGGAAAATGAAGAAGAGTCTATCGGCTACCAAGAGCACATGAAGCAGGTCATGGACGACTACAATCAAGAGTATGGTACTCATTTTAATATGGCTGATTTGCGTGGCTTTAACACGGATATCAATAATCGTTTAGCTAGAAAGTTAGACAAATATATTCCTCGTAAAGAGCAGTTGGATTTGGTCATCGTCGTTGACCGTCTGTTGACCGGTTTTGATGCCCCATGTCTGTCTACTCTCTTTATCGATCGTAAGCCCATGCGTCCACAGGATTTGATTCAAGCCTTTAGTCGCACCAACCGCATCTTTGACAGTAAAAAGCGTTATGGCCATATCATCACCTTCCAAAGACCAGAGGCCTTTAAAGAGGCTGTGGATAACGCCCTTAGACTCTACTCAAACGGTGGTGAAAATGATGTCACTGCCCCAGATTGGGGAGAAGAAAAAGCAAACTTTATCCAAGCCTGGATCGACTTCCAAGTAAAAGTGGAAGATGTGGAAAACTATGTCATCACGATTGAGCAGGCCACTAGCCCACAACTCCGTCGCATTGCCAAGGCTTACCAAACCTTTGACAAGTATTTGGCATCTATCCGTGTCTATAGCGAATACGATGAAGCGGCTATCTATGCAGAGACGGGGCTTTCAGATGAAAAGCTCGAAACCTATCTAGGAATCTATCAAAATATCCTAGCAGAGCTCAAAAGCCGAGCTGAAGACGATGGTGATGATAATCTCTTTGATATCCACTACGAACTGGAATCGGTCCAAGTCGACGAGATTAACTATGCCTACATCCTGACCCTGATTCAAAGTATGATTCAGCAGGAAGAAGATAGTCCACAGGCCCTCAGCGACAAGGATATCGAAACTGTTGATAACTATATCCAGAGTCTAGAACGCACCAATCCTAAACTAGCAGAAATCATCCGAAACCTGTGGAAAGAAGTCCAAGCCAATCCTAAAGATTACCAAGGACAATCTATCACTGGCGTCTTGGACACTATGATTGAAGCCATCATCGACGACCATCTCAAACGCTTTGCCAGAGAATGGTATGTCGGACTCGATGAACTTCGTTACTACGTCCAACACTATCGTAAAGGTGCTAAGAAACAATCCGGCGAAAGCCAGCTCACTAAGAGCCAACGCTACAAAGACTACAAAGCAGAAACAGCTGATGCCCTCAACCCGCTCAGCTACAAAAAACACATCAAAGAAGCCTACACCAAACTCATCGAAGAGGTCATTGAACCATTGAGAGTGGGGAGGTAGAGTGGAAAAGTATTAGAAGGATTTATTCATGAAGAAGAA
>ERZ772879.1519-NODE-1519-length-15889-cov-3.229317_pt1 | contig 15889 bp, 13 predicted proteins | sample MGYA00580582_ERZ772879 | MGnify/ENA primary metagenome ERZ772879 (study PRJEB29015, sample SAMEA2737682) | human gut metagenome | biome: human gut; feature: human-associated habitat; material: faeces | place: China | collected 2012 ... | reverse complement strand
AATACTGTGTCGGGAATCGGAAGTGTTCCCCACATATTTATGTCCAATATCCTCTACAAAATCTCGATACCGCAATATGCTATTGTCTTTAAAATATGCAAGCGTCCGATTCCTTTCTGTTATTCTGTCATCTTTTAATGCAATCATTGTCTGATAGCTGCTCCATCGGTAATCCTCTGGTTTTACCACTATTCTGGCTTTCACCGGGTTCAGATGAATATACCTGCTTGTCTGTAAGAAATAAGAATCTTCCTTCACAAGACATGACTTATATCTACTTTCAAACAAATGTCCTCGATACTGGTACTTATGATTAAAATACATTGCATATCTCTCAGACAAACACTTCATGAACCTTCCAATCTCATCTTCACTAGTTTCCAGTAGAAGATGTATATGATTCGTCATCATACAATATGCATGTATCTTACATTGATACTTATCTAATGCCACCTTTAATATCTCTAAAAACACCTGATAATCTGTTTCATCTGAAAAAATCTCTGTTCTCCTTACTCCTCGGTGCATCAAATGATAGATTGCACCCGGATACCATTCTCTTAATTTTCTTGCTATTTTGCGTTCTCCTTTTATGATGTTATCATTCATGATTATCTTTAAAGTAATGCGTCCACATCCGCATTACTCTTTATCACGTATACTTACTTCTATGTGTTTTCCCAATGCATTCGCATACTTTTCCAGCATCAACAATGTCGGGATTCTTGTCCCTCCCTCAAACCTTGCTATATTCGATGTTCTCACACCGGTTATATCCGATAATTCCTGCTGCGTTAGTCTCTGTCTCTTTCTTTCCTCCACCAATTGTCGTATCACTTCGGAAGAATCCTGCTGCACTGCTGATTGAATCATATCCGCATATGCCAGCAACCTTTTCTCTCTTTTTTCCTTTTCATTCTGATATTCTTCTCTGTTCTCTTTCATCCGATCCGCTTCCTACTATCAGTTTTATCGGATTATATCATTAATGATATAAAGTTGCAATACCTTTTAACAACTTAAGATTTTCTTAATGGGGTCTGCCCCCTCCAGTCTACACTGGTTCAAAGAATGTATCTGGATGTCCTGGATCAAACACCTCATTACAGGTCATTACTGTTACCAAATCTTCTGTCTCTGATAAATTGATGATATTGTGCGTCCATCCCGGGATCATATAAATTGCCTCAATCTTATCTCCTGAAACTTCAAATTCTACTGTTTCTCCTGTATTGATGTTACGTTCCTGAATCAGTCCATGTCCATGTACTACAATGAACTGTTCCCATTTGGAGTTATGCCAGTGCTGTCCTTTTGTGATTCCCGGTTTACTGATGTTGATGCTTACCTGTCCGCAGTCAACTGTATGTACTAATTCTGTAAATGATCCTCTATCATCACAATTCATCTTCATAGCATATTTGAACTTATCAGTTGGTAAATAGGTTAAGTAAAGGCTGAAAAGTTTCTTTGCGAATGATCCGTCCGGGCATTTTGGCATCATTAAGGAGATCGGCTGTGACTTGAATTCTTCTAATAGGTCTACGATTTCACCTAATGTAGCTTTATGTGTAACCGGTACGCAGCAATAGCGACCGTTCTCATCTAATACTGTCTCCACTCCATCGAATTCGCAATGCTGCTCTTTTCCTTCAAGAAGATCAAACATTCCTTCTACAAGGTCATCAATATACAGCACTTCCAGCTCTGTGCTTCTGTCGTTTACTGTAAATTCTTCGTCATTTGCCACAGCCCAGCAAAATGTTGAGATTGCGGAGTTGTATTTTGGACGGCTGTGTCCCATCAGATTTACAAAACGGTATACATATACCGGTGCTCCTGTCTCTTTTCCATATTCAAAGAACAATTCTTCTCCGGCCTTCTTGCTTCTTCCATATTCACTATTGCCAAACCGTCCTGCAAGTGTTGCCTGAACTGAAGAAGAAAGCATAATTCCTGCCTTATTATTGTGCTTTTTTAATGTATCAAGAAGCTGTGATGCAAATCCAAAATTGCCTTTCATAAAATCTTCTGGATTTTCCGGGCGATTTACACCTGCAAGGTTAAATACGAAATCTGCTTTCGCACAGTATTCATCCAGTTCTGCTTCTGTACTGTCTAAATCATATTCATAAATCTCGTTGATTTCAATATTTCTCGTTCTGTTTTTCCCATCTCTGATGTTCTTCAAATTATTAACAAGTGCTGTTCCAACCATTCCTTTTGCACCGGTAACAAGTATATTCATAATATCACTACCTCCAATTCTAAAAATGACGAGCTCGGTGCAGTTTCAACATAAGCACCTGCCCGTCATTAAATTTATATCTTACTGATCTTTTCTCCAAACCATCTTGTTGACTACATTTACATATCCCTGAATAATACGAACAACTTTCATTGATACTGTTTCATCAACATAATCCGGACAAGGTTTACCAAGCACACCTTTCTGCTTCATCTCAATCGCCATATCTGTAGCATTTAACAGTTCTTTTGTTGTAATACCAGCTAAGATGAAATCTCCAGCTTCCAATGCTTCCGGTCTCTCTGTTGATGTACGGATACATACAGCAGCAATCGGATGTCCGATTGAAAGATAAAATGAGCTTTCTTCCGGCAATGTACCTGAATCAGATACAATTGCTAATGCATTCATCTGAAGCTTGTTATAATCATTAAAACCAAGCGGTTCATTAACTCTTACTCTTGGATCAAGCTTGAATCCACTCTTTTCCAGACGATTCTTGGATCTTGGATGACAAGAATAGAGAATCGGCATGTCATACTTCTGGGCAAGCGCATTGATGGCAGTAAAAAGACTTAAAAAATTCTTCTCTGAATCAATATTTTCCTCACGATGCGCAGAAAGCAAAATGTACTTGTCCTTTTCAAGTCCAAGTCTGTCCAAAACATCACTCTTCTGAATCTTTTCCAGATTCATGTGAAGCACTTCCGCCATAGGAGAACCAGTCATATATGTCCTCTCTTTCGGAAGTCCTGTATCTGCAAGGTATTTACGCGCAAACTCTGAATAACATAAATTCACATCAGAAATAACATCTACAATACGTCTATTTGTTTCCTCTGGAAGGCACTCATCTTTACATCTGTTTCCTGCTTCCATATGGAAAAGCGGAATATGTAATCTCTTTGCAGAAATTGCTGATAAACAAGAGTTTGTATCTCCCAACACAAGATATCCATCTGGCTGAAGTTCAGAAAGAAGTTCAAACGATCTTCCTAAAATATTACCACAAGTCACTCCAAGATTCTCTCCAACAACCGGAACCAGGATATCTGGTCCGAACTCACCAAACGTATTCTTCAGTTCGAAGTCTTCCCAGAATACAGTACTTAAATTTCTATCCCAGTTCTGATTGTAATATACAACACAACAATCAAAATATTCTCTACATCTTTTGATTACCGCAGCAAGACGGATAATCTCCGGACGTGTTCCGCAGCCGATCATCACTTTTGTGCGGCCATCATTTTTCCATTTAAAATTATGTTCAACCATTTCAATATCTCTCCCATCAATATAACTTCATTCTTGTTTATAGTTTTTTTATGGGGTCTGACCCCTCTTATGCCCGACCCCTCTTATGCCCCTCTTGCATTAACATAACACACACTTTCCATTTCCATCTTGATCCAACTGTATTTTTTCATGGATAAATGTGGTTTCTTCCGAATCCAAATTCAAAGTACATTTTCCTTTTTTCCATTCCCGTATTATTCTTAATGCTTCCGGATCAATGTTCGTACGTCTCATCTGAATCAATGAATCATCCTGTATTGAATCAATCCTGTCATCTCTATATGCAGAATAAATGTGTATTTCTTTCAACTGCATATTTAAAAAACCTGCCAAAGCTCTCGCATTGTATATCCCCATAACGAATTGTCGCTTGGATTTATTGATACTTTCTGTATTAATCGTCTTTTTAAACTCTATTACATGTAGTATCCATTTTTCATCTGTATCTAATTCAAACAAAAACTTGTCCGCACATGCCTTTGCAAATTTTATTGATTCATCTAAATATGGTAGAGTATTTTTTTCCGGATCCATAAAAATAAGAGTTTCTTTATTTAGTTTACATGTCAAACATGCCTTTCCTGCCTTGCTCTTCTCTTTTAACTCAACTACCGTATCATCAATAATATACTTCTCTTTATTAAAAAACACCAGTTTTTCCTGTATACTCGCCGGAAGCATCTTACTCCTCCTCGCCATAAACTATATCTGAAACTTCCAGGGTCTGATCTAATATACTTTTTAACGCATTAGAAAATGTTGGAATTTTAAATACATTATTTTCCGGATAAATTCTATCTATATTTGTTTTTCCATTTTCCTCGTGAAATTGATATACAGAAATTTTATCCACATTTATCAAATCCTCGTTTTTCAGCCCCAGACTTTCCAATCGTTCTTTATCATCAACTACTTTGTATAACTGACTCATATTATTAATATGCTGAAGGATAATATCACTGTGTGTTGATGCTACAATATTAATTCCGGAATTTACCATCCGTATAATTAATTTTGCCATTTGGTATTGTAATTGCGAATGTAAACACATCTCAGGTTCCTCGTAACAAATTTCCTGTAGAAATCTGGCATATTTTAACAACAAAATAAGCGGTGCTAACTCTGTGACTACTCCTGAAGTTGCTCTTAATGGAATTCCATTTTTCATTCCATCTGGAACGTATTGAATGTTCCCACTATTATTATCAATACACTTAACATCGCCATTTGTCATATTATGATTAATCCAGTCAAGTAATTCTATATGACTTTTATAATTTTTATCGTTTACTTCCAAATTCAAATTGTCCATTGAATCCAAAAAATGAATGATCGGTTTGGGGAATGGTGAAACCTCTATATTTTTCGTTTCATCATCCAGTTCAACTATATTGTCAAATGCCTTTTTTCTCCCCACTTGATTAATTGTATTTTTCGCTAACATAAATCCCGTACGTGCGGCAGGAAGATAATAGGTAGCATTCCTAGGAAAATCATTTCTCAAAAATCTATCAACTATTAATTCAACAAGTCTTGTTACCGGTTCCTCCATCTCATTGCTATACATCCACTTCAAAAACTGAAAACCTATTCTTCGCACGTCATCTATATATACACTTATTTGTATTGCTTCTTCATCTTCTTTTTCTTTCTTAATTACATAATGACGATTGCTCTTATTCTTTACTTCTATTCTCCCGATAGACATTCCTTCATAATTGAATATACTCTTCACTAACTCATCTTTATTCATCAGTAAAAGTTCATTAATTATTGAAATAATTATCTCCTCATTAACCACTACAAACTCTTCATTTTCCAAATTCTGATTTATAAGAAGATTTTTCAAGTCAGAATATAGTTTTGAGAATTTTTGTTCCAGAAGTCCTTTCATTCCCTTACATATAATGTTTTCTCCTTGTCCTGAAAAAAGAGTCCAAATTAAAGACAACAAATAACTTTTTCCACTATTGTTATCTCCCACAAATAATGTTAATGGCGAAATTTCCAATTCAGCTTTTTCTATCTTTCCGTAATTTTCCACAATTAATTTGTATGCCATATACCTACCTACCCTCTTTCACGATCAATCTTCTTGGCTCTTAATATTTTATGATTTCCTAATACTACATCTTCTTACATCGAATATTACAATTTTCTAATTGACTAGTTATGATTATATCAGATTTTTTATGAACTCACCATAGCAGCTCCTGCCATTATCAATTAATTAGCAATATCCATTATGATGCGTTACAAATATTCTATCTTTACTTGTATATGATCACCTCAACCCGCTACTATGATACTATGAGTTCAACCTCTTTTCTTTCATTACACTTACAACTAAGATTCGAATCCCTCTTCCTGTTCTTTTATTTTGACAAAGTTTTTCTCGAACAAACTTTTTGTGTATGTATGCACTTCTTCAAATAAATACTCTTCAAATTTATCTATACCGAAAAGCCGTTCTTCTTGTTCTGCCAGGCTCATAAAATAACTATAATTTTGATCACGTCCCTGGGATTCCTGAATCTTTCGATATTTTTTCCCGTTATACACTAAAATGTAACGAATATTTTTTCTGATAAAATCAAAATCCGGAATCACGCCCAATTCCATAAGCATAATCAAACTATCATATAGTTTTCTATAGATATCATCCTTTTCTACTGATCCATTCTTAAATTCAATAAAATACCATTTCCCATAAATATCAATGTATAAGGCATCATTAGACTTCGGTAGATTTCTTAATCCTCTTTTGACGGAATACTCCTTAGATATTTTATCGAAATGGATAACCTTAAGAAAACTTTCACACATTGCCTCACCATTACTGTCGTCCTTAGACGCCTTTTTCAGTTTGCATACATGTTTTTTTAATTCTTCTGGAAGTTCATTTATCACTTCTTCTGTCATCTATATCGCCTTTCAATTATTATTTAATTCATATCTTAAAGTATCTAACATTTGAATTGGAGTCGCCATCTTTTTGTATATCAAATCAATATTATCCGTAACATTATCTATGGTAACCATATTGTTCTGATTTGATGACAAATAATAATTAACTTTTTTATCTGTTCCATATTTACATGAAAATAAATTAAGCGCATCGACAAAATATGGACTATGTGTCGTTATAACTACGGAAAGATCAAATTGCTTTTGCAGCAGAACAATCAATTCTGCATACGCGATTTGCCATTGTGGGTGTAAATGAATCTCTGGTTCGTCTAAAATCAAAACATCTTTATCCTTTAAACAGCCCTTTTCTATTAACATTTTCAGTATAACAAAAGACTTCATTCCCGTTGAAAGATTATGGAGCGAAATGGGTTCATCATACTTATCTGTTCTTAAATAAAACTCATCCTTCTGATCCATCACAATGTCCCCTTCCACAACATTCTGCAGCATTTCGAATAGATCAGCCAATTTTTCTTTTGCTCTCACAGCTTCTATAATACCTTCTATAGTTTCCTCTCTATAGCTGGTAACCAAAAGGTTCTCAATCATTTGATTCATCGGATCTAATTCATTATCCTTTGACAATTCATCTATGACAAATGGATTATCAATATAAATTGCTTTATGAACAATGTTAATTTCACCCGTACATTCTTTACAATTATTTTTTTCAAAATAAATTTTCTCTTGTTTTCCTTTTATTTCTAATGTTATAATCGCATCTTGTTTTTCTTCACCTGAAAGTGATTGCATTTGAGAATGAAAGACGTTATTAAAATATCTAGATATGGCTTCCAGTATAATTGTCTTTTCTGGTAATTGCAAAATCTCTTTAGTATTTTTATGAACTTCCTTAATTATTTCTGACCAGTTATTTTTGTCAGAAGTGCTGGCATTCTTTTTTTCATCATCAAAAACTGTATTGATAATTTCATAAATCTTTTCATCGTCTACATATCTGTCATTCTCTAATTGCTTACGAATTCTCGTTTTTATTTTTCTTGTATAATACATAGCCTTTTGATAGGCCAGCCCTCTTGTTGAATCGAGCATACCTAACATAATTATTCTATTCGTTGATTCGATTTCCCTCAATCGTTCTTCGTTAATCTTCTCATCTATATCTGATAAGACATTAAATAAAGAGAACAATATTTTCCCTACTGTACTTTTTCCAGTATTATTTTCACCAGCGATAACTGTTATTCCATCAATTACAATATCCGCATTTTTTATTTTTGCAAAATTCTCTATATTCAGCTTCATTCAAAATCCTTCCATTTCTCAAATGAGTCTTTCCATTCTTACCAACGACATAATTTATATTTTTATGTTCATCTCGCTTACGCCTGATTCAAAAACAAGGATGCAATTCCGGGAACTACATCCTTGTGTTACTATACAATTATCGTATCAACATGATTATGCCCTATATTGTCCGAAATAATATGAAATATATTCCCTAAATTAGTCTTTTATCAATGTAACTATACTTTATCACATTTTTAGTAATACATCAATCAGTACTCTTTAACAATAATATCAAGATTCTTAAGCATTAAAGCCAATTATTCCATCTTCTCCAGTTCTTCCTGTATATATGCCAGTGATGCGATCTTTGCTTTTGTCTCTTCTAGGTTCAATCTTATCAATATAACTTTCTTACGTTTATCGCACAATATTAATTAAACAATTTATTAAAATCAATATTGTAACCAGCTGCCTTCAGTTCTTTAGCTATTTCAATCTTCCAACCACCATTCTCATCATAAGAAATATAAACTACACCTGATATATCATTAGGTTTTTCAACGCTATTCTTTATAAGTGCGCATACCTTTTTTCTGCCCAATTTACCAATTAAATATCCATGTTCAAATACTACGTTCTGACGTGCTCTGTATTTTAATTCTGCTCCACCATCGGCTAATCCACCTTTGTCACATGGTGTATATAATACTATTCCAAAACCAACATTCGAATGTTGTTCTATTTTTTCAATTATTGTATTTCCCTCACTGACCTGCTCATGAAGTATTATAGGTGTGAGTTCCAAGTTTTCTATAAAACGTGCAACTTCATTTTTCAATCCATTATCATGTCCATGAACAATAAATATTTTATCACTACTCATTACTAAATCCTCTTTTTCATTAGAATCTTTTGATAAATACTTTTCATACTCTTCACGATTAACTTGAATATCTTCATTTATCTCTTTAATAGTCTGTACATTTCTCTTATGACTTTCAGGCTGTATAACCCATTCATTATTGCAAATCTTCGACAAATTATTTTCATACCACTCTGCAATCTGAGTACAACAGTACTCTAAAATTTCAATTTTCATGGAATCTCTTTCAAAATTCTCTTTTAAGCTATTACAAGGAGTTATAATAATGGGATCAGAAGTATAATCATTAATACTCTTAATAATACTCAATAATTTTATTTTCAAAATCTCATAATCAATCATATCTGATTTCCTACTTTCTATCTACACATTTTATAGCTACGATAATCACAATGGTAATATACGAATATTTTTCATCCTTCTGCATATAAATATATTAAAAGCCTTTTACAGAAAGGAGCCTTTACCGTATGACTAATTTCATTATCCTTATAGTTGCTTTTTCTCTTTTTTGTACAATCCTTGCTTTTTGCCTGTGTGCTGCCTCCACAAACTAAGAGAAAACAAATTCTAATACTTGCTCCCTCTTACTTTAAAAGCCAACGCCACTCCTACAATAATACCTAAAATATTAAACAGTACATCATTGATATCTGCACAGCCTCGTTTTGTAATGTACTGTGTCATTTCACATGCTATCGACAAACACGCCCCTGCCAGCACAATATTCGTCATGACATACTGTTTCTTTTCTACCTTCCCAGTTATATATCTATAGCAAGTATATCCAAACGGAACATATAATAGGATGTTTAATATTCCTCCTGCCCAAAATCCGGCTTCTTTCCATTCACCTATATGAAATCGAACCGGTTCCATATATCCATGATCCCGGCGTACCAATGTAATATATATAATCAAAAAAATACTATATATCACACTAATACACGGTTTCTTTTTTCTTAATTTCCAGACAATACAACTTACCAATATTAGAAACAACAGTTCTTTTTCAGTTATATTCATGCTTGCACTATACTGAATCTGGTGCAATATCTCTTTAATTAAAATAATGTCTCTCCATTCTGAATATCTGCATCATCACCAACAATCACTTCATTGCTAACAGTCACGTTACTTCCTATCCGGACTCTTTTTCCAACCTTTGCATAAGTTCTTACAACAGAGTTGGTATAAATCAAAGCATAATCTTCTACAACGCTATCATGATGAACTTCTACTCCCGGATTCAGCAATACACCGTTACCTACTGTTGCACCATTCTGTATCAGAGAATTGTTCAATAACACACAGCCCCATCCCATCTTGGAATAAGGACTGATATATGCACTCGGAGAAATAAGATTTGGGAATGTATATCCAATCTCCATAGCCTGCTGGTAAATGTGTTCTCTTAATTTATTATTCCCGATTGTAACAACCAGTAAATGATACGACTCGTAAAGTTTCTCTAAATCAGAAATGTGTCCTGCAACCGGAATATCACAGATTACTGTTCCAACTTCAAATCCATCATCTACAAATGCGCAATCATACGTCTCTCTAGCAAGCTCTGATACTACTCGTCCAAATCCGCCAGAGCCGACCAATAAAAGTCTTTCTCTCTCTGCCATTCTATTAACGCTGAAGTTCTTTCAGTGCCTCCTGAACATAATCTGTCGTTAAAATCTTCTTCACTGTTCCTTCTACGTCTAAACGTTCTGTGTTATGACTTGTGTAGGACTCATCTGACATAGTATGTACCTCACCTTTTACTACAAACTTGTCATAATTCAGATCACGGTTATCTGCTGCCACACGGAAATAATGTCCCATGTCTTCACTTCTTAAGCGCTCTTCTCTTGTCATAAGAGTCTCAAACAGCTTCTCTCCATGACGAGTTCCGATAATACTGGTACCTGTATCACCGAATAACTGCTGAACAGCTTTTGCCAGATCTCCGATTGTAGATGCATCTGCTTTCTGGATAAACAGATCTCCCGGATTCGCATGCTGGAATGCAAACATAACCAGATCTACTGCCTCATCCAAATTCATTAAGAAACGAGTCATATTCGGATCTGTAATGGTAATCGGGTTCCCGGATTTAATCTGATCAATAAAAAGCGGAATAACACTACCACGGCTGCACATTACATTACCATAACGTGTACAGCAAATGGTTGTCCCACCACGCTCTGCTGCTACACGGGCATTGGCATAAATGACATGCTCCATCATAGCTTTTGAAATTCCCATTGCATTGATTGGATATGCTGCTTTATCAGTGGATAAGCAGACAACTCTCTTTACTCCTGCATCAATCGCTGCATGTAATACATTATCTGTTCCGATTACATTGGTCTGTACTGCCTGCATCGGGAAAAATTCACAAGACGGTACCTGCTTCAAAGCTGCTGCATGGAAAATGTAATCAACTCCCGGCATAGCGTCTTTTACTGACTGTGGGTTACGTACATCTCCAATATAAAATTTTACCTTCTTAGCCTGTTCCGGATGCTTTGCCTGTAATTCGTGCCGCATATCATCCTGCTTTTTCTCATCTCGTGAAAAAATACGGATTTCCTTCAAATCCGAATCCAAAAAGTGTTTCAGAACAGTAGATCCAAAAGATCCCGTTCCTCCTGTAATCATTAAAGTTGCGTTATCAAATGCTGACATTTTTATTTCCTCCTAAATCTCATCATAATCTTTTAAATTTTTGTGACCAGTAAAATCATAAATTGTAAATTCATTTTTATTAAAAATTTCACTTCTTATCAAGCAATATTTGATATTTTTTATATTAAATATTGCAAATACAATAAAATAATGAATCAATCTTCTCACTCATGCAGTCCACATTCATAATATAATACTCTATCATATTCTCAAACTATTTTTCGACACTCTGCCTTATTTTTTGACGAGCCTGCAAATATATATTCATAATCTTCTTTTTATTAAAAAAATAGTTTACACTTACATAACTAGCTATAATTATAACTGAAATTCCAAATGCTTTTATAATCCATTTAAATATTGACTCCGCACATACCGGTATTAAAATATCAAATACATAATAGACTAATATCATTACACTTAAATTAATAGCAAAATTTTTTATTGTAACCCATATAGGAAGTTTAACTAAGTGTTTATGTGTATACAAAATAACATCTGTTGTTCTAAATAGATATGAGCATACAGTCCCTATTAATAATCCATATAATCCTAAATCAGTAAAGAAAAACAAGAATAATGAGACTGATATATTTATAATTGCTTCTATTATTGCTCCAGCCTGAGTTTCTTTAAAATGCCCAGCTACATTAATTGTTATAAGAGATGGAATGCGAATTTGATTCATTAATAAAATTAAAGTAAATAACACTGGTAACTTTTTATCAACATAAGAAACATCGTCAACCCCATTTGTATAAAGCGAAACAAAAGGCAAAATCATTACTAATGCAATAGAACAAATTACAAAAAGAATAAACGACAATATAAACTCATATAGTTCAAAAGCATCTTCAAATTTATTTCTATCGCTATGGAATAGTCGTCCAAAGGAAGATTGTGGCGCTTGCATAAATGTTGTTTGAACTATTGAACTTAACTGTCCAAATACCATATTATAAATTCCGTACACACTTACTACTTTTAATGTACCAAATAATGTTAAAATAATAACAATCTTCTGACGATTCACATTATAACCGATTTATCGGAAAAAGAAAAGACTATTTTGGATAAAATTTCTCAAGTATCTATAAAAATACAATCTGAGAGAGTATGAAGATACTGTAAATAGGAATTGCAAATTATGCTTTGTTATGAAAAGTATGTACAGAAAGACAAAAGATATGCAGGATAAAAAAACATCTTGCGGGATATTACCGGTGAACAGTAAAAATTATGCTGCTGTCAACAAACATAAAAAATGATATGTTGACAACAGCATAATTATAAATGACAGTTGCTATTTTCCGAGAGAGTACAGATCTTCATAGAATTCCGGATAGGAAATTTTAACGCAGTCCCCATCTTTGATAGTAAGTGTACCGTCACAAATTGTACCTGCAACAGCAAAGGACATGGCAATACGGTGATCAAGATAAGAATTGATCTCGGCACCATGAAGTGGCTTTCCTCCATGGATGATCATTCCGTCATCAGTCGGCTGAATATCAGCTCCCATGCGTTTCAGTCCTTCTGTTACCACTGCGATACGGTCGGATTCTTTTACCTTCAGCTCCTGTGCGTCCCTGATAACAGTAGTCCCCTCTGCAAAAGCTGCCATTACAGCGATCATCGGGATTTCATCGATCAGTGTGGGGATGATCTCACCCTCAACAGTGGTTCCGTGAAGACTGCTTGTGCGGATCAGCAGGTCAGCGGTAGGCTCACCCTCTGTACTTGCATTCAGCAGAGTAATATCAGCCCCCATAGCCTTGCATACACGAAGCATTCCGTCTCTGGTTGGATTAATGCCTACATTTTTAAGAAGAATCTCACTTCCGGGAGTAAGAAGCCCTGCTGCGATAAAGTAAGCAGCAGAAGAAATATCTCCGGGAACTTTAATCTCGCGTCCGTTCAGTACAGGCTCCGATTCAATAGAAGCAGTTGTTCCCTGGGAAGTCACATTTGCGCCGAAATAATTCAGCATGATCTCCGTATGATTTCTGGAAAGTACCGGCTCAGTAACGCTGGTGATCCCATCTGCATACATACCAGCCAGAAGCACGCAGGATTTTACCTGTGCGGAAGCAACCGGTGACTGATAATGAGCGGCATGTAAAGGCTTTCCTGTAATACGCAAAGGTGCGCATCCATTGCCCCTCAGACTTACGATATCAGCGCCCATAGACAGAAGAGGAGTCATAATCCTTTTCATTGGACGGGACTGAATGGAAGCGTCACCGTTTAATTCGCTGGTAAAAGACTGTCCTGCCAGAATTCCGGAGATCAGTCTTGTGGTAGTCCCGCTGTTTCCCACATCCAGAGTTTCAGACGGAGCACTGAGTCCGTGAAGTCCCTTTCCATGAACGAGGATTTCGGAAGCATTTCTTTCAATATCGATTCCCATTTTCCGGAAACAGGAGATAGTAGAGAGACAGTCAGCTCCCTCAAGAAAATGTGTGATCTTTGTAGTACCCTGTGCAAGAGAACCGAACATGACTGCACGATGGGAAATGGATTTATCTCCGGGTACAGTAAGTTCTCCTCTGAGGTTTGTCTGTTTTTTTATTTCCATATCTGATTCCTGCCTGTTTTTATAATATTTCTGTATTTCCCTGCAGCTATTTATAGCAATCTGCTTTTGACAAAATATTTTTGAAATGAATGTCAAAGGGTGATCTGTTTAGAGCGTGTCTGAAAAAGGCTTTCTGCAAGATGTGCGTCACAATTTGTGGGATATTTTGCCCGGATGAGGGCGCCGTAGCGGGCTACGGCAACTGAATTCGGGTGAAATATCCTGCAAAGTGGGGCGTGCAGATTGCGGGAATGATTTTTCAGATACGCTCTAGCGTTCGTAGACAATATAATTTCTTTTTTTAAGGAGTGCGGCACCCTTTTCCATAGAGATTCCGTCGTAGAATTCAATTTTGAGGACACCTTCCTCGAATTCACGGTTGTGAATGATACCGATATTTTTAATGCTGATCTTCTCCATCGCAAGGATAGTGGCAATCGTAGCAATACCGCCGGCCTCATCCGCAATATCAAGATACAGGACATAAGCTTTTTTCAGCAGACCATTGTCTACCACATCAATAGAATCACGGTAATCCCTGGAACTTGCAAACATCTGATACAGACTCCTGGAGTCCTTGTTATCCACAAAACATTTGATCTGAACCAGCAGGCGGATGTAGTCATCCAGAACATTGGAGATATTCTGATTATTTTCCACACAGATCTGCTCCCACATAATTGGAGAAGAAGAAGCAATACGTGTGATATCACGGAAACCTCCGGCTGCAATCGTTTTCATGTATTCCTGATCACTGTCCAGCATATTGACAAGATTTACCAGTGCAGAAGCAATAATATGAGGCAGATGGCTGACTCCGGCAGTGATGAAATCGTGTTCTTCACTTGTAAGGACCATCGGGATCGCACCAAGGGAAGAAATCATCTCTGTGAAATCTGTCAGGCGTTCCAGTGCAACTTCACCGCCCGGAGTAATAATATAGTAAGCATTCTCAATCAGACGGTCACTGGAAGCTTCGAATCCGGTCTTCTCAGAACCGGCCATTGGATGACCTCCGATAAAACGGGATTCCATTCCAAGACGTTCTACTTCTTTATGGATAATGCCCTTGACACTTCCAACATCTGTGAGGATCGTGTCAGGACCGATATTGTCTTTGAAATATTCAAGATATTTTACATTAAATTCTACAGGAGCACACAGGAAAATATAATCGCAGCTCCTGAAACGTTCATCATGTTCTTCGCATACAGCATCGATCATATTGCTGCTTACTGCTGCAGCAAGTGTTTCCCGATCCTGATCATAAGCAAGAAGTCGGTAGTCTTCATGGTATTTTCGGATGGCCTTGGCAATTGATCCGCCAATCAGTCCGAGACCGATAAAACCGATAGTTTTCATAGTGGTTTTTGCATCCTTTCAGGTAACATTATTCGTAACTGTGAAAATACGGAACAGTTACATGATTTCATAATTTACTATTTTAAAGGATATGATTTGAAAAGTCAATTCATACAGCACTTTTATACATAAATAATTTAAAGCGACAAAGCGAACGCCGTATCATATGAAGATATCTCCACGGTCTTTCACACTCTGCTGAACTGTCTCAAACACGCTCCGGTTACGAGGACTGCTATAGTCAACTGAAAAAAACAATGCACTATAAATATTCGTACAATCAAAATCAGTCAGCCAGCTGCGCACTTGAGATAAAATTCACAGTCGAGATCCGTGAAAATTACTGAAAATATATAAAATGCTCATCAATTTACAAGAAGTTCACAAAAAAAGATGTTAAAATTTCATAAAATACTTGAAAAATATAAAAAAATTTAGTAATATATAGCCATATCGTTGCTGCGGACATTGCAGGCGGCAATAACATAACAGACAAACAGGGAGGTACGCAACATGGATGTATTTAGAACTGACCGAATTAGAAATGTAGTCCTTTTAGGTCATGGGGGCGCTGGCAAAACTACACTGGCAGAAGCAATGGCTTACTTAGCAGGAA
>ERZ772879.1518-NODE-1518-length-15894-cov-4.056380_pt1 | contig 15894 bp, 15 predicted proteins | sample MGYA00580582_ERZ772879 | MGnify/ENA primary metagenome ERZ772879 (study PRJEB29015, sample SAMEA2737682) | human gut metagenome | biome: human gut; feature: human-associated habitat; material: faeces | place: China | collected 2012 ... | reverse complement strand
ATGCGCTCCAGCTTAGATCTGTCCCGTTGCTGGTCACGGTGATGGTTCCCTGCTTATCCGTTCTGTATACCTGGATCTCCATACTCTTTAATTTATCCATGGTATCTTTATCCGGATGGCCGTATTTATTATCTGCCCCGCAGCTTATCACCGCATACTCCGGAACCGTCTTCTGTAAGAAATCCCAGGACGTTGCTGTCGCCGATCCGTGATGCCCCGGAACCAGCACGTCACAGCTTAAGTCTACCCCTGAACTGCACATCCTTTCTTCACTTTCATGTTCGGCATCTCCGGTAAATACAAAGCTATTTTCGCCATTTGTAAGCTTGATCGCTACCGAGTTGTTATTACTTCCGTTTTTCTCGATAACTGCCGGCGCAAGGATCTCAAATGATCCGCTTCCGAATTCATACGTCTTTCCGACTGCCGGGTGCTTCATCTTCAGCCCGTCAGCCTTTACTGCCTTCACAAAAGATTTATATAATTTACTTGTATGGACATAGTTGCTGGATATAACGTTCTTCACATCGAATACGTTCAGGCATCCGATCAGTCCCGCCATATGGTCTGCATCATAGTGGCTGCTGATCAGATAATCAATCTCTGTCACTCCTTGTTCTTTCAGATAGGCCACGACGAATCTCGATGTCTTTTTGTCACCGCCGTCATAGATCATCGTCTTTCCTTCCGACTGTACCAGAATGGACAACCCCTGACCCACATCCAGAAAATGGACTTTCATCTCTCCTGTCTGCGCTCCCGCATCGTTCCCGGCGGCCTGCACCGGAACTTTCATTCCCACGCCTGCCATCGCAAATACCAGGAGGATCGGAAGCAACAGGGATAACAGCCTCTGTCTCCATGTTTTCTTTAATACTTGTATCATTTTATCTTTCCCCTTTCACACCCACATTGCTATTATACACAAAATCTCCTGCCATTTCACATCATTTCATATCCCATTTAATATTTTAAAAAAACACTTGCAAATCTGGGAAAATGCAGTATAATTATATTCGTGGCTGTCACAGGCACATGCTGGAATAGCTCAGTTGGTAGAGCACTTCACTCGTAATGAAGGGGTCGTCGGTTCAAGTCCGATTTCCAGCTTAAAAAAAGGAATCCTTTGATCAGGATTCCTTTTTTGTTGTTATCCACAACATTTCTTATATTTCTTATTCTTTTACACCTCCAAGTGTCACACCTGCAACAATATATTTGGAAAGCAGGATATATACGATAATGATCGGCACGATCGCAATCGCTACCAGCATATACACTTTACCCATATCGAACTTCAGGAAGTCTGCACTTCGGAGAGATGCAATCAGGATCGGAAGTGTCTTCTTCTCGTTGCTGCTTAAGATCAGTCCCGGCAGGAAGTAGTTGTTCCATGCCTGCACGAATGCGAAGATCGCCTGTACTGCCATCGCCGGCTTCATGATCGGTATTACAATCTTGTTAAATGTGTGAAACTCTCCGCTTCCGTCAATCCTTGCCGCTTCGATCAGTTCCAACGGAAGTGATGACTGCATATAACTGTACATGAAGTAGAATACCGCCGGTGCCGCGATCGATGGGAGGAACAACGGAACCAGACTGTCCATTAAGTCCATCTTGGTGATCAGGTTAACGAAACCAAGTGCAGATACCTGTGTCGGCATTACCAGGATCAGCAGGATGAATAAGAATGCCGGTTTTCTTAATTTGAAATCATAAGCATACAAGCCATAAGCGGTCATTGCAGAGAAGTATGTAGACAGCGCTGCCGTACATACAGACACGATCAGACTGTTCTTAATTCCTGAAACTACCGGAATGTTGGCATCATTCAGAACCGCTTTCAGATTCCGAACCAAAGATTTTCCCGGGACGAACGAGAAGCCCTTCTGGATCTGGAAATGATTCCTTGTCGCATTGACCAGCAATACATAGAAGAAGAACAGGCACAGGAAGGAAAGTATGATCAGTACAACATAGGCAAGCGTCATTCTTCCTTTATGGACTCTGTTAGTTCCGTTCGTTTTCTTTTCAGCCATGTTATTTTCCTCCCTTCTTGTGATGATGTTTCTTCTCATCTTCCTGATTCAGTGTGAAGTAAACGCCCACACACAGAATTGCGCAGATGATGAACAATACTACAGATATTGCGCCCGCTGCGCCGTAGTTCTTACTATATAAATGGTTATTCAGATACATGATAACGGTTGTTGCAGTACGGTTCGGACTTCCTTTTCCGTTTGTCAGGATCTGTGGAATATCGAACATCTGCATACCTCCGATCATGGATGTGATCAGTACATATACCAGGATCGGCCGGATAAGCGGAAGGGTAATCTTAAAGAATGTCTGTCTGTGATCTGCACCGTCAAGTTCTGCCGCTTCGAACATCGACGGACTGATTCCCATGACTGCCGCCATCAGAAGGATCGTCGTATTACCGAACCACATCAGAAAGTTCATCAGTCCTACCAGACCTCTCGTTCCCGCAACCGATGACAGAAACCGGATCGGTGTATGTATCACACCCATGGATTTCAGCAATCCATTTACCGGACCGTTCACAGAGAACAGGGCGAAGAACAGCATTGCGAATGCACTTGCCATGATCAGATTCGGAAGATAGATCACAACTTTAAAAAATGTCTTTCCTTTGATCCGGAGTCTTACATCTGTAAACCATGCTGCCAGAACCAGCGATACAATAATCTGTGGAATGAATCCGATCAGCCACATGACGATCGTATTACCGATGTATTTCGGCAGATCTGCGGACAGAAGTTCCTGATAATTCTTAAGTCCTACAAAATTCGGTCCTACTACGGTAAGTCCGTCTCTGTAATATTCGAAAAAACTATAATAGAATGTAGATACCAGTGGTACCAGCTGGAACACAAGAAACACAAGGAAAAACGGCAAGATGAAGAGGTATCCCCATTTTGCGTAACTTACTTTCTTTTTCGTTGCTGTTGCCTTCATGTGCATCCTCCTTTCTTGCCGTATATAAAATATGAATATTCTTTGCATCTTTAAGCAAAACAGAGTGGGCGATGATGCCCACCCTGTCCGGTCTTACTGTTAGTTAGATGGCCACTCAACTTTTTCCAGATTTGGATAAAGCTCTGTGATTGCCTTCTCAAAGTTCTTCTTAGCAGTATCTTCATCTACTTTGCCGTCGAAGTAATCTTTGAATGCAGCCTGAATCTTTTCGTTACATCCCTGATCGTATTTGCCTGCATTGCTCATATCGATCTTTTCAGCCTGTTCTGCGAAAAGTTTGATGTGGTTCTGTCCACCGAGGAATGCTGAGCCATAATCCGGATCGTCAGCGATCTCTTTCATAGCTGATTTGTTATTTGTATAATCTTCTGTATCCAGTGTGATCTGTTTCATAATATCTTTGTCACATGTCAGTTTCTTCATGATATCAGCAACTTCGTCTTTGTTGTCTGTTCCTGTTGCTGCACAGATCCATGTTCCGCCCCAGTAATATGGTTCCGGTCCCTGGCATACTGCGTAATCACCATAGATACCATTTCCGACTTCTTTCTCTCCGTCAGGATCTGCAAGGGAGTTGCCAAGAAGTGTGAAGTTGATTCCCCATGTTGAATAGAAGAATCCGAATACCTTTCCTTCTGGTCCCTGATCTTTTGCCCATGCGTCATCCCACAGAGATGTCTTATTGTTATAACCTTTATCTGTAAATGTCTTGGTCTGGTCTACCCATTTCATAATGTTCTCATCAACTTTTACTGTCTTTCCATCTACCCAAGGAGCAGCTACGTTGTTCGAGAATGTACGGTATGCATCGTCATATCCGGATAACATCTTGTATCCTTTTTCATTTGCCTTTTCAGCAACTGCGTTGAACTTATCCCAGTCAGCAACTGCTGCCTGTACCTGTTCCGGATCGTCTGTTCCGAGAACATCTTTAGCAATGGAACGGCGGTATGCGAACAGTCCAGGTGTTGCCTGCCATGTCGTACCTTTCTGTGTTCCGTCTATAGTTACGATATCTTTTGTATACTGATACTGTTCGGACAGATCATCATCTGTAAGTCCAAGATCCTTGATATCCATTGTGTAATCAGAATCTACATATTTTAATGCGTAGTCTGCTTCGATCAGGAATATGTCAATCTTATCATCTGCGGATGCTTTCTCCTGATTCAGGAGAGCTTCATCCAGTTTGTTCTGATAGTTGTTGTTCTCATTCGGATTAATCGTCCATTTTACAACGGTTCCGTCCTTTAATGTTGTTGTGGACTTATCCTTTGAAACTTTCTCCACTTCCGGATAGTAATCATTGAATCTGCTCTGGAATTCATCGTTCCAGCACCAGATGTTCAAGGTCTTGCCGGCATCGCCCGAACCTTCTTTTTTCGAACTGTCGCTTCCGCCGCTGCTGCCTCCGCATCCCGCAAGAGAAAGTGCCATGATAGATGCCAACGACATACTAATGAGTTTTTTTGTTCTTTTTTTCATAAAGATGTACCTCCCTTTCAAATTTGTTTTACACTTTTTCCTTCTATCAGCCGTCCTGTTACCATTATTTTCTCCGGTATGCTGGTCTTTGGATTCTCAATTACATCCACCAGTCTTCTTGCCGATTCTCTTCCGATCGCTTCTGCATCCTGATAATAAGTTGTCAGCTTCGGCCGCAACACCTCCGACAATGTAATTCCGTCATATCCTGTCACACTTACATCATCCGGAATGGAAAGCCCCATTCTCTCTAACTGATTCATCCCTCCAATGTAAGAAAAATCATCCGGATACATGATCGCCGTCGGCGGATCGTCAAGCTGCATCAGATATTCTGTTGCCTTTGCGCTGGATTTCGGATCATGATACACCGCTTTTATAACATATTCTTCCGGAACCTCTATTCCGTTCTGTTCACATCCCCTGTAGAATCCGGTCAGTCTCTTTTCTGTAACGGATGTATGCTCTCCATGGATGAATGCGATCTTGCGGTGTCCCTTTCCTGCCAGATAATTCACCAGACTGTATGTACCGTCAACATTATCCGACATGACACAGTTCAGATTATCCGCTGCGAAATCAATAGTAACAGTCGGGATGTCGCTTCTCATCAGTTCGACGACTCCCGGATTGTAAAAATCTACGCTTGCTATTACCACTCCGTCACACTTGCGGTACCGGCAATGTTCGGCAAATGATATCTTTTCACCTCCTATGTTCTGGCTGATAAATGTTATATCATACCCAAGCCGTTCTGCTTCTTCTTTCGTGCTGTTTAAGATTGCCGAGAAATATTCATGTGTCAATCCACACATGGTATCATCTACGAACAGTACTCCGATATTATGTGAAATATTCGTCTTCAACTGTCTTGCTGCTGCATTCGGCATATAGTGCATCTCCTGTGCCGTCCGCTTTACCAGCTCTATTGTCTCTTTACTGATATCTTCATAACCATTCAGTGCTTTACTGACGGTAGCCGGCGACACGTTGCAGCGTTTCGATATATCCTTGATCGTTACCATGCGTTTCCTCCTTTCCCGGTTTTCCGAACGTCCCGAATACGTTTTCGTAGTTTTATAATAAATCGTCTACACAATTTCGTCAATCCTTTTAAATACACAATTTTTTCACATTTTTCTTGTGTATTTTGTACAAAGGTTATTTTTATATCATTATTTTTGTTTACATTTTGACCATAAGACTCTTATAATAAAAATAGATTACGAAATCGTGTTCGGAATATTTTTATCAGAAAGGAGCTATCATATGAAATTCGGTTACTTTGATGATGTCAACAAAGAATACGTCATCACCACACCTAAGACACCGCTGCCTTGGATCAATTATCTTGGTACTCAGGACTTTTTCAGCCTGATATCCAATACCGCCGGCGGCTATTCATTCTATAAAGATGCCAAGCTTCTCCGGCTGACGCGCTACCGTTATAACAACAGTCCGATGGATCAGAACGGGCGCTATTACTATATCAAAGAAGGAGATACCGTCTGGAATCCCGGATGGCAGCCGGTCCAGACACCGTTAGATTCTTACCAGTGCCGCCACGGACTCGGATATACCGTCTTTGAAAGTTCAAAGAACAGCCTGAATGCGAAGCTTCTTGCTTTCGTTCCCGTCCATGACAACTGTGAGATCAATCTTCTTACACTGACCAATTATACGGATGTGGAAAAAGAATTCGATCTTTTCAGCTATATTGAATTCTGTCTCTGGAATGCAGCGGACGATTCTTCAAACTTCCAGAGGAATTTTTCTACGGGTGAAGTGGAGGTTGCCGGAAGTACCATTTATCACAAGACGGAATACCGGGAACGCCGCAATCATTACGCGGTATATTCGGTCAATCATCCGGTCAACGGATTTGATACTTCCAGAGATGCCTTCATCGGACTGTATAACAGTCCTGCGGATCCGCAGGCAGTCAAAAAAGGCTCCTGCTCCGGCAGTATCGCACATGGATGGGCTCCTGTTGCGAGCCACCATATCCACCTGAAGCTAAGCCCCGGCGATTCGGTATCCCTGGTCTTTGTCCTGGGATACTGCGAGAATCCAAAGGATAAAAAGTTCAGTGCACCCGGTGTCATCAACAAAGAACCTGCCGACAGACTGCTTGCCAGATACCAGACAACGGAACAGGTAATGGCCGCATTTCAGGAATTAAAAGATTACTGGACAACGCTTCTGTCCGCTTATACGATTCAGACAGAAGATGTCAGGCTGAACCGTATGGTGAATATATGGAACCAGTATCAGTGCATGGTTACATTTAACATGAGCCGCAGTGCAAGCTACTATGAGAGCGGTCTGGGACGCGGGATGGGATTCCGCGATTCCTGTCAGGATCTGCTTGGCTTTGTCCATCTGATCCCGGAACGCGCCCGCCAGCGTATCCTGGATATTGCAGCTACGCAATTTCCTGATGGAAGCGCTTATCACCAGTATCAGCCGCTCACCAAGCGCGGTAATATGGATGTCGGAAGCGGATTCAATGATGATCCTTTGTGGCTGATTGCGGGAACGGCTGCTTATCTTCGTGAGACAGGGGATTTTTCTATCCTTGAAGAACCTTGTACATTCGATAATGATGCGGGTAACACGGCTCCTTTGATGGAACATCTAAGACGGAGTTTTCAGTATACCGCAACCCACAAAGGTCCTCACGGACTGCCGCTCATCGGACGTGCAGACTGGAATGACTGTCTGAATCTGAACTGCTTTTCCGAAGAACCGGGTGAGAGTTTCCAGACGACAGGACCGAACGACGGACCGATAGCCGAAAGTGTATTCATCGCCGGTATGTTCGTAAAATACGGACGGGAATATGCAGAGATCTGTGATGCCCTCCGCCTGGACGACGAGCGGGATGCTGTATTAAAAGAAGTGGCTGCTATGGAAGAGACTGTTATGGATGCCGGCTGGGACGGAGACTGGTTCCTGCGTGCTTATGATGCTATGTCCAATCCGGTAGGAAGCAAGGTCTGCGAAGAAGGCCAGATCTTTATCGAACCACAGGGAATGTGTGTGATGGCCGGAATCGGCACGGATATTACGGAAGATGGAAGTCCGTCCGCTGCTGCCCGTGCGCTCAGAAGTGTGGAAGAACGCCTGGATACCAGATACGGCATTATCCTGCAGACTCCTGCTTATACAACCTATCATGTAGAACTTGGGGAGATCTCTTCTTACCCGCCGGGATATAAGGAAAATGCCGGAATCTTCTGCCATAATAATCCATGGATCAGCTGTGCCGAGACGGTTCTCGGTCATGGCAGCCGGGCTTTCGAGGTCTTCAAAAAGACCTGTCCTGCTTATCTGGAAGATCAGAGTGAGATCCGCAGGACCGAGCCGTATGTCTACTGTCAGATGATGGCCGGCCGGGATGCTCCGACTCACGGAGAAGGCAAGAACAGCTGGCTTACCGGAACAGCCGCCTGGACATTTACCTGTATCAGCCAGTATATTCTCGGTATCCAGCCGACTTTACAGGGACTGTGTATCAATCCATGTATTCCGTCTGACTGGAGCGGCTATACCTGCCGCCGTACTTACCGTGGTGTCTCTTACGATATTACGATTGATAACAGTGCACATGTAGAGTCCGGAGTCGCGTCTGTCACGGTTGACGGACAGCCGGTAACAGGAACTCTTATTCCGTTCGATGCCGGCAAGAAGACCTGTAAGGTAGAGGTTGTCTTAGGATAATTACAAAATACGCCATACAATATAGAAGCCTGCCGCAGGCATAATGCCTGCTGATCTGCTTCCTGTATTGTATGGCGTATTTTTTTATATGCTTCGATATGTTTCTATGTGTTCTTCTGCATGTGTACAGTCATCTGCGGATATGGAATTTCGATACCGTTCTCATCCAGTAAAAGCTTGATCTCTTCGAGCAGTCTCCATCTGGTTTCCCAATATTCCTCATTCTTCACCCATGCACGGATTCCCAGTACAACCGCACTGTCTGCCAGCTCATGAACAAATACATTGATCTGTTCGTTCTTGATGATACATTCATCTTTGATCAGCAGATTTTCGATCACTGATTTTGCCTGTCGGATATCCGCATCATAAGAAATAGCCACACGCAGATCCAGCTGCCTTTCATCTTTTGCCGTTGCATTGGTAATACTGTTGTTGGTCAGCATTCCATTCGGGATTACGATCGTCTTGTTATCAATTGTACTGAGTTTGGTATAGAAGATCTGGATCTCTTTTACGGTTCCTTCTTTTCCGTTGGTATCCTCGATAATATAATCTCCGACTACAAACGGTTTTAATAAAAGGATCAGGACTCCGCCTGCAAAGTTCGAAAGGCTTCCCTGTAATGCAAGACCGATTGCCACACCACCGGATGCCAGTACTGCTGCTACGGACGTTGTATCGAATCCAAGACTGGAGATCAGACTGAAGACAAGCAGGGCATACAGTCCATATTTTAGCAGGGAATCTACAAACTGCTCCACTCCTTTGTCTGCACCGGAGCGCTCAAAGGAACGTCTGACGATCTTCCGGATCCACCGGATCACCAGCCGGCCGATAAAGAATGCCACCAGTGCCGCCAGCACTTTCAATCCGAACGTGATCAGTCCCGGTATGCTGTCCTGTACATATTGTGTCAGCTGATTAACCTGTTTGACCGCTTCCTGGGTCGCATCGGTTACTTCCTGCGTCGTATCTGCAATTGTTGTATCTGTCATATGTTATACTCCTCTTGTTGTCATCTGTTTCAGCGCAAGAAATGCGCTTACATTTCCCCTTTTATCTCCGGTAGTCCTGTGCGAGAACAGAATATCCGGATTGCAGTGTGTGCATACATTGGTTACCGCAATATGATCTTCGCGTATTCCGGCTTCTGTGAATATCCGTTCATTGGCACGCCAGAGATCCAACTGGTATTTCCCGTTTTCTTTTTTATAAAACAGCTCCGGCCAGTACGCTTCGTCAAAGCTTTCCCGGAATTGCTGTATCACATCCCCGCTCACTTCATAGCAGTCCCGGCAGATGGACGGACCGATTGCCGCAATGATATCTTCCGGATCAGAGCCATATGTCTTCTGCATCAGTTCTATGGTAACTTTTCCTATCTTACCGACGGTTCCTCGCCATCCGGAATGTGAAAGACCGATCGCCTTCTTCACCGGATCAACAAAATACAACGGCACACAGTCTGCGTAAAATGTAACCAGACAGATTCCCGGCACATCTGTGATCATTCCATCGGTCTCCTGAAAACGCTTTCCCCTGTCTCCGGCTTTTACTACCGCTACATTGGTCGTATGGGTCTGATTGGTGAATGTCATATCTTCCGGCTGTACACCGATGGCTCCGGCAATCCTTCTCTGATTCTCCCTGACATCTTCCGGATCGTCACCTCTGGTTGTACTGATATTCATCGTTGCCCAGCATCCTTTGCTGACACCGCCAAGTCTGGTCGAGAATCCATGATTCACGATTCCGGTCTCTTCCAGCATCGGATAACTTAAGAACGGGACACCGTTCACTTCTTTTTCATCAAATATATGGTCCTGATTTTTATAATGTAAGCCCAGATTCATGCCATATTCATCCTTTCTGTTCCGGATCTCTTCCTATCCTGTATAATCAAATGCATTCCGGTAAAGTGTCACCTCATGATTCTCGATGCTCACCACATCGAATCTGCATGGTACCTCATCGATTCCGTTGACCGTCATATAGCATAGTGCACTTTTGGAAATGGTTCTCTGTTTGGCTGGATTTACAGCCTCCGCCGGATGTCCTTTTTTATCTGAAGCGCGATATTTCACCTCACAGAAGACCAGATATCCCGCTTCTCTTGCTATAATATCAATCTCTCCGGTCTTACACCGGTAATTATACTCCAGGATCTCATATCCTTCCTGCTCCAGATATGCACCGGCAAGCCGTTCATAATGGCTTCCGGTCTCCCGGTTATTCTTCCGTTCTCTTCCTGTATCTCCGGCCATAGTCCTCCCGTTCATTTTAGCAAACATTCTTACAACTTTGCTGTCTGTGATATATTTTTATATGTATTTTTTTATAAATGTCATTCTGTGGATCGGTGATGGTCCCAGTTCTTTCAGACCTTCAATATGCTTCTTCGTGCCATATCCTTTATTGGCAGCGAAATCATACCTCGGCATCACTGCATCATACTCTACCATCAGGCGGTCCCTGGTCACTTTGGCAATGATACTTGCCGCTGCAATGGACACACTTTTAGCATCTCCTTTGATGATCGGCACTTGCCGGATATCGACGCCCGGTATCGTCACTGCATCGTTCAGAAGCAGATCCGGCTGTACCTTCAGGTTCCCTATCGCCATGCGCATCGCCTCATAAGTCGCCTGCAGGATATTGATCTCATCAATCCTTGCCGGACTTACGATCCCGATTCCTGTCGCCACTGCACGCTCCATGATCTCATTGTAAAGTGCCTCCCGTTTTTTTTCCGAAAGCTTTTTCGAATCATTCAGATACAGGATCGGATCATCTTTTGGCAGAATGACTGCTCCCGCTACCACCGGACCGGCAAATGGCCCGCGGCCGACTTCATCGATCCCACAGATATAGGTACAGTCGCTGTATTCTTTTTCATAGACGCTCATCGCTTCGGTACGCTCCAGTTCTTTCTGAAGCTTTTCCTGTTGTTTTTTCAGTTTTTCTTCTTCTCGTTTATTCATGACGGATCACTCCTACCTTATCAAACGGGTAAATACGTACCCACGCCCGTCCCAGCAGGTCTTTTCGCTTTAGTATACCAACACTTGGATCACGGCTGTCCGAACTGTTATTCCGGTTATCTCCGAGCACAAAATACTCATCATCCCCAAGCGTGATCGGCTCGGCTGCAATTCCTGCTGACTGCATAACTTCCTTACCATAGATATCACTTTCCAGCTTCTCTCCATTGATATAGACATATCCGTCTTTTACCTGCACCGTCTCTCCCGGCAGACCGATAATACGCTTAATATAATAAACATTTTCCTCATACTGATATGGAAATACAATAATATCAAAACGTTTCGGATCTTGGAACCGGTAAGACAGCTTGTCCACCAGAAGCTGATCTCCATCGCTTAGAGTCGTCTCCATGGATGACCCGCTGACACTTGTTCTTTGTCCCACATAAGTAATGATGACATATGTTAAGACAAGAATGACTATAATATAAAAAATCCACCCTAATATCTCTCTTATAATTCCCGGCTCTCTCCTTCTTCGTCTTCTTGACATAGAAAGCAAGTTCCCCTTTCTGATTTCTATTTACCTTTACGCTTCTTCTGTCTGTGGATACTCAAGCGTAAGTCGTCCAAGCTTTCCTTCCCGGAAATCATCCATCAAAAGCATGGCTGCCTTCTCCGTATCCAGTTCATTTCCACGGACAAGGCAATTTCTGCTTTCTGCAATACGCCCAAGCATTACATATGGGTCTGGGGCAGCTGTAATGGTATACTTATTCTCCAGTACACCCGGATAATTTGCTGCCAGAAAACGGATCAACTCTGCTGCCAGCTCTTCTGTCTGTAGCACCTCATCCTTAATCGAACCGATCAGCGCAAGCCTCAATCCTACTGTCTGATCTTCGAATTTTGGCCAAAGAATTCCCGGTGTATCCAGAAGCTCTACCTGTTTGTTCAGGCGGATCCATTGTTTTCCTTTCGTTACACCTGGCTTGTTACCGGTTTTAGCAGCTGCTTTTCCGGCAAGTGAATTAATAAATGTAGACTTTCCTACATTCGGAATTCCAACGACCATGGCACGAACCGGACGGTTCAGAATCCCACGCTTTCTGTCGCGCTCGATCTTCGCCTTACATGCCTCCTGGATCACGCTTTGTACGGATTTTACTCCGCCGCCTTTTCTTGAATTTACTTTCACAACATGGAATCCTTTTTTCTTAAAATATTCGGTCCATGCCTCATTCCATCTTTCCTCTGCCAGATCTGATTTATTCAAAATGATCAGTCTCGCTTTATTCTTACCAAGCTCATCAATATCCGGATTCCTGCTGGATAACGGAACCCTGGCATCTACAAGCTCAATGATCAAATCAATCAATTTAATATTTTCCTGCATCATACGCTTTGCTTTTGTCATATGACCCGGATACCACTGAAAATGCATATTTCTACTCCTTTACAAATCCAAAGTGTGTTTTTGGCGAGATGACAAACCAGGCTTTTCCGTAAATGTAGCTGTATTTCACATTTCCTACATTGGCATTACGGCTGTCTTCACTGTTCTGCCTGTCGTCACCAAGAACAAAATATTCATCACTGCCTAATTTTATCTTTTCATTTACAATGCCTACATCATCAATCTTAGAAGTCTCATAATCTTCTTGCAGCTTTTCACCATTGATGTAGACTGAATTTTCGACAATCTCCACGCTCTCTCCCGGAAGAGCAATGATCCGCTTAATATAATAATGGGAATTTTCATTTCCCTTTGGTTTAAATATAATGACATCGCCACGCTTCGGCTTGCTTGCATTATACACAATCCGGTTGGCGAGCACAATATCCCCGTTTTCAAGAACCGGCTTCATGGAATCTCCGACAACACTCACACGCTGTCCGAAATACCATACACACACAAATGCGATCAGTATTGTCAATGCAATCTGAAAAATCCACTTTCCAATAACTGGGATTAAAGACCAGTCTATGCTTCTTAACAGCTTTACAACTTTTTTCTTTGTCGGCTGCTGCATTCTCTTCTGCTGTCTTAAAAGTTTTCTTCTCTTAGCTTCCCGCTGTTTCCGGCGTTTCTTTGCCGCCCTTTTTCTGGCATTCTCTCTGCCCGTAAAATTACCCCTTATCGAACTTTTTTTCATAGATTTATCCCTATATCAGAAAAAGGACAATTACATGTATGTAGTTGTCCTTTTTTACTCTGTTCTCTTCGTTTAATTATTTTACCAGCTCTTTAACTTTAGCTTTCTTACCAACGCGGTCTCTTAAGTAGTTCAGTTTAGCTCTTCTAACTTTACCTCTTCTTACTACTTCAACCTTCTCTACGTTAGGTGAGTGAACTGGCCATGTCTTCTCAACACCGATTCCGTTAGATGTCTTTCTAACTGTAAATGTCTCTCTTGAACCGCCACCCTGTCTCTTAAGAACAGTTCCTTCAAAAATCTGAATTCTCTCACGGTTACCCTCTTTAATCTTACCGTAAACCTTTACAGTATCTCCAACTCTGAATTCTGGAGCCTGCTCTTTTAACTGAGCTGCCTCAATATTCTTAATAATATCGTTCATCTGTGTGACCTCCTTGTTTAATTGGACGTTCTTAATACAAAATGTACCAGAGGACCATCTCATTTTTCTTCACAACATGCTATATTTTATCACAAACTTCTTTATGTTGCAAGAAGTTTTTAATTTTATTTTTTCATTTATTTTTCCGGCAATCCATTCAATGTTTTTAATCTTTCCAGATTGTAAATTGACAGTTTTCTAAATTCTACTGTCCTGTAGCTTCAAGCATAATTTCTTCCGCCAGCTTCCGCTCTTCTTTTGTCAGTTTGGCTTTTTCAATCAGATCCGGACGGTTCTTTGCTGTGCGGATCACAGACTGCTCTCTGCGCCATTTTTCTATATTCGCATGATGACCGGACAAAAGTATGGCTGGCACCTGCTTATCATGCCAGATCTCCGGTCTGGAATACTGTGGGTACTCAAGAAGATTATCCTGAAAACTCTCGAATTCTGCGGACACATCATTATGCAGAACCCCCGGTACCAGTCTGGAAATCGCATCGATCATAATCATAGCCGGAAGCTCTCCGCCAGTCAGGACATAGTCTCCAATCGACACATAGTCTGTGACAACTTCATTTAATACCCGTTCATCAATTCCTTCATAATGTCCGCACAAAAATACCAGATCTTCTTCCTGGGCAAATTCCTCTGCCATCCTCTGGTTAAATGTCTTTCCCTGTGGAGACAGATAAATCACACGCGGGCTTTTCCTGGTACCCGGATCGCTTAGCAAAGCTTTCGTTTCTATTTTCTTTTTCACAGCCTCATAGCACTGATACACAGGCTCTGCCTGCATCAGCATACCTGCTCCCCCACCATAAGGATAATCATCTACGCTGTTGTGTTTGTTAAATGCATAGTCTCTGATATTTACCGCTTCTATATCCAAAAGACCTTTATCCATGGCACGTCCGATAATACTTGTATTCAGACCGTCCATCACCATGTCCGGAAATAATGTCATAATATAAAACTGCATGATTACACTCCTTAAATCAGACCACTCATCAGATGAACAGTAATGATCCCACTTTCCATATCTACGTTCAGAACACATTCTTTAATTGCAGGCATAAGAACCTCTCCATGCTCCTTTGAATCAATCACATAGACATCATTCGCCCCTGTTTCCATCACGTCACTCAGTGTTCCGAATTCTGTTCCATCTTCTGTTATAACTTTCATGCCGATCATGTCTGCAACAAAATACTCATCTTCTTCCAGCGGCACAGCATTTTCTCTCGTCACGAGCAACGGACAGCGTTTATAACGCTCAATATCATTAATATTGTCAAATTCTTTAAATTTAACAATAACGAACTGCTTAAAAAACTTCACATGTTCCACTTCCAGATCCAGCTTTTCTTTTCCCGTATCCAGAATTACTTTTTTCAGTTTCTTAAATCTTACCGGATCATCTGTAGTCGGAAAGACTTTCACTTCTCCGCGCACCCCGTGTGGCTGTGTGATGACACCCACCTGCAATAACTGTTCCATACATTCCTCCGCTTTTTCGAATCAATTCGTATATATCTATATCTGGTAACGTCCGAAGAACTTTCACTGTTCTGGCGGACACATTTCTTTCTTCATAAAGAGAGACAGGCCTGGTAAAACCCGGTCTGTCCCTATATCCATCCTGATTAATCCAGAATATCTACAATCACTTTCTTGTCTTCCTTCGCTGCCGCTGCTTTTACTACTGAACGGATAGCCTTGGCAATACGTCCCTGTTTTCCGATTACTTTCCCCATATCAGAATCTGCAACACGTACTTCCAGGATAGTTGTCTTCTTCTCCGTGCGTTCGTTTACCGTTACGCTTTCCGGATCATCGACAAGAGCTTTTGCAATAACTTCAACTAACTCTTTCATCTTTGTCCCTCCAGGCACGAATTATCTATTTCTCAATTCCAGCTGCTTTAAAGATCTTTCCTACAACCTCTGTCGGCTGAGCTCCTGTATTTAACCATCTCTTAGCTGCTTCCTCATCTACAGAAATTCCGCTTGGCTCAAGGTTTGGATCATATGTTCCAATCTCCTCGATGAACTTTCCATCTCTTGGGGCTCTGGAATCTGCTACTACGATTCTATAAAAAGGAGCTTTCTTCTGTCCC
>ERZ772879.1514-NODE-1514-length-15904-cov-3.447789_pt1 | contig 15904 bp, 15 predicted proteins | sample MGYA00580582_ERZ772879 | MGnify/ENA primary metagenome ERZ772879 (study PRJEB29015, sample SAMEA2737682) | human gut metagenome | biome: human gut; feature: human-associated habitat; material: faeces | place: China | collected 2012 ... | reverse complement strand
TGGGCAGACCGGTAAGCCAGGAGGAATTGATGGAGCATGTCTGGGATGCCTCCGTGGATAGCTTTAGTGGAGCTATCCGAGTACATATGTCTTCACTAAGAAGAAAGCTTAAAGCAGTGCTTGGACATGATGTAATCATGAACAAGGTGGGAGAAGGGTATAAAATACGAGAGGAGTCCGATCGATGAAAAAGATGTCACTGCAGTGGAGACTTACCTGTATCACTACATTGTGTATTGCAATCATATGTGGGTGTCTGACGATGTTTGTCTATAAAAATGGTGTGTATTATATAGATTCTTTGCAGAAGGCTGTTAATGCGCAGGGCGATGATAGTGCAGACAATAGTGGAAATGATTCAGAAGAAATATATATTAGCATACCAGAGGATAAGTGGGATGAGTTCGCAAATGATTTTTCTGTCCAAGTGTACAATAATAAAGAAGACTACAGAAAAAACAGTTTGATAATTTCAGCTTTATTGGCGATTCTTGGCGGGGTAGCTACATATTTTATAAGTGGGCATGCACTAAAGCCTATCAGTGAATTTTCTGATAAAATTGAAGAGGTACAGGCACAGAATCTGGCGGATTCACGAATAGAAGAAAACAGTGTTAAAGAACTGAACCAGCTCAGCGTTTCATATAACAAGATGCTTGAACGCCTCTCGGATGCATTTGAGATACAGAGACAGTTTACTGCAAATGCAGCACATGAGCTCAGAACTCCACTGTCTTTAATGCAGATACAGCTTGATTCATATAATTCTTCCCGGCATCCGGGAGATGACGAAGTTACTCTGCAGACGATAAAGATGGTCACTGAACAGAATGAGAGACTCAGCAAAATGGTAAAGACACTTCTTGATATGAGTGAGCTTCAAACTGTGAGCCGGGATGATAAAATAATGGTCGACGCGCTTGTTGATGAGGTATTGGCGGATCTGGAACCTCTTGCACAGGAAAAGGATATAGAACTTATTGGAGAATGTACGGATGTAACGATGATAGGAAGTGACATCCTTATTTACAGGATGTTATACAATCTTGTTGAGAATGCTATAAAATATAACCGCACAGGAGGACGGGTTACAGTGACAGCGCGTCAGAAGGAAAAACACGTTTACCTGTCAGTAGAGGATACCGGAAATGGTATCCCGGAAGAACTGAAGGATCGCGTGTTTGAACCTTTCTTTCGCGTGGATAAATCCAGAAGCCGTGAGCTTGGTGGCGTAGGACTGGGACTTGCTCTTGTCCGCGAGATCGTGATAGTGCATGATGGCAATATTGCAGTTAAGTCTAATCCGTCTGGAGGAACGATTTTTGAAGTCGTTTTATAAAGTGAGCATTACAGCCGTTACATATAACAGACTTACCCACTTACTTTCCGGTAACAGCATATTGGCTGTCATACATAGCCTTAAGATTTTCGTTGGAATTGAATTTTTCTCCTATGCAGAATTCTTCAGACCATGTCATGTAGTATGCCCATGGAGTGTGTGACTTCTCCAGAAGATGTATATCCGGTATATATCCAACTTCGGTAAGGGCGGCAACCTTGTTCGGAGAGGTAGCTTCTACAAGCTTTGTGTATTCTTCACTGTAATCGGTTGCTGTGTATTCCGGCAGATATATGTCCATGGAGACAATATCAACGAAGTCATCTCCAGGGTATACGCCTTTTGTAGGACAGTTCCATACCCATATAAGGTTGTTGATGTTCAGTACATTTGTATAGTAGTCGAACATGAGTCTGTAGAGCTTTGCCGCAACAGCAGGACCTTTGGCACCCCACCAGAACCAGGTGCCCTCGGACTCGTGGAAAGGTCTCCACAGAACCGGGATATCTTCAAGCTGGAATCTTCGGAGTTCCTTTGCGATGATGTCCATATCGTGGTAGAAAGCATCACGTTCTCTTGTTCCTGGAATGAGCACCTTTTCAGCGTCGAAGTCAGTGTGCTCTGTGTAGAAACTCTTGTCACGACCTCCAATCGGAGAGAACCAGTGAAATGTGAAAGTGACAATGCCATTTGTTTTCTTTGCCCATTCGAGAGCGGTGTCAAGGGTATCCTGATTTTCATATACCTCTGTGAGACATTCTGCGGATGCATCATTATAGTTTATGTTTGGCGAGTATCCAAGCAACTCGAAACCTCTGAGTGCCGGACATTTGCCTGTCTGTTCGTATATATAGTCAATCTCCTCCATAGGATTGGTCTGTGTGTGCTGACCTGTTATTATCTTATTACCGGCAATCTCCGATAAATAATCCAGTAGATTCTGTGCTGAATGCGATATGTGCTTGTTTGCTGCTTTCTGCATCTTATTTTCTCCTTCATTAGTATGTGTTTGATATGCTTTTATCATATACAAATAAATGTAATAATTGTATTATATAAAGAGCAAAAAATTGTATAAACCTATCATGATACAACTTGGATCGTAGGGGGAGAGACTGCTATGGAAATGTTTGAGTACATTGATGAGATGAAACAGCCATATGATATATTTTACACAGATTGTGTGCATTCTGAATTGCACTGGCACTATTACAGTGAGGTACTTTATATAGTCAGCGGATCTATCCGGGTGATCTGCAATGATGGAGAGACGGTTCTCAGAAAAGGGGATATGTGCTATCTATATCCGCTGCAGCTCCACAGTATAAAGGCGGATAAGACCTGTACGGAGCCGGTGAAGTATGCGGTCATAAAGTTTAATATGTATACACTGGGCATTCCCCAGATTTATGTAAGGAAAATGTATGATTGTTTTGTATACAGGACGGAGACTACAGATTTCTGTATGGTTATAAGGTCTGAAAAACTAAAAGAAAGTATGGCAGATATTGTTCAGGATATATTTGAGGAGTATATGGAAAAACGGGAGATGTACATGCTTGCGGTTCAGTCTGGGATATATAAGATGCTCATCATCATGGCAAGACAAATGAAAACAAATGGAGATTTTAAGCATAGGAGGTCGGATGGTGATGTGTATTTCAATCACATACTGGAATATATAGATGCGCATTCGTCAGAACAGATTGAGGTTAAAGATCTGGCAGAAATGTGCAGTATGAGTTATTCACACTTTGCCAGATCATTTAAGGCTCGTTATGGAAGATCGTGTAAGGAATACATATTGTATATAAGGCTCAACAAGGCGCAGAACATGCTGCTGTATTCGGATTATTCCATGGAATATATTGCGCAGGAAAATGGCTTTTCGGACAGCAGTTATTTTATCCGGGTGTATAAAAAGTGGAGGGGGATCACTCCGAAACAGGAAAGGATGCAGAACAGACTTTAGTATCCCAATAGGGTGCAAATGAAACAGACTCACATGTGATTGAGACACAAGTGAGTCTGTTCATAAACCGATTATATTGTTGCCGTTGCGGATTTGGCACGGCTAATTTTATTTTCCCCGAATTTTCGTCTCAGCTGTTTCATAACCCACAGGTACGCAGGTATCAGGAAGAGATCAGCACATACCCATGCAAGCGGACTTCCTAGTGATACGCAGATGAAACCGAAATGTGGCACCAGCACGAAACCGGCAACAGAACGGGCGATCATCTCACATATGCCTGCAAGTATGGCGAAAGTCGAGTAGCCAAGCCCCTGTATCATGAATCTTACGATATTCACAAGTGCCAGGAATATGTAGAATGCGGCGTTGATAACCACGAATTCATATATGTAGCCGATAAGCTCAATCTGTTCCTTCTTTACAAAGAGAAGTGCAAGCTGCTTTCCGAACACGATGGAGAAAGCCAGAGCCACGAGGGCATATATGATTCCCATCTTGATACAGGCTTTAAGTCCCTGATCAACACGGTCAAGACGTCTGGCACCAACATTCTGACCTCCGTATGTTGCCATGGTGGAGCCCATTGCATCGAAAGGACAGCACATGAACATGGAAATCTTGCTTCCTGCTGATACGGCTGCAACATATGTTGAACCCATATCATTGACTGCGGTCTGAAGAATGACACTGCCTATGGCGGTTATGCTGTACTGCAGGCCCATAGGCAGACCCATACCGCAGAGCTTAAGGCAGTGGCGCATGCTGAATGTCCAATCCTCTTTACTGAATTCAAGATACTTCAGTTTCTTTGTCATGTATATCGTACATATGATTCCTGACACTGCCTGTGAAGCTACTGTGGCAACTGCAGCTCCGGCGACGCCCATAGGAACAACAAGTATAAGATCAAGTATTATGTTGACAATTGATGAACCCACAAGGAATATGACAGGTGTGATACTGTCTCCGAGTGATCTCAGTATACCGGCGGTCAGGTTGTAGAGGAAGGTTGCCGGAATGCCCAGGAATATTATAAATATGTATATATATGCATCATCGATGATATTCGAAGGTGTTCTGAGAGCCTTGAGTATCTGCATGGTAAAGATACTTACTGCCACTGTTATAACAGCAGCCAGTGCAACGGATGACCATATACTGTTGATTATATAAGCCTTAAGAGCCTTGAAATCCTTCGCACCGTAAGCCTGGGCAACAGGAATTGCAAAACCATTGCAGATACCGATACAGAATCCAAGTATCATGAAGTTGATGCTTCCGGTGGAACCCACAGCCGCCAGTGCGTCAGTTCCAAGCTTCTGCCCGACTATGACAGAATCTACCATATTATAAAACTGCTGAAATATCAGACCGAAGAGAAGGGGCAGACCAAAGTTCAATATAAGCTTTGAAGGCTTTCCTTCAGTGAGGTCTTTTGTGCCACTGATGCGCGCAATAAAATTCTTCATGTGATTCACCTCTCAAAAATCTAGTTGTTTGTTTATAAATTGCTTGTTTTCACGATATCGTGTGTTTGCTAGTTAATCACCTTTTAATGATTTTATATATGGAAAAAAGGTGATTAAACGTGGTAAAATGTAAACACTTTTGTAATGCTGGAAACTTGATATATATTAGTCTCTGAACTAATATAAGTATAGTCGTAAAAGTGATGAAAAAAGAGAAAATAATTGTGCATAAAGCGCATGGATACAAACCAGGGTAATGTCGATAACGATAATGACCTGGCGGGGGATATGGAATGAGCAGAGATAGTGATAAAAAAAAGAACAATAAAAAACACAGAGAAGAGATTAGAAATATAAGCAGCATAGAGAATGGTACTTCGAGAGCCTACAGGCAGAAGGTGCTTGTCAGACAGGCTGGAAAGCTCGTGGACGAGCTGGAGCGCGCAAGGCGTGAAGAACAGGAGACTCAGGCAGATGGAATCATCAGACAGAAGGTAGTCAAGAGAAAGAGCACCAGGATAGCGTACAGGGTGGTTGGCATAATATTTGTACTGGCAGGTATAGCACTTGTGTGGTGGGCTATGGGAGGTCACTACAGAATGATAAAGGCTGCTATTGCGATTGCGGCCATGGCATATGGATTTTATGTGGTCAAGGCTTCATTTAGAAAGTCTGCATATGATATGACATATCTGTTTGGTCAGGATGTTATAACGATCATTCAGAAGAGAGGCAGTAAGGTGATACCGTATGAGACTATTACAGGGTATATCATGATAGAGCCTGATCCTGAATTGAAGTATTATATAATTAAGTTTGACAGAGGCAGGGAGAGTTACATAGTTCCATTTGCCGGAGCAAAAGGCAAATGTGAGGCGGTATACGATATCCTGAGAGAGAAGGTAAGAACTGATGAAGAATAAAATACTTGAAAAGCTGCAGAACAGTGATGGATATGTGTCAGGACAGGAGCTCTGTGAGCTGTTGGGGGTATCCAGAACAGCGGTGTGGAAGAACATACAGGCACTCAAGAATGAAGGTTATGTGATCGAGGGCGTGAACAACAAGGGATACAGATTGGTGAGTGAGCCTGATGTAATGTCTGAGGAGAAGATCTCAAAGTATCTTGAGACCAGAACATTTGCCAGAAAGCTTTACTATTATGATGAGACGGATTCAACGAACACCCGTGCCAAGATAGTCGGGGAAACTGACTGTGTTCACGGAGCTCTGTTCGTGGCAAATGAGCAGACTGCAGGAAAGGGACGAAGAGGCCACAGTTGGAATTCTGATAAGGGCACGACAATATCCATGTCGTATCTGCTCAAGCCGGACATAGATATTTCCTGTGTGTCAAGGATAACTCTGGTGTCGGCGGTGGCACTTGCCAGAGCGTTCAGCAAGGTGGATGGAGTAAAGCCTCAGATTAAATGGCCGAATGATGTGTTGTCTGATGGAAAAAAAATGGTCGGAATCCTCACAGAGATGAGTTCCGAGGGAACTGACATAAGCTATGTTGTTGTGGGAATAGGCATAAACGTGTATAACCGAAGCTTCCCTGAGGACATAGCAGACAAGGCCACATCAATACTGCTGGAAAATGGCAAGGGCTGTGACAGATCATGGTTCATTGCACAGGTGTCAAATGAATTTGAAAAGCTATATGACGAATTTATAAAGAATAAGGACCTGGGATTCCTTGTTGATGAGTACAACAGTTATCTTGTGAACAGGGATAAGCAGGTGTATGTAATAGAGGGGGATAAAAAGACAGAGTACACGGCGCTTGGACTTTCAAAGGATGGCGGACTTCTGGTGAGGGATGCCGATGGCGAGGTTCACGATATAATATCCGGGGAAGTATCCGTGAGAGGAATATATGGATATGTGTAAGGCTGAAAAAAATAGCTGATCAAGAATATGGTTATAGGGCTTAAGAAAATTAATAATTGGTATGTATAATTCAAAAAAACTAGAAATATAGCCCCTTATAGTTTATAATCGGCAGTGAGTATATAACAAAACTTAGAAAACACAAAGATGGAGGACATAAAACATGGAAAAGATTCAGATGACCACACCACTTGTAGAGATGGATGGAGATGAGATGACCAGAATTCTCTGGCAGTATATAAAGGATGAGCTTATTTATCCATTTATCGATCTCAAGTCAGAGTACTATGACCTTGGACTTGTACATAGAAATGAGACAGATGACAAGGTAACATTTGACTCAGCATACGCAACACAGAAGTATGGCGTAGCTGTAAAGTGTGCTACTATCACACCTAATGCGGCAAGAGTTAAGGAGTACAATCTCAAGGAGATGTGGAAGAGCCCTAACGGAACCATCAGAGCGATCCTTGATGGTACAGTGTTCAGAGCACCTATCGTAGTAAAGGGAATCGAGCCATGTGTTAAGAACTGGAAGAAGCCTATCACCATCGCAAGACATGCATATGGTGATGTATACAAGAGCGTAGAGATAGATGTTCCAGGTCCTGGAACTGCAGAGCTTGTATTCACAGGCGATGACGGACAGGTTATAAAGGAGACTATACATAAGTTTGATGGCCCTGGTGTTCTTCAGGGACAGCACAACGTGGACAAGTCTATTGAGAGCTTTGCAAGAAGCTGTTTCAAGTATGCGCTTGATACCAAGCAGACATTGTGGTTTGCCACAAAGGATACCATATCAAAGAAGTATGACCATACATTCAAGGATATCTTCCAGGAGATATTCGATGCAGAGTATAAGGAGCAGTTCGATGCAGCAGGTATTGAGTACTTCTACACACTTATAGATGATGCGGTTGCCCGTGTTATGAAGAGTGAAGGCGGTTACATCTGGGCATGTAAGAATTATGATGGAGATGTAATGAGTGATATGATCTCATCAGCATTTGGTTCACTTGCCATGATGACATCAGTTCTCGTATCCCCTGATGGAAAGTATGAGTACGAGGCAGCACACGGAACAGTTATGAGACATTACTACAAGCACCTTGCCGGTGAGGAGACATCAACCAACTCAGTTGCAACTATCTTCGCATGGTCAGGAGCACTCAGAAAGCGTGGAGAGCTTGATGGAATCCAGGCACTTCAGGATTTTGCAGACAAGCTCGAGGCTGCAACCATCAAGACTATAGAAGATGGCAAGATGACAAAGGATCTGGCTCTCATCACAACTCTCGAGAACCCAACAGTCCTCAACAGTGAGAACTTTATCAAGGCTATCAGAGAGACACTTGAGGGTATGCTCTAAGAATGAAATTGTGTAACGGGCTGATTACAGACGTTGCTTTTAACGGGATATCACCTTTATTCATACAAATGGATAAAGGTGATATTTTTATGCCATTGTGTAAAATGTGGCATTGGGTTAAAATAGCTTATATAGCATGCCTATAGCAGCATGCATATAGTAGTTTGTCTATCTGAGTGTAGCGTATAAGATAATGAGGAGTTGCATTTATGAGAATTGAGCATGTTGCGATGTATGTGAATGATCTTAAAGCTGCGAAGAATTTTTTTGAGAAATATCTGGGAGCATCAGCAAATGAGGGATATCATAATAAAACGACGGACTTCCGTTCATATTTTCTCACATTTGATGATGGTGCAAGGCTTGAGATAATGAACAGGCAGGGAATGGATGATTCTGAAAAGACACTTAACAGAACCGGATTGATACATATAGCATTCAGTGTGGGAAGCAAAGAAAAAGTTGATGAGCTTACCAGACAGCTTGCGGAGGATGGCTATGAGGTGACAAGTGGACCGCGGACGACAGGCGATGGATACTATGAGAGCTGTGTGGTCTGCATAGAGGATAATCAGATAGAGATAACGGTATAGGAATGACAGAATAGGAGGTAAAAGACAATGGATAATCAGGTATTAGAGGTAATAAAAAAGAGAAGCTCAGCGAGAGCATACAGTGATGAAGAGGTTATGAAGGAGCAGCTTGAGAAGGTCATCGAGGCTGGGCTTCAGGGACCTACAGGTATGAATAAGAAAGAGATACATTTTACAGTTGTTAAGGGTGATGCTCCAATTCTGGAAGAGCTTGATGCAGAGAAGCGTGCACTTCGCGGACAGGATAAGCAGCCTCACAATTTCTATTATGAGGCTCCGGTGCTCATATTCTTAAGCGCTGAGGATGACTTCAAGTGGAGCAAGGTGGATTCAGGAATTGCAGTTCAGAATATGGCTATAGCGGCAGAGAGCATGGGGCTCGGAAATCTGATAATCGGTTGCGTGTATGATGCACTTCACGGGGAGAAGAAAGCATATTTTGACAAGGCACTTGCAATACCGAAGGGATATTCATTCCAGATAGCTCTTGCCGTTGGACACAAGACTGACAACAAGACACCACATGATTACGATGTTGCTGCGCAGGTAAGTTATCTGTAGTATATATGGGGAGGATATTGCGTATGGGAAAACTTGTAATGGGGTATTGAGACTGCCCATATTGTAGTACGAAACATATAGAAGGAACGAAGCGTGAGTGTCCGTCCTGCGGAAAGCCGAGGGGACAGGAAGTTAAGTTCTATATGGATGGAGTGCGGTATTTGTCCGCGGAGGAGAGTCAGACAAAGGGAAAAGGTGCCGACTGGTTATGTGATCATTGTGGCAATTACAATTCAGCTCTTAACACACGGTGCAGCAGTTGCGGTGCTGAACGAGGTGCGAAGGATAAGGGGTATTTTGACGTCAGGAAAGAGCAGGACGCAAGGAATGCCAGGAATGCATCAGGTACAGGAACGGCTGCCGACGGACAAAAAGGCGGGCAGGGCAATCGGAAAAGAGGACATTCATTTGGAGCATGGAAGATAGTGCTGATCGGCATGCTTGTGATAGCGGCTATAATCGGACTTACGGCGATCATAGCCATGCCAAAGAAGAGGACAGTCACAGTCAGGGATATGACATGGAAGACCAGTGTTGATGTGGAGAAATATATTCTGTGTGATGAAGACGACTGGGAACTCCCCGAGGGTGCCACGCTAAAGACCACGAAACAAGAGGTGCACCATACTGAACAGGAATATGTTGGTGAGCGTGAGGAGACCTATGATTCATATGAGGTGATAGGTTCCCATGTGGAGTACAGCTATGAGGACAATGGAGATGGAACCTTCTCTGAAGTTGCAAATGATGTGGACGATTATGGATATGTGACGAGAACGAGGTCTGTTCCGGTGTATAGAGATAAGCCTATATACAGGACGAAGTATTATTATACAATATGGCGGTGGAAGTACGACAGGACGGAGACCGCCGAGGGCGGTGGAAAGACACCGGAATACCCAGATCCCCAGCTCACAGACAAGGAGAGGCTAGGGAAAAAATCAGTTGAATATGAAGTCACATGTGAAGTGAAGGATAAGGAAAAGACATATAAAGTTGAAAAGTCTATATATGACAAACTTGACATAGGTGAGACATATAAAGTCAAGGCTGACTCTGAGGAGATAGTGAGTATCATAGAGTAGAGACTTAAGAACACGGAGGCGGGCAAAAGTGACAAAGCAGTCAAAGCCTGGTAAGGATAAAAATTCAGATATTGAGAGATATCCGTATCTGGTGGTTGAGCTGTCAGGACAGATTGCGGGATATGCTTATGTGGGACCATTTCATGACAGACCGGCGTATGACAGGTCCGTGGAGACATCGATATATGTGGATAGGAATATAAGGCATATTGTTGATCCTGAGAGACCATTCTGACCTGCCTGGCTCATCCCCGGATGGATAAGACATAGTGAAAATTATGTCGAATCTGTTCGGGGATTTTTTTATTATAACGAATATGCGGGAAGTCTGTTGAATACTATGTATTTGAGACGAAATAGTTAAGGCGGACATTGAATGAGAGGTAACCATGATAATGGGATGTGCTTTCAGACTATGCAGCTCATAGCAGTTGCAGTGGCGATGGTTTTTGTGCTTTGCGTGACGGCGGGGACTATAGGAGCACTTGCAAAGGCGGACGATGGCAGTTATATGCTGCAAAGCAGCTCTGCAACGGAGCTCTGCAACGGAGCTAATGGGGGACTTTGGTGTGATATGTTTTGACACACTGTATGCACAGACACATCTTCACAGTAACTTTATCACAAGGACACTCAGTGCAAATTCAAACTCGGGACTCAGAAATTCGTATGGAGTATATGAGGAATTCTACTTTGAAAATGCTGAACGGATGTGTGGCTGTGTGTCGGATGCAGGAACTGATATGCTTTATACAGGAGCGGAAGTCAGGAGAGCAGATGGCGGTGAAATATATATCCGCATGAATGATGGTACCCAGACAAAGCTTGACAGTCCGGCAAATGTCAGAACCGATGCAGAAATTGAAGATGATGGTGAATATTCTAAATATGCAGATATGGCTGATATACAGAGAAAGTTTATTGACTATAGTCAGAAACTTAGGACTTATGCAGACACAGAGGGTACTGTGGATGTTGATATAACAGGTGATATGAACGATAGAAGAGTGTCAGTAAATGGTAGCGGACTGCATGTGGTATCCATGGATTACAGTCAGCTCGCCGCGGGCACAAATCCGATATATTTTGAGTTCCCGGATTATGGTGATGATACGGTGCTGCTCATGAATATTGATCTGGCAGGTATCCAGGATGCTGTTCTGGGCGATCTGATACTTGGAAGCAAGGGCGATGCAAAGGCAAACGATAATGGTAATTTTTATAATGCCTACAACAGAATGTATTTTAACTTCTATGACAGCTCGGCAGCAGATGGACAATTTGGCGGAAGCATAACATTTGCGGGCAGGGGATTTGGAACAGTGATAGCTCCAGAGGCAGCGGTAAATCTCGGACACAACTGGGATGGTTGTGTGGTGAGTGAAGTATTCTCAAACGGAGGAGAGTTCCACAGAGTACCGGGAAATGATTTCCTGGATGAAGAGCCAACGACAGAGGGTACGACGACCGAAGATACGACAACCGAAGATACGACAACGGAGGGCACGACAACCGAAGACACAACCACGGAAGACACAACGACAAAGGATACGACAACGGAAGATACCACAACAGAAGACACGACGACAGAGGACACGACAACAGAATCAACAACAGGAACAACAACAGAGGATACCTCAACAGAAACTACGACGGGTACAACTACAGAGTCGACCACGGAACGTACTACATGGAGTACAACAGGAACAACAAACACCATGACAACAACACGTAACACTCCTCCGGGCAGACATCCAGATACAGGTGATCGGCTGCCTGTAAAAGAAACGGCAGTTGTGGTTATTCTGGCTCTTATGGGAAGTGCAGGGATATTAATATATAAAAAAATAAGAAAGTAGACATATTCTATTGAAATAGGACATAGAGCTGGGCTACAGCACCGCCATGTATGCAGCGTTTTACATGGCGGTGTTTTGCGTAATACAGGTAAAAATGCCCATAGTCTTGCATAATATCCCAGGATGTGATATATTTTAGAGGAATTTTGTGGTACAAAATACCATGGCGGGAGAATGTGTTTACATTATTTGACACAGAATAATAAGAAGGCACATTCTTTATTTTTGCTCATTAAAGATAGGAGAACAAGAACATGACGATAACTGATGAAACAATTGATTATGTTGGAATCCTTGCAAAGCTTGAGCTCTCCCCGGAGGAGAAGGAGCAGGCAAAGAAGGATATGTCAGACATGCTTGATTATGTCAGCAAACTGAATGAACTTAATACAGACGGTGTGGAGGCTATGAGCCATACATTCCCATACAACAATGTGTTCCGTGAGGATGTTGTTGTAAATGGAGACGACAGAGAGAACATGCTGAAGAATGCGCCAGAGCAGAAGGATGGCTGCTACAAGGTGCCAAAGACATTTGACTAGGAGGTAGGCTGAAGTGAATTTAATGGGTATGACGGCTGTAGAGCTGGGAAAAGCTATTAAAGATGGACAGGTGAGCGTAGTTGAAGCGACACAGGCCTGTCTTGACAGCATCGAGGCGTGCGAGAAAGATTATAATAGTTTTGTCACGGTTGATCGTGAAGGAGCACTTGCCCAGGCGGAGGAAGTGCAGAAGAAGATAGATGCGGGAGAGCTCAATGGTCCTCTTGCAGGAGTTCCGATAGCAATAAAGGACAATATGTGCCAGGAGGGTGTGCAGACAAGCTGTTCATCCAAGATTCTGTCAAATTTTGTTCCGACATATACTGCTGAGGCCGTTGTGAAGCTCAAGGAAGCAGGAGCGGTTATAGTAGGACATACCAACATGGATGAGTTTGCCATGGGAAGTACAACCGAGACATCATATTTTGGTGAGACAAGAAATCCATGGGATACAAATAGAGTTCCAGGTGGTTCATCAGGTGGATCAGCGGCAGCAGTTGCCGGTGAGGAGGTGCCATGTGCCCTCGGTTCAGATACCGGTGGATCCATCAGACAGCCGGCTTCATTCTGCGGTGTTACCGGAATCAAGCCAACCTATGGAAGAGTGTCAAGATACGGACTTATAGCATACGGTTCATCACTTGACCAGATCGGACCACTTGCGAAGAATGTAGAGGACTGTGCGACGATCCTTGAGATCATATCACAGTATGACAAGAAGGATTCAACATCAGTTAACAGAGATGACAATGATTTTACAAGCGCACTTGTGGATGATGTGAAAGGCCTTAAGATCGGTCTTCCAAGAGACTATTTCACAGAGGGACTTGAGCCTGAGATAAAGGAAGCCGTGTATGGAGTAGCTGAGACTTTGAAGGCAAAGGGAGCTATTGTTGAGGAGTTTGATCTTGGAATGGTTGAGTATGCTATTCCTGCTTACTATATCATTGCATCGGCGGAGGCAAGTTCTAACCTTGAGAGATTCGACGGTGTAAAATATGGTTACAGAACACCAGAGTACACAGATCTTCACAACATGTACAAGAAGAGCCGTTCAGAAGGATTTGGCCCTGAGGTCAAGAGAAGAATCATGCTCGGTTCATTTGTGCTGAGTTCAGGTTATTACGATGCATATTATGTAAAGGCCCTCAAGGCAAAGGCTCTCATCAAACAGGCGTATGACAAGGCGTTTGAGAAGTATGATATCATTCTCGGACCTGTTGCACCTACAACAGCACTGAAGATGGGAGAGTCACTCTCAGATCCTATCAAGATGTATCTGGGAGATGTGTACACAGTCCCTGTAAATCTTGCAGGACTTCCAGGAATATCACTTCCATGTGGAACTGACAAGAATGGAATGCCTATAGGTGTGCAGATGGTTGGAGATGCATTTGACGAAAAGACCATTATCAGGGCAGCGTATGCATTTGAGCAGACTAGAGAGTACAAGAGACCTGCACAGGTTTCAGAAAGGGGGCTGTAAGAGATGGCAAAGACATATGAGACAGTCATCGGACTTGAGGTCCATGTAGAGCTTGCGACCAAGACAAAGATATTCTGCGGCTGCAGCACAGCATTTGGAGGAGCTCCGAATACACATACATGTCCTGTATGTACAGGAATGCCGGGCTCACTTCCGGTACTTAACAAAGAGGTTGTAAATAAAGCGATTGCGGTCGGTCTTGCAACCAACTGTACGATCACACAGAACTGTAAGTTTGACAGAAAGAACTATTTCTATCCTGACAACCCACAGAACTACCAGATATCACAGCTCTACTATCCAATATGCAGGGACGGTAAGGTTGAGATAGAGGTTGACGGTGTCAAGAAATATGTGAGGATCCATGAGATACATATGGAGGAGGATGCAGGTAAGCTTGTCCATGATCCATATACAGACAGCTCACTTGTGGATTTCAACCGTTCAGGTGTGCCTCTTATAGAGATAGTATCTGAGCCTGACATGAGATCTGCGGAGGATGTAATCGCATATCTTGAAAAGCTCAGGGAGACGATACAGTATCTCGGAGCTTCAGACTGTAAGCTGAATGAGGGATCCATGCGTGCTGATGTCAATCTTTCGATCAGAGAGGTTGGCTCAGAGGAGTTTGGCACACGTACAGAGACCAAGAACCTGAACTCATTCAAGGCCATTGCCAGAGCCATAGAGAATGAGAGAGAGAGACAGATCGATCTCATCGAGTCTGGTGAAAATGTTGTCCAGGAGACAAGAAGATGGGATGATACTAAGGAGTATTCATATCCTATGAGATCCAAGGAGGACGCACAGGATTACAGATATTTCCCTGATCCTGACCTTGTACCTATCCACATCAGCGATGAGTGGCTCCAGCAGGTAAGGGATGCACAGCCTGAGTTCAGAGACGAGAAGAAGATAAGATACAAAGAGGAATATGCGATTCCTGACTATGATATAGACATCATCACGGCCTCCAAGAAGCTGGCAGATCTGTTTGAGGACGCGATTGCACTGGGAGCACCTGCAAAGAAGGTTTCCAACTGGATCATGGGAGAGACCATGAGACTGATGAAGGAGAACAGTGTTGATGCGGAAGACCTGAAGTTTTCAGCGGAGAATCTTGCGAAGCTCATCAAGCTTGTTGATGACAGGGTTATCAATGGCGGTGTTGCAAAGGAAGTGTTCGAAAAGATATTTGCAGATAATATAGATCCTGAGAAGTATGTCAAGGATAACGGACTTGCAACTGTTCAGGATGACAATGCACTTAAGGAGGCATGTCAGGTAGCCATAGATAACAATCCAAAGGCTGTTGATGATTACAGAGGAGGCAAGGAGAAGGCTCTCGGAGCACTTGTCGGACAGGTTATGAAAGCTATGAAGGGTAAAGCAGATCCTGGATCTGTCAACAAGATGCTTAGGGAGATGCTATAAATATGGAAGAAAACAGAAGAGTTAGAAAGAGGGACAGATACAAACGTCTCATAACAGTGGGTGAGGCCTGTGTACTCATCGCTGTGGAGCTGGTGCTGTTTGGACTCATGTGGTACCGGGACTATGAGGTAACGCTTACGCTTCCGTTCTGGAGAAGAGGAAACTGGGCAGTTATCGGAATGTATGGAATAATCATCATACTTTTCACCAAGCTTTATGGTGGTTACAGAGTCGGATTCTTCAGACTGCTTGATATAGTTTACTCACAGCTGCTGGCTCTCGTGTGTGCCAATGTA
>ERZ772879.1507-NODE-1507-length-15955-cov-4.796415_pt1 | contig 15955 bp, 19 predicted proteins | sample MGYA00580582_ERZ772879 | MGnify/ENA primary metagenome ERZ772879 (study PRJEB29015, sample SAMEA2737682) | human gut metagenome | biome: human gut; feature: human-associated habitat; material: faeces | place: China | collected 2012 ... | reverse complement strand
CTGATGTAATTCCGATGATCGGCATGCTGATGATTCCAAAAACCTGTGCATATGTTTGGACAGTATTAATTGGCTACAAGGCAATGAAAAAAGACTTAGCCATTTTTTAGTAGTTTTATTGTAACACAGAACAAAATATGATTTTGATGCATTATATGATGATGGGAAAGCTCCTAATAAGCATAAAAAGATAATGGTCAATTTTATGGAGGATAATGCTGATTCAGAGATTTATTCCAATGAATTGAAAAAACAAGCTGGATTTGGCAAGGATGGAGAAAAAGGATTTGATGGTGCAATAACGAATCTTATGATGCAGACATATCTGTGCAACTGCGATTTTAAGAAGAGAGTGAATAAGAGAGGTATTGAATATGGATGGGATGTTGCAGTGTATTCATCTATTGAGCATATCTATGGATACGATTATGTGACTTCCTGTTATAAGGATAATCCGCAGGATTCATGGAAACAGCTGGTAGACTATATGCATGAGATGTATCCGAAGGCGACGGATAAGCAGATAAGAAAAGTGTTAAAATAAAACAGTGCATTTTTGAGGTGAATATACATAAAATGAATTCAAAAAAATCCGCAGATTATTGCAGTCTGATAGAAAATGTAAAAAACAAATATCGAAAAAATCCTATATACACAAAGAACCTGACACTTGGCTGGTGCGATTTACGTCAGGGAGAAGATTTGTGTCAGGAAATTAACCTATGGACATATTGGCAAGGGAGAGATTACGCCAAGAAGACACCACATATTAAATATATGCTGATAGGTCAGGATTTCGGACCGCCTGAAAAGGAAGAGATAAAGGGTACGATTGCAAATGTCCGTAAGATGAATGATGGTATAGATGTGATGTTCCATGATAAAGTGAACTTGAAAGCAAGGGATTCACAGACGGATAAAAATATTGTCGGATACTTTGAACTGCTTGGTAAAAATGAAATTGACAAGAAAAAATATCCAGATTTGTTTTTCTGCAATTGTAATTTGGGCTATCGCAGAGATAAGTATTCTGGAAATATGACCAGAAAGATATTGGCAAATGATGCAGCTGAAATAAAATCATTGATTGACATTATAGAGCCGGAAAACATAATCTGTCTGGGGCTTGATACATCTGTGGTTGTAATACGAACTCTGATTGATAAAAAGTTTTCCTGCAATAGAGTATCTGAACTTATAGGAACTGGAGAACCTTATATTTATGGAGAAACATATATATATTCTGTAGCACATCCGGGGTATTGGGGTACAAGTACAAGAGGGGAAGATAATGTTATTGCAGATTGGATGAGAATTAGAAAATAGGAGGTGCCACAATGCCATTTAAGATTGTCCGCAACGATATAACAAAGGTAAAAGCAGATGTAATCGTGAATACTGCCAATCCAAATCCAATATGCGCAAGTGGCACTGACTTAGCAATATATGAAGCAGCAGGAAAAGAAAAGCTTCTCGCAGAAAGAGCAAATATCGGCAAAATTGCAAGAGGTGATATTGATTCTTACATAGATGCTAATTATGTCAGGGAAAGTCATAGAAAAGAATATCCGGTGCGAAGCAGAAGCAACGCCCGCATGAGAGGATTGACAGAGGAACGAGAATAAAGATCCATACAATATATTAGTTGAGAACAATCGAGTATATAAACTTGGAGGATGGGAATTTCTTGATATAGCCAATAAGCTTTTTGACAATGGAAAGCAGGTGGACTGGGGAAGCTATGCATATCAGTGCACAAAGGAGCAACTGGAAAAACTGATGGAACAGACTGGATGTGAAATAGATAAGATGAATGAACTGGCATCTGAGAAAATCTATGGTATTGTGTTTGTTGAAGAGGTGTAAATCTTTTAGAGACCGGAGAAATTCTGGTCTCTTTATTTCGATTACCACTGTCAAATAAAGACAAAATGGTTTATACTTTTTATCAAGTGAAAGAAGAAAGCATTAAAAGTAGATTTGATGGCAAAATTATAAAAGGAATGATGGATATACAGTTAGTTACAGAACTTAAAGATTCACTGCATAATTACGATGGAGGTTTGGCGATTGAAAGAAGAGATTCTAGAAGAATTAAATATTAAAGAAAATCATGAACGAGAATGTAAGCTGGCAGCAGGTGGACTTCCTGAGAGCATATGGGAGACTTACTCTTCTTTTGCTAATACAAATGGTGGCACGATTCTGCTTGGTATTAGGGAATACAGAGATTCTTTTACAGTTGAAGGACTGACAGACAAGCAGATTGTTAAATATCAGAAGGATTTCTGGAGTACTTTAAATGACAGAAATAAGGTGTCAAAGAATATCTTGCTGAATCATCATGTCAGACCTGTGATAGTCAGGGAAAAGAAAATACTCAGAATTGATGTTCCTGCGGCAGACAGACACGATAAGCCGGTTTATATTGGGACAGATCCAATGAAAGGCACTTATAAAAGAGATTATGAAGGTGACTTCCTTTGTGCCGAAGAGGCAGTCCGTGCAATGTTTGCAGATCAGAGAGATGTGTCAGGCGATGTGGAGGTGCTGGAAGAGTTTGGATTAGATGTGCTGAATCAGGATACGATAAAAGGCTATAGAATTATTTTTGAACAGCTTCACAGCGGACATCCTTGGAATGCTTTGGAAAATGATGAGTTCCTTATGAAATTAAGGGCAGCAGCAAAGAATAAGAATGGTACATTATCTCCAACGATAGCAGGACTATTATTCTTTGGAGAGGCGTATCACATTACGGAAGTTTTCCCGAATTATTTTCTGGATTATCGTGAGGAATGCGATGATAAAGCAGTACGCTGGTTATTCCGGACACATTCTAACGAAGGGGATTGGAGCGGCAATATATACGACTTTTTCTGTAAGGTGCGTACAAGAATGGACGATGATATAGCAGTTCCATTTGCAAATAGACGAAATGGATATCGTGTAGACAGAGTGGATGTGCATGATGCATTGGAAGAAGCATTGGCAAATGCACTGGCACATGCAAATTATTATGGCAGACGAGGAATTCTTGTTGTAAAGAAGGGGAAAGAACTTAGTATTTCCAATCCTGGTACTATCAGGGTGACAAAAGAAGAATTTTATGCAGGTGGCAATAGTGATCCACGAAATCCGAATATCTTAAAAATGTTTGGTTTTGTAAATGTTGGTGAGCGTGCCGGAAGTGGTGTCGATAAGATTATGACTGCATGGGCAGAACAAAACTGGAAAAAACCGGAATTCGATTTCTCAGAGCGCAGTGACAGGGTAACATTAAAGCTCGAAGTTGGACAAGTGGTATATATTCCGGGGGCTGCTGATATCAGAAATGAAAATACAAATCAGGAAAAAGCAACTGCTGTGTCAAAAGAAGATAAAATAATTGAGTATATCAGGCAGAATGGAAGTATTTCTTCTCAAAAAGCCGCTGATATAGGGGGTTATAAGTCAAAGACAGGAGCTAGAAAATTGCTTGATAAGATGATAGAAAAAGGATTGATTACGAAGATTGGAAATGGACCGGCAACTAAATATGTGATTTAGTGGTCACATTGCTACTTATCGAACACTTTATTGAACACTATCGGACACTTTTGCGGGCTATCGGATACAAAGTGTTCGATAAGTGACCATTTATCGGACACTTATTAGCATAGGCTGAATAAAAATATTTGTGCAGAGACTAACCGCACAAATGGATTAGAAGGTGAAATATGGATTTACAGAACATACAGAATCAATTAAATACAGAATTTGCCAAGTCAGAGACAAGAATCATATTCTGGTTTGATGATAAAGATATTGATTACATAAATGAAAAAGTGTTGGACACAATCAGCAACATGCTGCAGGGAGTGCATCCGAAAGTGGCATAAAATGTATCCAGAAAAGGAACTAAGTCAGGTGCAGCAGGATTATCTTGTAGATGTAATTATGACATGGATTCAAAAAGAAATGGAGAGAGGTTAGTGCAGATATTTGTAGATGCAGATGCGTGTCCGGTAGTGGGCATTGTAGAAGAAATTGCAGAGAAATATAATATTCCAACCACCTTGCTGTGTGATACGAATCATATTTTGTATTCTGATTACAGTGAGGTGATTGTGGTAGGTGCAGGAGCAGATGCAGTAGATTATAAGCTGATCAGCATTTGTCATAAAGGGGATGTAGTAGTAACGCAGGATTATGGTGTTGCTGCGATGGCTCTTGGAAAAGGTGCATATGCTATTCACCAATCCGGTAAGTGGTACACGAATGAGAACATAGATCAGATGCTTATGGAGCGACATCTTAACAAGAAGGCAAGACGCAGCTCTCATAAGAATCATATGAAAGGACCGAGAAAGCATACGGAAGAAGATGATGTACGCTTTGCACAGTCCTTTGAAAAACTTATACTGATGGCAAAGTCAAAAGAAGGTGCTCAGAGTGGGACTATTTAAGAAAAAGACAGTTACAAAGACATATGATAAAGAAAATAAGAAACCAGTTATCAAGGCGAGCATATGTAATGGCGAGCAGGTTGCAGGCTTTAAGGACATTCATACGGGTAAGATAGAAGAGGTTATGCTGATTAAGAACCAGGCAGACCTTGATGCATTCAAGAAAATGTATGGAATAGATGGAGAGATAGAAAAGGAATACTGATATGAATATACAGATATTTGGAACAAAGAAATGCAATGATACTAAGAAGGCGGAGCGTTTTTTCAAGGAGCGGGGCATAAAGTATCAGTTCATTGATATGAAAGAAAAAGGTATGAGCAAAGGAGAATTTAATTCAGTAGCTCAGGCAAATGGTGGATTAGAAAATATGGTTAACTGGGATGGCAAGGACAAGGATTTGCTTGCTCTTATTAAGTATATCGCAGATGAAGATAAGCTCGAAAAGGTGCTTGAGAATCCACTGGTAATTAAAACACCAGTAGTAAGAAGCGGAAAGCAATCAACACTTGGTTATCAGCCAGATATCTGGAAAGGATGGAACTTGCGAGAATGATACGAATCGTATCACGTATGTGAAAGAGCGTTTCTACCCAGTATACCTATCGGATAAAACAGCTCGACAGTGACTATTTTTCAGAAGATTATTATTAAGGAGGCGTATGCGATGAAGCTGTTGATTAAACAACGTGTTTTTTCGTGGTCAGACACTTACGATGTCTATGATGAGAATGGCAATCCAAAATATTTTGTCAAAAATGAGATCTTTGCCTTGCTTCACAGAATCCATGTCAGTGATATGCAGGGCAACGAGATTGGAATAATAAAACAGAATTTTACATTGTTCATACCGCACTTTGAGGTGGAAATAGGCGGATGAAATCATGGCGTTGATGCGTGTCATTGCAATTGATGCAGCAAACTGTTCACAGAATAATTAACAAATTGATTGGTATGAGACATATCATTTTGTTATATCAGATAATGGAAGCGGAATGTTGGAAGAAAAAGGAATCAACTGAATCAGGGGATAGATTTTACCGGCAGTTATCTGGAGAACGGAGAGAATGTACGTAAAAATCACTCTTTTGAAAAATTGAGCATGAAATGATGTTTTTAAGGATTACTGTGGCACAGACCATTTCATTTCTTATAGTACTTTTTATTTTTTGGAAAGGAAAAATCATGGGAAGAAAGGGATTATTAATAAAACAATTTCTGAATAATGCATTTGTCACAACTGCTATTGTGCTGATAGTGCTGTCTGTTGTTGCATTATGGTATGATGGAACAATGATCTGCATATCAACCATCTTTGAGACTCTTTTACTAAGTGTTGTTTGTGAAGTGATCAAACACATGATGTATAAGATTGATATTGCAAATATTTATCTTGGTATACTGCTTCATTATCTTCTGGTATTAGCAGCTGTTCTGATATTTGGGTATGCATTTAACTGGGGTAATCAGCTTCCTGTCTATGTTTTGGCTGGAATGTGTGGTGGTGTTTTAATCCTGTGCTGCTATTTGGATATTAGTAGAGTTAAGGCTGATATTGATGAAATTAATGGATTGTGTGAAAATAGAGTGTAATCATGCTCGTCTGTTTTGACCGTATAACTATGGTACGTTATAGTCATTGACGTGATGATCAAATGAGGTCTTCCGTTAATTGGTCAATGGAGGCAGCTTATGAATGAAAAATTTTATGCATTGCTGGAATATCTGGAAATGATAAAACATTGGGAAATAGTTTATGGAAAGGAAACGGAAAATGACAGAAAACAGTTATAAGACACCCTGTGGCTGCATCCATTATTTTGTAAATATAATAGATAAACAGAGAATTACGTTAGTGTTCTTACCGGGACTTACGGCAGACCATAGGCTTTTTGAGAAGCAGACAGAATATTTTGAGAATAAACAGAATGTGTTTGTATGGGATGCACCATCACATGCATTATCCAGACCATTTACGAATAATTACGGCCTGTCTGATATGGCAGAATGGCTTTATGAAATTTTAGCAAAAGAAGAAATTTATAATCCAATCATTATCGGTCAGTCTATGGGTGGATATCTGGCTCAAATGTATATGGAATTATATCCGGATAAGATAAAAGGCTTTATCTCCATTGATTCTGCACCGCTTCAAAAGTCTTATATGACTGCAATGGAAATATGGCTTCTTGAAAGAGTAGAGCCATTATACAGAATATATCCATGGAAAGCTCTTCTTAGGGCTGGTTCAAGAGGGTGCTCTGAGACGGACTATGGTCAGAATCTTATGCGAAAGATGATGATGGCCTATGACTCAGAGCATAAAGAATATGCAAGGCTCGCTGGCTTCGGGTACAGAATGCTTGCTGAGGCAATTAAAGCAGATTTGCCATATCATATCAGTTGTCCGGCATTACTTATCTGTGGAGAAAAGGATAAAGCGGGATCTGCAAAAAGTTATAATAAGAAATGGCATCAGAGGGAAGGTTTATCGCTTAAATGGATAAAGAATGCCGGTCATAATTCCAATACTGACCAGCCGGATGAAGTAAACAGACTTATAGAAAAATTTATCAGCGAGATAGATAGGAAAGGAGTGCCCGGATGAAATTAAATATACAGTGGAAAAAGTATTATATGGAATTGCATTGATAGTTATTAGTATAATATTGGCTGCCCTGCATTTTATTGTGGCTGGAAAAGGTATCGGATATTTTACTTCTGGCATTATTGCAGTTATATCGGTATCTACTTGGGATTCAAGCGTGAGTTTTCCAAACTTATCGGATTCTTGGTAGTTGCCTTAGTAGCCGTTGGTCTTGTATTCAATGCGTCCGGCGTAAAAGACGTATTGTTACAGTTATTCAATAAGATTATTGGAGCGTAAATTTAGTATTGTTATTGTGCGGACATTTGCATATAATAAAGATAAAAGCGTTCAAATGGAGAACAGTGATTCCGAAGGAGGGCTTGTAGATTATGACAGATGAAAAAATCAGCCGTACAGCGAAAAAGAGACAGCTTTCTTCTTGGACAAAAAAGCTGTCTCTTCTTCTGGTTTTTCATGTTCGGTCTGCACTCTGTGCCGTCCTCTGCGCTGCAAAGCGCTCAAAAGCAGGCTTTGGCAGAAGGATGCGCCCTGCCAGCGGCTGTACCTGTACAGTGATCTGTTCCTTGGGTGCGCATTCACCGTCTGCCGTGGCAACGATCGGCCCGCGGCCATCCGCAGCGCGCAGTGCAGCGCCCACCATAAAATCACTGTAAGGCGCATAGGCCTTTTCCCGTGCGGCCAGTGCCATGCGGATCAGCTGCTGTTTTTCTTCCATGGTCAGTTTTGTCATGCTGTTTCCTCCTTTTACGGGCAAAAACAGCGCGGCTGTGCCTTGGGGCGGCAGCCGCGCTGGAAAGTTATGCGATCAGTACTCTGCGCCCAGAGCGACCTTCATCATGTCGGTAAAGCTCTTCTGGCGCTCCTCGGCGGTGGTAATGCCGGGGGCCACAAAGCTGTCCGAGATGGTCAGCAGGCAGGCTGCGTTCTTGCCCAGCACCTGCGCGTTGGCAAACAGAGCAAAGCTTTCCATCTCCACGCACAGGCAGCCGTCCTCGTCCCGCAGCTTTTCCCAGTAGGTGGGCTTTGCGTCCGAGGGCTGACGGTAGAACACATCCGAGGAATGGATGTTGCCCTCGATCAGGGGAATGCCCTGCTTTGCAGCGGAGGCACGCAGCTTTTCGTTCAGGGCTGCGCTGGGCAGGGTGATGTTTCCAGTAAAGCCGCTCTGCACCCGGGCGTAGTTGCTCTCGCTCACAGCGCCGGTGGCCAGCACGGTGTCGAACAGCTTGGCCTTCTCGGTATAGCTGCCAGCAGAACCGATGCGGACGATATTTTCCACGCCGTAGAAGCTGAACAGCTCGTAGGAGTAGATGCCGATGGAGGGCATACCCATACCGCTGCCCATCACGCTGATGGGGCGGCCTTCGTAGGTGCCGGTAAAGCCCAGCATCCCGCGCACGCCAGTCACCTGCCGGACATCCTGCAAAAAGGTGTCGGCAATAAATTTGGCACGCAGGGGGTCACCCGGCATAAGGACTGTCTTGGCGAAATCGCCCATTTCTGCGCTGATGTGAGGGGTAGACATAGATGATCTCTCCTTTTTATTCATGATACAGCAGAGGGGCTTTCCCCCTGCGGAAAAGCCCTTGCTGCTATTTACCGATATTTGCTGCGGTTGAACACGTTCTGCGGTGCGATGTAAGAGCCGTTGCGCCGGATCTCGAAGTGGCAGTGGTTGCCGCTGGAACGTCCGGTGCTGCCCACATAGCCGATGAGCTGACCCTGCTTGACCGACTGACCGGCGTGCACCACCAGCGACAGGCAGTGGGCGTACAAGGTGGTGTAGCCGTTGCCGTGGCTGATGATGATGGAGTTGCCGTAGCCTGTACCCGCACCGGCGCGGTTATAGCCGGCCTTGGTCACCGTACCGCCTGCCGAAGCGTAAATGGGCGTACCGGCGGCGGCGCAGATATCCACGCCCTTGTGGCTGCCGCCGTACCAGCGCGAGCAGTTCCGGTAGCCGGGCACCGGCCAGATGAACTGACCGCTGCCGGTGATGTAGGAAGTGCTGGTGGCCACCTTCTTGGTGCCCACCACGATTTTTTCGGTCACAGGCTCCTTGATCACTTCGGTGCTGAGGATCTGCTGGCTGAGCTGGGTGCCGTTGGTGTCGTACACACGCTGGGCCGTCACACTGCGGATGCCGTTTTCACCGGCCTGCGTGGTCTTTTTGGTGCCCACGTTGTACTCTTTGGATTTGGTCGTCTCGCTGGTATAGGGGATCTCCTCCTGCCAGGTCTCGATCTTGGTGATGCGCACTTCCAGCGTGGCTTCCTGTTTGGTCACGATCAGCTCATCACCGGCCTGGATGTTGGAGGTCTCGGTCAGGGCCGCGCCCTTGAAGTTCGTATTCAGCTCGCACAGTTCCCGGAAGGTCAGGTCGTTCTTCTGGGCAATGCTCCACAGGGTGTCGCCGTTCTGCACGGTATAGATTTTTTCCTGCTGCTGCACGCCGGAAAGCATCGACTCCACATCGTTTTCCTGCTGGAAGCTTTCATTGAAGTAGATGCCATTCTCCAGGGTGACCTCTTTGTTGAAGCCCACGGTCACATTGGGATCTTCCGGGTTCTCGTAGGGTTCCAGCAGGCTGCTCAGGTAGCTCTGCAGGGCAGTGCCGTCCGAGCACACGGCAGTCAGTTCTCCGTCCAGATACAGGGCGGTGCCCTCACTGATCTGGTCGCTGGAGGACTTCAGGATGGCGTTGGCCATCTCGTTTTCGTCCAGCACGCTGTGTGCCACCGAAATGGTGTAGGTGGGCTCCACCGTCCACTTGGTGTTCTCGTCCGTGCCTGCATCGTTGATACGCTCCTGCACGGCTTCCTTGGCAGAGTTGAACACATCCTCGTTGGCCACATAGCCCACGGTCTGGCCGTTCACCTGCACTTCCAGCGCATAGGGCTGACGGATGGTGTTCTGCACCACCGTGACCATCCCGGCCAGTGCCAGCACCGGCAGGATGTACATGGCCATGCGCGGCAGGGTGCGCACATTGCGCCGCACACCGCTGGCCAGATAATGCACGCTGTCCTTTACGGCTGCACCAAAGCCCTTTTCCTTCCGGACGCGGTGCGCATGTACCAGCAGCGAGCCCATGCCCCGGAAGAACAGCACGATGGGCCCGAACAGGTCGCGCACCATCTGGGCTGCACCGGGGAACGCCATGGACACGATGGTGTGCAGCAGGCTGCGCCCCCAGAGCAGTGCACCGGACACGCCCCGGCACACCGTGCGTCCGACACGGACAAATGCATATTCGGCTGAAAATCCCAGAGCGTACAGGGCCTCACCTACGATGAGAACGAGGCGGTTCTGCAGCAGCTTCTGAGAAAAATGATTGACGTGATGCTGGGTCCTGCGGCGGAAGCGGTGCCGACGCAGGAGCTGCATGCATTGGAACTGTGCCCACAGAGAGCGCAGCTTCTGGCCGCGTTTTTTCGGCGGCTGCTGCGCAGGCTCTGCGGTCTGCGGTTCCTTTGTCTTATCTTCGATCAAACGGGTTTCTCCTTCCTTGCCGCGCGGCAAAGCTGCTCTGCATCCAGCGCGGCGGTGGTTTCCACATCCTGTGCGGCTGAATGTCAGCGCACAGACGATCTATGCTCATTTTATTATACACCCTGCACGGAATGAAACAAGCACCTGAACAAAATTTGGGCAGTTCTTTCACGCACTTTTCACGAAAGCAGGTCGGCCATATCCTGCGGCAGCGGGCTTTCCACGGTCACCGTGCGGCCTGTTCCGGCGCTCACCGGGGTGCAGATGCAGATGCCGTCCGGCACCTCGGTGTACTCCGGCACCCGGAAGGTCTGCTTTGCGCAGTGCAGTGCCTGCCGTCCGATGCGGTCCCGGCGGCCGCCGTAGAGGTCATCCCCGGCCAGCGGATGGCCGATGGACGCAAAGTGCACCCGGATCTGGTGGGTGCGGCCGGTCACCGGCACACAGGCGGCCAGGCTCAGGCCGTTCTGTACCTTTAATATGGTGTACTCGGTGCGGCTGGGCTTGCCCTCCGGGGTCACACACCGCCCAATGATGCTGTCGCCCCGGCGGCCGATGGGCGCGTCGATCACGCCCGGCCCCAAGGGCAGCTCGCCCTCCACGATGGCGTAGTAGAGCTTCTGCACGTTTTCTGCCAGGAGCGGCGCAGCATAGGTGTTGCGGGCCGCCAGCACAAGGCCGCTGGTGTCCTTGTCGATGCGGTTCACCGGGCGGAACACCGGGCTGCGGCCCTGCTGCAGTGCCCAGGCTGCATAGCCGTTGGCCAGCGTGCCGCCGGGGTAGTTCAGAGTGGGGTGCACCGCCAGATGGGGCGGCTTTTCCAGCACCACGGCAAAGGCATCCTCGTAGACCATCTGCACGGCAATGTCCGGCTGCGGGGCCACGCCGCCCGCTTCCGGCGGGAGGTCGAAGCTCAGCACCTGCCCCGGGTACACCCGGCGGTTGGCCAGCACGGACGCACCGTCGGCAAAAAAGCCGCCGCCCTGAAATTTGACTGCCCGGGCAAGCTCCGTAGAAACGGCACACTGGCGCAGAAAGTTCCGCACAAGCGTTCCATTTTGGGTCTGCAGGGTGTCCGGCACCGTGAAATACAGACGCACGCGCACCCCTCCTTTGCACGAAAAACAGATATAAATAGTATAGCAAAAAACGCTTTCGCTTGCAAATCTTGTTTTTTTATGGTATTATGAGGAACGGAAAACGAGTGGAACATACGGCGGCGGGGCGGCTTTGACCGCTCTGAGGAAAGTCCGGGCCTCACAGAGCACGGTAACTGCTAACGGCAGCCGAGGGTGACCTCAGGGAAAGTGCAACAGAAAGGAAACCGCCGCAGCGATGCGGTAAGGATGAAAGGGCGAGGTAAGAGCTCACCAGCGCATGGGTGACCATGCGGCTTTGTAAACCCTACCGGAAGCAACGCCTATATGGGACGTACAGCGCTGCTCGCGTGTCCCGAAGGCGGCATGAACCTGTCAGCAATGGCAGGTCTAGACAGATCGTCGTTTAATACAGAACCCGGCTTACGGTCCATCTCGTTTTCCGCTTTTATGCTTTCCGGCTGCCCGCATCCCTGCGGGCAGCTTTTGTTTTGTCACACTTCTTTTACCAAGCTGTTACTTTTCGTTTGTTGCAGTTTGTGGTATACTATGGGCACTGCAGGCCCTCTGCAGGCTAAAACGAAAGACAGGATGTGAAATCCTCCGATGAAAGATGGTTTTTTAAAGGCAGCCGCCTTCTCCCCCGCCCTGCGGGTGGCGGACTGCACCTATAACGCCCAGCAGATCCTTGCCGACGTGCAGGCAGCCGCCGCGCGCGGGGTCAAGCTGGCCGTGTTCCCGGAATTCTGCCTCACCGGCTACACCTGCGGCGATCTGTTCCTGCAGCACACGCTGCAGACCGGTGCGCTGGATGCCCTGCAGACCGTGCTGGACGGCACCCGGACGCTGGACACCGTCGTGCTGGTGGGCCTGCCGCTGCTGGTACACGGCAAGCTGTACAACTGCGCCGCCGTGCTGTGCCGCGGGCAGCTGCTGGGCCTTGTGCCCAAGACCTACCTGCCCAACTACGGTGAATTCTACGAGAAGCGCCAGTTTACCCCCGGCAGCACCGAGGTGGAAACGATCACCGTGTGCGGCCAGCAGGTGCCCTTTGGCACTTCGCTGCTGTTCCGCTGCCGGTCCATGCCCAGTTTTGTGCTGGGCGTAGAGCTGTGCGAGGACCTGTGGAGTGCACTGCCGCCCTCCACCTTCCACGCGCTGGCCGGGGCCACGGTCATCGCCAACCTTTCGGCCAGCGACGAGACCGTCGGCAAGGCCGAGTACCGCCGGGCACTGGTGTCCAACCAGTCGGCCCGCCTGCTGTGCGGCTACCTGTACGCCTCGGCCGGGCACGGCGAGAGCACCCAGGACATGGTGTTCGCCGGGCACGACCTGATCGCCGAAAACGGCACCCTGCTGGCCGAGACAGCTCCCTTTGCGGGCGGCATTGCCGAGACCGAGATCGACTGCCAGCGCATGGAGGCCGAGCGTGCCCGCAACACCAGCTTTGAGCTGAGCCGCGATGGTTACACCACGGTGGAGTTTGATCTGGAACTCACCGAGACCCCCCTCACCCGCTGGATCGACCCGGCACCCTTCGTGCCCGGCGACCCCAAGCGCCGCGCCGAGCGCTGCGAACTGATCCTGAAGATGCAGGCCGACGGTCTGGCCAAGCGGCTGGAGCACGCCCACGCCAAAACGGCGGTCATCGGCATTTCCGGCGGGTTGGACAGCTGTCTGGCCCTGCTGGTGGCGGTGCGCGCCATGAAGCAGCTGGGCCGCCCCGCCAGCGATGTGCTGGCCGTGACCATGCCCTGCTTCGGCACCACCCACCGCACCCGCAGCAATGCCGAGATCCTGTGCGATGAGCTGCAGGTCTCCTTCAAAGAGATCGACATTGCCGAAACGGTCCACAGCCACTTCCGGGACATCGGCCAGGACGAAAGCGTGCTGGACGTGACCTTTGAAAATGGGCAGGCCCGTGTGCGCACGCTGGAGCTGATGGACACTGCCAACCGCACCGGCGGCCTTGTGGTAGGCACCGGCGACCTGTCGGAGCTGGCACTGGGCTGGGCCACCTACAACGGCGACCACATGAGCATGTACGGTGTGAACGCCGGGGTGCCCAAAACGCTGGTGCGCCATCTGGTGCATTACGAAGCCGACATTGCCGCCACCGACGCCCTGCGCACCGTGCTGCTGGACATTCTGGACACTCCGGTCTCCCCGGAGCTGCTGCCCGCCAAGGACGGCGAGATCGCGCAAAAGACCGAGGATCTGGTGGGCCCCTATGAGCTGCACGACTTTTACCTGTATCAGGTGCTGCGCTTCGGCTTTGGCCCGGCCAAGATCTTCCGGCTGGCAAAGGCCGCCTTTGCAGGCCGCCCCGAATACCCCGACAACGTGCTGTACAAGTGGCTGCGCAACTTCTACTGGCGGTTCTTCGCCCAGCAGTTCAAGCGCAGCTGCCTGCCGGACGGCCCCAAGGTGGGCAGCGTGACCCTTTCGCCCCGGGGCGACTGGCGCATGCCCAGCGATGCCTGCGCCACCCTTTGGCTGGCAGAGCTGGAGCAGCTCAAGCCCGGGGAGCAGTAAGCCATGAAGAACAAAAAGCTTTTGACCAATATCCTGTTTGCGGTGGTGGTGCTGGCCATCGCAGCGGTGCTGCTGGCCGTGCGCAGCCACAATGCCACCGGCGGAAAACTGACTGCACAGCTGATTTACGGCGACAACAACGCTGTGATGGACATTCCGTTGGAAAAGGACGAAACTTACAGTGTGGACACCGGTTATTATACGGTGCATATAGAGGTAAAGGACGGCAGGGCGCGGTTTATTGAATCGCCCTGCCCGGATCACATCTGCGAGGGCTTTGGCTGGCTGTCGGCGGAGGATCAGACCGCCACCTGCCTGCCTGCCCGCGCCGTGCTGACCATCGTTCCGGTGGGCTGAAAAAAGGAGTATTCTCATGTTGGACGAAAACGAGCATTCCCGCAAGGAGGACGGTCGTTCCCTGCATCGTCTTTTGCACAAGGCTGAGCAGCAGGACGCCACTGTAGTGGTGGACAGCGCCGCGTTTTTCTCGGAGCTGCCGCCGGAGCAGGCTCCACCGCCCCGCCGCCCGCAGCAAAACACCCGCCGCAACACTGCTGGCGGGGAGAATGGGGCGTACCAGCCCCCGAAACGAGGGAAGATCTTGCTGATCGTACAGGCAATTTTAAGCGTTCTGGCGCTGGTGCAGCTGTGGCGCACCCAGATGCTGCCGGTGCTGTATCTGGTGGTGCTGGCGGCGCTGCTGGTGCTGCTGTGGCTGCTGGTCAAGCGCTGTCAGGAGTACAAAACTGCAGGCACAGTGTCCCGGGCGTTCTCGGTGGTGCTGTGCGCCGCCATGGCGGTGGGCTGCGTGTGGGCGCAGCAGGGCCTCGACGCGCTGGGCAATATGACCAACGGTTTTTTGAGCAACGCCGAGGCCAATAAGATCACCAAAGAGCCTTTTGTGCTGTACCTGAGTGGCGTGGACACCCGCGGCGATCTGACGGAAAAAGCGCGCAGTGATGTGAATATCATTGCCGCAGTGAACCCCGTTACCAAGCAGGTGGTGCTGATCAACACCCCGCGCGATTATTATGTGGACCTTGCCGGAACAAACAGCAAGGATAAGCTGACCCACGCCGGGCTTTACGGTGTGCAGACCAGCATGGACACCCTCGGCAACCTGTACGGTGTGAACGTGGAGCACTATATCCGCATCAATTTTGCAGGGTTTATCGACATTGTTGATGCGCTGGGCGGTGTGGACGTGTATTCCGATCAGGCGTTCACCTCGGTGGGCAGCCCCGGTTACTACGACCCCACCACCTTTGTGGAGGGCTGGAACCATTTGGATGGCAAGGCTGCGCTGGCTTTTGCCCGCGAGCGCCACGCCTTCAAGACCGGCGATGTGCAGCGCGGCATCAACCAGATGAAGGTGATCGACGCCATGCTGAACAAGATCAAGTCCCCGGCGCTGCTGATGGGCTTTACCAAAATTCTGGACGCTGTTGCCGACAGCTTTGTCACCAGCCTTTCTACCAACCAGATCAGCGCGCTGGTGCGCATGCAGCTGAGCGATTTTGCAGAGTGGAATATTGAACGCTACACCGTTACTGGCACCTCCGGCAGCAGCACCAAGTGCTACTCTGCCAAGGGGCAGAAGCTCTATGTCATGAAGCCGGATGAAGCCTCTGTGGCAAAGGCCAAAGAGATGATCGCGGCGGTGATGGGCGGCGAAGGCACGGTAAGTTCCACCACCCAGACCCCGGAGAAGACGGACGTGTACACCCCCACCACTGACCCCGATGCCGCTGTCTCTGTGCCCGAGACGCCC
>ERZ772879.1500-NODE-1500-length-15991-cov-3.372992_pt1 | contig 15991 bp, 19 predicted proteins | sample MGYA00580582_ERZ772879 | MGnify/ENA primary metagenome ERZ772879 (study PRJEB29015, sample SAMEA2737682) | human gut metagenome | biome: human gut; feature: human-associated habitat; material: faeces | place: China | collected 2012 ... | reverse complement strand
ACGGCTGTTTCTTCACAACAAAGAAGGAATTTGCAAAGGACGAGAAAAGCCAATAACCAATCCGCTGACCTATCGGCGATACGGGGAGAAAGAGGTAATACATGAGTAGTTTTTATAGCAGAGCAGATGAACCTGAAAATGGCGATTATGCTACTACCGAAAGATATGGTAATGTGATATTGATCGGTAGACTTAGCCTTACTTATGTCATTGATGAAATATTTTGGGTAGTGGAACTTGATGACGGTGAGCTTAAGATTGTTCGTGAAAGCGAACTCGAAAATGTTGGATATTACGGTGAGTAGAAGGAAATAAAATGTTTGATGAATGGACAAATAAAATGCTGGCTGCAGAAATCAACGAGTACGACTATTGGGACGAGATTGCATGCAGAGAACTATGTAAGCGTGCTGGATTGGAAACGGAATGGGAAAATGCGGATTCGGATAATTTTGAAGAAATTATCTATCATTCAGCAGAAATTCTGGATGTATATATCTACTAACCAAAAAAACAAAAGATGTGCTAACAAACTATACGGTCGAATAAGAGAAAATAAAAATTGTCTTAACCTATCGGCAACACGGGGGCGATGTGGCAGCATCGCAGTCATTGGCAATACCTCATTCTTTGCCTGATACTAACAACGCCCGTCGGGAGCGTACCCCGACCCACTGCCCGTAAGGGTAAAAAAATATTTTTGAATGGAACATTTGAAAATGAAAAAATTTGAATTGACGACCGAAAGCATTGATGTGAACGGAGTAAAGCTGTACCGGATAAAATCTTTGATTAACTTCGGAGCTGTTAAGGCTGGAAAACTTGGCGGATACGTAGAAAAAGAAGAAAACCTGTCACAGGTTGACACTGCTTGGGTATTTGGCAATGCTTGGGTGTCTGGCAATGCTCGGGTGTATGACGATGCTCGGGTATATGACGATGCTCGGGTGTATGGTAATGCTTGGGTATATGACGATGCTCAGGTGTCTGACGATGCTCGGGTATATGACGATGCTCGGGTGTATGGTAATGCTTGGGTGTCTGACGATGCTTGGGTATTTGGCGATGCTTGGGTATTTGGCGATGCTCAGGTGTCTGGCGATGCTCAGGTGTCTGGCGATGCTGACTATATCTGCTTAAAAGGATTTGGTTCTCGCAATCGCAGCACAACAATGTTTAGAACAAAAAACGGGGATATTGCTGTATCTTGTGGATGTTTTGGTGGTACATTGGAAGAATTCGAGAACAAGGTAAAAGAAACACATGGAGACAACAAATTTGCAAGAGAATATCTCGCACTTGTAGATGCCGCTAAAATCCACTTTGAAGTGTAAAGCTGGCTTTATACTAACACGCTTTGCGGTGAGCGAATCACCGCTGCATGGGATGGGTCAGAGTGACCAGCAGCTTCGCTGTGCGGTGCAATACCGTACCATCCACTTTTTTTATTTTTGGAGGCATGCATATGAATCAGCACGAACCCCACCCCTGCTGCGTAAATTGCAGCATCAGCGGCGTGCCGCTATACTTGGGGCTGGACGGGAAGTTGCACTGTGCGGATCACATCGGCTTACTGCTGAATCCATCCAAACAGACCCCCGTCCCGACAAAGAACCAGAAAGGAGCGTAACCCATGCAGAAAGAATCAAAAACCATTCTGGACTTAGTTCCGGTACTCCGGCAGCTGGCTGACACGCTGGAATCCCTGTCGGAAACCCTGACGGAACAGGAAGTGCAGACGTTCGAGCCGGTCTATCCGCCGGAAGAGCCAACACCCGTACCGCCTGCAAAAGAACCGCCTGCCGTGTCGATGGATGCGGTGCGGGCAGTGTTGGCGGAGAAGTCCCGCTCGGGCTTTACGGATGCGGTACGGGCGTTGTTACAGCGGCACGGAGCAGCAAAACTCTCCGCCATCGCTCCCAGCGAGTACCCTGCCCTGTTGGAGGAAGCAAACAAAATTGGCTAATCACACAAACCGCTCGCATGCGGTCTTGTCGGCTTCCTCCAGTTCCCGCTGGCTGGCGTGTCCGCCCTCTGCACAGCTCTGTGCTGCCCTGCCGGATACCGTGACGGACTACGCCCTGGAAGGCACGTGTGCTCACGAGTTGGCAGAATATAAGGTGCAAAGACTGCTTGGCAATCCAGCATCTAATCCCACGGAGAACTTAGACTTCTATGACACCGAAATGGAAGACTGCACGGACAGCTATGCCCAGTACATCGCCGAACAGTTATCAACCCTGCAAGAACCAATGGTCTTAGTGGAACAGCGTTTGGATTTCAGCCGCTACGTTCCCGATGGTTTTGGCACGGGAGATTGTGTGATTGTTGCAGAGAATGTTTTAACGGTTATCGATTTCAAGTACGGCAAGGGTGTGGCGGTATCTGCCGACCACAACTCGCAGATGATGCTGTACGCTCTTGGGGCGTTGGAACTATTCGATGCCCTCTATGACATCGCAGAAATCCGGATGGTGATTTTTCAGCCAAGAATCCAGAACCTCAGCGAATGCACTCTGCCACTGTCGGAGCTGCTGCACTGGGCGGAAACCGAACTGAAACCAAAAGCCGCACTTGCTGCCAGAGGCGGTGGTGATTTCTGTGCAGGTGAACATTGTCGGTTCTGCAAAGTGAAAGCAACCTGCCGGAAACGGGCGGAGTATAATCTGCAATTGGCGAAGTATGATTTTGCAATGCCGGACAAGCTGACCGATACCGAAATCGAAACGATTTTAGCAACGGCTGACCAGCTGACCGCTTGGGTGGCGGATGTCAAGGAATATGCCCTGCGGCAGGCTCTCTCCGGTAAGCAGTGGCATGGCTATAAGGTCGTTGCAGGGAAATCGAACCGCAAGTATACCAATCCGGCAGCGGTCGCAGAAGCCGTGCAAGCCTACGGGAAGAACCCCTACAAAGAGCCGGAATTGCTGGGCGTGACCGCTATGGAACAGCTACTGGGCAGAACGCAATTTGAAGCCCTGCTGGGCAGACTGACCGAAAAGCCACAGGGCAAACCAACCCTCGTTCCATGCTCGGACAAGCGTCCAGCGTGGAGCAACGCACAAGAAGATTTTAACGAGTAAAGGAGTTTTTCACATGACAAAGTATCATAACCCTGCAAAAGTAGTAACCGGTGTATGCAGATTTAGCTACGCCAACCTCTGGGAAGCAAAGGCGATGGATGAAAACAGCAAGCCAAAATACAGCGTTTCCCTCATCATTCCGAAGTCGGACACGAAAACCATCGAAAAGATTCGTGCCGCCATTCAGGCTGCCTACGAGGAGGGTCAGGGCAAGTTGAAAGGCAACAGTAAATCTGTTCCGCCGCTGACTTCCCTCAAGACACCGCTTCGGGACGGCGATTTGGAGCGACCGGACGATGAAGCGTATGCCAACAGCTATTTCGTCAATGCCAATTCCATCACTGCACCTGGCATCGTGGACGCCGCCTGCCAGCAGATTTTAGACCACAGCGAGATTTACAGCGGTGTCTACGGCAGAGCCAGCATCACGTTCTATGCGTTCGCTACAAAGACCTCTCGGGGCATTGCCTGCGGTTTGCAGAACGTCCAGAAGATTCGGGATGGCGAACCGCTGGGCGGTCACAGCCGTGCAGAGGACGACTTCGCAACCGCTGCGGACGACGATTTCTTAGACTAACCCACCCTTGTCATGGGCTGGGTTTGGGTGGGAAAAAATAGGTGTAACATGAAAAAATTGATGATGGACTTAGAAACCAAAAGCGACATCGACATTGCCAAATCAGGTGTGTATCGTTATGCAGATTCCCCATATTTTGATATTCTGCTTTTTGCGTACTCCGTGGACGATACCCCGGTGCAAGTGGTTGACCTTGCCTGCGGTGAACAGCTGCCGGAAGAAATCTTGAACGCTCTGACGGATGACCGCATTCAGAAGCACGCCTTCAACGCCAGCTTTGAACGGGTCTGCCTGTCGGTCTGGCTGCGGCGAAACTACCCGGAACGGTTCGTCTCCTACGGCTCACCGGAGGATGCCTGCGGCAACTATCTCAGCCCGAACGCATGGCGATGCACGATGGTGGCGGCTGCCTATCTGGGCTTGCCGCTGAGCCTTGCCGGCGTGGGGGCAGTGCTACAGTTACAGCAACAAAAAATGTCCGAGGGCAAAGCTCTGATTCGCTATTTCTGCGTACCATACGACACGGTGAACGGCATTCCGGTGTTTCATGTTCCGACCGATGCTCCGGAGAAATGGAACGTCTTTCGGGCATACAACCAACGGGATGTGGAAACCGAACAAGCCATTGAACGGCGACTGTCACGCTTCCCCGTGCCGGAATTTGTCTGGCAGGAATACGCCCTTGACCAGACCGTCAACGACCGGGGTATTCAGGTGGATTTGCAGCTGGTGCAACAGGCAATCCGCATGGATGCTCTGACAAAAGACAAGCTGCTGCAGCGGATGAAAGCCCTGACCAACTTGGACAACCCCAACTCGGTTTACCAGCTGCTCGGCTGGCTCGAAACGCAGGGCTACTCGTCCGATTCCCTCGGAAAGGCACAGGTGCAGGAACGCATCAAAACGGCAAAAGAACCCGTGCGGTCGGTGCTGGAACTGCGGTTGCAGCTGTCGAAAGCCTCGGTCAAAAAGTATCAAGCCATGCAAAACGCCGTCTGCTCGGATGGTCGTGCAAGAGGAATGTTTCAGTTCTACGGGGCAAATCGCACAGGTCGAGAGGCTGGTCGTATCATTCAGCTGCAAAACCTGCCACAGAATCACCTTCCCGACCTGGAAGCGGCTCGGGAACTCGTGAAGTCCGGCAACCTGGAAGCCGTGGAACTGCTGTATGAAGACGTTCCGGACACGCTCTCACAGCTGATTCGGACGGCGTTCGTGCCAAAACCCGGCTACAAATTCCTCGTGGCGGATTTCTCTGCCATTGAGGCACGTGTCATTGCATGGCTTGCCGGAGAAACGTGGCGAATGCAGGCGTTCGCAGAGGGCAAAGACATCTACTGTGCCTCAGCTTCTAAGATTTTCGGCGTGCCTGTTGTGAAACACGGTGAAAATGGGCATTTAAGGCAGAAAGGTAAGGTCGCAGAATTGGCGTGCGGCTACGGCGGCTCGGTCGGAGCAATGAAAGCGATGGGCGGTGCGGAGATGTCTGACGCAGAGTTGAAGCAGCTGGTCACCGACTGGCGAACTGCTTCTCCACACATTGTGCAGTTGTGGTGGGATGTAGAAAATGCAGCCATCAAAGCTGTGCGGGATAAAACCGAAACAGAGACCCATGGCATTCACTTCTCTTATGAATCTGGTTTTCTGTTTATCAAGCTGCTGTCCGGCAGACGGTTGGCATATGTCAAGCCACGCATCGGTGAAAACCGCTTCGGCGGTGATTCTATCACCTATGAGGGCATCGGCACGGGCAGAAAGTGGGAACGCTTGGAGACTTACTCCGGCAAGCTGGTCGAAAACATTGTTCAGGCAACCGCACGAGATCTGCTCTTTTATTCCATGCAAACGCTATCACAATACTTTATTGTCGGTCATATTCACGATGAAATGATTATCGAATGCCCAAAAGATACAAAGCTGGAGGAAATCTGCCAGGAGATGGCGAGAACACCAGACTGGGCGAACGGGCTGCTGCTGCGAGCGGATGGGTATGCGTGCCAGTTTTACAAGAAAGATTGAGGGGGAAAAATATGAACCAATATGATTACAGCAACCTTGCCACCTATGCGGCTCTGTCCCGAATCGAACGGGAAACTTGCAACCGGAAGAACGAATCTGCCAGCCGACCGCTGGTATACATTTGTTCTCCCTATTCCCACGGCTGCATCAATGACAATATCGAAAACGCCAGACGATACAGCCGCTTTGCAGTAGATACCCACTATGTCCCTATCGCTCCTCACTTGCTGTTTCCGCAATTTCTGGATGACCGCTTAGCGGAAGACCGCCAGACTGCAATGTCCCTGAATCAGGTGTTGCTGAAGAAGTGTTCCCAACTGTGGGTGTTTGGCTCTGTGCGGTCAGAGGGCATGCAGCAGGAAATCCAGTGGGCAAAACAGCGGCAGATAACCATTCGATATTTCACAGAGGAATTGGAGGAAATAGAGTAATGTATCAATTCCCACAAATGCTGCAAAAATTGATGAAGTGTCATCCAACACACCACAGAAGAATTACACAAAAAGAACTGGCTGAACATGTTGGAGTTCGACCGCAAACAGTCTCTCTGTACCTAAAAGGTGAAACGGCTCCCGCACCGAAAATTTTGCTAAAAATGGCGGATTACTTTTGCGTGTCGACAGATTATCTATTAACTGGGCAAGATGGCAAACAGTCTGGAAAAGCAATCACGATAGGTTCCTTGCGTGATATACAAAAGCAAGTGCGTGGAATTATGTGCCAAACAAACACGCTGATTGCAGAACTGGAGGAAATAGAATGAAATTTACGCTCTATACAGCAAACTGTACCGGCAATGAAAAGAATGTTCTTTATCCCAACCAAAAGGTCATTACCGCAGAAGCAGACCTGAAAAAAGCCATTTCTTACGACCATGTGTGTGCAAAGTATCAGAACGACACTCGTGGCGATGCAAATTTCCTTGTGTCTGACGTTGTTCCGATGGACTGCGACAACGACCACTCCGACAGCCCGGAGGAATGGATCACACCGCAGTTTTTAGCCGACAATCTTTGTGATGTTGCATTTGCGGTTACATACAGCCGTCATCATATGCTGGCGAAAGGGAATCAATCCGCAAGACCACGTTTTCATGTATTTTTTCCGACAATACCCTGCAACGATGCAAATTCTCATAAGGCAATAAAGCAGAAAATCCATAAGGAACTGCCTTTTTTTGATGGAAATGCTCTGGATGCAGCACGATTTCTGTTTGGCTGTCCGAGTGATGTGTTCTGGCATGAAGGCAGTTTATCCATTGAGGATTGGCTTACGCTGATGAAGTCAAATCGCAGCATTCCGCAAGGACAGCGAAACAGCACCTTATCTCGCATGGCTGCAAAACTGGTCAAGCGTTTTGGTGTGACCGAGGAAAGTTATCAGAAATTTCTGGAAAAATCCGCAGAATGCGAACCGCCGCTGCCGGATGAAGAACTGGAAACCATCTGGAACAGTGCCTGCAAATTCGGGAAAAAAGTTGCCAAACAAGAGGGTTATGTTGCTCCGGAGGCATATGGCAAACAATCCCTGATTCCCGATGATTTTTCGGATGTTGGAGAGGCTCGCACGTTCGTGGAACAGTACGCTGATGAAGTGGCATTTACCGTTGCGACTGATTATTTAAGATACAACGGCACGTACTGGGAGGAATCCGAACACGCTGTCACCCTTGCCATGATGGAACATACAGACGTACAGCTTGCAGAAGCCGAAAAGCAGGTAGAAGCTGCCTTGCAGACCCTCGAACACCTCGGGATTCCCAGAGAGGCAGCGAAGACGGGCGGCAAAAAGTTTCGGGATAGTCTGGACGAGGCACAGACCGCCGCATACCAACAGTATCAGTATTACAGCACGTTTCAGGCGTTCGTGATGAAGTACCGCAATGTTCGAAACATGACCAATGCACTGGACGCTGCAAAGCCAATTGTACTCCACAATCCAGAAGCCCTTGACAGCAATCCAATGCTCTTAAATACCCCCGGAGGCACGTATTATCTGCCGGAAGGATTGAATGGCTGGAAGCCTACAGACCCTGTCGACCTCTTAACGAAAGTGACGGCGGTCGTTCCAAGTGATACCGGTAAGGATTTGTGGGAGGATGCGTTGCAGCTGTTCTTCTGCGGTGACCAGAGTTTGATTGACTATGTGCAGATGATTTGCGGACTTTGTATTGTGGGCAAGGTGTATTTGGAGGCGATGATTATTGCTTACGGTGATGGACGAAACGGCAAAAGTACGTTCTGGAATGTCATTTACAAGGTTCTGGGAAGTTACAGCGGAAACATTTCAGCAGATGCCCTGACTGTCAACTGCAAGCGAAACGTGAAGCCGGAAATGGCAGAACTGAAAGGAAAACGGATGATTATTGCAGCAGAATTGCAAGAGGGCATGCGGCTGAATACCAGTGTCGTCAAACAGCTCTGTTCCACTGACCCTATCTTTGCCGAAAAGAAATTCAAAGCACCATTCCACTTTGAACCTTCACATACTTTGGTGCTTTATACAAATCATCTTCCAAAGGTCGGTGCATCGGATGACGGAACGTGGAGAAGATTGATTGTCATTCCATTTCACGCAAAAATTCAGGGTTCTAAGGACATCAAAAACTACACGCAGCATCTTGTGGATAACGCAGGTGGTGCGGTACTTTCCTGGCTGATTGAAGGTGCAAGAAAGGTCATTGCGGCAAACTACCAGATTACCAGACCGCAGTGTGTTTTAGATGCAATTGGCTCTTATCGGGAGGGCAATGACTGGCTTGGGAATTTCATCAATGAGTGTTGTGAAGTAGATAAAAGCTATCAGGCAAAATCCGGAGATTTGTATCAAAAATACCGAGATTTTTGTAACGAAAATGGCGAGTATGTGAGAAGCACGTCTGACTTTTATGCCGCACTGGAACAGGCTGGATATAAGAAGAAAAAAACGAATAAAGGTAGCTTTATACATGGTTTGTTCATAAAAGAAGAGGAAGATTTTCTGGATTGACTGTCACTGAAAAAGCTGAAAAACGGCGTAAAATAGGGAAAGTGACAGTCGGTGATACTCATATACAGACCTTACGCACGCGAGAAAAAAAGTAAAAAAATATCTCTATAGAAAGGTTTGCAAACGACCATCACCGACTGTCACTTTTCTGAAAAATAGGGGGATTTATGCGAGAGAAAATCATCGAAGAAAAACTGACAAAAGCCGTCCAACAGAACGGGGGTGTTTGCTGGAAATTCACGTCTCCCGGAACTGCTGGCGTACCTGACCGGCTTCTATTACTGCCCGGCGGCAGACTTGCTTTCGTGGAAGTGAAAGCCCCCGGCGAACAGCCCCGACCCCTGCAACGCTCCCGGCACAGGCTCTTGCAGCGGCTTGGCTTCCGGGTCTACGTTCTGGACAACTTGGCGGACATCGACAAAATCATCTGGGAGGTGAAAAATGGAACTCCATGATTATCAAAAATATGCCGTTCGCTTTATCGAAGAACATCCAATCGCAGCACTCTTTCTGGACATGGGACTTGGTAAGACGATTACAACCCTGACTGCAATCCACAATTTGATGTTTGATTTGTTTGCGGTCAGAAAGGTTTTGGTGATTGCACCGCTGCGAGTTGCACGGGATACATGGTCTGCTGAAATCGAAAAATGGGAGCACTTGAAACCGCTGCGATACAGCGTAGCGGTCGGCACAGAGGAAGAACGCCTTGCAGCTTTAAAGGCAGATGCTGACATCTACATCATCAATCGGGAGAACCTCGACTGGCTCGTCAACAACACGAAGTTCGATTATGACATGGTGGTGATTGACGAACTTTCCAGCTTTAAGAGCCACCAGAGCAAACGCTTCAAAGCCCTGATGAAAGTTCGACCGAACGTGAAACGCATTGTGGGGCTGACCGGAACGCCTGCCAGCAACGGGTTGATGGATTTATGGGCGGAATTTCGTCTGCTGGATATGGGACAGCGGCTCGGCAGATTCATCGGGCAGTATCGGAACGAATACTTCAAGCCCGACAAGCAAAACGGCTATATCGTGTACTCCTACAAGCCCCTGCCCGATGCAGAGCGGCAGATTTATGAGAAAATCGCTGACATCACCGTTTCGATGAAAGCAATTGACCATTTGCACATGCCGGAATTACTTTCCAACGAATATCCCGTGCAGCTGTCCGACATGGAGCAAGAAACCTATAAACGGTTCAAGTCCGAACTGATTCTGGAGATGCAGGACACTGAGATCACCGCAGCCAACGCTGCAAGTCTATCCAACAAACTTTCCCAGCTGGCGAATGGTGCGGTGTATGACGACACCGGAGCGGTGATTCCCATCCACAGCCGAAAGCTGGATGCACTGGAGGACTTGATAGAGGCAGCCAACGGCAAGCCTGTTCTGGTGGCATACTGGTTCAAGCATGATTTGGAGCGGATTCAAGAGCGACTGCGAAAGCTGAAGGTTTCCTATCAGGAAATCCAATCCTCTGACAGTATTCGGAACTGGAACGCCGGAAGGCTGCAAGTTGGTCTGCTGCACCCAGCCGCTGCTGGTCATGGCTTGAACTTACAGGCAGGCGGTTCTCACCTGATTTGGTTTGGACTGACCTGGAGTCTGGAACTCTACCAGCAGACCAACGCCAGACTGTGGCGGCAGGGGCAGCAATCGGAAACGGTTGTCATTCAACATCTCATCACCAAGGGTACGATTGACGAACGTATCTTGAAATCCCTGACCCAGAAAGAACAAACCCAGACCGCTTTGATGCAAGCCGTCAAAGCAGAACTTGGAGGTCGCCCATGAATGCAAAAGCCTACTTCGCACAAGCCCGTTCCCTGCCCGTGCAAATCCAAGCCAAGACGAAACAGCTGCAAGCCGTGCGTACTCTGCAAGAGCCGCTCGCTGCCCTGCCGGAAGCCAGCAAGACCCTCTCAGACTTAGCCGCTGACATCACCGCTGAGGTGCAAGCATACGCCGCCCTGCAACGCCAACTCCAAACCCTGATTGATTCCCTGCCCGTTCCGGAATACCGCACGCTGTTGGAGTTGCGGTATCTCTCCGGAAGCAAGTGGGAAGAGATTGCCGAGGCGATGTCCATGCATGTGCGATGGGTCTATCGGATGCACGGCAGAGCCTTACAGGCGGCACAAAAAATCTTAGACACAGCGAAATAAGCCAGTAAAAGCCATTGTTTTTTCCGGTTTGATTTGCTATGATGATGTTATATCCAAACGAAAGGAGGCGTTTCCATGCCCTACAGACCCCGGAAACCGTGCCACCATCCCGGCTGTCCCAACCTGACCGCCGGAATGTACTGCACGCTGCATCAGCCCCAGCACAAGCCCGATACGCAACGCCCCTCTGCTCACCGCAGAGGCTACACAAAACGCTGGCAGACGGCAAGCAAATCCTTCTTGCTGCACCACCCGTTCTGCGTTCGCTGCCGCCAGCAGGGACGGCTGACCCCTGCAACGGTAGTCGACCACATCATCCCCCATCGTGGCGACCGGAATCTTTTCTGGGACGAATCCAACTGGCAGGCTCTCTGCAAGCCCTGCCATGACCGCAAGACCTGGACGGAAGACCGCTTCGTCTCCTACGGCTACGGATCCCAGCCCTGACACGGGCAGGGGGGACTCGACATCCCTTTTGCCGAACCCCAGGAGACCGGCGACCCCTCTCGTGTGAATTTTCGCAAATTTCACAAGGGGGGATTCTGGAAAAATCGCCCGATTTGCGGCAGCGTTTCGGGTTCGTTTGTCCTATCCGCCCCCAAATCTTGCAAAGGAGTTTCGCCAAATCATGCAATTCGATGACTTCCCCGAAATGGCAAAGAAATTCTGCCCCCAGTGCGGCACAAAAATCACCGACCACATGGGACGACCTCGCAGCTTCTGTTCGGAACGCTGCCGCCGGAACTGGTGGAAAGCCCATCCGGAATTTGCGAAGCCCCGACCATCCGCCCTGTACGCCTATCGCTGCCGTACCTGCGGACAGTCGTTTACCGCCTATGGCAACCGCCACCGCATCTACTGCAGCCGTGCTTGCTACCTGCAAGACCGCTACCACAAACAGAAAGGAACTTAAATCATGCAAACACCGACCTTACACTGGGAAACCCTCCCACTGGCTACCCAATTGGGTGTGAATGCGATTGCATCGGGTGTTTTGGAATATTTTTTGCCCTCGATTCCGTTCTCTTTGATTCTTTTTTTCGGATACGTCCTGTTTTTCTGGAAAATCCTCCTTTCTGCAAGCAGCAACCTGCTCCAATCCTGACCCATTTCCCCGGTGCAATCGCATTTGTACCCGATTCCCTACCCTGTCCCCTGCCACCTATAACCCTCGCAAAAAGCTGAAAAAAGGGGACAAGACCTATCAGCAAATCCAACAGTCCCTCCAGACGTTCGGCTATGTCGACCCCATCATCGTCAACGCTGACCACACCGTCATTGGCGGACATCAGCGGCTGACGGTCATGCAGGATTTGGGCTGGACAGATGCCCCTTGCGTGGTCGTTCAGCTGGACAAGACCCAGGAAAAAGCCCTGAACCTTGCCCTCAACAAAATCACCGGGCAATGGGATGAACGAATGCTGGCGGAGCTGTTGCAGGACATCCAAGCTTCGGACATCGACACCGCTGTAACCGGATTTGAACCGCCGGAAATCGAACAGCTCTTCCAAAAAGTCTTTCCGCAGACCGCACAGGAAGACCAATACAACCCCGATGCAGAGTTACAGCAGCCGTGCTGTTCTCGTTCCGGCGACCTCTGGCATCTCGGTGTGCATCAGGTCTTCTGCGGCGATGCCACCACGCAAGCACCCTATGCCGCCCTGCTCCCAGGCACCTCCGCAGACCTGATTTTGACTGACCCACCGTATAACGTCAACGTCACAGAAACCGCCGGCAGCATTCAGAATGACCATATGCCCGACTCGGAATTTTCTGCATTCCTGCTCGCTGCTTTTCAGGAGATGTTCCAACGACTTGCAAAGAACGGCTCGATTTATGTCTTTCATTCCGACACCAAAGGATTGTATTTCCGGCAGGCGTTCGAGAATGCTGGGTTCTACCTGTCCGGCTGCTGTATCTGGGTAAAAGACCGGCTGGTGCTGGGCAGAAGCCCCTACCAATGGCAACACGAGCCTTGCCTGTATGGCTGGCGAAAAGACGGTACGCACCAATGGTATTCCGACCGGAAACAAACTACCGTTTGGGAATATGACCGCCCCTCCAGCAGCAAAGAACACCCAACCATGAAGCCCATCGGTTTACTGAGCAAACCGATCCAAAATTCCACGAAACGGGGCGATGTAGTACTCGACCCCTTCCTCGGAAGCGGCTCGACGTTGATGGCTTGTGCGGAGACCGGACGCATCTGCCGGGGCATCGAACTCGACCCGAAGTTTATGGACGTCATTGTCCAGCGGTTTCACACGAAATACCCGGAAACTGCCTGCACCGTGGAGCGAAACGGCACAACGCTTTCTCTTGCCGAGGCTTTGCGGCAGGCAGGACGCTAACCACGCCCCCACTTCTACCCCACCGGGGCAGAAGTTGCAATTCACCAGAAAGGAGGTGATGACATGGCAGCAAGAGGACGTAAACCCAAACCGACAGCCCTCAAGGAATTAGAGGGCAACCCCGGCAAACGCTCCCTGAACCCCAGCGAGCCAAAACCGCCCCAGAAAGCCCCCTCCTGCCCGGCATGGCTGGAGAAAGAGGCAAAACGAGAATGGCGGCGGCTCAGCAAAGGCATGGAGCAGCTGGGCATTTTAACCGAACTCGACCGGGCAGCGTTTGCCGGATACTGTCAAGCCTATGCTCGCTGGAAAGAGGCAGAAACCTTTCTGACCCAGCACGGCAGCCTTGTGAAAACGCCGAACGGCTACTGGCAGCAAGTGCCGCAAGTTTCCATTGCTCAGAGCAACTTGAAGCAGATGATGAACATCGCCGCACAGTTCGGATTGACTCCCTCCGCACGCAGCCGCATCATCGCCTGCTCTGGGGAATCTGCTCCGCAAGATGACATGGAACGCCTGTTGACGGGAGGCGGTACAGAATGACCGAACAGCGACCGCCGGAATACCCCACCTTGCAGCACTACCAGCCCTCCCCGTTCATACTGCCGGACTCGCACTATGATGCCGCCCTTGCAGACCGAGCCGTGACCTTCATTGAAAATCTCCGGCACACCAAGGGCAAATGGGCTGGAAAACGCTTCTGGCTGCTGCCGTGGCAGGAACAAATCATCCGTGACCTCTTCGGCATCCTGCGACCCGACAACACCCGACAATTCCACATGGCATACATTGAGATTCCAAAGAAAAACGGCAAGTCGGAACTCGCCGCAGCCATTGCTCTGTATTTGCTCTTCGGGGATAACGAACCAGCTGCGGAAGTCTATGGGGCTGCTGCTGACCGCTCGCAAGCGTCCATCGTGTATGAAGTTGCTGCCCGGATGATTGCCCTATGTCCTGCCCTACAAAAACGCTGCAAACAAATTCCATCTACCAAACGCATTGTGAACTACGCCAACGCTGGCTTCTATCAAGTCCTGTCTGCGGAAGTCGGCACGAAACACGGGCTGAACGTGTCGGGGTTGGTGTTCGATGAACTCCACGCCCAGCCGAACCGGAAACTCTGGGATGTTCTGACGAACGGCTCTGGCGATGCCCGAACACAACCGCTCTTCGTCACCATCACCACGGCAGGCACGGACAGGCATTCTATTTGCTACGAGCAACATCAACTGGCGGCAGATTTGCTGGCGGAACGCAAATATGACCCGACCTTTTACCCCGTGATTTACGGCTTGCCGGATGGGGCAGACTGGAAGGACGAACAGAACTGGTATCTGGCAAATCCCTCGCTGGGGATTACCATTCCCATCGAACGGGTACGGGAGGCATTTCAGAAAGCTCTCCGCAACCCCGAGGAAGAGAACCAGTTCAAACAGTTACGGCTAAATCTGTGGGTTTCCTCACTCACCAGCTGGATTCCGGATGCGGTCTTTTGCAAGGGAAACGCTCCCATTGACGAAGAAGCCCTGCTCGGTCGGGAATGCTACGGCGGTCTGGACTTGTCTTCTACTTCGGACATCACCGCCTTTGTACTGGTCTTTCCGCCGCAGTCGGAGGAAGAACCCTATATTGTGCTACCGTATTTCTGGCTGCCGGAGGAAACCTTGCCGTTGCGGGTTGCCCGTGACCATGTTCCCTATGACCGCTGGGAACAACAGGGATACTTGCAAACCACGGAAGGCAATGTTGTCCACTACGGGTACATCGAACGGTTCATTGATGCTCTGGGGCAGAAATTCCACATCAAAGAAATTGCGTATGATAGATGGGGAGCAGTCCAAATGGTGCAAAACCTTGAGGGGCTGGGATTTACCGTGATTCCATTCGGACAGGGTTTTCGGGACATGTCACCACCCAGTAAAGAATTTTACAAGCTGCTGCTGGAGGGAAACATCCAGCACGGCGGCAACCCGATTCTTCGATGGATGGCTGGAAACGTCGTCACCCGAAGCGACCCTGCCCAGAATATCAAGCCCGACAAGGCAAAATCAACGGAAAAAATTGATGGAATCGTTGCCACGATTATGGCACTCGACCGTGCCATTCGCCACTCGGAAGAGCAGACCTGCGTCTATGACGAACGAGAACTGCTTGTGCTATAAGCACAAATACACGAACAAAACTTTGTGTCGTTTAGCGGCTTGCTATCTCCGCCGTTTAGAGGTAATATAACACTACCAAAAAACAGCAGGAGGAACAACCATGAACGCAAAAACAGAACAGCAAATCCAACGGATGAAACAACAGACCATCGGAGTGGAGATTGAAATGAACCACATCACCCGAGAACGAGCTGCCAGACTTGCCGCCGCCTATTTCGGCACGGGCAGATGCGAATATACTGCCAGCCGAAACGGATACAGCACTTGGTCGGCATGGGATGCACAGGGCAGAGAGTGGAAGTTTCAACGGGACAACTCCATCTCCGGCATAGACACGGAAAAGTGCGAACTGGTCACGCCGATTTTAACCTACGCAGACATCGAACGGCTGCAAGAACTGGTACGTCGGCTGCGAAAAGCCGGAGCCATCAGCCACGCAGGCGTAGGGGCTGGGGTACACATTCACATTGGAGCAAATGGACACACACCGCAAACCCTGCGAAACCTCGCCAACCTTATGGCGAGCCACGAACGGCTGATTGCAGATGCCCTGAAAATCGACCAAGGCAGAATGAACCGATATTGCAGAACGGTCAATCCCCAATTCATCGAACAGCTGAACCAGAAAAAGCCCACCAAC